>ENA-OROD01003313-OROD01003313.1-human-gut-metagenome-genome-assembly--contig:-NODE-3313-length-10741-cov-3.847090_pt1 | contig 10741 bp, 4 predicted proteins | sample MGYA00242123_ERZ509038 | MGnify/ENA primary metagenome ERZ509038 (study PRJEB26280, sample SAMEA2338719) | human gut metagenome | biome: human gut; feature: human-associated habitat; material: faeces... | reverse complement strand
GGTTGTCCGCGTCCATCGTCTCTCCTTTCTGGCTGATGTAGATGCCCGCTCCCGTCTCGGCCTTGTTCTGCATTACTCCACAACCGGACACCATACCGCCGGGCAACACATATAGTCCGCCGCCCTCGATAGCCTCGTTGTTGCGCACCACGCAGTTGCGCACATGCGCCCCCTTCGGCACGATGGCACCGCCCCCCTTGGCCTCTGGGATTCCTTTCCCGGCCATGGACGTGGCCTTTCCGTTTTCCAGATACACACCGTCGAGAATAGCCAATTTGTTCAAAGCTACCGTGCCATCGCCCGTCCCAAACTGCACCGCATGGTAGCCGTTCACTTCCTGACGGCCCCCGGCCGCATCACTCACGGCACTCAACACGGTCATATATTCAGCCGCATTACGGTTTTCCTGATCCCAATTGCCGCTACCCTCAACATATTTACCATTTGCATAGGAACCTTCATCATATCCACCCATTACGGTCACGCCTTCCGGAATCACGAACGTGTAGCTTTTCGGATCGTCCGGATCAGACAACGTATTGGGATGATACGCCGAAGCACCGCCTTGATATCCGGCTATCTTCACTATGGCATCCTGTCCTTGCGTTGCACGACGCCCGGCCGCATTCAGCACTTCCTGCAACTTCATAGCACAGGCTGCATTATCCGGAGAAGAAGCATTGGCCGTTCCGTTACCGTTGAAGGTCACATAATACACTCCCTTCGCATCGGGTTCTACCATATCTTCATTACTACGCTCGTAAGCACCGATATCTACCGTACAATCTTTGATACGGTCGGTAAAATCCATATCAGTATAATCGAACAAATCGATATGATTCGCAATCTCTTTGTAAGAATAGTTCTCTGAATCCCAACCTTTACCCCATTTAATTACTGTATTCGGTCCTTCTCCCGGAGCATAACCAGTATCGGTATCCTTTATGCCTGAAGTATTGATGGGGCGAGGAACGATTACGCTATTCACGTCTATCTCATTCCGTCCCTTATTGATGGCACTGTTAACACCAGCCTTCAGGCGATAATTGCCTGTAGATTCCTCACACAAGTCTGAAAGGCTACTTCCATATTGACAATTCGTAAAAGCTATATCTTGAGAATCAGAGGAAGCATCCGTAATGCAGTTTATTAGTTCCATTTTCCCCCCCCGAAATAGCATAATTTGCATTATTTTGCAAACCATAGGCACCCTCGTTGCCCAAGATAATGGAATTGTAAATCAAGGCCCGGCTACCATTGGTATTTGTTGCTCCCACCCAAATACGGATACCGCCACACGTACGATGTTCCCCGGACCTTATTTCAGAAGCCTTGTTATTTACTACCGTATTATTATAAAACTCACCGACCTCCATGCAAACACCCGCACCGTCGGCAAAATTTCCATGTATCTCATTCTCTGCTATCACACAATTATACAGGGTAGAATAATTACAGAAGATTCCACCGCCATACATTGCCCCTTGATTATCCCACTCATCGGCACTTCTGCCTCGTTTCCAAGTTCCCAAATGGTTCCCACGGATATAACAGTTAATAAGCGTCCCACCAAGGCTATAAACTCCTCCTCCACGTCCTTCGGGTTTATGGCTAGTAGCATTCTCACGTGTAACCGTACTATAATTCTTTTGAATAATACAGTTTTCCAACGTTACATTTTCATAAATGCGCGCCCCGGCTCCCCCATCGTCTGTAGCACTTTTCAAATCTATGCGCCCGTTTTGAATTACGAACCCATCCCATTTCGTAGGCGCATTAAAACCTTTACGCCAATAATATTCTACTTCTGTTTCCGTATCGGCTATTTCAAAACGTTTGGGGTTGTACTTGTTTTCCTGTGCTAAAACACGCCGGATATAAAAGTTTGAATTTTCACTATGAATACCATTCAAACCAACCCCGTTTTCTGTTCTATAATCTACATAGTCAGCGTCAACAAGTTTATCAGTCAAAGCCTTAACCGATTGCGGCTCAAGCACCGTCATATAGGTATCGGTGGCATCCAATGGTTTCCGTTCATCTTTTCCGGGTGTTCCTGTAGCAGGGAACGCACCATAGACATCGACTCCTTCTTTAATGATAAAACAGGCAGGTTCAGTTTCCTTGGGATTATTCTTGTAAGTGCCGGCTGCAACCCACACCTCTGGATGAACCGTTACCTGACGTTCCTTTTTTTGGCCGTTCTTATCATAATAAATCACCGTTTCCTCTCCTAAATTCATATTCTCTGCTTTCTCCACAGCCTTATTGATGTCGTTCATGGCATCATCCCACGATAATCCGGTTGCACTTTCATTTCCGCCTATACGCACATAGATCACCCGTCCGCTCTCCGGCAGGTCGGCCTCGTACGCTCCCAAGTCGGGCATTCCACCAAGGTCTCGGCCTCTTCCGGAAATATCTTTCGAGATATCGCCCACCCTGCCGGCTTTATTAATCAACGTCGTACCAGCATCTGCAGAACTGGTCAAAGGGCGAAACTCGGAGTAACCGCCCAAATAGGTATCATAGCCCAACGTAGCTCCCCGGCGGTTGGTGGGATTGGCAAAGTTCTTCGCACCCTCCTCGCCTACGGTATGCAAAGCGACTTGACTGTCGTCGGCAGAGTTGCCCGCACTGAACGAGGTACCATAAACCGCCCCTGTGGGAGCCACACCTATATTATTCACCACCGTGACGTGACGCATCTCCAGCTTTCCGGCTTTGATTACAGGGTTTGTTTCCGTGGTATTCGTATTGTTGTTGATTACACAATTCTCCAACGTCAAGTCAGAACCATCCTCTCCGAAAATGGCCGCGGCATCGAGAGCGGTATGGTTCTCAAATATGGAATTCCGCACCGTCACTCTGGCCCCGTCCCTCATCATCAAGCCTGCACCCTGTTTATAAGTAGCGTTGCCGGCCGCATAGCCGCCCACTACATGGAAACCGTCGATCACCACTTCGGCCCCCGCGCCCACGGTCATGCAGTGGAACACACCTTCCTCCAGCGTAGATCCGCCGTAATTACCGTCCACCACGGTACGGTATTGCAAAGGATTCCATTCTCGCGTTTGGCGGGAATAGCCGCCCCGAATAGTCAAAGGCTTGAGAGTCTTGAGGATATCAATGGTAGCTGACTTCGGGTCAAGGTTGACGAAGCCGTAACGAGGATGACAATCGCCCTCGCACACCCGTATCTCAAAACTGTCGACATCCGACACACTGCTTTCCGGTAATCCGGCAAAGTACGCAATGGCCTCGTTCAACGAACGATAAGCCTCATCCCAACTCCTGCCGTTGTGTTCCGGGGTTGTGCATTCCACATCCACATAGAGGCGCATCACACCGTCCTCACTCTCCGGCATCAATTCAATCGGGTCGATCTTCACCGCACCCATGCCCGGTTTCTGCGCAAAAAGATTGCCCCACAAGTCCAACTCGGGTGACAGGACGATTTCCGTGGGGAACGCGCCCAGCACCATGCCTCCGGCACGGAGGTTAGACCCCTGACGGGGAACCCAATAATATGTAATGTCTTTCCATCCGCTCTGTACGCCCACGTTGTTAAAGTCTAAACCGTCCACTACGGTGAAATCCGGAGTGACCAAGCCTTCGGAATCGGTGCCTGTATTCTCTTCCGACAAAGACAACAGTTCTTGTTGAAGCGTATTGTTCCATATCGCATTGTTCATGCCCGAGAAAGCCGTATTGTAGAAGCGTACGTCCTCCACTGAGGCGTTCATGGCATACATCGGCACGTCCGCCCCGTTAATCCGGTTGTTCCAGCACACCGAATTGACCACCAAGCCATAGTCGTTCATATACAAGCCTCCGGTCTGCGCCGTGGTCTTGTCGGCATCGTCCTTCACGGACGTTGAAAAGTTGTTGGCCAAAGTGGACTGCAACACCACGCCGCCGCGGTCGCAATACACGGCACCGTTCTTGCGGCTCGTGTTATGGCTCACCACGGAAGTGGACAAGATGAGATATTCAGGATGCATCTGCCCGTCAGACCATAGGCTTTCAGACTTCATGTAGACCGCCGCGCCGTTCTGTGCCGAATTGTTGGACAATACGGAACGCAACACCAGCCCGGACTGTTCCATATAAACACCTCCTCCTTTCGAGGCTTCGTTGTTATACACTAACGAACCCGTCACGCGGCCGCCGGTCAAATAAACCGCACCGCCTTCACCGTCCGCCTGGTTCTCCGTCACGACACAGTTCATCAACTCAGCATTGCCCGACATGTAGACACCGGCACCCTTGTCACCCTTGAGAATACCCGCGTTCGCCGTCGAGGCACGCCCGCCCTTGATAGTCACCCCCTCCAACACCGTAGGGTACGTAAAAGAAGAGGAACCGTCCGTAGGAGCAAACCACACCACGTGGCTTGATGCGCCCATCACGACATTCCACTTTTTATCCGTACTATTCCATGTGCATTGGCCTTCATAAGAACTGCCTTTGAAAACGGTCGTGGCATTATACTTCCAAGGCATGGCATCGTCCGGCCTGCCGCGTTCGGCCCGACTTTTTTCTGTTCCGTTGAAGCCTCCGTACACACTAATGCCATCTTTCATGACAAAAGCGGCCGTACTGTTTTCACCGGACACCATCAGTTCCGACGGTTCGTAAGTTCCGTGTGCCACCCAAACCTCTCCGGGTTGCTTGCTTTTGGCCAGTTCGTTGATGGCATCCTGCACTTTATGATATGCAGTCATCCAAGTCTTTCCATCCGGAGAAACTGCCGGAGAGGAGGCATCCACCCGGAGAATCCGGTCGGCCGGAACGGTCACAAGCTTGTAAGCCCCGATGTTGACATCCTTACCCCATGCATCCCCTCTCAAGTCCGACGAACCGTATCGGTCGCTGTCATACGCAGCAGCGTCTCCCTTGTCCTCGCCGACAAAAGCCGACCCCTCCAGAATATTCCAAGTCCAAAGCGGATAAGCGTTATACTGCCAGTCGAAAGTACGGTCGAAACTGGTTCTCGTGGAAGGTGACTCAAAGAAAGGCGAAGGGTTTTTCCCGTCGTTGTTCTTATCGCTCACGTACACATTACCGTGCTCTACGTCGGCAGCCGTCACCTCATGGTAAGCGGAATGGCTGAAACCGGGATTGTATTCGACATAAAGTGCAGTGTTGCCCCAGATTACCGTATTGATCACATGCTGTTCCCCGTCTGAAGCCGCCCTACCGATCAGGTCTACGCCCGCCGCCGTATTGCGTACGATGGTAGAGTTGACGATGCTGGCTTCCTGGGAAATACGCACGCCGCCGTTTTCATTATTGAAACCCGCCGTATTCACGATTGTCCCGCGCCCGGCCAGATAAATGCCCGCCCCGCTGTTGGAGACGGTGGCCATATCTCCCGCCACATTGTTGTACACCACGCACTGGTTGATATAGGATTCGTCGGCGGTATAGCCTCGCCCGGCATCCGCGTCCACATAAACGGCACCGCCCTGTTGTGCGTAGTTATTAAAGAAGAAACAACGCCGGATGGTATAAGACGTGGAATAGTCGCCGCCTTGTACCCAAATTCCACCGCCATTGGCATCCACGGCATGTCCTCCCACGATGGTGAAGCCATCCACCTCCGTACGATAGGCATTGGCATTATCCTCCGATGCCGCATTCAACTGCAACTGCAACACATGTGGCGCATTGTCGACGCGCGTAGGGCTGCCGGGATAAATCAACAAAGCCGGGTCTATCTTGTCTATTGAAGACGCCCCGGTCTGCCGATCGGCAGAAAGAACAGAACGGTAGGTGAACCGGTAAGCCTCGCCTGAAGTGGCGCGCTCGTCCAACGAGGTTTCATATCCCTTGAAACCTCCGTAAAGCTTCACACCTGATTTCAACACAAAACCGTTGGCATTATCGCCCTCGGAAGGCACCACATACATCTGCGTCTGCAGGTTTGTAATCTGCTCGAAGCCCTGTACCCAAATTTCATCGCCGGGCTGTGCTTCCATCAACGCATTTTCAAGCGTGGTAACCCTTGTCCAAGCTTTGTCTATCCCCGTCGGGGCGGTTCCCGTCGGTGTCACATAAAAACGTGTCTGTGCTGCGGCTGTCCCGGCCACGAAGCACCATGCCGCCATAAGAAAGGCAAGGACATAAGCCTGCCTCTTTTGTTGTTTCCCGAATCTTGATATCATAGTCATAATATGTAGATTTTACCCGTTAATCGTTTATTGCCGACTTAGGCGTCAAAACCAAATCGCCAGTCGTTTCCGTAAAAGTGGAACCCGACACCGTCAGGTCCACCTTGTGCCATGAGGAACGCTCCAAAGCATTGGCAAAGGTAGCGGTGTAGTAAGTAGAAGTTTCAGCGGCACTTGTATTCTCCTTGTGTTTTACAGTAAAAACGAATGTGTTCTTCGCCCCGCTAAAAGTATAGAAATAAGTCCGCCCGTTGCGTTCACTGATGGGGCTGTCCATCTTGTATACAGCCACGTAAGTCAACGCGTCCGATTCGACAGTTGTCTTGCCTTCGGGGAAGAAGTAGCCTTGGGATTCCCCCTTGAAGGTAATACCGCCCATCTTGGCCTCTACATACCGGCCCGACTGGTAAGCGTCCTGCGCGTCCCACTGCACGTCCACCTTGGCAGCCAGACGGTTAAGTCCCACCTTGATTTCCGTACTCCCATCCTTGACCACTTCTATGGGATTTCCTTCGTCCGTCCAGGTAGCCGTCCCGCTGAACAGGCTGAGCAAGTACTGCTTCTCCTGCTCCGCCGCCAACCCTTCTATCGCAGGAGTCCGCAAGTCCAGTATCTGCTGTTCGCTGTAAGGCGCATAGGCATGGGCAAGCAGTTCATTATTGTAAGCCACGGCATACACAGCCTTCACCTTCCCGGCAAAGGCGTTGAACGTACGCGTATCTCCGGGCTGGTAATTCTTGTCGAGAGTATATTGCAAAACCTGTCCCCAATTGTACACCAAAAATATGTCGATACGCGTCCAATACTGACTGTCGAACTCGTCCACCCCCTGACCCGGGTCCCCCATTGCACGCAGGGATTTGGCATTCAAACGGATAGACACCGAAACCTCGCAATCTTTTTGCGGCTCTGCGGTCGCTTCAGGAACATCGTCGTTGCGGCACGCCGTCCAGAACGGGATGCACAACAAGAACATCAATCCCCATTTCATGATTCTTCCATCCATATTTCAATCCTCCTTATTCTTCGTTTACATTTCTTGGTCGTAATCGTTACCGGGCTTCCAGTCGGTGTTGATTTCCACACCGGCCGTTACGTCCACGGCTTCGCCGCTCCCGTCCGAGATGTTGAACGTGGCTTCCAGCACACGCCCGGCCCGGATCGGGTCTTCCACGGTGAATATATGTTGTATGGTTCTGTCTTCGCATTCGGAATAGAAATACAGCTTCCAGTGGCCTTCGCCTTCCGCCCTGCGGTACACGCTTCCGCCGGTGCAAGGATAGCTGTAGAACTCAAACTCGGTGAGCCGTGCCGCCTCGGTCACTTTGAAGTCCGATGCGTCCGTCCTCAGCCGGTCGTTGCTGATGTAAGCGTCCTCCCAGCACAAGAATCCTTGCTGCGTGCGGGAGAGGTAGCATTTGATGTTTCTCATCGTCTCGGGGTGGTTCACGTGAAGTTTCACCTTGCCCACCACCGGGCTCATCAATACGGTATAGTGGTCGGTCTCGTCTTCCTCCATCCGCATGCTCAGCACGCCGGAGAAAGGCGGATAGGCCAAAGCCTTGATGGTGTCCGGGGAGATGGGCGTTTCGTCCACCACCACGTCTTCCAACACGTTGTCGAACGTGTGCAGACCGCCTCCCACGCGGTCGTTGTTGTGGTTGGCCACGGCCAGGTGGTCGTAGTTGTCCACAGGGAGCGTCACCTTGAAAAACAGTTCCTCCGGCATGTCTTCGGGCTGGAACACAAGGTCACGGTAAAGATTTTGCGGCGAATTCCAGAAACCCAAATGAAGGGACAGCAGTTCGGCCTCGAACTCGGGATCCACGCCGTGTTGCAAGTCGATTTGATAGGAAACCGTGATTTCCCTCATCTCCACATCCGTCGGACAGTCGGACAAATCCTCGTCCACACAGGCCGTCAACGACAAGGCCGCCCCGGCCCATAGTCCTAACTTATATATATATGTATCTATCTTCTTCATAGGTTTCATAAAAGCCACCTTTAAGTTTTTCTTTTTTCTATTTGTTTAGTAGAAACCATGCGCGGCACTTGCCGGCCCACGGCCTTGGCCGCGCATGGTTTTCATAAGAGGTTATTACCGATAATCAAATATTAGATTTCGAAGTCATAAGACAAACCCTCTGCCCAGTTTACTTCGAATTCAACACCGATAACCAAGTCGGTAGTAGTTGGAGGAATCTTAGTACCGTTGCCCCAATCCGTAATTCTGGCGTTCAGGATAGTCGTTGTAGCTGCAGTGAACACGTTTTGATCATTCTTCTTGTTCAACTTCACAGAATAGTAAGCATAGTCCCCATTTTCCACGATATCACCGTTATGCATTGTCAATTTACGTCCGGTGTTGTTCTGGAACTGGAATGACACCGCGATTTCACCGTCTGCATCAGGAGCTACCACGGTATAGAAGTCTGCACCGTCTACCTTATAAGTTCCATCGTTTGTAACCACTTTAATCTTCTCAGGCATAGTCTCCCATTCTCCATCTGCATGTGTAGCGCGATCAACCGATTCAGATGAAGGAGCAGCGTCCGCCAACCAAGCATCACCGCTCCATTCGAGCTTATCGTTGAATGTAGTAGCTTGGCCTTCAACAAACACACCGGTCAAATTCATCTTTGCACTGATTTCTTCTCCCCAGTTAACGTCGGCAGTCAATGGTGTAAGACCCTCCGGGCTATCAAACTCAGGGTTGTCTGTGTATTTCGTGTTTTCAAACACCTTGGAAGCCAGCACACCCACTTGATACTTCACACCTTGGATCTTAATACCCTTAGTATTGGTAGTAATAACGCTGCCTTCCGCCCATATAACACCTGTAGGATTCCAGAAAGTCTCTGCTGTCGCATTCTCAGAAGTAGAGAAAGACTTAGCATCCGCACCGTAAATCAAAGCCATAGGACCACAAAGGTCGGCAGTGAAACCCTTTTGCACCAAGTTTTCATCTTTCTGGCTAGACGGCACAAAATATTTGAAACCTCCAAAGGCATTGGTACCGGCAGTTAAAGTAGTCTCAGGCACGTTACCATACACCATGAATTCGTCCACAGTAGTCAACAAAGAAGCATTCTTAACCGCAGTCCTAGCAGTCCCAGTAATATCGATAAGGTCTTCAAAATCAATAGGCACCTGATAAACGCCACCAGACACCGGAACTACCACTATATTGCTGATGTCGGCTATAGTATTGCCCAAGTTGACATCGTTCTGTGACGCTTTCTTATTCACGCCCCCGTTGACATACACACCCAGCGTCACGTTGTTGGCTACGCTCTGAGCTTCGCCTCCAGCCACTACATCCTCGTCATTAGAGCAGGATGCCAGACCCATCGTACCGGCCACGATTGCCGTGGCAAACAAGTACATTCCATTTCTCATTTTCATAATCCTAAAATTTAATGAATAAATAAAAAGTTAATAACTCTATAATTAGAAAATCTCATAATTATCTTCCTTCCACGGCGCGTACGCCCTTCAGGTTGCCTACGGCCTCGCTGTCGCCGGCCTTCACGGCCCGTTCGAAGCATTCCACAGCCTCCGCCCGGCGCCCTGTCTTGAAATAGGCCACGCCCAACGTGTTCCACTTGCGCTCGTCGGCCAGCGGTTCGAGCAACGTCACCGCCTCGGCGTCTCGTCCCTCGCGCACCAACGCCACGGCCCGATTGATGGCCTCCGCCCCCTTGTCCGGCACGGCCTCATAGTAGGCACGGATATATCCCGAATTACGCTGGTCGGCAAAGACTGACTGCTTCAGGTATTGGTAAGGCCGTCCGCCGTTGAGCTTGCGGATACGCTGCTCACGCATGATCTCGTTGAGCTTGTGGGAGATGAAGAGAATGGACTTTCCTTCCGCCGCGAGATTGCGCATGATTTGCAGCAGCTCCTGACGCTCGTCCAGGTCGCTCTCGGCGATGACATCGCGCAAGTCGGCCCAGGCTTCTCCCGCGCCCACCACTTCATACACGCCGTCCGGCATATCGACCCGTGCATCCAGATAGTCTTTCAAGACTTCGGCACGCCGTCCGGCCAGATGTTCGTTGAAAGCCACGGAACCTTCGATGGAAGCCAAGCCCACAATCACCACTTTCACGATGGAGGAGGTCTTGTCGTCCTTCACGCGCCGCATCATGTCCACGATGCGGGACAGCGTGGCTTCGTTGTCTCGGAAGTCTTCGCGCAAGTCCCACTTGCCCACGGGGAAGTGCACGTAAAGTGCGTCTTTCATCTTACGCAAAGGGATATCCCGCGTATAGGGCTTATATTCGGTGATGGGTTTCAGCACGGGTTCGCGTTCGGCAATCTGCTCGGCTACGCTCAGCACGGGCATGACCGCCTTGGGTTTCGGCGTGAACCAACGCGTGGCGCCCAAATCGAGCGCAGCCAGCGGCCGTACGTCGCAGCAGTTCTCAAACTCACAGTCCACCGTGAGCGAAAGGGCCGACGCACGCATCCACGGTTCCACCCCTACCACCTTATTATAATATAAGGTGTCGGCAGCAGCGGCCACGACGGCACGCTCTTCGCCACGCCAGGCCGCGCGACGG
>ENA-OROD01003308-OROD01003308.1-human-gut-metagenome-genome-assembly--contig:-NODE-3308-length-10751-cov-3.291604_pt1 | contig 10751 bp, 6 predicted proteins | sample MGYA00242123_ERZ509038 | MGnify/ENA primary metagenome ERZ509038 (study PRJEB26280, sample SAMEA2338719) | human gut metagenome | biome: human gut; feature: human-associated habitat; material: faeces... | reverse complement strand
TGCCGCTGGTGCTGTGTGGGCTTTGCGTGTTCTCCCTGCCGCTGCCGGTGGGGGAGCGCGCGGTCATTTTCGGCGCGGGACATATCGCCCGTGCGCTGACGCCTCTGCTGCGGACGGTTGGCTTCCGTCCCGTGGTGGTGGACGATCGGCCGGGCTTTGCCACGGCGGAGCATTTTCCCCAGGCGGACCGGACCATCTGCGGCGACTTTGACCGCATCAGCGACTACCTGACGCTGACGCCGGAGGACTATGTGGTCATCATGACCAACGGCCATGAGCATGACTTTCAGGCGGAGGTGCAGGTGCTGCGGGGCGAGACGGCCTATGTGGGCGTCATCGGCTCCCGGAAGAAAACGGCCTTCGTGAACCAGCGCCTGCGGGAGGCGGGCATTCCCGAGGAGAAGATCGCCTCTGTCCACACGCCGGTGGGCACACCCATCAAGGCCGTGACGCCGGAGGAGATCGCCGTGTCCATCGCCGGTGAGATGATCTGCGTCCGTGCCGCACGGCGCGAAGCGGCAGGGGAGGTACACCATGGCTGCCCCATGCACTGACCATCTGTTCCTCACCGGAGAGAAAGGCGTGGGCAAGTCCACGCTGGCGCGCTGCCTGCTGGCCGGGCATACACCCTGCGGCTTCCGCACGGTGCGGGTAACAGGCGTGCTGGACCGGCCCTCTGTGCATCTGCTGCCCGCGGTGGGCGGAGTACCGTCGGCGGAGAATTTGCTGTTCTACTGCGGCGCTTATTCCTGCGATAGGTTCGACACGCTGGGCACGGCGGCCCTGCGGGACCGTGACGGGGACGTCCTGCTGATGGACGAGCTGGGCCCGGCGGAGTCCGGTGCCAAAAAATTCTGCGAAGCGGTGCTCGCGGCCCTGGACGGTGACCTTCCCGTTCTGGGCGTCCTGCAAAAGGCGGACACGGAATTTCTCCGGGCGGTGGCCGGTCATCCTCGGGTGCGTCTGGTGACCGTCACCGTGGAAAACCGGGACGAGCTGCGCCGTACCATGACCCTTTAACAAACGCTGCGCTATGGTGTACCACAGGTGACAAAAAGGTATAAATAAGAGCGCAGGAGAGCGCCAACAAAAGCAGCCTAAAGTAAACGAAAGTGACATGCACCGTCAAAGGGCGCGGGAAGATCCCGCGTCCTTTTTTCGACTTTTACTTCCCATAAGGGACGGTTTGCGGTATACTATGGGGGAGAAAACAGGGGAGGTGACGCGGTGAAGCTGCGTATCATCACCGGCCGCGCCGGTGCGGGAAAAAGTAAGCTGGTGCTCGAAACCATTGCGGCACAACGGTTTGAGCACCAGCAAATTTTGCTGGTACCGGAGCACGCCACCCACGAGGCGGAGCTGGATCTCTGCCGCGCGCTGGGGGATACCGCCAGCCGTGACGGGGAGGTGCTGAGCTTCCAGAGCCTTGCCACCCGCGTACTGTCACAAACCGGAGGCATATCCGATATAACGTTAGATAATGGTGGTAAAATACTGATAATGCGCCGCGCCTTGCAGGAAGTTTCATCATATTTGACGGTGTTTTCCAAGCCGTCACAGCGCCCGGCCTTTCTGCGGGAGCTGGTGGCCCTGGCCGATGAGTTGTATGCCTATAAAATCGCGCCGTCACTTCTGCTGCAACAGGTTCAGGATATTCCGGGCGCCGCCGGAGATAAGCTGCGCTCTACGGCGCTGCTGTTCGGCGCTTATGACGCGCGACTCCACGGCGGCGACTTTGATGCCCGGTCAAAAGTGCAGAAACTCTGCGATAAACTTCCGAATTCGGACTATTTATGCGGAAAAGATATCTACATTGATGGGTTTTCCTATTTCAACCGAACGGAGGAGGATATCATTGCCGCCGCGCTGAAACAGGCCAACTCTGTTACAGTGACTCTGCTGGGCGATGACAGTGACCCGCAGCTCTTCCGCAACGGCATACAGCAGCGGGAACGCCTGCGCAGACTGGCGAAGGACGCCGGTTGTAGTTGTAAAGTAGAAAACCTTGTCAGGAACAGCGACACAGCGTTTTCGCACCTGGAGCGATACTTCCTCGGCGCGGAAAAAGCGTGGACGGGCAGCACGCCGTCCATCACCTTGTACCAGGCTAATACCGCCTATTCCGAGGTGGAGTATGTGTCTGCGCAGCTGCGGGTGCTGGCACAAAAGGGCGTTCGCTGGCGTGAGATGGCCGTGGCGGCGCGGAATATGGAGGTATATGGCCCGTTGCTGGAGGCCGTGTTCCGCCGGGACGATGTTCCCGCCTATATCAGCCGCCGGAGCGACATTTTGGAGCAGCCGGTCCTGACGCTGCTGCTGTCCGCCGTCGACGCAGTGACAGGCGGCTTCGAGTATGAGGACGTGTTTCGGTGCCTGAAGACCGGCATGACAGACCTGACAGCGGCGGAATGCGATCTTCTGGAAAACTACGTGATCCGTTGGGAAATTCGGGGTAATATGTGGCTGCGGGACGCCGACTGGACGGCAGACCCGGATGGATACAGCGGAGAGATAACTGATTATCGCCGGGAACAGCTGGCCGAGATAAACGCGGTCAGAAGAAAAGTCAGAAAACTGTTTCTTACCCTGAGTGATGGGATGAAAGTCAATAAAACGGTAAGAGGTAAAGCTGAAGCACTTTACAGATTTGCGGAGGATGCCGGTACACCGGCCGTGTTGGAACAGCGGGAGAAAGAATTGCTGGAGCAGGGGCAGATGCAGGCGGCAGAGGAGTATGCCCAGCTGTGGCGGATATTCTGTGATGTGCTGGATCAGTTCGTGGCGCTTTTGGGTGACACGGAGGTGGACGGCGATGAGTTTGCGCGGCTGCTGCGGCTGACGCTGAGCCAGTATGCCGTGGCCACCATACCAGCTGCGCTGGACCAGGTAAAGGTAAGCCCCCTGACGCGAAATGACCGCCATACAGTGCGGCATCTTTTCCTGCTGGGCGCCAATGACCATGTGCTGCCCACGGTGGAGAAGGGCGGCGGTATATTGGACGAACAGGAGCGTGAGCTTTTGCAGCAGCAGGGAATACTGCTGTCCGACGCCACGTTCGACCCGCTGAGCAATGAGCTGCAGAATATCTATGCCGCCCTGGCCCAGCCAACGGAGACACTGACCGTGTCCTGGTGCGCCGGCGATGAGTCGGGGGCGAAGCTGCTGCCGTCCTTTGTGGTAGAGCGTATCCGCAAGTTGTTTCCGCAAGTGGAAATACAACGGGAAGACGGCGCGTACCGCTGCGGACTGCCTGCGGCAGCGCTGGCACTGGCGGGACAGCGGCCCGGCGGTGCGCTGTGGCGTTATTTTGAGATGCATGGACAGGGCGGTACGCTGGAGAAGATGGCAGCGGCCCGGGCTATGGGCCGGGGAAGGCTGTCACCCGGGGCGGTACGCAGCCTGTACGGCAGTACGCTGGCCATGTCCGCCTCGCGGCTGGACCAGGTGAAGAGCTGTCACTTTGGCTATTTCATGGAGTACGGCCTGCGGGCCAGGGAACGGACAAAGGCGGATTTCCAGGCGCCGGAGGTGGGGACGTTTATCCACTATCTGCTGGAGAATGTTCTGCGGGAGGTGGAGCAGCAGGGGAAGCGGTCGGAAAGACCGGCGCTGGCGGCGTTGGTGCGGCGGTATACGGATGAGTATGTCCGGACGGTCATCGACGGTTACGGCGAGAAGAGCGCACGGTTCCGGTATCTGTTTTCCCGGCTGCGGGAGACGGCGTTGGTCATTGTTGAGAACGTGCTGGATGAGCTGGAGCATTCGGATTTCCGGCCTGTGGCCTTTGAATTGGGCTTCGGCGGCAAAAACGGACAGCTGCCTGCCGTCACGGTGACGGCGGGAGATACCACGCTGTCCGTCACCGGTAAGGTGGATCGGGTGGACGGCTGGCTGAAGAACGGGAAGCTATATCTGCGAGTAGTGGACTACAAAACCGGGAAAAAGGCTTTTGATCTGGCGGATGTGCGCTACGGCCTGGGTATTCAGATGCTGCTGTATCTTTTCGCACTGCAGCGGTACGGCGGGGACTATTTTGGGGCGGCGGTGGAGCCGGCGGGAGTGCTGTACCTGCCGGCGAGGGACGTCGTTAAAAAGGCGGATCGGGCCATCGCGCCGGACAAGCTGGCCACGCTGCTGCGGGGCGAGCTGCGTCGGACGGGCATGGTGCTGTCCGACCCAGAGGTGCTGACAGCCATGGAGCACAGCGCGCTGGAGTCACCCTGCTATTTGCCTATTGCAGTGAAAAAGGACGGTTCGGTCAGCGGTTTGGCGGCCAGTGTGTTGGCGGATGCAGCCCAGATGGGCAAAATGGGCCGGTATGTGGACGAGCTGCTGCGGAAGGTAGCCCGGGAGCTGGGCGATGGCAATATTGACGCAGATCCATGCCGCAGGGGGCCTCAGGAAAGTGCCTGCGACTGGTGTCCCTTCGCGTCGGCCTGCTGGTTTGACGAGAAACGGGACAAGCCCCATTATCTGCAAAAGACCACGCCGGAAGAATTCTGGCAGCTGGTGGACGAGGAGGTGACGCGCCGTGGCTGACATCCAACTGACGGCACAGCAGCGTGGGGCAGTGGAGGACCGGGGCGGCAGCCTGCTGGTGTCCGCCGCCGCCGGATCCGGCAAGACGAAGGTGCTGGTAGAGCGTGTGTTCGCTTATCTAACGGAGGAACACTGCCACATAGACGATTTCCTTATTATCACATTTACCCGCGCCGCTGCCGCCGAACTGCGGACAAAGCTGGCCGCAGAGCTGGCGAAGCGGGTGGCACAGGACCCGGAGAACAGTCACCTGCGGCAGCAGATGTTCCGGGTGTATCAGGCGGACATCAAGACGGTGGACGCCTTCTGCACGGCACTGCTGCGGGAGAACACCCATCTTCTGGCACAGGAGAGAGAGCGCTATACCCTGACGCCGGACTTTCGGGTGCTGGACGAAAATGACGCAAAGCTCCTGCGCCAGCGCGTGCTGACCCGGGTACTGGAGCGGTTTTACGAGGAACTGGACGAGGGCGGCGCCCTGCTGGCGGATACGCTGGGCGCGGGCCGGGATGACAGCGCCCTGGAGGATCTGGTGCTGGAAACCTACGAAAAGCTGCAAAGTCACGCTGATCCCGAACACTGGCTCGCGGAAAATCGGACGATCTGGGAAAATCGGAGCGGGGACTTCGACGAAACGCCCTACGCCGCCGAGCTGCTGGCGGTCGTCCGTCGAAAGGGATTTCACCACATGGAGGCGCTGCGGCGGGCGGGACAGTCCACCGTGGGCGGGGATCTCTATAAGGGATACGGCGAAAAATTTCTGCGGGCCAGCCGCAGCTTCGCACCCTTGGCGGCAGCACAGAACTGGGAGGCCGCCCGCATTTCTCTGGATGGACTGGAATTTCCCCGGCTCACCACGCCGAAGGGAATGGCGGATGACCCGGAGGTCGTGAGACTGAAGGGGCTGTGGGAGAACGCCAAAACTGCCGCCAAAAAGCTGGCTCCCATGCTGGCGGTCAGCGATACGGAAGCCATGGAGGACCTTCAGACCATGGCCCCTGCCATGATGGCCCTTTTGAAGCTGACGGCGGACTTTTCCGATGCGTACCGGACGGAAAAGCTGCGGATGAACTGCGCCGACTTCTCCGATCAGGAGCATCTGGCCCTTCGCCTGCTGGTGGAGCGGGACGGCGCGCCTACGGAACTGGGCCGTCAGGTGGCGGGCCGCTACCGGGAGATCCTGGTGGACGAGTATCAGGACATCAACGAGGTGCAGAACGCCATTTTCCGGGCGGTGTCCCGTGAAGGCAAAAACCTCTTTACCGTAGGGGACGTAAAGCAGAGTATTTACCGGTTCCGGTTGGCGGACCCTACGATTTTTCTTGACAAGTACCGCAGCTTCACACCTGCTGAAAATGCAGTGGAAGGGGAGGAACGCAAAATTCTGCTGTCCAAAAACTTCCGCTCTCGGGGAGAGATTTTGGACGCGGCCAATTTCGTCTTCTCCAACATCCTGTCGGCGGAGATGGGAGAGATGGAATACGGCGAGGACGAGTCCCTCCACTTTGGCGCGGAGTACTACCCGCCCCGGAAGGACTGCGAGACGGAATTCCACCTCATCTCCGCCCATCAGAAGTCGGCGGCAAATGAGCGCCCGGTGAAACGGCTGCTGGCGGAGGCCCGGTTCACGGCGCAGCGTATCCGTCAGCTTTTGGATGAGGGCTATCCCGTCACCGGGGAGGACGGCACGCTGCGGCCCTGCCGCCCGGAGGACATCGTGATCCTGATGCGCTCTCCGGGGAGCCGGTCCGCCGCCTTCGCCCAAGCGCTGGCGGAGCGGGATGTGCCCTGCTCCTTTGAGGAAAGCGGCGATTTCTACCAGACCCCGGAGATCTCTGTCACGCTGGCCCTGTTGGAGATCGTCGACAATCCCCGGCAGGATGTGCCGCTGATCGCCGTGCTCCGCTCCCCGGTGTTCGGCTTTACGCCGGACCGTCTGGCGGAGATCCGCAGCCGTGACCGGGAGGGAGACTTCTATGACGCTCTGCTGGCGGACGGCGGCGAGGACGTACAAGCGTTCCTGACGATGCTGACCGGACTGCGGGACGCGGCGGCAGATATGAGCGTGTGCCGCCTGCTGTGGCACATCTACAATACGCTGCATCTGCCGGGCATCTTCGGCGCTATGGACGAGGGCGGCGTCCGGCAGGAAAATCTGGTGGCCCTGACCCGCCACGCCGAGCGCTTTGAGAGCAGCGGCTACCGGGGGCTGTTCGCCTTCATCACCCAACTCCGGCGGCTCATTGATGCTGGGCAGGCTCCCGCCGTGAAAACCGCTGGGGGGAGCGGCGGCGTTCAGATGATGAGTATTCACAAATCCAAGGGCCTGGAATTTCCCATCGTGTTCCTCTGCGATTTGGAGCACGCCTTTTCCCGGCAGGATTTCGATACGCCGGTGCTGGTGCACCCGGCACTGGGCCTTGGCCCTCTGTGCATCGACCTGAAGCGGAAGATCCGCTATCCCACCATGGCCCGGCTGGCGCTGGAAGAAAAGCTTCGCCGTGAAAATCTTGCGGAGGAACAGCGGATCCTGTATGTGGCCATGACCCGGCCAAAGGAAAAGCTGATTTTGGTAGACGCGCTGTACGGCGCGGAAAAGCGCCTTCAAAAGATGACCGCCGCCGCGGCCTGTCCCGTCATGCCGGAGGTGGTGGCGGAGGGGAAGTGCTTCGGAGATTGGATCTTACTGCCGCTGCTGTGCCGCCCGGAGGCCGCGCCTTTGCGGGATATGGCCGGGGTGATGGCGGGCGGTCTGTATACCGGCGATACCGCCCCATGGCAGGTGTTCATCCATGACGGCGATGACTTCGGATGGGCGCCCGGAGTGGCCGTGTCCGACACGGAGAAGGATGCAGGAGAAACGCTCTTTGACCCGGCGCTGTTGACCTTCCGGTATCCCTATCAGCGGGAAACAACTCTCCCCGCCAAACTCACCGCCACGCAGCTAAAGGGCCGGGCGCTGGATCAGGAGATCGCGGAAGATGCCTACCACACGCCCTATATCCGGCCCCTTGTCCAGCCGAAATTCCGCCGGGAGAAAAAGGGACTGACACCGGCGGAGCGGGGCACCGCCACCCATCTTGTCTTGCAGTATCTGGATCTGCAAAATTTGGATGTGCCCGGACAGGTGGAAAAGCTGCGGCTGGAGGCCAAGCTGACGGCGGAGCAGGCGGCGGCTGTGGACGTTCCCGCTCTGCGGCGCTTTCTGGAATCCCCGCTGGCTGAGGAAATGCGGCAGGCGGAAACGGCGGCGCGGGAGTATCGGTTCACGGTGCTGATGCCGGCCCGGGATTATGACCCGGCAGCCGCGGAGGAGGACAGCATCCTGCTGCAAGGCGTGGTGGATTGCTGGTTTGAAACGCCGGAGGGCATCACGGTGGTGGACTTTAAGACCGACTTCGTACAGACGGAGGAAGATGTGGCGCAGCACGCGGAGCTGTACCGGGGCCAGCTGGCGGCGTACTCTCTGGCGCTGGAACGGGTGCTGGAAAAGGCGGTGACACGGAAGGCACTGTACTTCCTGCAAGCCGGGAAAACCGTGGAAATCTCGTGATTTCAAGCTTTTTCGCAAAAACCGGAAAAAATGCTTGCAATCTGTGTTCCGATGTGATATGCTTATTTAGCTTTTGTGGGGTGAAAGCTCCATAGAGGTAGTTTTGTACCAGAAAGAGGTGAACGAGAGCAATGAAGGAAGGAATCCATCCCAATTATCAGCAGACTACGATTACTTGCGCCTGCGGTAATGTGATTGAGACAGGTTCTACCAAGAGTGATATCAAGGTGGAAGTCTGCTCGAAGTGTCACCCCTTCTTCACTGGCAAGCAGAAGCTGGTCGATACCGGCGGACGCGTGGCCAAGTTCAACAAGAAGTTCGGCCTGAACAAGTAAGCCTGTACACTTCGTCACATCCAGCAGTGGTCTGCATCCGCAGACCACTGCTTTTTTATTGCATTTTTTCAAAATTCGGATATACTGGACACATCAATGAAATGGGAAACCCATTTGACACGGGGCCTCCCAAACGCAAGGAGAGACACATTTGTTACCGAAAAAGGAAGAAATTCGAGATAAAGTTGTATTGGTGGGCCTGAACTCCCCGGTTTTGCGGGAGGACAGCGCCACCGAGGAAAGTATGGACGAGCTGTCCGCTCTGGTGGAGACCGCCGGCGGCGAGACTGCCGGCATCGTTCTCCAGAACCGGCCCACGCCGGATCCTCGCACCTTCATCGGGGAGGGCAAGGTGGCGGAGGTGCAGCTTTACGTTGAAAATGTAGGTGCTACCATGGTCATTTTCGACAATGACCTTTCCCCCTCCCAGCAGCGGGTGCTGACGGAGCTGCTGGGCATTCAGGTATTGGACCGCTGCGGCCTGATCCTGGATATTTTCGCTCAGCGGGCAAAAACCAAGGAGGGCCGCTTGCAGGTGGAGCTGGCCCAGTACCGCTATCTGCTGCCCCGGCTGATCGGTATGTGGAGCCATCTGGAGCGTCAGGGCGGCACCAGCGGCAAGGGGCCTATTGGCTCCAAGGGCCCCGGCGAGACGCAGCTGGAAACGGATCGCCGTCTTATCAACAAGAAGATCGACAAGATCCGGGCAGATCTGGAAGAGGTACGCCGTGTCCGGGCCACCCAGCGACAGCAGCGGCAGAAGAACGAGATCCCGGTGGTGGCCATCGTTGGCTATACCAATGCGGGCAAATCTACCTTGCTGAACCAGCTTACCGGCGCTGCGATCCCGGCCAATAACCGGCTGTTCGACACGCTGGACACCACCAGCCGCCTGCTGACGGTCAGCGATACAATGGATGTGGTGGTGTCCGATACCGTTGGCTTCATCCGCAAGCTGCCCCATCAGCTGGTGGAGGCGTTCAAGGCCACGCTGGAGGAATTGGAGTACGCCGATCTGCTGCTGCACGTCATTGATGCCAGCAATCCAGAGTGGCAGGAACAGGCGCGGATCGTGGATGATCTGATCCGGGAGCTGGGGGCGGAGAATATCCCCTGCATTCGTGTGTACAATAAGTCCGATTTGGCGTTTGCCTTCCAGCGGGACAAGGAGGGGGACGCAGTATCCGTGTCCGCCAAGACTGGCGAGGGGTTGGGCAGGCTGCTATCCGCCATTGACAAAAAGTTGGACAAGGGCACGAAGCGTGTGACGCTGCACCTGCCCTATGACAAGGCCGGAGCGCTGGACAGCCTGTACCGGGAGGCCAAGGTGGAGTCCGTGGAGTACGGCGAGACGGTGGACGTGGTGGCGGTGTGTACGCCCCGAATCATCGGCCAGCTGAAGGACTATATCGAAGGTTGGACGGAGCCGAAGGAGGAGTGGGAATGAGCGATTTCCGCGTACCCTTTGGCCCGTCAGAGACGGAGTTCACCGAAAAACGATCCCGTTTTATCGGCCATCTGCTGCCGGTGGAGACGGAGGAGCAGGCGCGGGAATTTATCGCGCAGATGAAGAAAGAATACTATGATGCACGGCACAACTGCTGGTGTTATCTCATTGGCGGCGATACGATGCGCTACGGTGACGATGGCGAGCCTCAGGGTACAGCGGGACAGCCTATGCTGAACGTGTTTCAGCGGGAAAACGTCACCAACGTGGTGTGCGTGGTCACGCGGTACTTCGGCGGGATCTTGCTGGGGGCCGGCGGGTTGACGCGGGCGTATTCCAAAAGCGCCCGCGATGCGCTGGTGGCGGCAGGCGTGTCGGAGATGGGCCTGTGGGCCATGGCGGACATTCCGTGCCCCTACGCGCTGTTCGAGCGTGTGCGTGGTGAGGTAACGGCCCTGGGTGGCACGGTGGACAGCGCCGATTACGGCGCGGACATTCGGCTGACGGTTTCGCTGCCGGCAGAGAACACTGCGGCGCTGCGGGAACGGCTAACGGAGCTGTCGGCAGGCGGCATCGCACTGACGGTAACGGCGGAGGCATACCGTCCGGGACCAAAGGTGGAAATATAAAGACAGCGACCCCGGAGGCAGGGACCTCCGGGGTCTTTCACGTTTTGCGCTGGGGTATCATACGATGGCATGAGTACAAAGGAGGTGCCAGCATGGAGGAATATCTCATCACCGCCCGGTCCGTGACCCAGGCGCAGCGTATGGCGCAGCTGCTGGAGCGCCGGGGTGTGCGTGCCGTGGTGGTGGGCCGTGTGCCCATGGGCCTGACCGGCAAGGGGTGCGGCTATGTGCTGCGGCTGCGGGGACAG
>ENA-OROD01003303-OROD01003303.1-human-gut-metagenome-genome-assembly--contig:-NODE-3303-length-10762-cov-20.135892_pt1 | contig 10762 bp, 10 predicted proteins | sample MGYA00242123_ERZ509038 | MGnify/ENA primary metagenome ERZ509038 (study PRJEB26280, sample SAMEA2338719) | human gut metagenome | biome: human gut; feature: human-associated habitat; material: faeces... | reverse complement strand
TCGGAATTACTGTCTTGTTTGCGTTGTTATTGTTCTGTATCGTTTTCAAGGTTCGGTGCTTTCTCTCGGCCGCTCAAGCGGCGCAACGAGGAAGCCTATTCATAATATCATGAATTCACGGATTCGTCAAGCGGTTTTTTCAAAGTTTTTGCGGTTTTTTGCGTTCTTTTTGGAATCACGAACGTTATTGCAGCCATTAAAGAAAATGTTCCGGCGCTTCTCCCAATTCAGGAACGCCGGAACAAAAATCATACGTCCATTTTTCCCTGTCCTGCGTCGAGAATCTGCTCCACAATCGCCCCGCCGAGGCACTTTTCCCCCTGATAGAACACGGCGCTCTGTCCAGGCGTGACCGCACGCTGGGGTGTGAGGGCATGAATCAGCAGTTTTTGCCCGTCGCGGCGCACCTCCACCGGCTGGGCGCCCTGCCGATAGCGAAACTTGCAGGTGCAGCGCAGTGGTTCGCCGCCCGCCAGCGGGTCAGCGCCAATCCACGTCGCCTCCGCGCCGATGCTCATCGTCGAATACAGCATCGGGTGATCCTCGCCCTGCGCCACCAGCAGGTGATTGTTCTCCAAGTCCTTGCCAATGACGAACCAGCTCCGCCCGTCGCCGCATCCGCCGATGCCCAACCCGCGCCGCTGGCCAAGCGTGTAATACATCAGCCCATCGTGATGCCCGACGACGCTCCCATCCGGCGCCACCATATCGCCGGGCTGCGCAGGCAAATAGGTCGACAAAAACTGCCGGAAGTTGCGCTCACCGATGAAGCACACGCCGGTCGAATCCTTCTTCTTGCACACGGGCAGCCCATTTTCCTCCGCAATGCGGCGCACTTCGGTCTTTGTCATGCCGCCGACAGGGAAAATCGCCTTCCGCAGCTGTTCCTGATGGAGCATATAGAGGAAATAACTCTGATCTTTGTTCGGGTCAATGCCGCGCAGAAGGTCGCCATTTTCGTTCGTCCGCACAAAATGCCCCGTCGCCATTTTCGATGCGCCAAGCTGCATGGCAAAATCCAGAAACGCCTTGAACTTGATTTCGCGATTGCACAGCACATCCGGGTTCGGCGTGCGCCCCGCGCGGTATTCTTTGAGGAAGTAGCTGAACACGCGATCCCAGTATTCGCGGGAAAAATTGACCGCGTAGTAGGGAATGCCGATGATTTCGCACACCTCGCGCACGTCGTTCCAATCGTTTTCCGCCGTACATACGCCAGATTCGTCCGTCTCTTCCCAGTTCTTCATGAACACGCCGACCACGTCGTACCCCTGCTGTTTAAGCAGCAGCGCCGCGACAGACGAATCCACGCCGCCGGACATGCCCACCACAATTCGCTCGCTCACGCTTCTGCCTCCATAAGCCGCTGGATGACTTTCTCCGTCATGTCCCGGCTGACTTCCTCTGCCGGTTTTGCCGCATCCACCACGATGAACCGCTCCGGCTCGCGGCGGATGAGTTCGTGATATGCCGCTTCCGTCCGTGTACGGAAGGCGTCGTCCGCCTGCTCGATGCGGTCAAGCTGACTGCTGGCGGCGCGGCGGCGCAGAGCGGCTTCCCGGTCAATGTCCAGATAGACCGTCAGCATCGGCATCGTGCCATCCACCGCCGGGCGGTTGATATTCAGCACCGTGTCCACGCCAAGCTGCCGACCGCCACCCTGATATGCCACGGACGAATCCACAAAGCGGTCGCACAGCACCGTTTTACCCGCTTTCAAGGCTGGGCGGATGACCTGCCGCACATGCTGCGCACGCGCCGCGGCGTAGAGAATCGCCTCGGTCGTCTCGTCCATTGCCTTGTTTTCCGGATCAAGCAGCAGCGCGCGAATCTTCTCGCTGATGGGGCATCCGCCGGGTTCACGGCTGCGGATGACCTCGAAGCCCCAGCGGTCGAGCGCATCCTCCATTGCCGCCATCTGCGTCGTTTTGCCGCTGCCGTCCATGCCTTCTATTGACAGGAACGTGCCCGGAATCGCTTCTTCGCCGGGGCAGAGATGGCGGATGATGTCCTCCACCGTCTCGCAGTACACATCGCACCCGCTGTTCATCAGCTCTTCACGGCTACCGTAACCGTAGCCCGCGCCGATTGCGCCGATGCCAACCTTCTTCGCGCCCTCCATGTCAAATCGGCGGTCGCCCACCATCCACGCTTCGCCCGCATCCTCCGGCAGCGCCTGCTGAATTAGCAGTTCTTTGTCCGCACCGCGCCCATCATTTGGGCCTACGATTTTCGTGATGTAGCGGTTCAGCCCGAAATGCTCGATAATCCGCTCCGAGGAGCGCTGCGGTTTGCCCGTCGCGATACCGATGTACCAGCCGTCGCGGTGCAGCATTCGCAGCAGACGGCGGATGCCCGGATACACCCGGTTCTCAAACAGCCCAACAGCCTCATAGCGCTCGCGATAGGTGTTCACCGCCTTGTTCGCCATTTCCTCGCTCATGCCCATGTATTCCATGAACGACCAGCCCAGCGGCGGGCCAATAAATTTGCGCAGCGTCGCCGCATCCGGCACGGGAAAGCCGAGCTTCTCCGCCGCATAGCGTACGCAGTTCCAAATGCCTTCCTCCGAGCGGGTCAGCGTACCGTCCAAATCAAAAATCACACATTTGCGCACCGCAAATCGTCTCCTTCTACGCCGAAGCGCTCCCGCGTCCCGGCTTCCTGCAATTGCCTGATGATTTCCCGCGTCACCCGTTCGCCGGGCGCAAGCAGCGGGATTCCCGGCGGATACAGCCCGACCGCCGCCGCCGCGATTTTCCCCTCCGCTCTGTCCAGCGGCACGAGGATTTCCTCCGCCATCGCCGCCTGACGCGGGGTCAGGACAGCTTCCGGCATGTCCAGCATCAAGGTCAGCGGCGCAAACTGCTTTTTTTCTGCCGCCGGGATGCTCGCCAGCAGCTCTGGCAGTCGGCGGATTTCAGCGATGTCGTCCATCACCGATAGAATCAGCACCACGCGCCGCTCGTCCGCCATTTCCACGTCCAGTCCGGCTTCGCGCAGCTGTTCCGCCAAGCATTTTCCTCCCTGCGGCGCGGAAATGACCAGCCGCGTCGGGTCAAAGCGCACGGCCAGATTCGCCCAATCCGCGTATGCATCGTGATACGGCGTGCCGACAAGCCGCCTGCGCACATCGTTGACCGCTTCGGATAACGCCCGCAAGCGTGCCCGACCATTCTCTTCCATCCACGCGCGGCTGTCATCGATGGACAGCATCAGCAGGAACGATGGCGATGAGGTCTGTTCCCGCCGCAGCAGCGTCCACGCGCGCTTTTCATCCGCTGCATCCGCCAAGTGCAGCACCGCGCTGCCCGTCAGCCCCATCAGCGTCTTATGCACCGACTGCACCCACGCATCCGCGCCAAGCGCTCCGGCGGACGTCATGCCGTCGCACCACGGGAAATGTGCCCCGTGTGCCTCGTCCACAACGACTTTCGTCCCTTGACGATGCGCCGCCGCCGCAATCCGCCGGAAAACATCTTCCCGCATCGCGCCGCCGTAATAATCCGGGCGGACAAGCAGCATCGCCCGCGCGTCCGGATTCGCCCGCAGCGCCGCCAGCACGTCCTCCTCCATCAGATAGCAGTACCCGTCCGGCGTGCAGCGAACCGGCATCCACTTCACCCGCATTCCGCCCAGCACACAGGCGTTCACCGCCGACAAGTGCGCATTGCGCGGCAGCAGCACCGTTTCGCCCTCCCGCGCGTACAGCTGCAGCATCACATGATTGCCCGCCGTCGATCCATTATGGAGGAAAATCGTCTTTGCCGCGCCCGCCGCCTGCGCATACAGCCGCATGGATTCACGCAGTCCGCCCTCTGCCGCGTACAGGTCATCCGTGTTCGGCAGTTCCGTCGTGTCCAGCGCGTATAAATCCGCTGCGCCGAACGGCGAACAGCCCTTATGCCCCGGCATATGCCCGCTCCTGCGCGCCGAGACCGCCGTCAGCATGTCGTATACCGGGCGCATATTCGCCATCTCCCTTCCGTCTTTCTGCATCCCCCAGTATAGCAGAAAACGCCGCGTGTGGCAATGGTGTTTGTTCGCATTGCCTTTCGTCAAGGGGGCGGAGAAAATGCCTGTCTTCGGGCAGAATCCGCATCTGAAATTTTGTTGCGTGTTCCCCTTGCAAATCCCACATTTCGTGCTATAATAACAGACGTCGAAACAATATCTTGTGCTCTATATGGCGCGATGGCGCCGTGCAACCACAAGATTTAGGGCTTGCTGATTTTCCAGCGAGTACCATAGAGAGGAGAAATACCTATGTGCTGCCAAGTGAACGTGACGAAGGGAACCCTGTCTCAGGCGGAAATTGACGCCTATGTGGATCATGCGCGCCAGAAGTACAACCGCGAGCCGCTTTCGATGGACATTGCGGTGGATGGCGACGAAGTGGAACTGTCCTACGATTTCGGCAACGTGCCGTTCCAGCGGATTCGCCGCATCACGGGCTATCTGGTGGGCACGCTCGACCGCTTCAACAACGCCAAGCGCGCCGAGGAACACGACCGCGTGAAGCATGGAATGCCGGCGGCGGTGTGAGAATAAGCAGGGTGATTTTCCCCCGTTCGGGTGTCGGAAGACAGCCGGGCGGGGAATTTGTTTTTGGTGGAAATTTGAAATAGTGTGTTGACAAAGGAAAATGGTATGGTACAATGGAGAAAAAGGAGGTGCGCGTAACCATGACTTCTGAGGAAAAAATGTCTTATTCATTTAGAAAATATCAATATATTCCTTTGGATGACGGCACTGTGGAGATTACAGGATATTACGGGAAAACAGAAGATCTCGTTATTCCCAGTATGATGCACGGTATGAAAGTCTCAAAAATCGGAAATAGTGTTTTCAGTTCCTGCGATTTTCTTACCTCCATAACCATCCCCAATTCTGTCGTTTCTATCGGCGATAGTGCTTTTGAGCATTGTCACTCTCTATCATCTGTTACTCTTCCTGCTTCTTTAATTTCTTTAGGTGCTTATACTTTTTCATCCTGTTATTCTCTTTCTTCTATTACCGTTCCTGATTCTGTTGCTTTTATTGGCGCGAACCCCTTTGTAGGCTGCCATAATCACATTTTTGTTTCTCCCGATAATCCTTTCTTTGCTGTAATCGGCAATGTTTTATTCAGAAAGTCTGACAAAGCGTTAATTTCATATATTGGTGAGGGCATCGACACACCATATGCAATTCCTCACGGTATCACTATTATCGAAGATAGTGCTTTTTCTTGGGCTTCCGTTAATTTCGTTTCAATTCCTGATTCTGTCACAAAAATTGTTGGTTCAAATCCCTTCTTGTGCTGCTTATGGTTGAAAGCCATTTCAGTATCTACTAATCAATTACATTTTCGAGTTATTGACGGTGTGTTATTTCATACAGCTACTTGGACTTTACTTTCATACCCGTGTAACAAAAGAGATGCGAATTACACTATCCCAAACGCCACCACTTTTATTGGTAAAGATGCGTTTGCAGGATGCGACTTTCTTCAAACCATTCGCATTTCGTCCTCTGTAACAAGCATCGATTGTAACGCTTTTAATTCTTGTCACAATCTGCATTCTGTCTTTATTTCTGAATCCGTAAGCAACATAAGCAATGGTGCCTTTTCCTCCTGCTCTTCTCTCAGCATTGTGACCATTCCATCCACTGTTGTCTCGATTGGAAAGCAAGCTTTTTTCTCTTGCAGCTCTTTAGAAAATCTTACACTTCCTGATTCTATCACCTATATCGGTGAAAACGCCTTTGCCTACTGCCCCAACCTCACCCTCACCGTCCCCCGCAACTCCTACGCCGCCGAGTACGCGAAAGCCAACAACATCCCCTACACCTACCCCGACGCCAACGACTGGCTGAACAACTAATCCACCCCACGCAAAAAGGAGGTCGCTCCCACGGACGACCTCCCTATTTTTATACCCTTCCTTTACCGAATCTCGCTCCTTATCTCATCCAGGCACCGATTCAGCGCGTCCTCCCACCTTGGCAGGTGCGGTTCGGCGTCGCTCAGCAGCCGTACGCTCGACGGGTGGTGAATGCCCACCGAGCCGCGGTAGCCGCTCACCGGCTGTACCCGGCAGCGGCTGCCTACCATCCCCAGCGTCGCCATCGCCAGCGTCGCAAGGTTGCATTCGCCCTCGTTGATGAGGTGGTAAATGCCGAATTTCTCTGTCTGAATCAGGCTGACCATCGCGCGGGCAAGGTCAAGCGTGTACGTCGGGCAAGCCATCAGGTCGTCGGAAATCGTCAGCTTCTGATGATCCTGCGCTGTCGCCAGAATGCCGCAGATTTCCCCCTTCGGCGCGGCGGAGAACAAGCAGCCCGTGCGGACGATGAAGGACCGCGTCATCAGCGCGCGCACAGCTTCTTCCGCCTGCACCTTCGACAATCCGTAAACGTTCGCGGCGCACGTCTTGTCTCTCGTTCCGTGGATAACGTCCGGCGCAGCGCCAAACACCTCCGACGAGGACATCAGCATCAGCTTCGCCCCGATCGCCAGTGCCGCGCGAACCATGTTCAGCGTGCCCATCGCGTTCACGTCGATGCACTTTGCGGGTTCCGTTTCCGCTTTGAGCAGGTCAGTATACGCCGCCAAGTGGATAATGGCATCCGGCTGCTCCGCCGTCACCCATTCGTGCACTGCCGCGCCGTCCGTCACGTCGAAATCCGCCACATCCACGCCGCGCGCATTCACATGCTTCTCGCGCAGTGCACGCATCACGTCGCGCCCCAGCATTCCGTCCGCGCCCGTCACCAATACCTTCATCATGTCCACCCTTTCGCCATTTCCGTCCATCTTTTTGCCAGATATTCAAGCTGATTATACCATTTTTTCTGCCTTTGCGCAACTGGTGAGGGGGATTTTTCATTGACACAAGGCGCCATTTCGTGTATAGTGAATAAAGAAAAGGAGGTCGATTTTATGACACGCAAACGTTTCTCTGCGTTTTTACTGGCATCCGCGCTTCTCCTCGTCTTTCTGACAAACGTTGTTTTTGCAGATGGCGGCAAGAAAAAGCAGACCATCCTCACCTCCGGGGATTATCAGTACGTCCTGCTTGAGGACGGTTCCGCAGAGCTTCTTTACTGCCTAAGCGACGACGCGGAAATCGTGCTTCCGGACATGCTGGACGGTCATCGCGTCACAAGCATTGACACCATCTCTTTCTCCCTCTCCCTGACCGCCGTAACCCTTCCCAATTCTGTTGTCGACCTCGACCATAACCCCTTCGGCTGCTGTCCGCTGCTGCAAACCATTTCTGTCGCCCCGGAGCATCCGTCTTTTTATACATTGGACGGCGTTTTGTTCCGTAAAAAGGACGATGCGCTTGTTGCCTATCCGCGGGGAAAGTCTGCTTCCAGCTACACCGTTCCGCAAGGAACATCGGCCGTTGATGAGCGCGCCTTTGATAGCTGCTCCTTTTTGACAAGTATTTCTCTGCCCGCTTCCGTTACAGAGATTGACGATTACGCTTTCAGCGATTGCTCCGCCCTCGTTGAGGTTTCCATTCCTTCCTCTGTTGACGAGATTGGTTCATGCGCTTTCAACTACTGCACCGCGCTGTCTTCCATCGTCATTCCCGATTCCGTCACAGAAATCGAGGAGGGAGCCTTCGCCGAGTGCCGCGCTCTGACTACGGTTGTGCTTCCAAACTCCCTTACAGAAATCAGCGACTATCTGTTCTCAGACTGCATTTCCCTTTCCGACATTCTGATTCCTGATTCTGTGACGGAAATTGGAACAGGCGCATTTCAGCGCTGCACGTCGCTTGTCTCCATTGTCATTCCCGATTCCGTCACAGAAATCGAGGACATTGCTTTTTCCGAGTGCAGCGCCCTGCGTTCCGTCCTTCTCCCCGCTTCCGTAACGGAAATTGGCGTTGGCGCTTTCGACAAATGCCCCAACCTCACGCTGACCGTTTTCCGCAATTCCTACGCCGAACGGTACGCGCAGCGAAACCATATTCCCTACACTTATGCCGACTAATTGAAAAAGAATCATCCCCTGAAAATGCAAGGAGGCCGCGTCATCCGCGAGGTTGTAGAGGTGCTGCAGCACATAGATTCGGAGCATCAATTCCAAGTCGTAGGGCTTATTGCCGCGCTCTCCTTTGTAATAGTGCGGCTGCACGATCCCGACCCATTCCGACCACGGAATCAGTTTCTCCATGATTCCCAGAAACTCTTTCTTCTTCGTTGATGCCTGCCCCAGCTCGTCGCTGATCAGGCTCATCGTCAATTGCTTCTTCACCTCTTTATTATACCCCTTTTTCGTCCTTTTGGCTGTTCTTTCTTTGTGCAGGATTGCCCTAAAATTTTTATTTTTTGCAATAAAAATGAAGTATCAATCGTTGAATTAATAGCAGGAGCTTCCTGCATTATTATAGAAAAAAGGGATAAGCAGTTTAGACTAACAAATTAGAAGGAGGAGTTAATGATGAGAACTCGTATTCTACCACTCTTGATAACTATGCTGTTTGCGCTGTCGCTTGCATCAAATGCAGCGGCTAACGAAAATTCTAAGATGACACATGGAACAATCGCCGTAGTAAACAATCCAGATCCTAGTGATCGGCTTAACCTTAGAACAAATCCAAGCCCAGATGCTCCGACGCTTGGGAAATACTATAACGGCACCTATCTTGAGGTGTTAAGCAATGAGAAGAACGGCTGGGTGAAAGTTAGTATTTTTGATCTTGAGGGATACATGATGGCGAAATTCCTAGTGTATCCAGAGCAGCTTGAAGTTGGATCTTCGACAGTCCCATCTGTAAAAATTAACAACATAGGGGGAACTGGCCTGAACTTACGCAAAGCACAATCGACAGATTCATCTTCTCTTGGCCTATACTCGAATGAATCGACGGTTCGGGTATTTGGCGTAAGCGAGACTTGGTGTCATGTGCAAACCGAAGATGGCAACGTTGGCTTTATGCTAAGAGAACAGCTCTCACCTGTTCTTGAGTATCAAAAAAGCAGCAATAGCGCCGTCGTAAACAATCCCAATTCTATCGATCGCCTCAACCTTAGGACAAAGCCGAGTCAAGAAGCTCCATCGCTTGGTAAATACTATAGCGGTACTTCCGTTGAAGTTTTAAGTGGCGATGAAAACGGCTGGACAAAGGTTCGACTCCATACGTTAGAAGGTTATATGATGACCAAATATTTAGTATTTGGTCAAGAACAATTTAAGGTCGGTTATGCTATGCCTTCTGTAAAAATCAACAATACGAAAGGTGTGGGGTTGAATTTACGCCAAGATCAATCAACAAATTCTCCCTCTCTTGGTCTATATAAGAATGGATCAGTAGTTTGTGTATTTGGAGTGAGCCAAACATGGTGTCATGTAAGGACAGAGGATGGAAATGTTGGATTTATGCTGCGAGAGAACTTATCGCCACTCCTTGAGTATAACAGAGTTTCTGCCCCCACTGGCGATGAACTTGAAGGCTCATGGTTTGGAGTGCCAGGAGATCCTATCACAGATGACTTTATGCCCGGAGGAAATGGCTAATTCGTGCATAATATGCAGTAACCGTGATTCACCAAACTGAACATCCTATCCTGTCGAAAATAGAGAAAAAACAGGATGGAGAAGCAAAGAGGGGACTGTCTCAAAATGACCAAACAAGGTCACAAGAGGCAGTCCCTTAGCATTTTTCTAGCCGAGAGTACATTCGTACTTCGCTGATTGTCAAGGTAGTTGTCAGTAAAAATATATATTTTTTGTTCTTCTAGGTTATCAGATATTGTTCTGTACCTGACGTGAGTATCAAGGATCCCCCTCATAATTGTGCCCAACCCCGCCACATCATCCCCGCCGACCCGAATTTCGAGAAAAAGCGCAGTTCAAGCGCACTGTTTGCACACGAAATAAACCTCGTTACGCAACCTTCATTCGATTGCGAGCAAGGTATAAATTCGCAAGTGCAAACAGTGTGCAGCAATGCTGATGCAGTTTTTCCCGTCCTCGGTATCGTGTCTTGCAGAAATGAAAGATTCTCTTTATCACGCAAAACACATGTGTCAGGAGATTTGACCACATCAATAGCACTGAGTTATAGTACGTTTCTCTCCATTGATGACATCTTCAAAATAATATTCTACATACTGACCCTTAATTTTTCGTTGCCCCAAAAAGAGCATTGGCGTGTTGCTAGTACCCAATGGCCATTCTGAATCTTGGATCCATGAAGGCTTTTTATGCAGCGCATCTAAATGAAAGGCCGAGTTTAATGCAACCCGAACAGCCTTTTGCCGTTTTCCTTTAGGAATGGAGTTTGTTGACAAGATAATCTCTTGAATCACACTACCAACATCAACGCTATCAAGGTAGTCAGGAACTGTATCGATCGCAAACTGATGCAATTCACGATAAAAGGTACTCTTTTCAACATCAGGGAGGTCGTCATGGAAGAGTGACCACATCATGTTATATGCAGTAGAGCAACGACTAATTCTATTGATCGCATAATAACCAACGGTTAATGTGCGACGGAGATCAAAGTTATCATGCTCAAAAGCATTAACATTCAGAGGGCATTGCTTCCATGATTCAGCACTCTTATCTTGTGTTTGTGGAATTCTCCCATTGATAAACTGAACAAGCTCATCATTAGTCTGTACTGCAGATGCAAAATCTTGAGCGGACATTTCAAGAGAAAGGTAGGCCTTGATAATATTTAGCATCAGTTATTCCTCCATTACTATAAACGAGCAAATCCCAAAAGGGAACCAAAGGGATAGAGACATTTCCTCT
>ENA-OROD01003301-OROD01003301.1-human-gut-metagenome-genome-assembly--contig:-NODE-3301-length-10769-cov-3.087922_pt1 | contig 10769 bp, 9 predicted proteins | sample MGYA00242123_ERZ509038 | MGnify/ENA primary metagenome ERZ509038 (study PRJEB26280, sample SAMEA2338719) | human gut metagenome | biome: human gut; feature: human-associated habitat; material: faeces... | reverse complement strand
CCATCAAAAACATCAGAATCGGGAACCATAACCGTCTGACCGTGGCGCTGGCTTTTCTGCAACTGTCCAATGATCTTGTGCTTGAGGCGAATTACAAGGATGCCCTGTATTTCGCCGAGCGCGCCCAGCAGCTGGCACCCCAGCTTTTCGCCGTCTATATCATGACTTTCCAGTCTCATTATTTCCTTGGCGACTACGACAAGGCGCTGGTTGCCCTGCGCAAACTCTATAAGCTTCAGCCGGACAGTATCTGCATCGAACGTTTCTATTCGCTGCTGATTCAGAAAGGACTGGATTTCTCATTGTAGGCTGCTCGATTGAGAAATGTTGACGCATATGGGCTTAACAGGTTCTCCTGATTCCTGATTGTGGTTTTACAATTTTTTTTCTTCAATGACAAACCATGCCTGCCTGAAACTTTTTATATTGACCCTGAATGAATCACCATTCAGGACTTTAATGTTTTCTTTGGAAAAAGCATCTTTAATCTGGATGTTTTTCAATCCCAGTGTTTCCAGATCCAGCTGTATATCACCGGTAATCCCGTCATGCTCCTCATTGAAATTTGCTGCAATCAGCAGGACTTTTCCCTTGTTTACATAAGCAGAAACCTTGAGAAGTTCATCCGGTGTTTGCAATGCCGGCGGTGTAGCTGACCAATATGGCAGGAAATGCTGATTGCTGGCTCCGAACTGTTCCAATGCTTTCCAGTAAGGTGAAATCACCTGCATTTCATTGATGCGGTATGTCTGTGTCCAGGTTGTCCCGTGGACAAATGCATAGGTACAGTTTTCCACGGCGCTGAAAGGCTGTTCCACATAAGAAGCGAACCGTGTCGGCAACCCGTAGGGGAATCCGTTCAACAGCATCCGGAATCCTTCCAGAGGCAGAATATCAAGTTTTTTCCTGCCATCCGCTTTGAGATTCATAAACTGTTCACCTTCCCATATTCCGTGCCAGAAGAAACAGGTCGGGGCATCCCACAGACTTGACTTATGCTGTTCCCCGTAACCCTTGCGCGCCTGCAGAAGATTGTAGAAACGCCATGCTTTCAGACGTCCGTCCCAGACATCCCGCCCCGCGACTCTCTTCCCCTCGAAGTTTACCACTCCACATCCGTGTTTTGCGTTATCGCAAGTGGCATACATGCGTCCGTCAAGAAAAGCGCCATCAATCTGATATTGATCCATATTTTCGGCTAAACGCCAGAAAAAGTAATCAATATATTCACTGCGCGGACATGCCTGATAAGCTAGCTTTGTCGCCGGGATGTTCTGCCGAAGTGAAAGGGTATCCTTTCGGTGTAATCAGCCAGTCTTCCCTGTGTGTATCCCAGAGACGGTCTTTGTTGGAAAGGCTGTTGCCGGTATAGATCACCGCTTTCATTCCGTTCTTCCGTATGGCGCCGAGACTGCTTTTGAATGCTGCCTCGTCATGAATATACAGGCCGGAAAATGCTTCGTCTGCATATTGGGCAGCATGATAGATCATTGTTTCGATACCGAGAGCCGCATAGCCCTCAATCCGGCTTTTCACTTTGGCACGCATCGGCTGGATGCACTTTCCATAAGCATCTTCCGCCAGAAGCGTATCCGGCATGAGATAGCCGCATTCGGCTTCTTCAGAAACTTTTTCCGGGATTGTGGCATGCCTGCCGTTGATGTAACCGTTTTTCTCAAAATTATCCGCCAGTAAAGTATCCTGATTCATGGTGACATGAACGCTGAGGCAGAAATCTGTTCTGGGGCGTTTGGAGATACGGATTGAGTCCGCATAGATATTTCTGCCACCCAGACGGAGTATCGTAGGAAATACTTTCATGCTTTCCCTGTGTTTGCTTCCGGCGACAGCTTTGCCATTGATGCGGAGTACCATCTCATCGCCCCATGTCAGAGCGATATGCGTCCACTCATCCTTTCCCGGTTTGACTCCTGACCGGATATGGGTTTTATACATATGTTCATATACAATAAACCGAAACTAATACCGAATTGGTATTGCACTCCAATTCGGTATTAGTTTCTCATTCGGCTAAATGCCGGATGCGCAGGCTTCGCAACTGCCCTTTGAAGAACCGGACGTCCTTGCCCGTTTCATAGGTCGGCCAGGCGGGGCCACCGAACACCGATGGTTTGAAAAAGACGCCGCGTTTATTATTGAATGGATATTGGCGGCTTACTCCATTTACCGTGAATTTCAGTTCCCGCAGATTGTAACTTACGGTGACTTTCGACCATTCCCCTGTCGGCAGCGGCAACTCCGTCCGGAAGTTCTCGATTCCGCTGGGGTTGTTAGCGCCATCGGTGCGGTAGGTAAATGCCCCTTCCAGTTTTCCCTGTCTCCGGTAAAGACTCAGGGAACCGCGATGATGAGCGAAATTGCGGAACAATACCTGTGATTCATTACCATCCGGCTTAATCTCGAATTCAAGGGTAAAGCTGCCGTAAGGCAACGCTTCCCGGGGCAGGTTCATGTAATTTGCCATACCATCGAATTCCAACACGTTGCCTTTCCAGACAGGATTCAGGAATTTCCGGCCGGGAATGTCCAGCAAGGTCGGGCGGGGCCGATTGAAAGGTTCAAGATAGAGGAAACCACCCCCCAGTTGAGCGTCGAAAAAGGGTTCCCAACTGTTTTTCAGCATCGCGCCGCGCGCATTGTCAAACTGATAATTCAATTCGGGAATACGCTCTGCCGCCACGTCGACAGCCACCGCCTGTTGCTTCACCGCGGAATATACGTAGTGTCGAACCTTTTCCCCGCCCGGACGAACAGGCATGAACGGACGGCTCCGGTAAATCCGCTCGGAAACCCCGATAGCCCGCAACTGGTAAACCGGAAAGCGGCTTTCCGTCTCCAGTTGGACATTGAACTCCGCCCGTTCCTGTTGCCACGGTGCCGGGATATCCACCAGGTTCTTGACGATTTTCAAATCCAGACGGTTGTTGCCGTCGAACGTTTTGGCCATTTTTCCCAGTTGCAGTAGCTCCAAGACTTTGAAAGAATGTTTTCCCAGTCGCGCAATGTCAATTTCCAGCACCGCGTCCGCCGCGGCGCTTTTCGGGATCGTGATGTTGAAAGGATAACTGTAGTAGAAATTAATGTAGTAATAGGGTTCCGTCACCTTATTGTCGATCACTTGCGGGTCTGGCGTGTCCGGCCGGGTGCGATAGCATTCGCGGAACCATTGCCAGCCGGGGGCGTTCAGAACCTCGAAGACGATCTTCCTGGTGGAGACGGTGAACGCAGTGAAAGACCCCTGGATAATGATGTTGTTTTCCGGGTCATACCGCTTTTCACGTTCTGCGGCGAAAACTTCGCTTTCGTTGTCCAATACCTCGAATTGCAACAGCTTTTCGGGGGCTTCCGCGCGGGCGGTCACTTCATATACGCCGGGTTTACCGGACGCTTTGACTTCAAACTCCGGCGTCAGCGGCAGCATATCCCGCAATGGCTGCATGATCGCCTTGTAATTCAAACAGACACTCGGGTGAATCCGGTTGTACTGCATGGCGAAAATCCGTTCCTTTCCCTGTGCGTCAATAATCCGGAGCTCCGGCAGGATCAGGTCATGGGCGGCGAGTTGCTCGGTCGGAATTTCATAATTCACCGCTTTCATTTCGGAAGCCTTGAAGGTTTCTTCCGGAAACGTTTTCAGGACTTTGCCGTCATAATCACGAATGATCAGGCTGGCGCGATACGCCGCGCCGGAATTCGTATCCGGGATATTCAACAATTCGTAGCGCAATACATCGCCGAGCCGCAGTATCTGCCGTGAGCTGAATACGAGATTCGGGATCGACAAATCATCGCCGTTTTCCGGTTTCGTGGGTTGTCCGCGCATTTTCCGGGCATAGAACCGAATCAGGCGCTGCATGGTTTTCGCATCGTTCACGGTCGGCTGGAAATGCGTGTTTTCATTAGCTTCGTTCCACTCGAAAAACACCACGATATCCGGGTTCAGCACCATCAGTTCATCCATCGCCAGCCGGAAGCCGCCGGTACCGTATTCCTCGGTAGTGTTGCCGGACAGATGATTGACATATCCCTTGCGTACGTATGCGCCGATCAGTTTATCCTTATACTCAGGTTGCTGCGTCAGCTCCAAGACCAGGGGCACAATGCAATCCCGAAAATACCCCGCCGTCGGTCTGGCGGCATAGTCGCCGCTGTTGCGCATGGCAAGCACCGGTTCCACCATCAAACCGCCGCATTCATCCAGCAGACTTGCCAGGAGTTTGCGTAATTCCGCCATCTGCGGTTGAGTCAATTTGCCGTTTTTCACATAAAGCTGTTGAAACTTTAAATCCTTAGGCTGGGCGAAAAGAATCGGTTCCACGCCCGTTTTTTCTTTCAGCACTTTTGCCAGTCCGCTCATTTCAGTCGGAGTGATGTATGTGGAAAGATAACCCCATACCGGGATTTTGCCGTTGATTTTCAACGTATAAGGAGAATTTACAGCTATTCCGTAGCTTTTCAGGTAAAGCTCAAGCCATTTCTGATCTGGCTTTTGCGGATTGTAATCTGCCGCGTAAGCCGCTCCAAACATATAGCTGAAACCGGGATACGGTTTTACTTCATTCAACGCCTGTAAATGTTCGCCATACATGCCGATCAACGAGGCGGCATTGGACAAGGTGACAAAACCGTCGATTTCATAATTCCCGAGAATCTCGATATTGCGCAGGAAGCTGTTGCGGTAACTCTGCTTTCCGCGTAGGCCGCTGTCGTGAAAAAGCGGTCGGTCGATCCAGTAATGAAGATAATTTTCCACCAACCGGTAACTTTGGATTTCCGCATAGAAAAGCGGTCGATCCAGAACCCGTTGCCGTTGCGTCCGGAAAGACGGAATATCTTCCTGGCGATTATATGTGATTTCCGCACCGTACACCGAGCCAGCGAGAAGCGAGAGCATCAATGCCATTTTCCAAACTTCCATATTAAAATATTCCTTGCCTTTGTTCTTTTTTGATCATCATCAGGGTTTATTGCCGACCAGGGACAGGTAAGTGCTGTGCACATATCGGGTTCTTGCGTCATGCTCTGAGCTTACATGTCCATCCGCCCAGGTCACGTTGGCACGGTTCAGGTGGCGTGAGCGGAGGTTATTGCCATCCTCAATTGCATAGTATCCACCATAGGAGGGTCTCATAGTTGTAGTTGGAGGTGGCGCAATCGGCAAATACAATGGCTTCCGTGGGCTTGCGAAGACGGGCAAGTATGATTTGCTGCCATGTCGTTCCTCCCCAGTTGGAACCCAAGCCGTATCCGTTATAACCGATCGCGGTGTAACAAAAATGCCACGACGCCGGAATAGTCGGCTTGTTCCTGCTGAAAAATAATGAAGTGCTCGCGGCGATGACCGAAGGGCAGTCATACGCTGATAACATCTTTACATACCCCCCGTCGAAAAGCGTCCAGCCCCAATTGTATTTGCTGCGATCAATAACAACTCCTGCCCTGGAAGCGCCTTGCAAAGACAACCCGTTGTGGTCATCGGCATAGAGTGACATCCCGAGAAAGAGTTGCTTCTGGTTGTTGAGACAGATTGATTGCCGCGCCTTTCCCCGAGCCGCGTTCAGCGCCGGCGACAGCATGGCAGCGAGAATCGCGATGATCGCAATTACGATCAGTAACTCTATCAATGTGAAAAGCTTCATACCGCTAAACCATTCCATTTTCATATATCGCTTCATTTCCTCTTCCTTTCTTCCTGTTCAGTTTTATCAAACACTTACTCTCTCTCAGAAAGTGTTTGAGCTCATTTTTTATTATGTCATTTGCCACCTTTTGCCGCCACTTACCTCCATCATTTCTTTCATATTTTTTCATATCAAGTTTGACATTAGCAGGTTGCAGTTGAAATCTTTATTGCTTGATTTTGTCTTTTATGCCGATTGATGAAATCATCATATTTTATCATGCGGTCACTGAAACGCTCTTTCAAAAACAGCATATCGCGGGTCCACCCCAGAATCGGCGGCAAGTCGCAAGCACAACCGCAGCTCCCCCCTTGGAAAAAGGCGGGCTTCACGCTTTGTCCCAGGCGGATTTCCTTACAATCAATTTGCTTGTTTCTGATCCGCTCAAATAGTAGTTTCAATGCCCGGTCGCAGATCTCTTCACTCACCTGGGAGATGGTTGAGAGCGGCGGATCGGTCAGGTAAGCAAAGGCGTCGCCGTCATAACCGATCAACGCGAAATCCTCCGGCACCCGGATACCATTCTGCCGCAGAAACGGCAAAGCCCGCGCCGCCACGAAATCATTGGACATCAAGGCACAAGTATAGCCCTCCTTGTGGATCAGATGCAATAGCCGATCTTCAACGGTCCCTTCACAATGCATGGCTTCGATTACTTGCAGATGATTATCGGGTAACCCTGCTTCCCCCCAGGCCCGCTGCAAACCATTGAATTTGTCATGAGGCGGGTTTTGGATGTGTGAACAGACATATACCGCTTTCCGGTGACCATGAGCCAGCAAGTGGAGTCCTGCCGCCTGCCGCATGATCGTAATATAAATCTCCGTTACGATGCGTCGAGTCATTCTGGAACTGAATAATGACGTTGGGAATTTTAATGATCTCCATGACTTCAGGCGGCGGATTTCCCAGGATGATCACACCATCCGGAGAACGCCTCAACATATTGAGCACCTCTTCCCGGTACTCTTCCACTGTCCGTGTCTGAGAATACAAATCGCTCAGCATCTGATACTTGTAACGGGCGGCATTATGAAGAAACTGAGCTACCAATACCGCCAGCGAATATTGCCTGACGCTGGCATTGAGGATGCCGACCATGCGCGAAGATTTGCCTGACAGTACTTGCGCCGTCAGGTTTGGCATATACCCCATTTCTTCGGCGATCCGGGCGATATGCGCACGTTTCTCTTGAGAGACCCGCGTACTGTTGGTCCGGTTCACCACGGCGGACACCGCCATTCTGGAGACCCCGGCTTTGACCGCAATATCTTTTAACGTAACACCCATAACTGATCTGATTTCTGCTCAATTGCCAAACCGGAATTCCGGATGAACTACCCGTAACTCACTATAATTATAATCGAAAATCCTGCTGTTTGTCAAGGTGGGAGTATTTAAAAACAAGGACTTTTTTCACTTTTCCCTGATGTTTTTCCTCAAAGAACCGATTTCCGATGAATATTTTTACTGTGCCGGAACCCCGATCTCCGGCTGATGTCTGAGGACCTCACGACAACGGTGCAAAAGCGGGATTGCCCTGATGATTCACGGCAACACATTCCATTTCCACCAGCCACGCCGGACGGCACACGGGAGCGCGGACAATTACAAACGGAAGTTCGGGCGGCAGGCGTTGGGCAAGGATATTCCGCACCAGTGCCGCATCCGCAGAGTCACGCAGATAAACTGTCGCCCATTTCAGGTCGGACAAAGTTCCGGCGGAACTCTCCAGAAGAGCCGCGACATTGTCTACAAGCCGCTCCGTCTGTTTCGTGACGTCATAAGGATGCACCACCTGTCCCCGGCTGTCGATGCTTGCCGTTCCTGAAATAAAGTAGTGGGAACGGTCTCCCAGCACAAGCCGTGTCCCCCGCTCGAAACTGACCCCGTACAAAGCCGTCGGGGAAAGCATTTCCGGCGCGGAGAGGTAAATCTGCTGCCCCTGCCTGAGATCCGTATAGTTGAGCGAATCCATCTTGACGAGGCGCGACGGCTTTTCCATCTGCCCTTCGATTCCGGTGCTTGCGATGAAATGAGTTGAAGTGGAAAGTCCGTTTCCGGCAAAGAACTCGTTCCGTGCCATGACCAGACCGGCATAATTGTTGTCGACATCCCGGCAGTAGAGCCATGTGCGGACCGTGTTCGCCTCCACGGTCGCATTGTAAACGGAAAGCCCCCGCTTGAGTGATTCGAACTCATAAACGGTTTGTTTTGCACTGTCGGAAACTACAGGGTCAGGAGTCTTGAACCACAGGACCTTATAGTTTTTCAAAACGACCTCAAGCACCCCTTCCTGCATCTGTTTCAGCTTGCCGCCGCACCAGTGCCATGCCTCCAGTGCAATGCGCCCGCCATTTGCCGGAGGCTGTCCCACGATTGAAATGAAAGAGGATTTTCCGTTCAGGAGTTCTTTCAGAAACGGCGCCTGGTTCGTAATATCGCTCAGATGAAACCGCAAAAGCATTTCGCTTTCAAGAGAACAGCCATGACGTGCGGCAGAGGAAATGTACTCCGCCAGCAGAGCTTCGGCTTCCTCCTTGAAACTTCCCGCCGGAGAAGCCTCTCCGGCAAAGAAATGTTCCGTGATTCCGTTTTCCGCAAAAAATTCAGCGTGTCTGAACATTACTTCGATCCTCCTTCAAGCCTTACTGCCGGAAGAATGATCTCCGAAGTAACGCGTCTGATTTTTCCCTCTTTATCGGGTTTGCTGTTGTATTTGTAAACCACCTTGAAAAGCTGGTTGACCGCCTTTCCTTTTCCCTCCGGTTTCCGCGCCAGAGTCAGTGCAAGCCGGTAAGGCTTCACCTTTTCTCCCTGCTTCGGAGAAATGATCTGCCCCGGTCTGGCGCGGGATGCGTCGTTTGGAACAACCTTGACCCAGTCCGGCGGGTCGATGATTTCCAGTTCCGCCTCCGCATCTTCCGGGAAGTTCCGGGGATTCACATTGACCGCCAGTTTCGCTTCGGGAGCCAATTTCGCAACCGGATGTTTCGACGCCCATGAAAATTTCTCCGCGCCGCTGTACTTCCAGCGCTTCGTGAAAAGCATCCGCCGCGCCGGAACGATATGTGTATAAGCAAACGCCTGCATCGCCTCGTCACCGGGAATCACGGTTGTTCTGAAGTCGCCGGAACTTGCCTCGATCTCAACACGGCGCGGCTCGATTTTCCTGTTCGATTTCGTTGTGATCGTGACAACGGCGCGGTCACATCCTGCGGGAATGCTTTTGGGACCGTTCAGAATATAATCGCCGCCGTTTTTCAGCTTCAGACCGATCTCTCCGCTGAATCCGTCATGGCGTTCCGCCACAAGTGTCAGAGGCTCCGCCCCGACCATTGCAACTTCCAGGGAAGATGGTACCGAATACACCGTGAAACGTGGGCGTGGCTGATCAATCCTGAGATAATAGACATAATCCCTGCCGCCAAGCCCGGAGGTATCGGAAACAGTCACAGTATAGCGCCCATCCGCCGGAACCGTAAAGTCCAGATACGAATCCGCGGCGCCGTGAAGAATCACACCGGCTTTCAAGCGTTCGCAATCGTCATTGACCGCAATCCGTTTTCCTTTTCCGTCATAAACCTGAATCAGCGAATCCAGCGGAGACTTCAGGCGGCGGGCAAAAACCTCGAAAATGATCCGTTCCCCTTTTTGCGCCTCAAAGAGATAAGAGTCTTTCCTGCCTTTCTCCATGACGCCTCTGACCATGACCGGCCTTGCAGCAGGTTCATTTCTGTTCAGGGACGCCGCATCTATAATTTTCACGCCGGGGAATTCGGGCGGCGGCATGACCGTATATTCCGGTTTCCCGTGAACCGCGCGGATCCGGTAGACGAAATCCTCGCGTCCGCGGTAAAGGGCATCCCGCACCACCAGCGTATATTCACCGTCCGCCGGAGCTTTGAAGAAGAGCACCGGATCGGGATCGAAGTAGTTGTCGTCGGCAAACGCCAGCGACTTCCCTTTGGCGTCCACGACCTCCAACACCGGCTGGAAATGTCCGGGAACGCCGTCGCCGATGAACGGCATCAGATAACGTGCGATCATGGAGAACGTGATTTCTTCATTCTTTTTCGCGTTAAACCTGTAATAATCCGTTTCTCCGGGCATGATCTGCCCGTTCAGCACACCGGGAACGGCGAATGTTCCGTTTTCCGGCTTTTTCGGAGGAAGCGGAAAAAACGGCTCGCGGTATTCATTCAGGGTATCCACGTAAAAACGCAGGGGATTGCTGATGCGTCCGTTTGAAACCAGGCGGAATTCCCGTTCCCCTGGCTCCGCATCGGGGGCAATGCGGAGGCGCACGATCGCGGAACTTGCAATCGCCGGACTCATCTGAAGCGGATTGCGCGGGACATAAAGGAAGCGGAGTGTCAGTTCCCGTTCCAGCGGAGTCAGGTTGTCCAGACGCTCCCAGTAGAAATGCGTGTGCCATCCCTCGGTATTGTCCGGCAGCGGCGGCTTTTCGTTATTGCCCTTTTCAATGCCGTCCAGCCATTTCTTGAGATACTGCCGCTGCTGCCACGGAGGATAAGGGAAACCACGCACAGCCTCGACGGACTCCACTGTCACCCCGCCGCCGGATACCATCGCACCCTTGAGTCCCCAGAACTGCTGCCCGCCGACAATCAGCTCCACGGTTCTGCCCTGCTGTCCGCCGGAGGGCATCAGATAGCCGATATGCATTGCAAAACATGCCGCTGTGACGGAACACAGAAAAAAAGTCAGAAGTGTTTTCATGCTTTCACCTCCGGATTTTTGTAAAGCTCCCTGATCTTGCTTTTTCCCCCGTCGGGAGGCAGGATCGTCAAGTCCAGCCCGCGCGGATTCGGCAGTTTTCCCGCCGGGTCAATCCCCGCGAGCTCGTAGATACTCCACAGCAGATCAACCGGACTTACCGGACGTTCGACGGGCCGTTCCCCCCGCGCGTCCGAAGCGCCGAGCACTCTGCCGCCTGCAAAACCGCCGCCCGCCACAACCGTGCTGAAACAATGGCAGAAGTGATTGCGCCCGCCATTCCACGGTTCGCCGTAATCGACTTTCGGAGGGCGCCCGAATTCGCCG
>ENA-OROD01003294-OROD01003294.1-human-gut-metagenome-genome-assembly--contig:-NODE-3294-length-10801-cov-2.124698_pt1 | contig 10801 bp, 7 predicted proteins | sample MGYA00242123_ERZ509038 | MGnify/ENA primary metagenome ERZ509038 (study PRJEB26280, sample SAMEA2338719) | human gut metagenome | biome: human gut; feature: human-associated habitat; material: faeces... | reverse complement strand
CAGCGAGACGATAGTCGAGCTGGCATGGCTACTTAATCTGGTTAATTCTGCTGATGACCAGGGCAGTTTTAATAAAAATTTTTTATAAGAAAAGGAGAGATTATTATGAAAAAAACAAACAAAGGTTTTTCTATGGTCGAGCTTATTATCGTTATCGCGATTATGGCTATCTTAGCAGGTGCACTTGCACCAGCACTTATTAAGTACATCAACAAGTCTAGATTATCAACAGATATTCAGACAGCAAACACAATTGGTACTGCAATTCAGACTGCGCTTTCTAACGAAACAGGATATGATTCAGCTGTAGCAACTTATAATACGCAGGTGAAGGATTTGTCGTCAATTTATAATGCTTCAGACGCATTTGCAACAAGTATTAAAGATACTGTTGGTGGAAGCAATGCACCTAAATTGAAAGCAAAGAAATGTATGAATAAGGGCGCAAATACAACTGGATATGGCGGACAGTTCTATATTTATGTTTATCCAGAGAAGAACTATTCGTGTGTTATGGCTGGAAACAACGCTGCACCTACTGTAACATATAATAATGGTCAGGTGACTGTTGCTAACGGACATTTGCTTTACCCGACTGCTGATAAATGCTTGACAGATGATAGCGTTTCACAGTGTGGACAGTAATTAACTAAAGAATTATACAAACGCATCCTCTGTATAGAGGATGTGTTTGTGTAGTGTATGAGAAAGGTATGATATGATATATATAGGTTTCGTACTAGGAGGGTTGTTTAGTCTACTTTGTGGATTTGCTGAGGAACTTGCAGGGTTTTTGGCGGAAATGGAGAAAGATACATATTGCGAAAGGTGTGGACGAAAAGATACTTGTATTGCACCGAGAAAAGTATATAGTGTAGGCGGTAAATCGAATTTTCTCAATGAGTGGATGCTGGTCACTTTCTTTTTAGTACGGAAACGATGTGAATTCATACACTGTGGAAAAAACTATCGACGGTATATGTGGATGTTGATAGGTTTTATTGCGTTTACAATTCCTTTTTGGTCGAAGGAATTTACGCTGATAGGTTTTTTATATGGAATAACGGGAGTTACTCTGCTATTTTTGACAGTGGTAGACTGGAATTCCCAATATATTCCATTCGAATGTAATGTGTTAATTTTTTTATGCGGACTGATTCATTTATATACGAATTTTTCTAATTGGTTGGATTATATAATTGGTCTTTTTGCGGTCAGCGGTTTTTTGTTATTGTTGGATCGGATTTCTACTCCTGTGTTAAAGAAACAATACGGAGAAGATGTGGATCAGGTAATAGGGGACGGTGACATCAAATTAATGGCAGCGACTGGCTTACTATTAGGCTGGAAACTTAATTTTATAGCATTAGGGATTGGCTGTGTTATGGGGTCAGTAATACATCTTATCTTAATGAAGATTAAGGGAAGTGGGCATAGGCTTGCTTTCGGCCCGTATTTATCTTTGGGCGTTTATATTACAATGATATGCGGTGAACAGCTTGTGAGCTGGTACCTGAATTTTTTGGGCGTTAAGCCCCTTTAGAATAACTTCTGATTAGCGAGGGAGGCTACGATATGGCAAAAAGTAACAAAGTCTTAACAGTAGAGATAACAAACGAAAGTATTACAATTATTGAAGTATCGCCTTCAATAAAGAAACAGACAAACGTACATAATGCGTTGATTTTTGAAACACCGGAAGATGCATACGAAGATGGTGCATTACGGGACGTTGAAAAACTTGCTTCTGCAATTCGGGAGCAGTTAGATGCAAATGGAATTACGAATAAGAATGTGATATTCATTCTTTCCTCCAGTAAAGTAGTAAACCGTGAGGTGTTAATTCCGGAAGTAAAGGAAAACAAGGTGAAGGGAATAGTAGATGCAAATGCATCGGAATATTTCCCGGTTAATATAGAAGATTATGTAGTTTCTCATTCTATATTAGAGCATGTAGTGAATGAAGATAAGACCAAACAGTTGAAATTAATGGTTGTTGCGGCTCCGCTCACGATGGTGAAGAGTTATTATGAATTGGGCAGCATGTTGGGGCTGAATGTGCAGTCGATTGATTATGTTGGTAACTCTATGTTACAGTTGATCAAGACACAGACGAGCGCAACAATGACAACGATGGTCATTCAGTTAGGCAGCGAGTCTACAATCCTTAACATTGTAAAGGGAGATACCTTATTGTTACAAAGAACGGTACCATATGGAACGAATGCAGTTGTAACAGAGGTAATGGATGAAAAAGATGTGGATGCGACAACCGCAATGACACTTCTTCAGAATGAGAGACTGATCACAGTAGATTTTGACGATAATGCTGCAACAGGAGCATTTCGTTATCTGATCAATAATATTGGTCGTGTGATTGATTATTATGTAACAAAGAATCCGGATAAGCCAATCGATGACGTATTCCTTACCGGTGACGGAGCATTGATCCGCGGTATTGATGGATTATTCAAGATTCAGTTGAATATCCAGACGAGAATTATGGACAGTTTATACAATGTAAAGTTTGATCCGAAGATTGATCTGAAGATATACAATCCGGTATATCTGATCGCTCCAATCGGTGCTGCTTTTGCACCAATGGGATTCCGTCCGACAGAAGTAAAGACAAAGGGTTCTGCGTCTGATGCGGATCTGGTGAAGTATGGAGTGGCAGTACTAGTTGTTAGTGTGATTGTTGCTGCGGCATCCGTTGGTGTTACAACGGTAATGAAGAACAATGAACAGGCAAAGCAGGCAAGTCTGAATGCACAGATTGCAGCAATTGCAGATATTGATCAGATCATCAGTGACTATGATGCAGTGGTTGCCAAATACAAAGATATCAAGACAATGTATGATCAGACTAGAACATTAAATGAAAACTTCAATATGTTGTTTGATGATCTTGAGAAGAATCAGCCAAAGGATGTGTCAATTCAGAGCTTTAATTCTTCCGATGGTGGTGTGAATATAGGTGCAACGGCGAAATCTCTGGATGCAATCGCAAAGTTTATCATTCAGTTAAAGAAGATTGAATGTATTGACAATGCATTTGTTCCAAGTTATACGGAAGATGTGGATGATGCCGGCAATAAGACCTATACATTTACAGTGACTGCTAATTTTGTTTCTATGGTACAGGATGAAGATGCCGAACTAGAAGAACAGAATACCGGTGATGCTACCTTAGATACACCGGCAGCAGAATAGGAGGGATGAATATGACATTAAAGAGTTCAGATAAAGCATTATTATTAGGAATCGTAGGTATTGTGATTGCAATACTGGCTATCATATATGTTGCAAAGCCAAATATTGATACAATGAACAGCGTGAAAGCTGAGAATCAGCAGCTTCAGGCAAGATTGAATGAATTGAACCAGAAACAGGCAAAACGTGATCAGTATCTTGCAGATACAGAGAAGTATCAGGGTAAATTTGATGAAGTCTTGAATTCGTTCCCTGCTGATCTGAATCAGGAGATCAGTATCATGTTTGTAAAAGGGATTACAACAGATAATGATTTTACGGTATCCAGCTTAGGACTGGGTGAGAAAGAGCAGTTCTATACACTTGGCATGAATGGTGGAGATGCTGCACTTACAGATGGAACCGCAGATGCTGCTGCAACAGAAGCGACAACAGAGGCTGCGGCAGGCACAGAATTGACTGAAGGTGCACCTACAGATACATCTGCATATCAGTGCTATCGTGCATCATTCCCAATTACATATACAGGAAGTTATAAGTCATTAAAGGATGTTGTATCTTATGTAGATAATTATTCAGACCGAATGACTATTAATTCTGTGGACATTGCATATGATGAAAAAGCAGATGAATATTCCGGTAACATGACAATGATGTGTTACTCCATTGAGAGTGCAGATCGTCCGGAGCGTCAGATTGAGTTGAATGAGGTACAGACCGGTGTAAGTAATATCTTCCAGGGTGGAAGTGGATCCGGAAGCAGTGACAGTGATTCTGAGAAATTGAATAAGTATGATGAGAATGACGGAGCTGCTATTTCAAGCAACTATGATTTCTATGCAATGTTGAATCCTTCCACAAGTGATGTGTCTGCTAAGGTAGTAGGACAGAACGGAACAGGCAAAGAAGCATCGGTTATCTCTAACAGTGATAATACAGTATCAACATTAAGCTTTGATTTCTATGAGAAAGATGGAAAGAATTACTGCAAGTATACATTAGACAATTCTACTTCTTATGAAGCAGAGGTTACTTCTGCAGAAGATGTGAAATTATTATTACAGTCTTCAGCAAGAAAAGATGGTGATGATAAGGTAGGTATTCGTGTAACAATTAATAATACAACGAAGCTTCCGGTTTATGTAAAAGTAACAGGCGACGATGCTACATCTGCACGTGTTGAGATTGCAAGCAAGACAGGTTCAGTGAAAGTGTACAAATAAGAAATGGAGTGATTCATGTAATGAACAAATTCCACAACAAAGGTGTAACATTCTTTGAGATTGTTATTGCTGTTGCAATTTTTGCAATTCTGATGTGCCCGATCGTAGCAAAATTAATTGAGGCGATGAAGATATCGGATTCTGCCAAGGTTGCACAGAATAAATATGAATTAGCAGAGAACTTGATTGAAAATGTTAAGAATTCTTCTGATTTTATGCCGGAACAAACAGTAGCGGCAACGTCGACTGCGTTGCCGGAATATTCCTTGACGAAAGCGACAACGAATAGCTTTCTGACAGAGATTACAGATGGAAGTGTAACAAAGTATCCAAATTCTTCTGACTCTACGGTTCATGTGGCAAAGTATAAACAATCAGATGGAACGGAAACGGAGATACCATACAGTGATTATGTGTTAACCGGCAAGTCAAAGGTTGGAAAACAAAAAAAAGATTGCTATTATGCGATATCTGTAAGTAATGAAGGGTATGCTGCGTTACAGTCGGAAGGAAAGCTTGTTGATAACCCGAATAATTCTACGTTGTCAACGATTGAGAATCTGGATGCGAATAAAGTTGCACTAATTAACGGAACAATCGGTAACTATGATTCCACTGTTACCAATGCATTTATGTCGCAGAAGTTGGATATCTTAAAAGTCGGTGACAGAAACCGTTGGGAACAGTATACCAAGCAGCAGGCAGAGATTGTTGCATTCCCGAATGATACAGTTACCCGTGTAATTGAGGTTTCGATCAAGAGTGATAACGGAGATAAAGCGAGTGGTAAGAGAAAATATACGGTAACTTGTAAGTTACGGTATATGGAGAATACAAACATCAAATTAAAAGATGGAATCTATGCCGGTAAGAGTTTGAAGGAATATTTGGAACCAATTGAATATGTACCTTATGAGAAGACATTTACCGGAAAGCTTCCTCACATATATCTGATGTATAATCCATGCTTATATAATAGTAATTATATGGCGGAAGATTATATTGTATTAGATACTTCACAGATGGATCCGACAGAGGCGGATGATGCAAAATCAAAAGTTGAGATGTATGTAATTGAGACTGCAGAACAATTTTCGGATACAGCCGCAGCTGCTTATAAGGAGGCCTACAAAGAAGTAACAGGAAAAGATGTAAGTGATGCTGCAACCAAATATTTGATGAACAACAAGACAATCCGGGATCGTTCGGATGTTAAGATCAATATTATTGGTGCAACTACGGCAACATCAAATGCATCCAAATATGTGACAATTTATAATAACTTTAATATTGATCCGGCTACAGATATGAATTTGCCGGATACGGTGTCCAGTTATGCAAGCTTACCGAGCAATTCACCGCTGAAGGAGTCTTTGGATAAAGCTTATCAGGATGGATTGACAGATAATAATAAGAAAAACAGTAAAGTTGTATTAACCAATCAGTATCCGAACGATATGTTAGAAAATGCTCATCCAACATATTATGAGATGTCGACAAGACAGATTAAAAAATTGGAGAGTGCAAAATCAGCGGCTTCGCCGTTGTATGATGTAAAAATATATTTGTCAGATACGGCATTTAATACATCGGATTATAGTTCTTTACAGGCACAGTTAAAGTCTATGACACCAACAATTTCAGGAACGAAGGGAGGAAACTGATAAATGATGAAAAAGATCAAGAAAAAGCTGAATAATCAGGGTAATACATTTATCATGGTTATAGTTTCCTTATCGTTTCTTGCAATTTTAACAGCTTCTTTGCTTGTTGCAATTGCATTGTGCTATCGTTTGAAGATTATGGATATTAACTCGCGGGATAACTTCTATTATCTGGAACAGGCAATGGATGAGATATATGCGGGTGTCGGTAAAGATGCAATGGATAATCTGAATCAGGCATATTCTGACACATTGGAAGTCATTGTATATTATGATACCGACAGTAAGTCTTATGTAACGGATAATGAAGTTGCAAATAGAATTATGAAAAAGACTTACATGAAACTGGTCAAGGATAAAGCAACCAGTAAATATACTACCAAGGATGAGGCATTAGCAAGAATCAAGAGCTTTATATCGAATCCATATGATGCATCAACAAATGCAGAAGGTGTACAGTGTACGATTGCTAATGTGGATCTGAGTGAAAAAGATAATGACAATCTTACGATTTTGAATCTTGAGTTAAGTCGTACAGCAAAATATTCAGCGACCGGATTGGGACAGAGAGGTAAGACGGATTCTTTTACACAGAAGATTTCTACAGATCTTGTAATTGGAGAACCGCAGTTTGATGTGTCGTTTAATACAATCGAAGCATCATTGAATGATCTGTTTTCATTTTCTATGATTGCGGATAAAGGTGTTGATATCCGCAATGCATATAAGGTAAATGTTGCAGGTGATATCTATGCGGCATCTGATTTCTATAATAAAGATTATAATGGAACAACGAATAAGACCATTGGAGATTCAACAAGTAATCTGTATACGAAATTGAAAAACAAAATAAACGAGCCATCTACGGATCCGACATCAAAGGATAAAGCAGCAGAAGAAGTTGAAAAATATAAAGTTAAGATTTCTTCCAAAGAAGATAACAATGCAAACGGAGTGCAGGAAACAAGCATGTATTCCGGCATTTATATGAGCAATTCCAATGTTGTTATCACTGCAAGTAAACTGATTGTCCCAGGTACAATTGCAGCAATGAATACATCTACATTGACGGTCAGTGGTATTAATGGCAATCGTGTCGGTAAGACAGATATCTGGGCTGACAGCATTGTATTAGGTGGTTATTCTTTGAAAAAAGCAGGAAAGACATTAGTTGGTTCTGATGTGTCATTGAATGCAAACTGTTATATTTCTGATGACTTGGAAGTAAATGCAACCGGAGCAAAGGTTGCGGTTATCGGAACGTATTATGGATATAATAATTCAACAACTGACACAAGATCATTTACTACACCGTTCTTAAATGCAAATGGTGTTGCAAATGGTAAGACATGGAATGCAGAGAAAGATCAATATCAGACAGGTCAGGCTCATTATAACAGTAGTGCGGTTATCCTGAATGGTGAGAATGCAACATTGGATCTTAAAGATGTTACTTCAATGTATATTGCCGGTCAGTCTTATATCGAGATGTCTAAAGATACAACAACGACAGAAGAAGATAAAGAATATTCTTATACAACAGTAGATGAGAATAACAATGATGTTGTCAAGACGGATACAGAAGAAAATGTTGAGGTTAAGACATTTACTTATCTGAGTAAGGGTGTTCAAAAGAACAAAGATGGTTCAACCAGAACAGATCCAAGTGGTAATCCGTTAGGAGATAATTATACATCTACCGGAACAAACAGTAATCAGGAATTTACAGCGATTCAGGACTATAAGACCGGTGAGGCTGTATCTATTAAGAGTAATCAGTTAGCCTATATTCCACCTAGTGCAATTATGACGGATAATAATGGTAATTATTATGTCACTATGCCGGAAGGTTTATGGGAAGTGGAACCATTTAACACATGGACAAATGCGGAGAGAAAGAGCCTGAAAGAAACACTCGGATATGTACCTGTTATCAAGACGGTTGTGTCTGGTAATACGAACTATTTCTTTGACTTCAGCAAGATTAATGAAGTTAAGAACGGAACATTAAGTCCGGTTAAGATGAATGAGTTCATTGCAGCATATAGTGAAGTGTTTACAGATGGATCAAAATCTGCAGCAGCATCTTATCTTACAGACATTACGGATTATGAAAACTTCAAGGTGAAATTATTAAATCTTCCAACAGAAGTGAATTCGAATAAGACAGATTATGATAAGATTTATTCAAATGCGGCTTTGACAGTTAAGAATGGAACAACCTTTAATATTCGGGCAAAGGGTGAATCTATTGATGCATTATTAGCAGCAGCAGATACAATCAATAAGAACGATGCTGTGAAAGCAGGCGAGACAGTAGACGAGAACGGAAACGTTGTGAAAGCACCGGAAACTATTGAGGTTACAGATACAAATGGTAATAAGAAGTCAAACAGTACATGGGGTAATGGTGTTACACTTGCGACTAGTGTTACACAGAATTTACAGAGCCAGTATCGTGAGATGAAATTATTATTAACAACACAGTCAAAGGATTCAACAGGTGTTGAAGTAGCACATGATATTGCAGAAAGTGCAATCACGCCAATTAATTATTTCTTTAAGTTTTCTTTATTTGGCACAAATTTAAAGATAGATGATATTTCCAATAAAAATGTGGAAAAATCCGGATACGGAATCTGGACCAATAAGGGTGATGTGACGATTACAGAGTCAGATGGTGTGAATATTAAGGGCATGATTATCTGCAGAGGTGACGTTAAATTTGATTCAAAGGTCAAGAGCTTTGAGGGTATTATTGTTACCGGTGGTAAAATATACGTTGACCATGATATGGACTTTGTAGCAAACGAAGAGGTTATCAAAGGACTACTGCGTACTTGTGAAGAAAACCGTAAGGAAAAGCCGGAGTATGAACAGATCTTAAAGTTATTCCGCAGCTATGGTGGTAATGAGTCACAGGATGAATTGACAAATCTTGATAATTCAGAATCTGCTACGAATATCAGTACAGTGCAATTTGCGGATATTCTGGAGTTTAGCAACTGGAAGAAGAACGTAGATGATGTTAGTTCAACAGAGTCAGGCAACTAGGGGGTGTTCGGATGAAGAGAAGTAATAAGGGATATTCTTTAGTTGAATTATTGATCGTAATTGCAATTATGGCAATTCTTTCCGGTGTGGCAGTTGTTTCTGTTGGATTGATCAAGCAGGCAAGAGCAAGAGATGCTGTTCAAAGTTTTAATTCCCAACTGACAAGTGCCTGGTTACAGACCAAGGCGATTGGAGAAAAACAAGACAGTATGTATATGAAAGTTGTCAGAAATGGAAATCAGGCTGATTTTACGATCAGCCTGTATGACGGAACGACGAAGAAGGATTTATCCGGTGGCACGGTTGATAACAATGGACATGTGACTGCTGAGACTGGTAATATCACATTAAGTAAATATATTACGATTACATATACACCGTCAGATGCGGATCAATTGGAATCCGGATATGGCAATGACAAAGGTACCGATGGCAGCGGTCAGTGGTATATCAAATTTGATAAAGCAACCGGTGCTGTACTAAAAGGTGCAGGGAAGTATGTATTTACTGATACCAAAGGTGATCTTGTCTCGACAGTGTATCTGGATGCGGCAACCGGTAACCATTATATTAAGTAGGAGGGGATAGCATATGAAGAAGAATCGAGGTTTTTCATTGATTGAATTATTGATTGCTATCGCCATTCTTGCAATCATAATGGTAATGATCAGTGGATTTATGACATCTACAGTGAATTCACATACAAAGAATCGTAGAGAGATGCAGGTACAGGATGAAGCAATGCGGATCTATTCGCAGGTTGCAGATATGATCATGCAGGCTACATATGTGAGAATTACTTCTGCAGATGGAGAAGCCTATCAGTATAATAAGACGGACAAGAAGTTTGAAAAAGTGACACCAACGGTTTCGTTGAAACAGACTTTTGTACCGGATAATTATTGCAACTATGAATTGAATGGTCAATATGCAGATCGTAAGGTGATCGTAGATTATAAGACCTATAATCTGGTTGATGAGAACAATAAGGTTTATCCGAATGCCGGACCTGAGCAGACACCGGTTCCGCGTAATGATCTTGTGGATAAAGAAGACATAACCAATAATGTTGGTTTGCAGTCATTTCGTGCATTGTATCAGCAAGATGCCACAGATCCGGATAAGTATAATAGTTATTATATAAAACCGGAATATATTTATATTGAGTATAGTGATGCATATACGAAAGCAACAACGACAGAAGAGTCTGACAATGGTACACTTGTTAACAAGGTAACAGACACACAACAGTCGAGAAAATGCTTAATCCTAAAATATGACGAGACATCACGTAAATTATATATGTATCGTTACACGGGTACAGCAGATGTGCCGAAAACAGTAGGATATTACGAAGCAAAAGATTTGTTGGAATCACAGATTATGACAGATGATCAGACGGGTTATATATCAGATAAGATTAAATATTTATACTTAACAGCCAGACCGGATGATAATTCACTTGAACTTGCACTTCAGATCGAAGACGCAAAGAATGAAGGCTTTGTATATAATCTGAAAGAAACAGTAAACATTCGTAATAATAATGTATTGACAGTAAAACCACAGTTGAAACGTAAGAAGATTAACAGTACAACAGGTGGATCGGGCAGTGGTGGATCTGGTACACCTTCGGAAGGTGGTGGC
>ENA-OROD01003291-OROD01003291.1-human-gut-metagenome-genome-assembly--contig:-NODE-3291-length-10810-cov-17.572106_pt1 | contig 10810 bp, 8 predicted proteins | sample MGYA00242123_ERZ509038 | MGnify/ENA primary metagenome ERZ509038 (study PRJEB26280, sample SAMEA2338719) | human gut metagenome | biome: human gut; feature: human-associated habitat; material: faeces... | reverse complement strand
CCGCCGGTATGGGCGGCGGCACCGGCACCGGCGCAGCCCCTGTGGTGGCCGAGATCGCCCACGAGCTGGGCATCCTGACGGTGGGCGTGGTCACCAAGCCCTTCGGCTTTGAGGGCCGCCGCCGCGCCCAGCAGGCTGAGGCGGGCATCGCCGAGCTGAAGGAGCGGGTGGACTCGCTGGTCATCATCCCCAACGAGCGGCTGAAATACGCCACCGATCAGAAGATCACCTTCGCCAATGCCTTTGAGATCGCCGATGATGTGCTGCGTCAGGCGGTGCAGTCCATTTCCGATCTGATCCGTGACACCGGCTTCATCAATCTGGACTTTGCCGACGTGACCGCCATCATGAAGGATGCCGGCATGGCACACATGGGCGTGGGCCGGGCCGCCGGCAAGGGCAAGGCCGAGGAGGCCGCCCGCATGGCCATTTCCAGTCCGCTGCTGGAGACCTCTATCGACGGCGCACGGGGCGTGCTGATCAACATCAGCGGCTCCAAAGAAATGGGGCTGGAGGAAGTGGAGCAAGCCGCCACGCTTGTACAGCAGGCCGTACATCCCGACGCACTGAGCATCTTCGGCGCCACCTTTGACGATTCGCTGGATGATGAGATCCGCGTCACAGTCATCGCCACCGGCTTCTCCGATACGCCGAACAAGGCCCCCGAAAAGGCGGAGGACGCCCCGGCGGAGCAGGCCGAGCAGCCGGGCAAGCTGAAGCTGGATCCCCTGCCTGCCGAAGGTGAAAAGGCCGACGAAGAGGTAGACAAGTCCTTTGACGATATTCTGAAGATTTTCCGCAAGGAGAACAATTTCTAAGCTGTTGCGCGAAAAGGCCGTTTACCCTCAGGTAAACGGCCTTTCTTTCTACGATCAAGGAGGAAACGATATGAAGCCCAACGAACTGCTCAGCGTTCTGCACACCGCGGAGCGCCTGAAGGACACCACCCGCCACTGCTACACCAGTCAGGGCCGCCACGAGAGCGTGGCGGAGCACAGCTGGCGCGTTACGCTGATGGCCTATCTGATGCGGGACGAATTTCCCCAGCTGGACATGAACAAGGTCATGGAAATGTGCCTGATCCACGATCTGGGCGAGTGCTTTACCGGCGACATTCCCTCCTTTGAAAAGACCGAGGCGGACACCGCCAGAGAGGACGGCCTGCTGGCACAGTGGGTGGCCTCCCTGCCACAGCCCTACTGCGACGGCATGGCGGCGCTGTACGCCGAGATGGACGCACTGGAAACGCCGGAGGCCAAGCTCTATAAGGCGCTGGACAAGCTGGAGGCTGTGATCTCCCACAACGAATCGCCGCTGGATACATGGCTGCCGCTGGAATATGAGCTGAACATGACCTATGCCAACGATAACGTGAAATTCTCCCCGTACCTGACGGAGCTGCGGCAGGCCGTCCGGCAGGAAACAGAGGAAAAAGTGGCAAAAGGCGAATAATTCCTATACAAGCAGTTATCACATCTGGAAATTATACAAATTGGAAAGAGACGCCGCTGGTCAAGCGGCGTCTCTTTTTATTATTAAATAATCATTTACCATCTATTCTACCGGATCTTCAGCACGGCGGACACCGCCAGATCCAGTACCTTCTCCACCTCGGCCATAACGGCGGGCGTTCCACTCTGCCGGTGCTGCTGCAAGATCAGAAACAGCGGACCGAACAGCATGGCATTGATGTAGGCGACGTTGTCGGTTTTCATCAGGCGGCGGGCAATGGTCTCCTGATAAATCGCCATCAGCGGCGGCGAGGGCAGGCAGTTCTCCCGCAGCACCTCCGGCGTGACGAACTCCGGCGCATTCAGCACCGACAGGAAGAAATGCGCCTCCTGCGGGTGAGCCAGAAACGTCTGAGCCAGCTGGCGCAGGCCGAAAAACAGCTTCTCGCCGGGGGTGCGGCCCATGTCTATGGCCTGCTGCAGGCCCTCCTGCAAGCCGAGCCACACCTGCGCATAGATGCACGAGAGCATGTCTGTCTTGTCCTTATAGTACACATAGGGCGTTCCGGTGCTGATACCGGCCCGCTTCGCCAGCTTGTCAAAGGACAGCGCGGCAAGCCCCTCCTCCATGGTGATCTGGAGGACGGTCTGCACCACTCTATCCCGCTTTTCTGTATCTATCGTTCTCATATACTTGATAATAAACGTTTATTCACTTATTGTCAAGTCCCATTTCGCCAAAATTTTCATAGAAAAACCGCAGGGTCTCCCCTGCGGTTTTTCGTCTCATCTATGGTCATCCGGCGCTGTCGGCTCCCGGCAGCGGGACAAGCTCGTTCAGCAGCGCCGTCAGCCACGGGCCGCAATCCTCATTCGCCACCTCCGCAGGCCACTCCGTCAGGCCCAGCGCCTCCAGCAGCGGCAGCGACCCGGTGCTCTCGTAATCATTATAGCGGTAGTAGTAGAAGGGCGGCAGGAAGATACGGGGCGTATCCGGGTCTACCAGCACCGACACCTGACTGCCGTCGCTGCGGGTCATGCGCAGCTGCACCCGCTCCATGGGCGTTTTGGCCGCGAAGGTATCCTGCATCCCGTTTTGCAGCAGGTTCTGCAGCTGCCGCAGATGGTCACTGTCGGTCACGGTATGGAGTACCCGATCGTTGTAGATCAGCTCCGCCTTGGTCAGGTCGGAGAAGGCGACCCGGCCGTTGATGGTCTGCCAGCCGGTCAGCTGCGCGATCAGGCCCAGCAGCTCCTGCACCTCGGCGTCGGCCTGCACCATATTGCCTTCCGCGCTGAGGCCCCACACACCGCCGTCGCCCCGGTACACGCCATAAGAGCCGCCATCGTAAAGGCGTACAAACACCTCGGCCCGCTCCGCCGTCCAGGAATGATCCGCGCTGCCCCAGCCGTTGGTAAACTGCGGCGGCTCGAAGCCGCCCAGCTTCACGTTCTCCTCCACCCGCTGCGCAATGCGGCCCGCCAGCTCATCGGAGATTTCCATATAGAACACCGTGCCGCCACCATTGACCGTCATATAGGGATAGGCCATGGCGTTTTGATCTGCGGACCAGCGAAGCTCCGCGGGCCGGGGCAGGATATCCTCCTCGCCCCAAGGGATGGCCTTCTGCTGGTCATAAGTCAGCGTGCTCCACACCCGCAGATACGCCTCCGGATCGCGCCGGTACGCCTGCTCCAGCACATAGCTGTAGCCCGAGGAGTAAGCGCCGTCCAGTCCATCTGTGTTCAGCATCAGGACGCGGTACTGTTCTTCCGTCAGGGCATGGCTGTTCACATAGTCCTTCAGCATACCCATCAGCGTAAAGAACGGCATCTGGTCGCCGCCGTCAACCTCCTGTGCACCGTAAATATCGCCACGGAAGTCGCCGTTGACGAACCGGGTAAAGAAGGTCTCCGCATCCGGTACCAGCTCTTTAGAGCGGGAGATGCCCTTTTTGATCCGCCACGCCCAGCCGCTCAGGGCCTCCACCATCTCCCTGCCGGTCATATCGCCGGAGTAAGCAGTCGCCGTACCCGACTCCTGCGTCACCCACAGCATCCTGTAATCAGCGGAGGAATCAATATACAGCACGTCGCCGCTGCGGGCGTGAAGGACGATATAGGGGCTTTGCAGCTCCGGCTCTGCTGTATCCTCGACGGGATGCGTGACCCATTGGTTATTCTTGATAAAGCCGTCAAGATCCTGCGTCACGCTGCCGGGATCGTCGATCCCCTCGATCTCCACGGCGATCGGCCACTTCATGGAGGTCAGCAGGTACTCATGGGCGCTGTCGGTATCCTGTCCCACGATCTCCTCCCGCGACGTAAGATCGCTCTCCACGAACTCAGCCCGCAGCACAATGGCATAGTCCAGCTGCTCCAGCAGCTCCGGCTTGCGCTCCAGCGTCCGGCAATCCAGCGAGGGGATACCCTTGCCATAGTCGCAGGCCAGCACCGCCAGCACCATCCGATCCCCCGCCTTTACTGAACGCCGCGTACCCTCGTCACAGGTGACGAACCGCATTTCCTGCGGCGAGCCATACAGCTCGTGACCGATGCGCTCCGCCGTGTTTTTGCCGTCCGTCTCCAGAATCGTGGTGATACCCGCCATCTGTTCCTGCTGCTCCATCCGGAGGGTCAGGCTGCTGTCATAGCGGGTGACCACCATCTGCCGCGTGCTGAAGCACTGGCCGCCGTCCCACCACTCGTTGTAAACCACCATATCCAGCGCCGCGTCGTCCAGCGAGAGGGATATCTCCGTCTGCCGCCGGTCGGCGTCCTGCGGCCCGTAGGTCACCTGACCTCTGACACCCATGGGATCGGTCAGGAAGCAGACCGCCACAACGATGCAGGCCAGCACCGCCGCCAGCACGATCCAGAAGCCGGGCTTTTTGTAGTGCAGCACTGCCTTGATGCGGGACTTGACCCCCACCTCGCCGAAGGCCACCGGGCAGGCCAGCACCATCCGCCGTCCCTGACTGCACGTCAGCAGCGCCATTGAATAGGCCTTCTTGTCCTCGACGCCCATACTGCGCACCACCCGCTCATCGCAGGCGGTCTCGATATCCCGGCAGAACAGCCAGTAGGCCACCCACACCAGCGGATTGAACCAGTGTACCGCCAGCAGCAGATAGCCCAGCGGCTTCCAGATATGGTCGCCTCGCCGGAGATGGGCATGCTCATGGGCCAGCACATAGTCCATCTGTCTCTCGTCCATGCCGCTGGGCAGATAGATGCGGGGCCGCAGGATACCCAGCAGGAAGGGCGATGTGACCGCGTCGCACAGCCAGATATTCTCCCGCAAACGCATGCCCTCCCGCACACGATACCGCAGCCGCAGGGTGCTGACAAGGCCGTACAGCAGCAGCGCACCGCCTACCGCCAGCCAGATCATCACATAGGGCGGCATATACCGTGTGACGGTATGGGACGTATCCGCCGCCGTGTCCTGCTGCACCGGCGTGATCCCCGCCGGGCGGATGGTCTCCACATCCAGCTGGATAGAGGGCTTATCGCCGCTGGTGTGAACATATTGGAAATACGTCACGCCGCCGGAATCCTGCACGGCGGCCGGAGTGGCCACCTGATAGGCCGACACCGGCGACTGCAGGCTTGCGGGGCAGACCAGCCGCACCGCCACCAGTGCCCACAGCAGACAGGTAATCCACCGGGGCGCCTTTTTCAGCAGTAGCCGCAGCACCAGCACCGCCAGGATCAGCCATCCGGCAGCCACGCTCATGTTGGCCAGCTTCACAAAGACCTCGTTCATACTCAGCCCTCCCCTGCTTCGTCGATCATCCGACGCAGCTCGTCCCGTTCCTCCTCCGTCAGCTTCCGGCCCTGCGTAAAGGCCGCGATAAACGCCGGCAGCGACCCGTCAAAGCTGTCCGCCACATACTGTTGGCTCTGGCGGGCGTAAAAGTCCTCCCGGCTCATTTTCACCGTCACAAGGCCGCCGTCGTTCTGAAACAGCCCCTTGTCGCACAGCCGCCGCAGCACCGTGTGTACGGTGGTGCGCTTCCAGCCCAGCTCCGCCTCGCCCAGCTTCACCAGCTGAGAGGACGTGACCGGTGCGGTGCGCCAGATGATATCGGCGAATTTCGATTCCACCACGCCCAGCTGCAATTCTGCCATCCTGCATCCCTCCTTTATGCGACTACAACATGTAGTCTTTATAGATAGACTACACTATGTAGTCGCACTTGTCAAGAGAAAAAGCGATCTCTTTTTCAGAAATCGCTTTTTCGTCACACTACGTCTCCAGAAGCGCTCACCGGCTCATGTCCACCCAGATGGCAGGGCGGACATATTCGCCCTCATAGGCGCGGGCGCCCTCGCCCACACCGCCGCCGGAGTAGACCGCATCAGGGTGATCGCCGCTGGTGGTGCGCAGCCACCAATCCGCCGCGCCGGGAGCGGTGGCGCTCCCGGCCCACGGGTTGGCCGACAGAGCATAGGCGGTATATTCGGCGGCGGTGGCCGCCTCGTTGGCAAAGTAGGCATACACCTCCGTATTGCTCAGCAGGAACACCCGATCCTCGGTGGTGATGGGGCCATCGCTGCGATGGAGACTGCCGGGCGAGGTGATGACCGTGGTGGTCAGCAGCCGCTGCTGCTCATCGGCGCTGAAGGCACTGTTGAGGAAGGTGCTGTTGAGCCACTGGCGCAGGGTGCTGCTCTCCCATGTAAAGTGCTCCGTCACCGGCTCATAGAAGGGCATGAAGGACTGATAGTCCAGCGCGTACTTGCTGATCAGCAGCGTCTTGTCACCGTCACGATCCAGCACCAGCCATTCGATAGGCTCCTTGCCGTTGCCGGTGTCGCCGTCCTGCTCATAGCTGCCGAAGGTATAGGTCTCCTGATCCGCCTGCCCCAGATAGCGGCCGTCGCCCTCCAGCCAGCTGCGGAAGCTCGTGTCCAGAATGTTGTAGAAGTACTCCGTTTCGGCGGTACGGATCACAGCGCTTCCGGCACTGAAATTCAAGTATTTCTGCTTGATGCTGTCTTCGTAGAAATACAGCGTACTGTCGCCTATCGTCAGCCATGCCACCGGCTGGTAGTCCGATCCGTCGAACATCTCCGCCATTGTGGTTGCATCCTCCACCGGCTGCCAGCTCGGCGACCGCAGGAAGCGGGACAGTACCGGAGCTGGGATATCGTCGTCCGGATACGCTGCGTCGCCCTCCAGCCACATCATGTCGAAGGTATCCATTTCGTCCGCCTGTCTGGCCAGCTTCAGCAGCAATTGGTCGGTCTGCACCAGCGCCTTCTCTACCTCGTCAAGGTGCATCTCCCCCATGCCGTACCAGCGGATGTCATTACCGGCGGTGATCTTGACGCCATCCGAGGGCGCACCGGCGTAGAAGCGGAGGGCGATATCATTGTCCACCTGCACCATCAGGTAATAGTCGTCATCCGAGCCGTCGTCCGGCTTGCCCTCCGACTGGAACGTCCAGTCGGCGTTTGACAGCAGCTCGCCCAGCGCCCGTCCGGACACGGTCGTGACGGTGCCGTCGAACTGCGTCACAATCACATCGTCCGACTGATAGGCCAGCGTCGCCACATTCTGATAGCTTGCAAGAGACAGGTCGGGCTCCTCGTTGCTCGCCCCCCTGGGGTCGGTCAAAAAGCACACCGCCACTACGGCGCATATGACCACTGCCGCCAGCACCGCCCAGAAGGCGGGCTTTTTCCCTTGCAGCACGGCCTTTACGCGGGTCTTGACGCTCACCTCGCCGAAGGCCAGCGGGCAGGCGGCCACCCAGCGGCGGCCCCGGCTGCAATCCAGCAGCGCCTGCGAGTAAACGGCCCGTTCCTCCGCCGCCATGTCCCGTACTACCCGCTCGTCGCAGGCCAGCTCCATATCCCGGCAGAACAGGATATACGCCGCCCACATCAGCGGATCATACCAATATACCGCCAGCAGCACGAAGCCCAGCGGCTTCCACATATGGTCCCACCGCCGCAGGTGGGCCCTCTCGTGCCGCAGCACGCAGTCCCGCGCCGCTTCGTCCATACCTGAGGTCAGATAAATGCGGGGCCGGAACACGCCCAGAATAAAGGGCGACTTGATGTTGTCGCACAGGTACACATTGCCCTCCAGCGGAATAGACGCCGCTACATCCTCCCGCAGACTCACATAGCCCGCCAGTGCCGCCATCACCATGATATAGATGCCCACTCCCCACGCGATGGACAGCAGATTCATGTCAGTGGAACGGGATGGCGTCGAGGGCCGTGCCGCCGTATCCACGAAAGTCTCCGGCGCGGTATCGTCCGCTGTGTCGCTGATGGGCGCGGCCGCGGTCAGGGCCGCCGACACGCCGGGCAGCAGCGTGGCGGGCCGGTAGTGGACATCGCCGCAGAAGCCCGCATCCTCGAAATACGTCACCTGTCCGCTGGACTGCACGGCATCGCCCGCCAGCCGGTAGACCGACAGGTCGGAGTGCAGCATCACGGGGCACACCAGCCGTATCGCCACCAGCGCCCACATGGCGCACAGCACCCACTTGGGCGCGATCTTCTTCAATAATGGCCGCAGCAGCAAAATCGCCGCGATCAGCCAACTGGCGGATACCGCCAGATTCAATGTGCCGACAAATAATTGACGCAAGGTATCCACGCTCTGCCCTCCTCAATCCCTTTGGCCCTGCGGCCCAATGATGGAAAAATCAATAATATAACCCTCTGCCGCCGGATCGTTCAGCAGGATTGGCGTCAGCTCGCCGGTTTCGGTGCAGTAGGCGTACAGCCCGCCCGTCTCCGAGTTTTTCTCGCCCATGATCAGATACCACGTTCTTCCGCCGTCCACGGTCCGGTAACCGTGCTCCCGCACCTTCTTCGCCGGAAAGGGCGGCTCTGTCGGTTCAAAGGACGCGCTGCCGTCGCCCGCGAAGGTCAGGCGGTAGAAATGCCGCTCCGTGACCAGCACGCCCTTCTCCTCGTCAAAGCTGTCGTCCGTGCGCTCCACCAGCAGTTCATTGTCCGACAGCTGCACCGCGTCGTCAATAAGGCTGCCCAGCAGCAGACTGACGGCGTATACTCGGTTCGGGTCTTTGACCAGATCGTCATTCATCAGTGCAACATAGGTGTTGATCTCGCTTTCAAAGCGGTGGTACGCTTCGGAATACCGCTCCGCCTCCACCTGATAGATGTTGATGAACAACCCGGTCTGATAGTTGTAGTTCAGCGGACTGCTGCCGCTGGTATAAAGGGTCGGTTCCTCCCCGTTGACCTCCGCCGCATCGGTGAAGGTACGGCTTTTCAGGTCGAACCGCGCCGGCAGGATGGGATGTTCCGCCGTCACCGCCATGACCAGCAGCGTGTCCGGATCGACGAGGGTGATCTCGTTATAGGAGACATGCTCTGTCTCAAGAAGCGTCTTCTCCCCCGTGGCGATATCATGGGCGCACAGGCTGTCGTTGGAGGTCAGCACTCCCGGCTCCGCCCTTCTGGAATAGTAGACGATGCCGTCAGCCCTTGATACCACGCCGCTGGCGTACCGTGCGTCAAAGGGAATGACCGCTTCTTCGGTCAGCTGCCGCGTCTCAAGATCATAGGTGTAAAACACCATGTCCCGGCCGGAAGCATTTTCTGCATTGTTGCAGCCGTATGTGATAGACAGATACGGCCCGTCGCCTGCCGGCTCCGTCTCGTGTTCCTTCTGCGGCGCTGCGCCGCAGCCACACAGCAGCGCCAGCAAAAGCGCCGCAATGACGATCCGCTTTCCCCTGTGCTTCATTTTTCCTCTCCCATCACCCTGACAGGCGCGCTCCTGTTTCTCAGCCCCTCCGGAATGTGTCGATCATCTTCTGGATCTCCTCCACCTCTGCCGCCGACAGCTTCTTGCGGGAGGTAAAGGCCGTGATGAAGGCAGGCAGCGACCCGTCGAAGCTCTCCTCCACGAACTGCTCCGACCGGGCGGCGTAAAACTCCTCCTGCGTCATCACCACCGACACCAGCCCGTCCTCATTTTTGAAAAGGCCTTTTTCGCACAGTTTCCGCAGCACCGTATAGGTGGTGGGCTTCTTCCAGTTCAGCTCCCTCTGGCAGATCTTCACCAACTCGCCGGAGGGCAGCGGCGCGTAATGCCACACCAGCTCCGCGAACCGCAGCTGTACCTCGCCCAGCTCCAACATTTCCATATCGCGTTCTCCTTTTAGTTTATCCGCAATAAACCGTTTTGTTGTTTTGAGTTTATCATGTGTAAACCAGCATGTCAAGAGGTATTTTGCGCAAAATAAAATATCCTGCCCTCCGGTGCTCCGAAAGGTAGGATATCCGATTTATTTGGCATACAGCAGCCCGATCATCCAGTTCAGCAAACGGCCGGGCAGGATACGCACCAGAAACACAAAAAACTTGTAGCTGGCGCCGATGGTGTAGATGGGCTTGACGCGGCCCTTGGCGGCCACGTTGGCGATGAACCGTCCCGCTTTCGCCGGGTCCATACCGGTCTGCTCGTCGTGCTCCATCCGCTGGACGGAGCGGCTGATGCGGCCCTGATACACGTCGTCGCCGTCGATGACCTTTTCCCGTGCGGCGGTGAAGCCGGTCTTGATATCACCGGGCTGCACGGCGCACACGCTGACGCCGAAGGGCCGCAGCTCATTGGCCAGCGCCATGGTATAGTCGTTGACTGCAGCCTTACCAGCGCTGTAAAATGCCTGAAATGGGATCGGTACCGGCGCGGCAACGCTGCTGAGATTGATGATCCGACCACTGCCCTGCTGCCGCATGATGGGCACCACACAGCGGTTCATCCGCACCATACCGAAGAAATTGGCGTCAAACAGGCGCTGGGCCTCCTCGGTGGCGGTAAACTCGATGGCCCCGGAAATACCAAAGCCCGCGTTGTTGACCACCAGATCAATGCGGCCCTCCGCTGCCATCACCTGCTGTACAGCGGAGCGCAGCGTCTCCTCCTTGGTGATGTCCGCCACGATGTGGCGCACATCCGCCATGCCCTCGGCGCGGCGGCTCAGCTCATAGACGGTGTAGCCGTCCGCCTGCAGGGCCAGCGCCGTGGCGCGGCCGATACCGGAGGTTCCTCCGGTAACGATGGCGACTTTTTTATCCATGGCGCTTCACCATCACATCCGAAATGATATCCATGGCCTCGTCCAGCAGCGCCTCGGTGTGGGTGGCCATGTAGCTGGTGCGCAGCAGCGCCTCGCCCTCCGGCGTGGCAGGCGGCAGCGTGGGATTCACATACACGCCCCGGTCATAGATCTCCGCCGCCGCTTCCAGCGTCCAGTAGGTCTCATAGGTATACAGGGGGATGATGGGCGTAGGCGCTTCCAGCGCGCTCTCCCGGATCTTGATGCCCCGGTCGGTGAAGCCCTTGCGGGCGTACAGGC
>ENA-OROD01003288-OROD01003288.1-human-gut-metagenome-genome-assembly--contig:-NODE-3288-length-10816-cov-7.766379_pt1 | contig 10816 bp, 10 predicted proteins | sample MGYA00242123_ERZ509038 | MGnify/ENA primary metagenome ERZ509038 (study PRJEB26280, sample SAMEA2338719) | human gut metagenome | biome: human gut; feature: human-associated habitat; material: faeces... | reverse complement strand
CCCCGGTGTCCGCCGCCCCGGCGCGGCGGGCGAAGGAGGATGCGCCATGCCTTCTCGACCTGACCGCCAACGGCACGGAGCAGTTTCCCTTCTCCGTTTGGTCGCGCCTGCAGCGGGAAGTGATGCTGGACTTTGGGGAAGCGCTTCTCGCGCCCCTGCCCAACCGGGGCATCCCGGAGCTGCGGCAGGCCATTGCCGGACATCTGGCGGCCTTTCGGGGAATGCGGGTGGATCCGGAGAACATCCTGATCGGCGCGGGAACGGACTTTTTGTACAATCTTCTGATTCAGCTGCTGGGGCGGGAGAAGGTCTACGCCGTGGAGGAGCCGGGATATGGAAAAATCCGGAAGATCTACGCCGCCGGGGGCGTGAAAACCGTCAGCGCCGCCATGGACGACCGGGGCGTTATCCCGGAGAGTCTCGGCAGCGCCGACGTGCTGCACATTTCCCCCTCCCACCACTTTCCCACCGGTATTGTCACCCCGGTGAGCCGGAGACGGGAGCTGCTGGACTGGGCGAACCGGGGCGAAAAATGGATTATCGAGGACGACTACGACTCGGAATTCCGATTCGACGCCCATCCCGTCCCCGCCATGCAGTCGTTGGACGACGGCGGGCGGGTGATCTACATGAACAGCTTCTCCAAGAGCCTTGCGCCCTCCATCCGAATCAGCTATATGGTGCTGCCCGCGGGGTTGATGGCGGCGTTTCAGCAGAAGCTGGGGTTCTACAGCTGCACCGTCCCCAGCTTTGAGCAGTACACGCTGGCGCGGTTCTTAAGCCGGGGCTTCTTTGAAAAACACATCAACCGAATGCGGAAATTCTACAAAAACCGCCGGAATGCCGTGGTTTCCCTGCTGGAAAAATGCAGTTTTTCCGACAAGCTGACCATTCAGGAACAGGACGCGGGACTGCATTTCCTGCTGAATGTGGCGACGTCCCTTTCCGATCAGTCGCTGACGGAGAAGCTGGCAGCGCTGGGCATCCGGGTCAGAGCTTTGAGCAGCTACTATCACGACCAGTCGGAAGACCTGCACTGTCTGGTGATCAATTACTCCGGCCTGAAGGAGGAACGGCTGTCGGCGGCGCTGGCGGCGATTTCCGGGGAGCTGGCGTAGATTTCCCTTGCCTTTTCCGGGGGCGGAGGGTATAATAAGCGGAAGAAGATATTTGCGGGGGAGGGACAGACAATGGCCGTTTCGCAGTCGTCATACCGTGGGTGCCTGCTGGGACTGGCAGTGGGGGACGCCATGGGATACACCGTGGACAACCGCAGCTGGCAGGAGATTCAGGAGGATTACGGCCCCAACGGTCTGCTGGGCTACGATCTGGTCAACGGCTATGCCGACGTCACCTCCTATACCCAGCTGGCGGCGTTCACCTGCAACGGTCTGCTGTTCGGCCTGACCCGGGGACAGATGCTGGGGAAAATGGCGCCCTTCATCAAATACGTGGGCATGAGCAGCCGGGAATGGGCTGCCTCTCAGCGCCCGTGGGGACGCCCCACCCGGAATTACTGCTGGCTTCTGCGGAAGGCCGAGCTTTGCCGCCGGCACTGCATGGACACCCGGATGCTGGACACCCTGAGCCGCCCCACGCTGGGAACCCCCGAAACCCCCGCCAACAATTACGACGGCCCCGGCGGCATCACCACCGCCATCGGCGTCGGGCTGTTTTTCCACGAAGACCGTACCGACCAGCATGAGATCGATCTGCTGGGGGCGGAAACGGTGGCGCTGACGCAGGGGAGTCCTTCGGCGTTTCTCTCCGGGGCGGTGCTGGCGCACATCATGAGCAGGCTCATCCGTCAGCCCCACCTGCCGCTGAAACGGTTGGTGGCGGAGGCCGTGGAGGCCATGAAAGAGCAGTTCGGCCACCAGTACAGTCAGGCGTTCGAGGTCGCGACATTGGTGCGCCACGCCATCACCTACTCGGAATCCCCCAATCTCAGCCCCGTGGACGTGATGGAGCGCTTGGGCTGCGACAGCGCCGCCCAGGTGCTTGCGGGGGCAATTTACACCTGCCTGACCAACTCCGCCGACTTTGACAGCGCCATGATCGCGGCGGTGAACCACTCCGGCCGCAGCGCCGCCGTGGGCGCCGTTACCGGCGCCATTCTGGGGGCGCGGCTGGGGGAGGAAGCCCTGCCGGACTTTTATATCGAGTGCCTGGAGCCTGCGGAGGTACTGCGGGAGCTGGCGGACGACCTGTACACCGGCTGTCCCATGGAGCGGGGCAACAAGCTGTTCGATCTGGACTGGGACTACAAGTACCTCCACGGCGGACAGTGAATCGGACATGAATACCTCCCCTCCCAAGGGCATAGGATGTCCAAGGGAGGGGATGCTTTTTGCGAAAGCGGGATTTATTGATCTTACTGGCGGCGCTGACCACGGCGGCGGTGACGGCAGTGGGGATTTTTTCGGGCAGCGCGCTGCCCACGGGGGCGTGGGGGCTGAGCTTCCGTCAGGAGGGCGCACCGCCCATCGGCAACGCCGGGATCGACCAGCTGAAGCGGTACGACGCCGCGTACATCGGCAGCACGTCGGAAAAGGTGCTGTACCTGACCTTTGACGCGGGCTACGAAAACGGCTGCACGGAGAAAATACTGGACACGCTGCAAAAGCACAACGTCAAGGCGGCATTTTTTCTCGTGGGCAACTACATCGAAAAAAACGCCGATCTGGTGCGCCGGATGACGGAGGAAGGGCATATCGTGGGCAACCACACCATGCACCACTACGACATGAGCAAAATTTCCGAAAAGGCGGCATTCACAAAGGAATTGCAGGCCTTGGAGACGCTGTACAAGGACACCACCGGTCAGGATATGCCCAAATACTACCGCCCGCCGCAGGGGATATACAGTGAGGAAAACCTTCGTATGGCGCAGGAGCTGGGCTACCGGACGGTTTTCTGGAGCCTTGCCTACGTGGACTGGAACAACGACTCCCAGCCCACCCGGGAGCAGGCCTTCGCCAAGCTGCTGCCGAGGACCCACCCCGGCGCAGTGGTGCTGCTGCACTCTACGTCCAAAACCAACGCGGAAATCCTCGACGAGCTGCTGACAAAATGGGAGGAAGAGGGCTACCGCTTCGCCACGGTGGAGGAACTGTTTGCGTCATGACGGGAAACATGTGCCGCCGCAAAGTGAAACTTTGCGGCGGCGCTTTTCAGGTCTTGCGAATGAACTTTTCCTTGCACCGGGGGCAGGTGATGGCGATTTTCCCCTTTCCTCTGGGGACGCGCACCAGCTGGCGGCACTTGGGACAGTCAAAATAGCGGTTCTGCCTGTCCTTTAAGCGGGTGAAGAACTGGAGGAATTTCCGGTTTTCCTGATACCGCCTGTAGGTGTTCCGGGACAGAGTGCGGCAGATCGCCCAGATCATCAGGCCGTAGCTCAGCACCCAGAAAATGATATTCAGCGGCACCGCCTTGACCCACACCGACAGCAGGCTGCAAAACAGACCCGCACACAGAATTACCATATTCAGCCGGTCAGTGCCATAACGCCCGGCCATAAAGCTGCGCAGTCCCGCCGAGAGCTTCGCGGAAAACTGCCGAAACCAGCTGCTGATCCCATTCATAAAAATCACCTTTGCCAGAGAAATGCTTACATGTTATTATATTGCAAAAAGCGGCGAATGCAACAGCTTATGGCCAAAATTAACGGAATGTTTAAGATTGATTTAAGCACTCGATTCCTCTTGGCGCGGCGCGAAAAATGTGGTATACTGTAGCGAAAGGACGTGGGAAAGGAGGCGGGTCATGGAAACTATTGACAATTTGGAAGACGAGGCTGCCGAGGTTCAGAAGCCGGAAGGGATGCCGCCATTGCGGCCGGACGAGCCAGTCCCGGAGGAAGATTTTTCCATGGAAGATTCCGTGGTGGTTCTGGATGAGATCTACCCGCCGGAGATGCCTGCCCCACCGAAAAAGCGAATCCGCCCGGAGTGGATACTGGCCGCCATTGCCTTGCTCGCCGCGGCGGCGCTGGCGTGGGTCGCGATCCTGTGCCGTCCCTATTACAAGGCCGCGGACGACCCGGAAGCGCTGGTGGTGCGTCGGCACCACGAGGAAATGACAGAGCCGCCGGTCTCGCCGGAGCCGGAAACGGAGCCGGAGGAAACGGAACCGACCTCCGAGCCGACCATCCCCCCGGAACCGAATCCCTACGGGCGTCTGGATTTTCAGTACAACAACCATAACTACCTCACCTGCCTGCGCACCGACAGCTATTCCGGTGTGGACGTCTCCGCGTTTCAGGGGGAGATCGACTGGAAGAAGGTCGCCCGTTCCGGCATTGATTTTGCCATCATCCGTTTAGGATATCGCGGCTACGGCAGCGGCAAGCTGGTGGAGGACGAATACGCACAGAAGAATCTCGCGGGCGCGACGGAAGCGGGGCTTCCCATCGGCGCGTACTTCTTTTCTCAGGCGCTGAGCATGGACGAGGCCGATCAGGAGATCGAATACATGCTGAACATTCTGGGGGACTACCGGCTGGACATGCCCATCATTCTGGACTGGGAAATTCCCGCCAGCGACGCCCGGACGGCCAACATGGACGCGCGAACCCTGACGGACATCCAGCTGTACTTCTGCGAAAAAATGAAGGGCCTGGGCTATCAGCCCATGGTCTATTTCAACTGGCACCAGTCGGAGAACCTGTATTACCTGAGCGAGCTGGAGGATTTTCCCTTCTGGCTGGCGCTGTATCAGGACAGAATGCGCTACCCATGGAAGGTGGAAATGTGGCAGTACACCTGCACGGGCAGAGTCCCCGGCATTAATGGGGATGTGGATATCAACGTTTATATGCCGTGAACCGCAATTTGTGGAGAAAAACAGGATGAAAAACAGAGCATTGGTCGTGATCGACCTTCAGAATGACATCACGAAGCATTACAGGGAAATCATCGACCGGGTCAATCAGGCGATCGACTGGGCGGTTGGCCAGAACATGTATGTTGTATACATTCAGCATAACAACCTGTTTGCGGTAACAAGGACCTTCAAGCCCGGCACCCGCGGCGCGGAGCTGGTGCCGGAGATGAAAATCGTTTCCGATACTGTCTTCACCAAGACAAAAGGCAATGCCTTGACCAGTGAAGACTTCGCCGGCTTTATACAGGAAAACGGCATCACAGAGTTTTTTATTGCAGGCGCGGATGCCACGGCCTGTATCAAATCCACCTGCTACAATATGGCGAAAAGCGGGTATACCGTTCATGTACTGTCTGACTGCATCACCAGCTACGACAAAAAGCGGCTGCCCCAGATGCTTGCGTATTATGAAAGCAAGGGATGCTCGGTCGCGGAGCTTCATGAGGTTATGGAAGCATAATACATATTTGGCAAAGGAAAACGCGGACATTTCGGCTGAAATGTCCGCGTTTCTGTAAATTTTCAGCAGTGTGCCGGAACCTTTGCCTGCCAGCTTAAGTCCTTGGGATAGAAGAAGCGCACCTTCTCCTGCGCTACGGAAATGTTCACCACGTCGGAGGTGCGCAGCTCGCCGTCCAGATTGATGGCGGTGGGCTTGTCGCAGAGGATCTTCACGCTGTCCGTCCGGAAATGGCGGATAATGTCGGGATAGTCCTTATACTGGCCGTTCTTGTATTTCCCGATGATGGAGGACACCTGCAGACGGCTCACCTTCTTCACCAGAAGCACGTCCAGAAGCCCGTCGGTGGGGTCGGCCTCCGGCACGGGGTTGAAGCCGCCGCCGTAGAACCGCCCGTTGCAGACGCAGATCATGGTTTGCTGGGCGTCAACGGTTTCGCCGCAGATCTCAACCACATAGTGTTCCGCAATGCCCCGCACCACGTTCACCACCGTGGACGCGGCATAGGCGCGGAAGCCCTGGAGCAGAGGAAGCCGCTTGTACCGGGCGACGTCGGTGCCGATGCGGGCATCCAGACCCACGGAGCAGATGTTCAGGGCGTAGTCGTCGTTGCAGCGGATCATGTCGAAGGTGACTTCTTTGGCATCCAGCAGCCGTTCCAGATCGGAGAAAGCGGCAGGTTCGCTGAAAAGCCGGACAAAGTCGTTTCCGCTGCCGCCGGAATAGGCGGTGATGGCCAGATTGGGAAATCCCGCAGCCCCAGACGCGACTTCGTTCAGGGTGCCGTCGCCGCCGCAGGCGTAGACGCGGTATTCTTCCCCGGTCTCTCCCGCTTCCCGGGTGATGCGGCGGCATTCTCCCGGAGCCTTGGATACCTCAACGCGGTAGTCAAGCCCCCGGGCATTGCAGCTTTCCACAATGGCGGCGGTGTATTGCTTCGTGTGATCCCAGCTGCCCGCAGCCGGGTTGATGATGAACAGGTGTTTCATTTTTTGTCATCCCTTTTCTGGTTTTTCCGGGAATTATCGGTGTACATATAGTAGTCGCACTTGATCATGCCGTTGTAGAGCTTGCGCTTCTTGTCGGCGCGGCGGCCAAAGTAATGCTCAAACTCCGGTTCGGAGGTGATGATGAATTTCTTCCAGCCGTCGGCGTATTTCAGGTGCCGCCCCAGCGCGGCGTAGAGCCGCTGGGCGCTCTGCTGTTCCAGCATCCGCTGACCGTAGGGCGGATTGCCGATGAGAATGCCGGACTGGGCGGGCAGGTCCATTTTGGTGGCGTCGCCGTCGGCGAAGCGGATGATGTCGCCTACCCCCGCCTTCCGGGCGTTGGCCATGGCAAGAGAGACGCACTTGGGGTCGTTGTCCGAGCCGAGGATCTGGTATTTTCCATGGAATTCCTTCGCTTTTGCTTCTTCCCGAACCTCGTCCCAGACTTTCCCGTCGCACCATGCGAATGCTTCCGCCGCAAACCGGCGGCGGCCGCCGGGGGCGGCGTTCCGGGCGATCAGCGCGGCCTCAATGGGGATGGTGCCGGAGCCGCAGAAGGGATCCCACAGAAATTCCCGTCCCCGGTAGCGGGTCAGCTGAACCATGGCGGCGGCCAGCGTCTCCCGCAATGGCGCGTCGTTGCCCACGGCGCGGTAGCCCCGCTTGTGCAGGCCCTGGCCGGAGGTGTCCAGATACAGCTGCACCCGGTCGTTCATGATGGAAAATTGCAGCTGGTACTTTGCCCCGGTCTCCGGGAGCCAGCTGACGCCGTATTTTTCTCCCAGACGCCGGGAGGCGGCTTTTTTCACGATGGCCTGACAGTCCGGGACGCTCATAAGCTGGCTGTTTAAGCAGTGACCCTTCACCGGGAAGCTGCCGTCTTTGGGGATAAAATCTTCCAGATTTGCATGGTAGACTCCCTGAAACAGCTCTTCAAAGGTCTTAGCAGGGAAGTCCGCCAGCACGATCAGCACCCGTTCGCCGGTGCGCAGGCAGATATTGGCCTTGGCCATGTCCCGCGCTTCTCCGGAAAACAGCACCCGGCCGTTTTCCACCCGGACGTTGGGGATATCCAGCCGCCGCAGCTCGTCGCCGGCAATGCCCTCAAGCCCGAACAGGCAGGGGACGGAAAATTCGTAAGTTGACATAATACCTCCGCTTCCCACTCAGGGAAGAATTTTCTTGGGCTTCATGTACCGCTCCTCCTCGGAGAAGATGCAGCCGCAGTATTTTTGCATGTAAAAGCCGTGTTCCCGGGCAAACTCCTGTCCGGCGCGGAAATAGGGGCGGAAATCCCGGTACAGGAACTGCACGCCGTACTCCGCCGCCGCCCGCTCGGCCACCTCCCGCATCAGCTCGTGCTTCTGGTAGGGGCTGATGAACAGGGAGGACGTAAAGCTGTCGAAGCCGCCCTCGGCGGCCTGACGGGCAGTCTCAAACAGGCGCATTTCGTAGCACTTGACGCACCGCCCCGGAATGTCCTCCACCACCGCCCGGACAAACGGGCGCAGACCGTAGTCGTTGCGGAGGATCAGGGGAAGCTCGATTTCCTCGGCGTAGGCCTGCAGGCAGTTGCGCCGGGCGCGGTACTCGGTGACGGGATGGATGTTGGGATTATACCAGAAGCCCGTGACCTCGAAGCCATCGGTGCGAAGCACCTCGATGGGCTGATTGGCACAGGGCGCACAGCAAATGTGCATCAGGGTTTTCATGGGGTTCCTCCTGAGAATCAAACATTAGCGTTATCTTACCACGAAAAGCGCAGAATTGCAAGAAACGGCGGAAAACCGCGGCTCTCCGTTAGGGCCTATCTGTAAACCGTCAACATGCCCAAACAGCGGGTCTTTTCCGCCTGCTGTGCACCATTTTTCCTTGCAATACACAAAGTATTCCTGCGGAAAAATGATTTCATCAGGCGAAAAATCCCTCGCTGTTGGTCATATTTCCGGTTTTCAGATAGACCCTACAGGAACTTGCAGACGCCGGGAATCTTCTTCACAAGGAAGGTGATGCCGCCGCCCAGAAGGCAGGCGCAGAGCGTCCATATCCAGCACGCGAGCAGCACCCGCATATGGGGATACAAAGCCGCGAACACGGGGATGGTTTCCTCAAGGCAGATGTGGTTTATCAGGTAAAGGCCGAAGGTCGTTTCGCTGGCTGCGACGATGATCTTCTTCAGCCGTTCCGTCGGCGGATGCCGCAGAAAGAGCAGCTTCACCCCGTAGTACACCGTGACGGTGGGCAGGAAAATCAGGGTGCTGAAGAAGGTCTGGCAGCTTTCCTCATCCCATCCGCCGGTCAGGGTGCAGCTGTAGTGGGTCATCAGGCAGCAGACCACAATCGCGGCGACGCTGACCGCCGTCATGGTGAGCAGCCGCCTGACCGTGAACTCGGCATTCTTCATGCTCCGGTCAATGTAGTAGCCCATCAGGGGGTAAAACACGTAGCTTGTGATGATAAAAAACGAAAAGTGCCGGTTGTGGGATTTTTCGCCCTTCCAGATCAGGTAATCCACGATTTGCAGGCAGTTGATGATCCCGTACATCAAAAACATCCACCGATACTCCCGCACGGTCATGGCTTTCGCCAGCTTTCTCAGCAGGGGTAGCATGAGAATGTACGCGAGATACGCATACAGATACCAGTACGAGCCGGACAGGCGGCTGGTGTACAGCGTCGTCAGGAAATACCCGACGGAAAACGTCTGCGTGCCCTGCCGCAGGCAGGTGTACAGGTACGAAATCAGGGATGCGACCACCAGAACAACAAGAAATCGGAGGAACCGCTTGCGCAGCAGATCCCGGTAGGATTCCTCTTTTCCCAGCAGCAGCGCGCCGGACGCCATGAAAAACAGCGGCACGGCAATTTTGATCAGAATGGCGTTGAACATCAGAGGAAAGTACATTTTCGTCCCCTGCCGGACGGTAAACAGGACGAAGCCGCTTACGCCCGTGTGGTTGAACAGCACTAGATAAATGGCGATCACTTTCAGAAAATCGATATAGACCCGGCGGCTTGCCGGTATGGCGGTATCATGCTTCATGCCCGCTGACCTCCTTCGCCGCGCAAATTTCTCCCAGCACGCCGTCCTGAAAAACGGATTTTATCGTAACATCCCGAATTTCGTTGTGGAGATTCTCACCTGCGGCATAGACCTTTACGTAATTGGGCGTATGTCCGGTGAACAGGCCGTCCTCCACACTTTCAAACAGGACGCTCTGCACGGAGCCGACAAGCGCCTCACGGTAGGCGCGGCTCATTTCCTCGGCTACGGCAATGGCCGCCCGGCTGCGCGCTTCCTTCACGGCATTGCCGTGCTGCCCCGGCATTTTGTCCGCGGGGGTTCCGGGACGGCGGGAATAGGGGAAAATGTGCATTTCCGCAAAGCCGCACTTGCGGATAAAGGCAAGGCTCTTGGCAAATTCTTCCTCCGTCTCCCCGGGGAAGGCCACGATCATGTCCGTGGTAACGGCACAGCCCGGAAACCACGTCCGCAGCAGGCAGACGCTTTCATAGTACCGCGCAGTATCATACTTCCGCCGCATTCGCTGCAATACCGTGTCGCACCCGGACTGCATGGACAGGTGGAACTGGGGACAGAGGTTCGGAAGCCGGGAAAGCCGCCGGCAGAAATCCTCCGTCACGATTCGCGGTTCCAGACTGCCCAGCCGCACCCGCAGCGCCGGAACGGCGTTACAGACCGCCTCGATCAGCTCCGTGACCTCCGGCTTCCCGGGAAGGTCGGCGCCCCAGCTGGCGATCTCAATGCCCGTTACCACGATCTCCCGGTAGCCCCGCCGGGCAAGCTCCTGCGCCTTTTTCACCGGAAGTTTCTCGTCCCGGAATCCGCACGGAGCGCACCGCAGCGGCGAATGCGCCAGATGGACCGCCGCATTGGTCCCCGTCTCCGGAAGCGCATCCAGATAATCCGAACAGGAACCATACACGTCGGGACAGGATCCGTAGATGCCGGCCATCACCGGCGCGTAGTCGGAATCTTTCAGCGGAAAGAGTCCGATCCCGCAGGCTCCGACAATCTCCGTTGTGATCCCCTGACAGAGCGCCTCCTTCCGGTCCGGTTTCCGGATCAGCTGCCAGTCGGAATGCGTGTGCACATCGATCCAGCCGGGCGTGACCGCCATTCCGGAGGCATCGAACCGTTCCGCCGTTTCGCAGGAATCCAGATTCCCGATCGCGGCGATCTGGTCCTGCCGGATCCCGACATCCGCACGGAAAGGCGCACCTCCCCGTCCGTCATAGATTCTTCCGCCGGCGATCAGCAGATCAAACATCCCTTCTCACTCCGCCAGTTCGACAACCATTTCCACTTCCACCGCGATTCCGTTCGGAAGCGATCCCATTCCGACCGCCGACCGCGCATGGCTCCCCGTCTTCTCTCCGAACGCTTCCAGCAGCAGTTCGGAAACGCCGTTCAGCACGGTCGGATGCTCCGTGAAGGTGTCGACCGCATTGACCATGC
>ENA-OROD01003282-OROD01003282.1-human-gut-metagenome-genome-assembly--contig:-NODE-3282-length-10822-cov-5.758986_pt1 | contig 10822 bp, 6 predicted proteins | sample MGYA00242123_ERZ509038 | MGnify/ENA primary metagenome ERZ509038 (study PRJEB26280, sample SAMEA2338719) | human gut metagenome | biome: human gut; feature: human-associated habitat; material: faeces... | reverse complement strand
ATTTAAAGGCTGTGACGAGGACAGTAGTGCGGATATAAAGCCAAAGCGAGCCGACGACGGTGAGAGGTCGGTGCAGAGTTACCGTATGAATATCACCTCCAAGCTGCCCGCCGAAATTGCCGTTTAAGGCAAGAGTAGAACGGGACGTTTTTCCAACGTTAAAAGGAACGCATTTGACGGAATGACGAAACGGTGGTTATAAAGACTGTTATGAAATTATAGTCCTTATCCTTTTCGGAGGATAAGGACTTTTTTATTTTCCGCAAACGCAAAGAATTAATAATATGCAATGGGCAGACCTTCGCCCCAAACCCCATATAGCTTTTGGCTTTTGCCGAAGAGATCTATATGGCAGGGTAAATTGCAAAACAGGAGGAGAAAAGATGTCACTTTACGAAAAAGTACCGACCTCGGTAAATTTTGTCGAGAGAGAAAAGCAGACAGAGAAGTTCTGGCACGACAACGACATATTCCGCAAGAGTATGGAGCAGAGAAAGGGCGACAAGACCTACACATTCTATGACGGTCCGCCTACGGCTAACGGTAAGCCGCATATCGGTCACGTTCTGACCCGTGTTATCAAGGATATGATCCCGAGATACCGTACCATGAAGGGTTATCAGGTGCCGAGAAAAGCAGGCTGGGATACCCACGGACTGCCGGTAGAGCTGGAAGTTGAGAAAAAACTCGGTCTGGACGGAAAAGATCAGATCGAAAAATACGGCGTAGAGCCATTCATCGAGCAGTGTAAAGAGAGCGTATGGAAATACGAGGGAATGTGGGAAGACTTCTCCCATACCGTTGGCTTCTGGGCTGATATGAAAAACCCATACGTTACGTATCATAACGATTACATCGAGTCCGAGTGGTGGGCATTAAAAGAGATCTGGAAGAAAGGTCTTCTGTACGAAGGACACAAAATCGTTCCTTACTGCCCGCGCTGCGGTACCCCGCTTTCTTCTCACGAAGTAGCGCAGGGATACAAAGATGTCAAAGAACGTTCTGCCGTTGTCCGCTTTAAAGTAAAAGGCGAGGACGCTTACATCCTGGCATGGACCACCACACCGTGGACCCTTCCGTCCAACGTTGCGCTCTGCGTCAACCCGGATGAGGATTATGTAAAAGTAACAAGCAAAGGATATACCTATTATATGGCAGCCGCTCTGGTAGACACCGTTCTCGGTGAGGGCGCTGAAATCCTGGAGCATTATCAGGGCAAAGATCTCGAGTTCAAAGAGTACGAGCCGCTGTTCCCGTACGCTGAGAAGAGAATCGGAAACAAAAAAGCATACTATGTAGTCTGCGATACCTACGTAACACTGACCGATGGTACCGGTGTTGTTCATATCGCCCCTGCATTTGGTGAGGACGACTCCAAGGTCGGTCACAGATACGATCTTCCTTTCGTACAGTTAGTAAACGAAAAAGGTGAGATGACCGAGGAAACTCCGTGGGCAGGTACTTTCTGCAAGAAAGCAGATATGGCCGTTCTGCAGGCACTCGAGGATAAAGACCTTCTGTTTGATGCGCCGCTGTTCGAGCACAGCTACCCGCACTGCTGGAGATGCGATACTCCGCTGATCTACTATGCACGTGAAACCTGGTTCATCCGCATGACTGCAGTAAAAGAGGATCTGATCCGCAACAACAACACCATCAACTGGATTCCGGAAAGCATCGGTAAAGGACGTTTCGGCGACTGGCTGGAAAACGTTCAGGACTGGGGTATTTCCAGAAACCGTTACTGGGGTACTCCGTTAAATATCTGGGAGTGTGAATGCGGTCACCGTCATGCGATCGGTTCTATTGAGGAGCTAAAGCAGCTGTCCGACAATTGTCCGGATGATATTGAACTGCACCGTCCATTTATTGATGAGGTAACCTTCAAGTGTGAGAAATGTGGCGGCGAGATGCATCGTGTACCGGAGGTAATCGACTGCTGGTTCGATTCCGGATCCATGCCGTTTGCACAGTGGCATTATCCATTTGAGAATGAGGATATCTTTAAGGAGAATTTCCCGGCTGACTTTATCAGTGAGGCCGTTGACCAGACCCGTGGATGGTTCTATTCTCTGATGGCGATTTCAACGCTGCTGTTTAATCAGGCACCGTATAAGAATGTTATCGTGCTTGGACACGTACAGGATAAAGACGGACAGAAGATGAGTAAGTCTAAGGGAAATGCAGTTGATCCGATGGAAGCACTGAACAAATACGGTGCAGATGCGATCCGCTGGTATTTCTACAGTAATTCCGCTCCTTGGCTGCCGAACCGGTTCCATGAGGATGCGGTTGTGGAAGGTCAGAGAAAGTTCATGGGTACTCTGTGGAATACCTATGCATTCTATGTATTGTATGCAGAGATCGATCAGTTTGATCCGACCAAATACAGTCTGGAATATGATAAGCTGGCCGTTATGGATAAATGGCTGCTGTCTAAGTTAAATACAGTCATTAAGGAAGTAGATGAAGCACTTGGCGCATATAAGATTCCGGAAACGACCCGTGCACTGGCAGAGTTTGTGGATGATATGAGTAACTGGTATGTAAGACGCTGCCGTGACCGTTTCTGGGCAAAGGGAATGGAGCAGGATAAGATCAATGCGTATATGACACTTTATACCGCGCTGGTAACGATCTGTAAGCTGTCTGCACCGATGATTCCGTTTATGACAGAGGATATTTATCAGAATCTGGTTCGCGGTCTGGATAAGACGGCACCGGAGAGTATTCATCTGTGTGACTTCCCGGCAGCGGATGAGGCATATATTGATACAGAGCTGGAAGCAGATATGGATGAGGTCCTTCATGTTGTAGTCCTGGGCCGTGCGGCAAGAAACCTTGCAAACATCAAGAACCGTCAGCCGATCGGTACCATGTATATCAAGGCTGCAAAGGAATTATCTGAGTTTTATGCAGAGATCATCGAGGATGAGCTTAATGTAAAGAAGGCAGAATTCAGAGAGGATGTATCAGAGTTTACATCTTATAGCTTCAAGCCACAGCTCCGTACTGTTGGACCGAAGTATGGTAAGCAGCTCGGTGGCATTAAGCAGTATCTGTCACAGGTAGATGGCAATGCTGCCATGGCTGAGCTGAAGGAAAAGGGAAGTATTACATTTGACGTTGCAGGAGTTACCGTGTCCTTGACAGAAGAAGATCTGCTGATCGATATGGCACAGACAGAAGGCTTTGTAAGCCAGCAGGATAATTATGTAACGGTTGTTCTGGATACGAAGCTGACTCCGGAACTGATCGAGGAAGGCTTTGTCCGTGAAATCGTATCAAAGGTACAGACCATGCGTAAGGAAGCAGACTTCCGGGTAACCGACCAGATTGTAATATATGTGGATAATAATGAAAAGATTGCGAATATTATTATTCGGAATGCAGATACCATCAAGCATGACACCCTGGCGCAGATTATTGAGATTGGCAAGATGGCAGGTTTCACAAAGGAATGGAACATCAATGGCGAAAAGGTTACCTTTGGTGTGACACAGAAGAATCTGGATTAGGTATTGTGAAATTCAGTTATTTCTGATAAAATATGATTGTATTTTTGGAAGTGTAACAGTAGAAAATGCTAAGGAGGCAATAGGGGCATGAAGAAGATCGTCGATTTCGACAAAGAAGGATTCAAAAAAGAAGTGATCAACAACGTAAAAACGTTGTACCGTAAGACAATTGATGAGGCAACCCAACAGCAGGTATTTCAGGCAGTATGCTATGCGGTAAAAGATGATATTATTGACCGCTGGATCGCGACCCATAAAGAATATGAGAAGGAGAATGTTAAGACAGTTTATTATCTTTCCATGGAATTCCTGATGGGACGTGCATTGGGTAATAACCTGATCAATCTTACCTTCTATGATGAGATTAAGGAAGCTCTTGACGAGCTTGGATTTGACTTGAACGTAATTGAAGATCAGGAGCCGGATGCAGCACTGGGTAACGGTGGACTGGGTCGTCTGGCAGCATGTTTCCTGGACTCTTTGGCAACCTTGGGATATCCTGCATACGGATGTGGTATCCGGTATCGTTATGGTATGTTTAAGCAGGCTATCGTAGATGGTTATCAGGTAGAGAAGCCGGATGACTGGTTAAAGGACGGTAACCCGTTTGAGGTTCGTCGTGCAGAGTATGCATGCGAGGTCAAGTTCGGCGGCTATGTACGTGTGGAGAACCGGAACGGACGGAATTATTTCATTCAGGATGGTTATCAGACAATTCGTGCCGTACCGTATGATCTGCCGGTGATCGGTTATGGTAATAATGTAGTTAACACCTTAAGAATCTGGGATGCAGAGGCAATTCAGGACTTTAATCTGGATTCCTTCGATAAGGGTGAATATCAGAAGGCCGTAGAGCAGCAGAATCTGGCAAGAACTATTGTTGAGGTATTGTATCCGAATGATAACCACTATGCCGGTAAGGAATTAAGATTAAAGCAGCAGTATTTCTTTATTTCTGCTTCTATTCAGACAGCAATTAAGAAGTTTAAGGAGAATAACAGTGACCTTCATGATATTCCGAAGAAACTGGTATTCCAGTTAAATGATACACATCCGACAGTAACCGTTGCAGAGTTAATGCGTATCCTGATGGATGAAGAAGGCATGGAATGGGATGAAGCATGGGAGATCACAACACATACCTGCGCATACACCAACCATACCATTATGGCAGAGGCACTGGAGAAATGGCCAATCGAGTTGTTCTCAAGACTGCTTCCTAGAGTATATCAGATTATTGAAGAGATTAACCGTCGTTATGTAGCTGAGATCGAGGCTAAGTATCCAGGAGATCAGTCAAAGGTTAAGAATATGGCAATCCTGTACGATGGACAGGTTAAGATGGCACATCTGGCAATCGCAGGTTCCTTCTCTGTAAACGGTGTTGCAAAGCTGCATACCGAGATTTTGGAGAAGCGTGAGCTGAAGGATTTCTACGAGATGCGTCCGGAGCAGTTCAATAATAAGACAAATGGTATTACCCAGAGAAGATTCCTGTTGCATGCGAATCCATTGCTTTCTAACTGGGTTACTGACAAGATCGGTGATGAGTGGATCACAGACTTAAGCCAGATGTCAAAGCTGAAGGTATATGTAGATGATGCAAAGTGCCAGCAGGAGTTCATGAACATCAAGTATCAGAACAAAATCCGTCTGGCAAACTACATCAAGGAGCACAATGGTATCGATGTAGATCCACGTTCAATCTTTGATGTACAGGTTAAGCGTCTGCATGAGTATAAGAGACAGTTACTGAATATTTTACATGTTATGTATCTGTACAATGAATTAAAGACCAATCCGGGTATGGATATCGTACCTAGAACCTTTATTTTCGGTGCAAAGGCAGCAGCCGGATATAAGCGTGCAAAGCTGACGATCAAGCTGATCAATTCCGTAGCAGATGTTATCAACAACGATGCATCTATTAATGGCAAGATCAAGGTTGTATTTATTGAGAATTATCGTGTATCAAATGCAGAGATCATCTTTGCCGCAGCTGATGTCAGCGAGCAGATTTCAACTGCATCCAGAGAGGCATCCGGTACCGGTAACATGAAGTTCATGTTAAATGGTGCATTGACACTGGGTACCATGGATGGTGCAAACGTTGAGATCGTAGAAGAAGTAGGCATTGAGAATGCATTTATTTTCGGTCTGTCAGCAGAAGAGGTTATGAAGTATGAGCGTGAGGGTGGATATAATCCAATGGATATCTACAACAACAACCAGGCAGTTCGTACAGTATTGACCCAGCTGATCAACGGATTCTATTCTCCGGATGATCCGGAACGGTTCCGTGAGCTGTATGATGCGCTGACTAAAGAGGATGTTTATTTCATTCTGAAGGATTTCGATTCATATGCAGAAGCACATAGAAAAGTTGATGCAGCATACAGAGATGAAGCTGCATGGGCAAGATCAGCAATGTTAAATACTGCATGTGCCGGAAAGTTCTCATCTGACAGAACCATTCAGGAATATGTAGATGATATCTGGAAGCTGAAAAAGGTAACGGTTAAGCTGCCAAAGACCGGTAAGTAATCAGGATATAATTGAATAAAAGGATTGCTTTATGCAGTCCGGCAACAGAAGGCTCTGATCATAGATATGGTCAGAGCTTTTTGTATTACAGGTTGTATGAATAGAAAAAGAAAATTCGAATAGATTTATAATGGAGGATAAATCTATATGAAAGAGAAATTGATTATTATATTTGCCATGCTGGCACTGGCAATTGCAATCCCGTATTTCGGGACAATGGTTCTGACCGGTACGATTGGTACAGAGCAGGAGACTCTGAACAACGTAGATACCGGCAGGACGGTATCCCTGGAGCTGGATGGAACATATACAGTAATGGATGTGGAAACATATCTGGCAGGATGCTTGCCGGCGGTTCTGGATGGGGAGGAGGATCCTGAGCTGTGGAAAGCACTTGCAGTCATTGAGCGGACAAACATCTATAAAAAGATGGACGGACAGGGCAATATTGATGAGGCGGATCTCGGCATGCGCTATATACAGGCAGAGGAATTGCAGTCCCGCTGGGGAGAGAAGCATTATAAGTCCTATTGTGAGAAGATAGAAGCGGCAGTTTTGGAAACGAAGGGACAGATCCTGACCTATGATGGGGAGTGTATAGATGCGCTGTATCATAGAATCAGTACCGGTGCAACGGTCAGTGCGGAGGAATTATTCGGAGAGCCGATACCGTATCTGGTATCCGTGATCAGCAGTCATGATGTAGAAGCAAAGGATTATATGTATCTGGAATATGTGCCGAAGGAGCAGACCGGTGAACTGAAAATCCTGGAGAGTACGGAACATGGTTATGTAAAAAAGGTATTGAAAGACGGAACGGAGCTGACCGGTGAGGAAATGCAGGAGGAGTATCAGCTGCCTTCCCGGAATTTCTATATAGAGGACATGGGAGATCGGTACCGGATCGTGTGTCTGGGGCAGGGACATGGGATGGGGCTCAGTATCTACGGGGCAATGCAGATGACCGAAGAAGGGAAAGGATATGAAGAAGTATTGCTCTATTATTATCCGGGCGTGCAGCTTATAAAATAGGGTACGCATATAAAATATACTCGGAAACTCTGACAATATACGACAACCTCTTTACTTCTTACAGAGGAATGGTGTATTATTTTACAAGATACCATCAATGAGGAATAAGGGTTACAATATGAAACTGCGGAAAATAATTGTTATAGTATTGATATGTATAATAGTGGCAACCGGACTGGGAGCCGGAGTCTGTATATTATTAAAACAAAGCATGTTTACTGATGCGGAAGGCGGAATACAGGTAGACAGCCAGCTGCCTTTGGCAGAGAGCAGTACAGAGCTGGTCGAAGAAGAAGTCACCTCAGATACGGAAACAGAAGAGCCGGAGCCGGAACCGGAGCTGATCCCATATGAAGATCAGGCTCTGGCAGATCTGGAGGATTACTCCAATGCACCGGCGGACAATGGGTGTCCATACTATATAAAGGTGAATCGGTTGAAAAATGTTGTAACCATTTATGGACTGGAGGATGGATATTATACGAAGCCGGTGCGGGCAATGGTTTGTTCTGTGGGAAAGAATAACGGAACACCGGCAGGGACGTATCGGACATCGGATAAATATGAATGGCGGTTTCTTGTAGGGGACGTATATGGGCAGTATGCCTATCGTATTTCGGGACATATTATGTTTCATTCGGTTCCATACTATTCTATGAATAAAGGAGATCTGGAATCAGCAGAATATAATAAATTGGGCGAAGCAGCCTCGCTGGGGTGTGTCCGGCTGGCAGTCAAGGATGCCAAGTGGATCTATGATAATTGCCCGGCAGGAACGCTGGTTACGATCTATGACAGTGAATATGCGGGACCGCTTGGAAAGCCGGTGGCGGAGAATCTGGATCTGGATGATGAACGGGCATGTTGGGATCCGACCGATCCGGATGAAGAGAATCCGTGGCAGGAGGATGAGGTGCGTATTTTAGGAGCAGGATCACGTATAATCGAGCGGGGATGTACCTTTGATCCGCTTGCCGGTGTAACGGCTGTTGACCGGAATGGAAATGACATCTCTGACAGAGTGAAGGTAATAGGAAAAGTAGATCCGAAAACCATAGGAACTTATCCTGTGACTTATCTGATCGAAAGCTATGGGGGTGAAACGGTTTCGCTTGAAAGTGAGATCGAGGTGGCAGATACAATGGCACCGACGATCGAGCTGCTACAGGATGAGGTGACATTGAATCGTACACAGGCATCCGTAGCAAATATACAGAAAGCGATCGGAGAAGCCGTGAAGGTGACAGATGGTGTAGAAGAATTGTCCGCAGATTATCTGAATATAGATGCGGGCAGTCTGGAAGGACAGGATTATGGATGGTTCCAACTCCCGGTTCAGGCAGAGGATGAGGCAGGGAACTGTTCAGAAACCGTTCTGATAACGGTACGTTTGGATCGTCAGCCACCAGTGATTCATGAACCATCTCGGAAAGAGTTTTCCGGCAGTTCGGAGGAGAGTATCCGGGAACAGCTGTTGGCAGCGGTATGGGTAGAAGACGCATATAGTGGTGTGGAGGATGTTTCGGTATCTTGGACAAAAGAGGCAGGCGCAGATACATATACCATTCTGTATACGGCACGGGACCGATATGGTAATGTAAGCAGTGAATTCTTTTATAATTATGTGATTTCTTTTGGAAACGGTGAATAAAAAGACCGCCTCCGGTAACACTAGTACCAGAGGTGATGAAAATGAAAAATTCCGTAGTGAAATTTTTGAGGGAAAACGGCTTTTATTTATCCTTTGGTGTCGGGGTTATCGCACTGGTCGCTGCATTGGCGGTTTACAATGTAAATACCAGTCGGAAATCACAGCAGAATCAGGAAATAAACTTAAATGAGCCGTTGGAACAGGACTTTGCAGATGCAAAGGATACGTCAGAGGATATTCAGGTACAGGAGACTCTTCAGGACGGAGATCTGGATGTACCGATGGATATGTGGAAAACAGAGGAGGCTGTGGAGCCTGAGAAATCCGTTGCTGCGGAAGAGGCAAACACAGAGGATACAGAAGCTGCAGCAGTTATATCCAATCAAGCGGTTGGATATGCGCCAATCGACGGACTGGAATTTCACGGCATAGAAGCAGTTACCATGCCGGTTCTCGGAAATACGATTCTTCCATACAGCATGGATACAACCGTATATTTTAAGACTCTTGGAACATATCGATGCAATCCGGGAATGCTTCTTCAGGCACCTGTCGGCACGGATGTAGCATCTATCTGGCATGGACAGGTGGTAAAGGTTGAGGACAGCAGAGAATATGGAACGGTGGTAAGTGTGAATCTTGGAAGTGGCTATATTGCAGAATACGGACAGTTGCAGGATGTCCGGGTTGCAGTCGGAGATGAGGTTTTTCAGGACACGATTCTGGGAACCGTAGCAGAGCCGACAGCCTACTATCAGATGGAAGGTTCTCATTTATACTTTGCGATGACAAAGGATGATCAGCCGATCAATCCGATGGAAGTATTGCAGGTTGAGTAAAGCGAATGAAAGCCCGGAAATACAGTATCGCCGGTGTTAAATAGCTAAGCAGGTCGTAATCTGGTTCAGATCCTGAATCATATAATCAATGGGCATGGTATCCGGGAGCGGCTGGGGATCCGGATTGTACCAACAGGTACGGATACCGGCCCGGATGCCACCGGCCATATCACTGGTAAGAGAATCCCCGATAATCAGCATGTGGCTCTTATTTTCAGTTCCGAGGCTGGCAAAAACAGCATCAAAAAACTGTGGAGACGGTTTCTCCGCACCAATCTCACCGGAGATGAAAACTCCATCCAGAAACGGAAGAAACCGGGCGGTCTGAAGCTTATGGTACTGGGTATCTGCCGGGCCGTTCGTAACGATATACTGGCGGTATCGGGAATGCAGCTGCTCCAGTAATTCATAGGAATGATCCTGATAAAATACGGTATCCCCCAGGCTGTACTGGTATTGGCGGTTGAAATCCGGAGCAATAGAGGTATCGACACCGATGGAAGAGAAGAACTCGACAAAACGATCGATCACAAGCTGCTCCTTTGTGATCTCGCCACGTTCCAGCCGCTTCCAGTAGCTGTCATTCAGGGCAGAATAGTCCCGGATCATTTGCTCGGTACAGGTTCCTAACTGAAACTGCGCAAAGCAGTGAAGCAGAGAAGTCCGTTCTGCGGCCTTGAAATTCAAAAGGGTGCCATCCAGATCCCATAATAAAATATCAGTCATAATAAGCTCCTTTATCTTTGATTCCTTTGCCGTAAAAGCAAAATCCACCCCGAAAGGTTCTCGGGGCGGAAAAATTCACATGCCGATTATAAGCCGCAGTAGCACGCCAAGGATAAACAGTGCGCCGGCAATCGGGAAATACCCAGCACCTCCGGGTTGTCATAATCGGGCTTTCCATGAAAATCCGCATAGCGATTCATCGTGATCCTCCCTTTGGGGACTCCCGTTTTTTTCATCAGTATAGCATCTTTTTTGCGCAGAGAAAAGAGCGGCAGGAATTTCTTCCCACCGCTCTTTTGAACGCATTTTTGCTTAAATGCAGCTCCCGCTCAATCACTTCCGGCGACGCTTTGTCTGTAAAGGGCAGAACGCCGTCAAATTCGTCGATGACAGCCAGCACAGCTTCCGCGTCTGAGTCCATCTGCAGGTAGGCTTTTTCCCGGAGACTTAAGTTCAGCTTGCCGTCCTCATGGACGCCGGTAACCCGGGCCTCCACAATGTCGCCTATTTTC
>ENA-OROD01003280-OROD01003280.1-human-gut-metagenome-genome-assembly--contig:-NODE-3280-length-10833-cov-8.331509_pt1 | contig 10833 bp, 4 predicted proteins | sample MGYA00242123_ERZ509038 | MGnify/ENA primary metagenome ERZ509038 (study PRJEB26280, sample SAMEA2338719) | human gut metagenome | biome: human gut; feature: human-associated habitat; material: faeces... | reverse complement strand
CCTTCGGCTGCCCCGCCATGGGCAGCGAGGTGCTGGAGGAAATGGAGTTCCAGCCGATGTTCGATGCCTGCAAGCGAAGCCTCGGCGGCAAGCGCACGGCACTGTTCGGCTCCTACGGCTGGGGCGATGGCGAATGGATGCGCACTTGGGAGAAGGATTGCAGCGACGCGGGGCTGAACCTCGTGTGCGAGAGCGTGATCTGCGCCGACGCTCCCGATGATGCGGCGCTCGAATCCTGCCGCGCGCTCGGCAGGGCTTTGGCACAGTAAAAAAGTTTGGGATGTTTTCCCGCAGCGTCGGCCCCACGTCTTTAGATGACTTCATAAGAGAACAGCGTGGCGAAAGCCACGCTGTTCTCTTTTTCAGACGGTGAAGCAAGAGAATGCAAAGCAGCACTCCCGTTTGAGCTCTCCTTATTTTAAGTCGCCGGCAGCCTTGATCTTCACACGGTTGGTGTTGCCGGGATAATAGGCCAGCGGCACATCCTCCATTTCGATGATCTCCACGGTATCCCGCACAGCGCCGGCCTCAACAGCGAGTGCAACAGCCTCATTCTTTGCCTTTTCCAGCGATTGCTCGCGGGGCAGCTCATCGTAGTTCATCAGCTTTTCATAGGTACCGCTGACCTTGGAAATTGCCGAACCGATGGCGTTGGCGCAGCCGAAATGCTCCGGCTTCAGGACCGATGCCGCACCACCGATCTTCTCCGGCAGGATAATGGAGCCGCCGCCCACGAGGATGAGATCCACATCCGCGTTGGAGACCTTCATAGCATCCACGTTGTCTTCCACCAGCGCGCGGATGGCAGCCATGGCCTTGTCCGCCACTTCCTGAGGAATGGCTTCCACCCTGGACGCGTCCCCCAGCTCCACCATGCCCAGTCGCACGGCAATACAGAGATCGAAGACACAACTTTTTTCAGTCCGCCCGCTCCGCCGATAACGCGCGCCTGTTGCAGGGACGGCAGCTTCAGCAGGTCGGATACTGTCACACTCATAATTTCACCTTCTTTTTGTTGGGGGCAGGTTTATGGGCGGCCTTCACAGGTTGGTCCTATTGAATGCGTCCCGAAAGCAGAGCCGCTGCCGCGGCTCTGCTTTCTGTATTGAGCTCAGAGGACCTTAGGCGCAGCTGTTGATGCTCATGGCGATATCCTCGTGCAGCGGGTTGCCCTTCAAAACGCCGTTGCCAATGGCGGGGTTGGAGCGCAGCTGCGCCGCGTCGAGTGAAAATGCGTGGTTATGGAAGATGGTCTCGCGTCCGCTGATGCCCGGCAGGATGCTCTTGCGCCCACCGCCGAAGCCTGCCATCACATGATGCGTCACCGCGCCGAGGCAGACCACGAGGTCGGCCTCAGCCGCCGTGCGGTTGATGGAAGCCGGCGTACCGTGCGGCGTGGTGCCGAGATAGACAAGATCCGGCGCTTCGCAATCGTGGTTTTCAACCCGGACACGCTCGTAGACTGCGTCCGTCACCAGCGTGCGCAGCTCCCGTTCGTCGCCGCTGCCGTAGGCAAATGAATAGGTTTTCATACATTCCACCCCAACATACTGTGAAATAATATCAGGAGTATACGGCAAAGCGGCGGAAGATGCAACAGTAAATATTCATAAGATTTGCAAGATTATTGATAAAAATATAGAAAAAGCAGAAAACCAGCCCTCCAAACGGAGCGTTTCGGATGGGGCAGACGATGCCTTGACGGAAAGAATGAACCAGACCGACTTAGCACACGCGATATAGAAATCTTGCGGTGCAGACATCCGTTTGATGGATGTCTGCACCGCAATACGGTTCTTAAAAACGAAATGGAAAAATTCAGCTTTTACCCGCAGTCCCTGCTTAGCCTTGATAGACTCTGTAGAGGAAGGTAACGATTTGGGCTCGGGTACAGATGTTATCCGGTCCGAACAGACCGCCGCCAATACCGTTCGTTACACCGTTCTCTACCGCCCATGCCACAGCATCTGCATAGTAGCTGTCAGCGGGAACATCGCTGAACGTGGTCTTGCTGTCAACCGATTTGCCGATAGCACGGAACAGGAACGTCACACTTTGTGCGCGGGTACAGGCGGCGTTGGGACTGAATTTACCGCTGCCCGTGCCGGTGGTAATGCCGTTTTCAACCGCCCAAGCAACCGCTTTTGCATAATAGCTGCCGGCAGAAACATCAGAAAAACTGCCTGTGTTCTTTGGTTCGGGCGAACCGGCAGCACGCCACAGGAATGTGACAATCTGTGCGCGGGTACAGCTGTTGTCAGGTCCAAATAGACCATTGCCGATGCCTCCGGTGATTCCCTTTTCCTGCGCCCACCTCACAGCCTCATAGTAGTAGGCACTGGCAGCCACATCACTAAACATGCTTGCCGCATTTTCTTGGGCAAAGACTGCATTGATCTTTACCCTGCCGTTGGGCATGATAAAGGTATATTTTCCATTGCCCAGATCAGTCAATTTCAATTCATTGCCGCTCTGATCGGTAACGGTGAGATCACCCAGCTGATAGCCGTTGTCGGGTTTAACAGTGATGGTCACAGTATCGCCCTTGGAGGCACTCCTGGGGCTGATAGTCACAGAGCCGTTCTTGACAGCAGAAATAGACACCGCGCTGCCAGAGGATCCGGACGAACCGTAGGAACTGCTTCCGGAGCCGGAGTTAAGCAAGCGGACAGTGATTCCGTTTGCCTGCGCATACGCTTAAATGGGAGCCGCTGCAGAGTCTGTCCAAATTGTGACATTAGGACTGTTCTTGCAGAGGTCAGCGCCAATATCCGTCAGACCAGAGCGAATCGTAACGGAATTCAATGTTGGGTTATAAGCGAGGGCTTCCGCGCCGATGCTCTTTACGCCGGTAGGCAGAACCAGCGTCTCCAGGGCAGTACCCAGGAACGCATGATTGCCGATTATCTCCACTGTACTGGGGATATTTACTTCCGTGAGAGCCGCACTGCTGGCAAAGGCAGCGTCCCCAATAGACACAAGACCCTCAGGCAGATGCAGGGTACGCAGCTGTTCGCAGACAGAAATGCTGTTGGAGCCAATATGCCGGATCGATGCCGGCAGCGTCAGACTCTCCAACGCACGGCAGTAGAAAAATGCGTAGTCGCCAATCCGCTCAGTCCCCTCTTTGACCGCAGTACTTGTCAAGCCACGGGGGCAGAAGAGCAGCGTCTTGCCGTCAGCACTGTACAGTAAGCCGTCATTGGCGGAGAACCATGGGTTTCCTTCGGTGACGGTAACCGCCGTGAGGTGGTTGCAGCCCAGCACATCCGAGCGCTCAAATGCATCTCCCGGATATTGGCTGCCCAAGTTTTTCAGTGTGGCGGGAAGATGGATTGCCGTCAGCGCAGTACAACTCATAAAGGCCTGCTGTTCCACGGTTTCTACGCCTTCCGGAATTGTGACCTCCGTCAATCGGACGCAGGCAGTAAACGCGCCGCTGGAAATCGTACGCAGCGTAGTTGGCAGCGTCAGTTTCAGCATACCTTCACACTCGTAAAAGGCATCCTGACCGATGTATGTCACGCCTTCGGGAATGTTGACCTCTTTCAGCCGCCAGCAGATATAGAACGCGCCCTTAGGCAGTTCGCACAGGGTAGAGGGCAGCGTCACCATTTCCAGACTTTCACAGGAGTTGAAAGCATATTCTCCCAAACTCTCCAATCCCTCCGGCAAAGTCAGGGAGCGCAAATGCGTGCAGTTTTCAAAAGCCCGGCTGCCAATCGTTTTCAAGCCGGAGCCAAAGGTAACCGCAGAGAGATTTCCACAGTGAGAAAAGGCATTGTCTTCAATATGCTGCAAGCTCTCTGGCAATGTTACTGTTTCAATATCCCAACGGTTCTGAAATGCGCCGGAAGCGATACCGAGAACCGTCTTGTTCTCCACTGTGCCGGGAATGACAAGATTTCCGCTTTCGCCAGTATAGCCGGTGATGTAACCACGGTCATCCACCGTAAAATCGCTGATCGTTTCATCCCTCGTCACAGTCACCCTGCAGTCCGCATAGGGACCATCGGTTGAAATCACCCGAATTGTTGCAACCCCGGGAGCTACCGCAGTAACTGTACCATTCGCACTCACCGCCGCAATTTTGGTATCAAGAGATTTGAACACCAAATCCGTATGTGTTGCAGTTTCCGGTTGGACGGATGCACCCAGCACTGCGGTTTCACGCTGTTTGAGTGTCAGTTCCGTCTTGTCAAGTGTGACCTGCGTCACCGCTTCATAGCTGTCCAGATTTTTGAACGTCAATTTGCAGCGGTCGCCCTTATCCGTCTGCTTCGTTGCCACATATTTTTCTGCAGCAGAGCCGGCAGCGCCGTACAGCGTAATCGCATAATTGTAAGGAATAAATTCGTCCGCCAAAGTTGTTTCTGCGCCCAGTATCCGAACAAACAGGTTTTGCCCACCGTATTCAAAGTCAAAGGCATTTTTCCCAATAGAACTTACGCCAGCAGGAATGGTGACCTGCGCAATACGGGTGAGTGAAAACGCATTTTCTCCAATGGTCTTCAGCCCGCTGCCCAACTGAGCGGTTTTCAGAGCGCTGCAGTTGAAGAATGCATTGTTTCCAATGGATTCTACAGAATCCGGAAGTTCCACACTGATAAGAGCGGACTGTTTGAAGCCATAATCCCGGATCGATTGCAGCCCATCAGGCAATGCCACATGACTTGCCTGACTGCGATGGAACGCATAAGTGTCAATCACTTGTGTACCATCCGCCACCGTGACCGTGCCGGTGCGTCCGGCAGGGCAATAGAGCAGCGTCTTTCCATCGGCGGTATAGAGCAGCCCGTCCCGAGAGGAGTAATTCCGATTTCCCTCAGCCACGGTGATGGAAATGAGGTCATCTGTTCCCGAGAATTGACCACTTTCATTCGCAGGGGCGAATACCAGCGGTGCAGCCGTACCGAGGCGCTCCAGAGTAGAGGGCAGAGAGACACTGGTCAAGCCTCTGCTGATACGCAGCGCACTGTCACCGATACTGACGACACCCTCCGGAATCTCAATGTGTGTGAGCCGATAGCACTGATAGAAAGCAAAGTCTCCAATCGTCTTCAGCTGACTGGTCAGACCGCTGGCAAACTGTACAGAAGTTAAACCGGTGCAGAGTTCAAATGCGTAAGCGCCAATTGTGGTGACAGAGGCCGGGATGGCAATTTCAGTGAGGCGGCTATCCCCGTCAAAGGCACGAATGCCAATTACCTCCAGCCCATCCGGCAATGTGATCTCCGGCAGCTTGGTGCAGTAGGCAAAGGCAGACTCCCCAATTTCGCGCAGAGCGCTGCCGGTTTCAAAGATAACTTCCGTCAGCTGGCAGCCATAAAAGGCTCGCGCACCGATCTTCGTAACAGAAGCGGGAATCGTGACTTTTGTCACCTCCACTCCCTCTTCCCCTTCATCCGGACTTTCAAAAACACCGGGGCCGATTTCCGTGACAGAAGAGGGAATCACAACCTCCGTCTTTGTTCCGTGATAGGCAACCAAAACGCCGTTTACAATCTCGAAATCCGAATCGATCTCATCGCCGTTTTTCAATTTCAAGGTAAGGCCGTTGGCTCTGGCATATTGAGCCGCAGCCGTGTCTGCACGATCGGCAACAATGGTCAAACCGGTGCGTTTTGCAAACGCATCTTTGCCGATTTGAGTCACAGAGGCCGGAATATAAACCTCCTTCAGGCGGTTTTCCACATTCTCACCGCCGGCAAACGCTTCTTCTCCAATGGTCTGCAAAGTTGCAGGCAGCGTCAGCGTCTCCAGTGCATCCATTCGGGCGAAACTCTGAGATCCAACGGAGGTCACGCCTTCAGGAATAGTGAGGCTTTTCACATTTTTGGCCCAGGCAAAGGCCGAATTGCCGATGGTTTTCAGGGAAGCCGGCAGAATGATTTCCGTCAGCGTATCTTCATAGCCCCAGAACGCAAATTCAGGCAGATCTGCAATGCCCTCCGGAACCACAATTTTAGTGCCCTTGCACTCATTGAAGGCATACGGCCCGATATACTGCACGCTGGCCGGAATCCGGTCAACACCGGTCCATTCCTCGCAGCCGAAAAAGGCGGAATTTTCCACCCGCTCCAGTCCGGTGGGCAGTTCGCAGTCTGTCAGCGCTTCGCAGTAGTGGAACGCCTGCTCCCGCACCGTTTTCAGTGTAGAGGGAAGGTCAGCACGGGTCAGATTAAAGCACATGAAGAAGGCATAACGGCCAATTTCCGTTACCCCCTCCGGGATCACCGCTTCCGTGCGTCCCCGGGGGCAGAACAGCACCGCAGTCTCCTCTTTGTTATAGAGCAGACCGTCCTTGGCGGTATAAAGAGGATTGCCTTCCGCCACAGTGATGGTTTTCATCGCCGTATCCGCAGCAAGTGCGCCGGGATCTTCAAATACATCTCCCATGTATTCATCTCCCAGCTGCTGAAGAGAGGCGGGCAGATGCAGCGTTTGCAGCGGGCACTTTTTCAGTGCGCCGGCATGGATGGTTGTCAGCCCCTCCGGCAGAATCAGCGCTTCCAGAGAAGTACACTGTGCGAAGCACTCTTTGCCCAGTTCCTTCACAGAGGACGGCAGCGTGACTGCTTTCAGGTTTGCGCAGGACATAAAGGCCTGTTCAGGCACATCACGCAGTCCTTCACCCAAAGCAACGGACTGCAATGCCGCACACTGCCGGAAAACACCGCTCCCCATCGAAGTGACATGGTTTAAGTTGATTTCCTTCAGGTTTGTGCAGCCGTAAAACGCATTGCTGCCAATTACGGTTACCGTTTCCGGGAGTATCACCTGCTGAATATCCCGCTGATTTTCAAACGCACCGTCCGCAATACCGGTTACGGTCTGATCGCCGATTTCCGCCGGAATGTTCAGAACCTTCCAATCCGTGCCCAGATAGCCGGTCACTTCGCCATTCTGGTTCAGCACATAGTCGCTCTCATTTTCGTCCACAATGACATGAACCGTGCAGGAAGCCGTGAGTTTTCCAACCGCAGCTGTAATCACCGTGGTACCCTGCTGCACCGCAGTCACCAGACCGTCCTTGCTTACCGTTGCCACAGCAGGCTGACTGCTGCTCCAGCTGACGGTTGCCTGCGTGCCTTCCGGCAAAACCTCAGCAGTCAGTCGAGCGGTTTCCGTTCTATGCAGAGAAACCGTTTCCTGATTCAAGCGAATCTCGACAGGTTCTACATAGCCGTCCGTCTGGAAGGTCAGCTTGCAGCTGTCACCTTTTTCAGCTTTCTTTGCCGCCACATATTGTTCCGCGGTGGAATCCGCCAAACCATAGACCTTGATAGCGTAATAATACGGGATGAACTCATCTGCCAGTTCCGTGTTCTTACCCAGCAAGCGGATCGAATAGTCGCTGCCGTATTCAAAATCAAAGGCATTTTTCCCAATATAGGTCACGCTGGCAGGAATCGTGACCTGCGCGACACGGCTTTGAGAAAACGCACTGTCCTCAATGCGCTCGAGTCCTTCATTGAGCGTCACGTTGGTCAGTTGAGAGAAGAAGAAAGCAGATGCGCCAATGGTTTTGACACTGCCAGGAATTTCCAGGCTGGTCATTTTAGCACGGTTAAACGCATTTGCGCTGATTTCCGTAACCGTTCCCGGGATGTTCACGGACGGCATTGTGCTGTTGCAGAAAGCGTATGCGCCAATCGCCGTCACGCCATTCAGCCAGTCAATGGACTGCTTGGCAGCCGGGCAGTAAATGATCGTTTTCCCGTCGGCGGAATACACTGCGCCGTCATGGGAGCGGTACTGTTCGCCGCCTTCCGTGATATTGACGGAAGCCAGCGCTGCCGGTGCTCCGCCGCTTGTTCCACGGGCGAACAAATTGCCGAACCACTCCCCGCCGCAAACCGTCGTCAAGGTGCCGGGCAGTGTAATGGTCTGCAGCTTGTTCATGGCCGCAAAGGCGTACTGTCCAATGGAGGTGACGCCCTCCGGAATAGTCAGGCTCTCCAACTGATTTGCGGCGTAAAACGCCTCATTTCCAATGGTCTTCAACTGGCTGCCCTCAGCGAAGGTTACGCTTGTCAGGCCGGTGCAGGTATCGAAGGCCTTGTCCGCGATCTCTGTGACGGAAGCAGGAATCGTGACGGATTCTACTTTGCTCCCGAAGGCGGAAGACGAACCGCCACCGATGACCGTGACGCCCTCCGGGATCGCCACGTTGGTGTCGCTGCCGGTGTAGGCGGTCAGCACGCCGTCTTCAATTGTAAAGTCGGAGGCTGCCGTCACAGTGACAGTGCAGGCAGCAGACTTTCCGTTTGCAGACACAGCGCTAATCACGGCAGTTCCCGCAGTCACAGCTTTAATAAGCCCGGTTTGATCCACTGTGACTGCCGCATTGCTGCTGCTCCAGGTCAGCGTTTTGTCCGCAGCATCTTCCGGCAGTATCTCTGCCGTCATCTGGTAGACACTGCCTTCGTTCAATGTCAGAGAAGCCGGAAGTGCAACACTTTCCACGGCGACTTCCGTTTCGCCGTCGAGTATCTGGAAGGTCAGCTTACGCTCATCCCCAAAATCTTCAGCATATTTTTGTGCCGTAGAGCCTTCCAGTCCAAAAAGAGTTACCTTTGCAGAATTTGGAATAAAGGAACTGCCGAGAACGGTATTCATTCCCCGCACCTTTACGACTGCGGGGCCGCCCGAGTCCGTCAGGCAATCAAAAGCACTGCCGCCAACGGACTCCAGTGAAGCCGGGAGTACCAACTCCGTGTTGGCAGGGAAATAGCATTCACTGAAAGCCATGCTGCCGATGCTCTTCAGTCCCTCTGAAAAGGAAACTGTTTTTACCTTGGAGTTGTAAAAAGCAGATGCCCCAATGGATTCCACGGATTCAGGGACTTTTAGCGAGGTGCATTGGGCACTGTAAAACGCTTTTTCTGCCACGGTCTTCAATCCGCTCGGCAATACTACCTGTTCCATTGTGGTTTTTAAAAAAGCGTAAGATGCAATTTCCTCCACTCCGGCCAGCCAATCAATGGACTGCTTGGCAGCCGGGCAGTAAATGATCGTTTTCCCGTCGGCGGAATACACTGCGCCATCATGGGAACGGTACTGTTCGCTGCCTTCCGTGATATTGACGGAATTCAGCGCTGCCGGTGCTCCACCGCTTGTTCCACGGCCGAATAAACTACCGAACCATTCCCCGCTGCAAACTTTCGTCAGAGTACCGGGCAGTGTAATGGTCTGCAGCTTGTTCATGGCCGTAAAGGCATACTGTCCAATGGAGGTAACGCCCTCCGGAATAGTCAGGCTCTCCAACTGATTTACGGCATAAAACGCCTCATTTCCAATGGTCTTCAACCGGCTGCCCTCGGCGAAGGTTACGCTTGTCAGCCCAGTGCAATTATAGAAGGCCTTGTCCGTGATCGCTGTGACGGAAGCGGGGATCGTGACGGATTCCACATTGCTTCCGAAAATAGGAGACGAACCGTCACCGATGACTGTGACGCCCTCCGGGATCGTCACGCTGGTGTCGCTGCCGGTATAGGCGGTCAGCACGCCATCTTCAATTGTAAAGTCGGCATTATTTTCGTCTGATAAAAGGGAAACCTGTGTGCTTTGCGGAGATTCCTCCGTATTTTGAGCAAACGCCGCTGGCGAGATGCAGTTGGTCAGCATCAGAACCGCCAATGTGGCAGCTATGCGAGTTTTCCATTTGTGCATATAAATTCCTTCCTGTGTTGATTTTCAGTTAGTCGCATCTAACCCACGCTTACTATTCATTGCCATAGGTAGCCTGTTTGACAATCTGGGTAAGAAAATACGTCATTTTGATTGGGAAAAATTGCTGTCGTTATTGCCTCATAATTAACTATAACTAACCCTATGTCATAAAATCACTCCTCCATTGCCGTCTCTTGACTTTGATATGTAATCTTTTGCAGCAAGATGACTTGTCGCCATTTTCAAAGGTTATTACGCTCATCTGTGCAGTTAGCGTTATCTAACTCATGCTCAAAAAAATATTTTGCCACGAGTCCGGTCAAGTTTAAGTTAGAGCCATCTAACCAACATGACCTATTCTATCACAGATTATATATTGCGTCAATCAAAAATATAACCCGATTGTCCTGCACTCCGGGTTTGGTTCAGTTACTATACAGGTGTTTAGAATTCTTTAGCCATGAGCGTAGTTCATAAGATATTAGGAAACTGTTGATAAAGGGGGAAATTCCCTATAATGGCGGGGAAAAGTGTGTGAGAAGTCCCAAGAAGTGTGTCCTGCCCCATTAAATCCATGATTTCAGAACTCTTTCAGCATTTTGAAAGTTTGTTCAACAGAGTGAGAAGGCTCTTTTGACACGCTGTTAACATATTCTTGGCTGCTGTAAACCTGCTAAAAAGTCAAGCCCTAATTAAAAAAAGTTATAGGCAGAAAAAGAGTATAGCAAAGCAGAGGCGACAAAGCGGATCGCTTGGCCGCCTCAAATAAAGCATTGGGGATCTCAGCTCATTCTATTGCCGGCAAGCTGCGGTAGAGCTCTGTGACCTTGCCATAATAGACTCGGAGGAACTTATTCAGGCCCGCCACCATAGCGAGTTTACCGCTTTTCCCTTCACCGCGTTTTTTCTCAATGAACGTAAAAATCGGATCGTTTGCCGGTTTGTGCATCACATAGCTCTGCATGACTTCGTACCCGGTCTTACGCAGATAGCGATTTCCCCGCTTGGAGATATGCCGGTTATTCGCGCAGAATTTGCCGGACTGGTACGGCGGCGCATCGATGCCGGCGTATGCGATGAGAGCCCGCTTGCTGTGAAAGCGTCGGACATCTCCGATCTCCGCAATCAGGCGCGGAGCCAGCGTGTCCCCGATGCAGG
>ENA-OROD01003277-OROD01003277.1-human-gut-metagenome-genome-assembly--contig:-NODE-3277-length-10841-cov-4.454849_pt1 | contig 10841 bp, 10 predicted proteins | sample MGYA00242123_ERZ509038 | MGnify/ENA primary metagenome ERZ509038 (study PRJEB26280, sample SAMEA2338719) | human gut metagenome | biome: human gut; feature: human-associated habitat; material: faeces... | reverse complement strand
AGAGGCTACGACGCTTACCTGTCTGTAAATAACGCGCTGCACCTCTCAAAGCACGCTAAGGTAGTAGACAACCTCGATGAGATGCTCCCTGAGTGCGACTTCCTTACTGTTCATGTTCACGCAAACGCTGAAACTAACGGCATGATAAACAAGCATGTATTCAGCATGCTCAAGGAAGGTGCTGTGCTCCTGAACTATGCAAGAGCTTCTATAGTTGACATTGACGCGCTCAAGGAAGCGCTTTACTCAAGCAGGATCTCAAAGTACGTTACAGACTTCCCTAACACAGATATGGTCGGTCTGCCTAACGTTATACTTACTCCGCACCTCGGCGCTTCAACTGACGAAGCTGAAGACAACTGCGCAGAAATGGCTGTAACTCAGATGATGGACTACATCGAAAACGGCAATATCGTAAATTCCGTTAATATACAACGAACCGAAAAAGGTAAGGTCCATAACCTGACCCACATCACCGTTGTAGCTGTTTTCAATCGGAAGAATAACGCAGTCGTTCTCGCCCTTTTCCACCGATTCGTATGCCGCTTTAAAATCTTCGCATGCAAACGCAGTTCCGTCCGGGAAAATACGGTTTGCGGCAATATTGGCAAACGCGCCCTCAACGCCGCAATAGGTAACGCGCATGCCGTTTAAGAGCTTTGACTGATACTCGCAGGAGAGATCTATCGTCTTTCTGAGAAACTGCACATAATACGACTCGATATCCGCGTTCTCAATAAGCTTGCGGTCGCGGTCTATAAGCTCCTTTTCGCGTACCTCGTCCTTAATGGACAGCCCGTGCCGCTTTTTATATTCGGCTATTACGGACGCTGCCTGCATGCGCTGCTCAAAAAGCTTTGCCATTTCGGCGTCTATGCGGCTTATCTCGTTTCTGGAAGTCTCAAGTTCGTTCATATCGCTACCTCTGTCTATTCAATAAAAATATGCGGCCCCTTTGCAAAGGAACCGCATTCAATGACAATTATTCGCCGCCGAAACGGCTTTTATGCGTGCATTGTTACGTCCTTTGCCAGGCGGTGCTGCGCCAGCCATAATAAAAAACGCAGTACGAATAAAATCGTACTGCGTCAAAAGACATGGATGCACTGCGGACAGACTCAGACACGGAACAATTGCCGATCGTTGTGCAGCGTGCAGTCATTTCCGTATCCTCGCTTTCCTGATTTATTAACGAATAAATTATACTCACACCCGGCGGCCTTGTCAATTGCCGCTTTTGAACAAAATTCTATGCGTCCCGGCAAAAGCTTTTAGGCAATATCGGGGCAGTTTCGGAAACCGCTCATCGTCATGGGCGCGTTTTTCCAAGCCCCTTTGGGCGGCATGGGCGCATTTTGGCCGCTCAAATCGGCCAATGAAGGACGAACGCCTGTCGTCGGCTTCCGTCACTAAATGCTTTGACCGGTCACATTTGAGCGAGATAAAATGCGTCCAGGCAATCCAATGGGGCGCAGGTCATACTTTGTGTATTTCCAAGCCCCTTTGGGCAGCATGGGCGCATTTTGGCCGCTCAAATCGGTTTAACCCCACAGGGCGGTGAGCATAGGTATTATCTGCTTCTTGCGGCTCATTACGCCGGGCAGGAAGATCATGTTATCCTTGGGTTCGGCGGAGAAGGCGCGGCGGATGGTATCGTCGCTGCCGATGTAGAGAAGCCGGGTGCCCTCGAGAAGGACGTCGGTGAGCATGAGGATGACGATGTCGTAGCCGTGATCGTCCTTCATGCGGCGCATCTCACTGAGGAATTCCTCGCGGCGCTCGAGCATTTTCGCCGAGTCAAGAGTCGTGATCTGACCGACGCCGAGTATCTGTCCGGAGAGGTGGAACTCCTTGAAGTCGGAGCGGATAAGCTCGGATACGGGCTTTGTGTCGGACGAGCCGGAAAACAGCTCCTTTCCCAGGGTCTCAAGTGAAACGTTTGCAATGCGCGCCATGCGCTCGGCAAGCGCGGTATCACGCTTCGTGCAGGTCGGGGATTTGAACATGACCGTGTCGGACAGTATGGCCGCCGCCATAAGCCCGGCCATTGCCGGCGAAGGCATTACGCCGTGCTCCTGATACATGCCGCATATTATGGTCGTCGTGCTGCCGACAGGCTCGTTGCGCATGCGGATAGGCTGTGCCGTCTGGATGTCGGCAAGGCGGTGGTGATCTATTATCTCCAGTATCTCGGCCTGCTCAAGACCGGCTACCGCCTGCGATTTTTCGTTGTGGTCAACGAGCACAACGCGCTTTCTGCGCGGACGCAGCAGGTGATATCTTGACAATGTGCCGACGACCTTTTCGTTTTCGTCGAGCACGGGGTAGCAGCGATAGCGGCTTTTGAGAACTTCCTCGCGGACATCGTCGATGTAGTCGCTAAGATGGAAGCATATCGTATCTTCGGTGTGGCACGGGCGAGAGATGGGTATCGCCTGATAGATGAGCTTTGCAACGCGCGCCGCGTCAAAGGGCGTGGACACGATGCAGGTTTTGCCCGCGTTTTCAAGCCACTGCTTTTTTGCCTCTGTCTGGCACAGCACAAGGCAGTTCACGCCGAGCTTGAGCGCACGCTCGACCATGTCGGGCTGATCGCCGCACAGCACGATGCTGTCGGGGTCGTTGAACAGAAGCGTATCGCAGCTCTGCGGCAGCGCAATAACTACGTTGCCGGCGATGCAGTCGAAAAGCTCTGCGTCCTCATTGAGTATCTTGCCCTCGAGCACGCTCAGCACATTGTAAAGCGGAACATCGTCTATATGCGGATCTATTATGGTCAGCAGGCTGTACGACGCGATATCTCCGGCCGAGAGAGTGCCGTGCAGGGTGCCGTCCTCGTTTATGACGGGAATGACGGACACCTTCTGCTCGCGCATCATGCGCCACGCTCGGTGCATCGTGACCGAGGAGTTCAGCGCAGGGGGCGTATCGAAATCAAGGTCGCGCACCTGCGTGCGCACGTCGTTTATCTGGCGCGGCGGCTCAAAGCCGAATTTATCGAGCATGCGCTGGGTCTCGTCGCTTATATGTCCAAGGCAGGCTGCGGTGTATTCCCTGTCGCCGAGGGCGTTGCGAAGCGCCGCATAGCTCATCGCCGCAACGATCGAATCGGTATCCGGATTACGGTGGCCTACCACAAAAATTTCGTTCATTATTCTTTCCTCCAATTTTGGATGCTTCACAATTATAGTATGTGATTTTTAAATGTCAACAGGAAAAGCTGCATCTTAACAGATGCAGCTATGCGTTTTATATCACTTTTTATTCCCCTGCGCATGCATCGAGCAGATCGCATATCTCCTGCGCCAAACCTGCGGCGGCAAAAGCTCCGTTTCCGTAATCGGCATAGGCGCGGCCGTCATCAATATAAATGAGCACAAAATCAGGCTCGACACCGTCATCAAAGCTGACCGCGTAATCGGCCTCGCCCGACACGACATATTCGCTGTGCGCATCTTCTGCCGGCGCAAGCAGTGTGCGGAGCTTTTCAGCTGTCTCCGCCGAGACAGCAGCTCTTGTTTTCGAATTCTGAGCCAGAGTATATGTTGTTTTGTCACCATTGCCGGTTTGTCCGGTGAATCTCCCGTCCAGAACAGGCAGCGTCTCTTCAACATACAATTTGATTGAATCGACTTTGTTTTCCGCCGGTCCTAACATACCGCTTTTGGCTCCTGCGAATATGACAAGGGCAAGGCATGCCGCTACGGACAGATATTTTATCCACACTATACCGGTTTTCTTCTTCGGCTTTGCCTTTATGCCGGACATAATCTTTTCATGCAGTTCTTCGGGCAGCGGCTCTTCCTCATGCATCTGCTCCGACACTGCCGAAAATGCATCATAAACGCTTCTGCATTCGGGACAGGAGGCAATATGCTCGCGCACGAGGCTCTGCTCTGCTTGGCTAAGCTCGCCGTCAAGAAGGCAGCTTATCATTTCTCTGCATTTTTCACAGTCTATCATTTTTTGCCGCCTCCTTTCATTCCTTTTGACGCTATAGACTCCGGAATGTTCCCGCTGTCGAGCAAAAATGTGCACAATCTCTTACGCGCGCGGAAAATACGCGACTTGACCGTGCCCTCCTCAAGCGAAAGCGCCTTACCTATCTCGGCATAGCTCATGCCGCAAAGCTCTCGCATGACAAGTATCTGCCGCTGCTTATCCGGCAGAGTCTTCAATCCCTCCTCCACCGACTGCATGCTTATCTTTTTTATAAGCTGCTGCTCGGGGTCGGCTTTCGGGTCGGGGATGTCAAGCTGAGCATCCTCGTCATCGTCGCTCACGGTAAGAGATACCTGCTGCTTTCGGCTTTTCGAGCGCAGAAAATCAAGGCAGACGTTCGTCGTTATCCTGTATATCCACACGGAAAACTTACTGTCGCCCCTGAACGAGGAAAGGCTGCCGTAGGCCTTGATAAACGCCTCCTGCGTCATATCGAAGGCATCGTCGCGGTCCCCCACCATGCGCAGCGCAAGGTTATAAACCGTTTTTTCGTACCTCAGCACAAGCTCTTCAAAGGCGTTTGCGTCGCCGCCGAGAACTTTTTCGATTATTTTCTTTTCAGAAACTTCAGTCATACAAGCTCTCTCTTTATACCTTTTATTATGCCCTCAAGCTCATCGAGCGTTTCGACCTTCACAAGGCGCTGCTTATAGTACCCGGCGTACGCCACGCCCTTGAGGTACCACGGTATCTGGTGCCGCGCCTCAAGACATGCAAGGCGCTCGCCGAATTTTTCCGCATACATTTTTGTATGCCTTAAAGCGAGATCCATGCGCTCGGCAAGCGGCGGCTTTTCCGGTATCTCTTTGCCGGAGAGCAGTGCGTTTGCCTCGGCAAAAAGCCACGGATCTCCGAACACTCCGCGACCTGCCATAGCAAGATCGCAGCCGGTGTAGCGCAGGATATGCGCCGCATCCTCGGCGGAAAATATATCGCCGTTTGCGATGACCGGAATGTCGACGGATTTTTTCACCTCGCGGATGATATCCCAGTCCGCACGGCCGGAGTACATCTGCGCTCTCGTTCTGCCGTGCACGGCTATCGCGGAAGCCCCCGCCTGCTGCATTATCTTTGCAAACTCCACGGCATTGACACTTCCGCCGTCAAATCCCTTTCGGAACTTGACCGTAACGGGGACATCGACGCTCGACACCACCGCCTGTACTATTTTCCCGGCAAGCTCCGGATCGCGCATGAGCGCCGAGCCGTCGCCGCTTTTGACGATCTTACCCACCGGGCAGCCCATGTTTATATCCAGCATATCCGCGCCGGAATATTCGATCGCCATAGGCGCCGCCTGTGCCATAATCTCCGGCTCGTGGCCGAATATCTGCGCGGCGAAGGGTCGGCAGCCGGGCAGATTATAAAGCAGGCTTTTTGTCTTATTATCGCCGTAGCACAGCGCCTTCGCACTGACCATCTCGGTCGTCGTGAGTGCAGCGCCAAGCTCGGTGCATATCGCACGGAACGCAAAATCCGTGACCCCTGCCATTGGCGCAAGCGTCAGCAAGCCGTTAATCTCAACATTGCCTATCTTCACCATAATATATCCAGTCCCACCGGGCAGTGATCCGAGCCCATGATTTCGGGCAGTATGTAAGCATCCTTTATGTTATCACGCAGCCTGTCGGATACGACAAAGTAGTCGATACGCCAGCCGACGTTGCGCTCACGCGCAGCCGCACGGTAGCTCCACCACGAATACGCATCGCGCTTATCGGGGTAAAGCGTGCGGAAGCTGTCGATAAATCCGGCATCGAGAAGCTCGGTGAACTTGCCGCGCTCTTCGTCGGAAAAGCCGGGGTTAAAGTGGTTCGTGTCGGGATTTTTAAGGTCTATCTCGCAGTGGGCAACATTCATATCGCCGCAGACTATGACGGGCTTAAGCTTATCCAGCCCCATAAGATACCCTCGGAAATCATCCTCCCAGCTCATGCGATAGTCCAGGCGCTTGAGCTCGTTCTGCGAATTCGGAGTGTAGACACATACAAGGAAAAATTCATCGTATTCGAGCGTTATTGATCTGCCCTCCGTTTCGTGTCCGGGGATGTTTTGTCTCACGCTTATTGGCGTGTGCTTTGTAAATATTGCCGTACCGGAATAGCCTTTCTTTTCGGCATAGCTCCAGTAGCTTTCGTATCCGGGCAGATCAAGCTCTATCTGACCTTCCTGTAATTTTGTCTCCTGCAGGCAGAAAAAATCCGCGTCAAGCGACCAGAATATATCCTCAAAGCCCTTTTTTACGACGGCGCGCAGGCCGTTTACATTCCAGCTTATAAATCTCATTCGTTCAGCCCCCTCGCGTCGGAAAGCGCGGCATTGCGCAGCCTCGGTGCCTCACCGGACGCGCCGTTTTTTGTGTTCTCGGTTTTTACTGCAACAAGGCGGTTTATCTTAACGCCCATTTCACGGAACTTGCACTCGTAGTCGGTCATGACTCCTCCCTCGCCGCCGGCATGCAGGTCATTGGTCACGCTGTGGACCTCCCAGCCCTCGGCCTTTATCTGCTCAAGCGACCAGGTAAACAGCGGCAGATTATCCGTCTTGAAGCATACCTCACCGCCCATTGGCAGGATATCGGCATATATCCGCAAAAAATTCGGAGATGTGAGCCGGTGCTTTGCATCGCGGCTTTTCGGCCACGGGTCGCAGAAGTTGACGAAAATGCGCTCGACCTCGCCGGGAGCAAACACCTCGCGCAGTTTCAGTGCATCCATAGATATAAACCGCACATTGCCTATCTCTTCGGCGCAGGCGCGCTCCATGGCGATGACCATGGCATCCTCGACCTTTTCAAGCGCTATAAGCTCCGCGCCGGGATTTTCCTTTGCCGTGCCGACCGTGAAGCGGCCCTTGCCGCAGCCTATCTCGAGCCACAGGCTTTTTCCGGGAAAGCTCTCACGCCATTTCCCGCGCAGGGCGGCAGGCTCGGCTATCTGCACCGCGGCGCACTTTTCCATGCGCGGCTGCAAATTCGGTTTTTTTCTCATTCGCATTTATCGATCACTCTCCGAAGCTTTATCCATAGTAAAATACCATACATTCGACAAAACATCAATCCGAAAATCATTCAATATCAACACATTTTCGGCAAAAAACCGGACATTTTCTGACATATAACTACTTGAAAACTTAAAAATCTTATGATATAATGCAATAATCAAATAATTAACACCCCTTTGTTGCGTTTTTAAGGAGAATAAATATATGAAGCGTGTAAAAGTATCTAATAACGTAATCCGCCGCCTTCCCAGATATCTTAGAAAGCTCGACGAGCTTACCGATGCAGGCGTGAGCCGTATATCATCCGGCGAGCTGGGCCGCCAGCTCGGTCTCACCCCCTCGCAGATCCGTCAGGACTTCAGCTGCTTCGGCGAGTTCGGCCAGCAGGGCTACGGTTATAAAGTCACCGCACTTCGCGCTGAGATCGCATCCATCCTCGGCATGGACAGGGGCTACAGCGCCATCCTCATCGGCGTCGGTAACCTCGGTCAGGCACTTCTGTGCAACTTCTCATTCAAGACCTGGGGCTTTGACCTCAAGGCCGCGTTCGACGTTAAACCGCAGCTTATCGGAACCGATTACGAGGGCGTAAAAATCCACGACATGGCCACCCTGCCGCAGTTCCTTTCCGAAAACAAGGTCGATGCAGCCGTTCTGTGTGTTCCCAAGGCTCACGCGGTTCAGACCACCGAGCTTCTCACCTCGCACGGCGTGAACGCGATCTGGAACTTCACCAACGTCGAGCTGACCGCTCCCGAGAGCAGCACCATCGTTGAGAACATCCATTTCTCCGACTCTCTGCTGTCGCTGAGCTACTACATCTCCGAGGATAACGACGAGAAGGCCGCAAGAGCTGCAAGAATGAACAAATAAGCTTACCATTTCAAAAGCCGGCTTTTGGCCGGCTTTTTTCTTTGGAGGGACAACACATGTCAGACACGATAGCCGCCGTTTCCACCGGCACTCAGGTCTGCGCGATAGGCATCGTCCGTATGTCCGGAGGCAAGGCGATCGAAATCGCAGACAGGCTCTTTTCGCCCGTTTCGGGGCGCAAAATGGCCGACTGTGAGGACAGAAAGCTCATCTACGGCAAGCTCTGCGACGAGCAGGGTCGGCTTCTGGATATCTGCCTTTGCACGATAAGCCGCGCTCCTAACAGCTACACCGGCGAGGACACCGCCGAATTTCAGTGCCACGGCTCGCCCGTCGTTCTGCGCGCGGTGCTCGAGGCGGCGTTCAGCCTCGGCGCGAGGCAGGCTCTGCCCGGCGAGTTCACAAAGCGCGCATTTCTTAACGGCCGCATGGATCTTTCCGGCGCGGAGGCAGTCGCGGATATCATCGATGCCGAAACCGCCGAAGCCGCGCGCAACGCAGCCGGTCAGCTCGGCGGAGCGATATCGCGCCGCATCGATGAAATATACGGTACGCTCACCGACATAAGCTCGCACTATCACGCGGTGCTCGACTATCCCGACGAGGATATCGAGGACTTCACCCTTGCGCGATACGAATCGGATATAGAGCGCTGCACGGCAGTGCTTGAAAGCCTTCGCGCAAGCTATGACAGCGGAAAGCTTCTGCACTCGGGCGTTCCGGCCGCGATAGTCGGGCGGCCCAACGCCGGAAAAAGCTCGCTTTTGAACGCCGTTCTGGGCTATGACCGCGCCATAGTCACCGATATCCCCGGCACGACGCGCGACACGATCGAGGAAAAGCTGCGTCTCGGCGGCGTACTGCTTCGTTTGACCGACACAGCCGGCATACGTGAGACCGACGATGAGATAGAGCGCATGGGCGTAACGCGCTCGCGCCGCGCAATGGAGCAGGCAGAGCTTGTTCTCGCCGTCATCGACGGACACCGCGAGATAACGTGTGAAGATCTTGAGCTTATAAAATGCGCCGAGCGCGCGCCGCACGGCATCGTCATTTTATCCAAACATGACCTTGGCAGTTTGAGCAAAATGCCCGAAACGACACTGCCGGTCATTGAGATAAGCTCCGTCACCGGCGAGGGGCTTGATAAGCTCGAGGACACGGTGCGCGCGCTGTTTCCCATGCCGGTCGCGCCTGCCGGCGAGATACTGACGAATGCCCGGCAGTTTGACGCCGTTTCGCGCGCGCTTGAATCCATGAAAGCAGCCGGCGGCGCGATGCGCTCGGGCTGCACGCCCGACATAGTCCTCACCGAGACCGAGACCGCCATGGCCGCCCTCGGCGAGCTTACAGGGCGCACCGTGCGCGAGGAGGTCACGAACCGAATATTCGAGCGCTTCTGCGTGGGGAAATAGAAAGACAAGAAGCAAAAACAGACGGCTGAGCCGTCTGTTTTTTATTTTATATAAGGAAGTCCCGTCTGGGGGCGCGGATAGAACAGCACCTTCGGGCAGGCCTTGCCCGTCAGAGCCATTGCATGCTCCAGCGCCTTCTGCGCATCGCGGACAGGCTCCATTAGCATCGTGCGCGCCTCGTCGTCGCTCACGTTCGGGCAGCTGAGTATTACCCTTGCGCCCTTGCGGTATATCTTCGCAAGCAGCAGGACATGATCCATCTGGATCTCGTAATGCTCGGTCGTCCACTTTTCTATCTCCGGCAGCGTTTTTCCAGAGCCGAACGCGCGCAGCATATCCGGGGAATTCACGCCCTCGGCGCAGCCGCAGGTGAGCAGCGTCACGATATCGCCGTCGAGTATCTCCGTAAGGCCTATAAGCGCCTTTGCCGACTGATAAAAGTCGATATCCAGCGGCTGACCGGGGCAGGTCACGATAACGTCGGGCTTTTCGATACCGACGCCGAGATAATCGCGCACATATTTGACCGCCGCGCTGTGGCACTCGACAAGACTGCCGGTGAAAACGGCGGCTATTTTCATCTCGTTATTGAGAATGCAGTTTACGCCGAAGTCAATGCCGAACAGCTCGGCGGCTTCGATCATATCGTCGCTCACGGGGTTTCCGTCGATCTTGCCAATGGCCGCGTTGGGGTCAAGTATCCGCTCGGGGCGGTGGTTTATGCGGATCGTCTCCTCGCTTGATATGCCGGGCAGCACGGACTTTCGTCCGCCGGAGAAGCCTGCGAACTCATGCGGCTCGACCTTGCCGATCTGAACATGCACATCGCACTCATATGCCCTGCGGTTTACCGTTACGGGCGTTCCGTTCGAGCTGTCGCCGAGATATATAAGATTATCCTTATCAAACGGCGTGTGGTTTACGCACGTTACCTTGCCGTAAAGCTCGCCGAGAGCGCACCTCATCTCGTCCTCGGTTGCCGGGCGGTGAACGCCGATAGCAACAAAAAACGTGATATTCTCAAGTTCGATGCCGCCCTTGACAAGTTCATCGACCGCGACCTTCGCCATTGGCGCCGTGGGAATGCCGCGCGTTGCGTCCGATATCAGGACGCAGGCGGTTTTCGCGCCCTTGTCGCGCACAATCTCATGCAGAGTTTTGCCGGAAACAGGCTCGGCAAACGCCTTTTCGATCGCCGTGCGCTCGTCAATTGCCGCAAGCTGCCTTGTCTGCACCATTCCGGCGCAGTTGGCTTCCGGCAGGCGCAGCTCGATGCCCAGCATCGTGTCTTTATATATGCACACGCCGTCTTTATTTTCTAATGTATACATTGCGCTGTCCTCCAGGATAAGAAAATCGGAGGGGCAGAGCCCCTCCGACTGTAATTATTTTGCCATCAAAGCTCGACGTCCTTGCCGCCGGTGAGATCCTCTTCGGGCTTCTCGATGCAGGCATAGTTGCCCTTGCCGGTGAAATCGCAGATGAAGTTGCGCAGCTCAAAGAGCGTTACCGGTACGAATGCAACGGGTATTGCCGCGTAAGCCCATG
>ENA-OROD01003276-OROD01003276.1-human-gut-metagenome-genome-assembly--contig:-NODE-3276-length-10842-cov-7.603504_pt1 | contig 10842 bp, 10 predicted proteins | sample MGYA00242123_ERZ509038 | MGnify/ENA primary metagenome ERZ509038 (study PRJEB26280, sample SAMEA2338719) | human gut metagenome | biome: human gut; feature: human-associated habitat; material: faeces... | reverse complement strand
CGCCCCGCCCCCCCCCAGAGCCGCCTTCTCCGCCGTCATGGAAAAGCTACCCCGCCGCCCCGGCGTTCTTCTTTGCAGGGCTTAGTAGCCCAGGCTGCGGTCAATCACGCTGCCATCGATGGCGTTCAGCGTCAGAAAGCAGTGCCCCGGAATATCCTGCGTATAGCAATTGTTCTCGTCCAGCAGGTAGCCCCCAGGTTGCTGCTCACGATAATGATTTGTTTCATACCCATAACAGTTCCAGGCGGGAACAAGCATTTGGTCCCCCGTATCCTTTTCTCTTAATTTTATATAGCCGAGAACGATTCGGTTAATGATGATGTCTCTGCGGATGATCGCGGGATCCTCTGCCGCATATTCGATCTGCATGGCAAGCATTTTGCCAATTCGCTCCTGAATGATGGAAAAGTCCAGCAATCCGACGTTTTCGTTGATCGTATGCAATTCTTTGTACGGCGATGACCAGTAAAACTCGCTTACCCCACGATCGTTCACAACAACGCGGATATACTCGGTCGGCCAGTACCGTTCAAACGGAATTTCTGCGCTGTAGCTGTTTGCCTGATACAGAACGTTGATGCCATTGAGGTTTTTCGTAAAATAGAGAACATAGCATTGGGAATAATCGAAGATTGTTTTTGCCCCCTGGTCGGTTTCTTCATTAAACTGGTTTGCAGAGCAGCAGAGAAAAACGCTCATGTCGGTAATTCCGATTGAAGCGAGGAATTCTCTTGCCACCGCCTCTGCTTCCGATACTGTCATGGCACAGTTTTTCAGTCCCTCAACCTGCGAGCTGAGCGTTGCGTTTTGCGCAAGGCTTTCCCGCAAATTGTAATATGTGATTGACTGATTATTGAAAGGCGCCGTCTCATTCCTGAAAAAAACGAAGCTTTGAACGCGCACATCGTTTTCCTTTGTGATGCCGTTGATTTCAACAAAGCGGGCGATATCAGGCTCGTCGGTATCCTGAACCTTTACGCCATAGGCCTCGTCCGCCCTTGTGAAAACATATTCCAGCGGTCGATCCCGCTTGTCCTCCGGCGCGTCCTCCAGCCTTTTCTGCCATGCCGCAATTGCTTTTTCATATTCTTCAAGGCGTCTGTCATATTCTTCCGAGCCCTCTTTATAGGACTGATGAAAGCTCGACTGGGGATTCTCAATGTTTTCCGTGATATTTGCGATAAACCGAAGAATTTCTTTCTTTGTATACGCAACCCTTCCATCGTATACGGAACGCCCGTCAGCCAGTTTTTCAACAATACGCTCTGCCAGTTCAGCGGTTATTTCCGCAGGGGCTACCCTGATTACGGGAAAGCTTGTCACATTTGGCACAAGGATATCCGCATCAATCGCAATGTTCACATCTTCCGTGATGCCCGGTATCGATGCGGTCCATGCCGGCGGAGCCTCGTATGTTGCCGCCGGACATGGCGCTGCGTGGATGATCGTCTTCAGGGAATCGTCGCCCTTGTATGTCACGATTTCATTTTTGGGGGTAGGCTGGCAAGCAATGGAAACGCACCCCAGCAGCACTGCAGCAATACAGGCGCCTATGTTGGCCAAACCAGTCTTTTTCATCTCAACCTCCTGCAACATTTTCATATTGGGGCCGTCCAAAATGGCAGCCCCAACACCTGTATCTGCCGGTTTTACCAGGTCGCTGTAAACCACATTCCAGTGTTTCCGTCAAGCGCATACCATGTGCCAGAAGACGCGCGCTCAAGACGATAATCGCTGGTTACATTGTGTCCGTTTATCGTCGAGCCATAGTCAATTCTGTATAATCCAAAGTAGTTCCCATTATAATAACCAACGACTCGTGCTTGCATACTTGACCAAGTATTCGACCCGACGATGCCATCTCTTGACAGACCGTTTCTTTCCTGATAAGCAAGAACGGCAGTCTTTGTTGCGGGCCCAAAGTTTCCGTCGATATCAATGGCATTGCCTGTAAACGCACGCGCAATGCACTGTGCCAGCGCAGTATAGCTTCTCACGGTATTGTCTTTTCGCCGTTGCGGAAACTGCGACCAACTATTTGGCGTATTTGCGGCAAATGCAACGCTGGCAAAAGCTGCTACCAGAACGAACGCTTAAATCAAAGCGCTTATCTTTTTCATACGGCTCTTCCTTTTTTACATCCTTTCTAAATGTATTGCATATCAGAGAGTTTGGGTTATAATAGACAAGTCCCTGCAAACGGTGTCACTTTTGTGACGGGGCTGGCTGGCTCATTGTTTACAGGAACACTTTTTTTTTGCACAATCATAGGCATCACCTCCTCTTTCCATATTCGCCCGCCCCGCGCCCGGGGGCATCGGGGAAACCTGCTTCTGAAAGCTCTCCCGGGAGCCTGTCCCCGGGAAAGGGGGCGGCGCTCTGGGCCTCTGTAAAATAGACGATGGAACCCGGGGAAATGTGACATCCTTTTTAAAATTATTTTGTAACAGCGCAAAACCCCGCCATGGGGCGGGAGATAAGCGCAGGGCGCTGCCGTATTCTGTTGCGGAAAAGGAATTATCGCGCGGGTGTGTGCCAGGCGCGGGCATGGGGGAACAGTACGGGTGTCATTGTTGAAAAAGGAATTTCCTGCGGCCATGGGACGGGCCGCTGCAAGGATAAACTGCAAATGGTGGTTCAAGGCAAGCCTCCTCTCACAGAAAAGGATACGGAAGTTCGGATTGAATCGCCATCGGTAATTTTTCAATATCAAACTATCATATCCCCCTAGCGCCGTCAATATACGGCACAGAACTTTTACATTTTCCCATCATAGCGGCAACGTTCGGCACAGAACCTTCACATTTGCTGGGGGAGGGACGGGCCGGCCTTGCGGGAAAGCGACCTGCCGGCCCGCAGGACGGGATAGCAGGGGAGGCGGGGCCTCCCGCCCCGTCCCCCCATCCGCAGCCGCCTCTCCGCCGCCATGAAAAAACTGCTCCGCCGCCCCGGCGTTCTTCTTTGCAGGGCTCAGCGGAATCGTAGCATAGAAAAACAACAGCATCCGTTAGGTTGGATGCGTCCTATCAATTATCTGTCCATTTATCGCGTTTATGGTCATGATGCTTTCGTTTTGTGCGCACGCCTCACGCCAGGCTCCCGTGTAAAGATCATAGTCCCTCACATCTTTTTCAGAATCCTCAAGCACAATTAGCATCTCACGCCCATATGCTACGTAATCATACAGGTTTTCAATCGTCTCGGCATATCGCAGGGGTTGTGCATCGCCACATAATGCATGATAAACGGCTGCTATGTCTGTTGATTCTGCTGAATCGGGTGGTGACAGCGATGTTCCGTATGATTTGGTTGGCTATCTGACTGAAATTGATACTGGCAAAATAGACGCTGATTATATGAACAGCAGATTTGATAAATATCTGAGGCTCATACATCAGGACAATGCTTCTGCCGAAGCGCAGGAACAGGCACTGAATGAGTTACATAGGTTTGATGGCATACTTGATTTTTCTACCATCAGACTTCTGCCATTCATAATAGCATGAAGCGGGTATCAAGCAGCGACGATCTTCCAAATCGAGCATGAAGCCTGTTCCATCTGCAACAAACCGGATGGAATCCCCGACGGCTATGACTACTTCGTCAAGAAAAAGCAACAGTAACAGTTTATGCCCTGCCGCATAAGGCGGGGCAATTACATAGCAAAGGAGGATGATGCTTATGAAACTGGCGGAAAACAATGTGAAAAGCAAACCCTTTATCTTGAAATCCATACACGATTGCAAAGTAAATGTTGTGTTTAGTGATGTACCCTCAAACAATTTGAAGGAAACAATCATGGGCATTCTTTCAACGGTACAAGAAGATAAACTGCAATGCGTTTTGCATCAATATGAATAAGTAGTACAGCATAACTAACGTCCGCACCTTTACAAATCTAAATCTCTTAAATTACCATAGGGATGCAGAAGTGATCTGCACCCGCACATTGACAACCGCATACTCCATCAGTGCAATCCTGTGTAAAGCATGAAAGGAAAACACATGAAAAGAATCCATACGTTATACAGGGTATCCACCAAGAAGCAAGTGGATAAGGCGAAGAATGATATACCCATGCAGCGATTGGCCTGCAAAGAGTTCGCCGAACAGCAGGGGTGGGTCATAACGCGAGAGTTTGAGGAAAAGGGCGTGTCGGGGTTTAAGGTTTCTGCAAATAACCGCGATGCAATCCAAGAACTAAAAGAAGCCGCGATTAAGCATGAATTTGATGTTTTGCTTGTATTCATGTTTGACAGGATTGGAAGGATTGACGATGAAACTCCATTCGTTGTGGAGTGGTTTGTAAAGCACGGAATTGAAGTGTGGAGCGTTAAAGAGGGCGAACAACGCTTCGATAGTCATGTTGACAAACTGACAAACTGACAAACTACATTCGTTTTTGGCAAGCATCCGGCGAAAGTGAAAAAACGTCCATGCGTATTAAAACCCGAAAATGGAGCAATACGGAAATCAGCAAAAAAATGGCTATTTAAGTTAAGCCAGCTTTTGATAATGGGCTTTCTCCCTCCTTGTTCCGGTTTGTAACCCTTACACTGGTAGAGCATGCGGCTGTTAACTGGTTCGGAGCCGAGCGCTGCCTGCGGCAGATACAGCGAGGCGGAGAACGGGCAGGGACAGCGAGCGTTGCAAGCGCCCGCGCACGCGATGCGACCATGTCCCAACCTGCGGTCGTTGGTTCGAGTCCAACAGGGGGAGCCAAGCATAAACGGATGTCGCTAGCATCCGTTTTTGTTTTGTGCTTCTCCCATTCTTTGGTGGACTCGAAGCCGCGTTAATAAAACGATGCAGTGCATCGTTTTTAGCGGCCGGGAAGCGACAGCCGCGCTCGCGCACGACGTGCGCAGCACGAGTCAGCAGCGGTTGGAGCGGGGTTGATATTTCGTTTGGATCCTACCGATGAGGAAGTCGTGCATTCTCCGCGCTGCTTATCTGGCTTTGGGGCTGATTTACAGGTTGATAGGCTTCCGTTTCATGTGTTATGCTTTGTTCGCGGAAACAAAAGGGACGAGTTTACAGACCATATCGGCTCATAGACTTCATCATTCTATATCGGGAAGCTGATTTCATGATGAATAGAAATGACAAAGGCACTTGAACATCAACGGCAGGGAGAGGTTTTATGAGAAAGATCGCGGGTATCCGCTTTTTTGCGAGTGACACACCGAATGTTGACGGTGCGAATTCTTTGGCAAATGCGTTGCAGAACAAGTCTTCCGCAGTGTTCGCCCGACGAGTCGTTATGAAGCTTAGAGAACAGGGCTTTTCACTGGGTGGGTTTGATCATCTCTATATTAATTTTACTACCTGCGCCGTTGAAGGCGGCATCGCGCCCGCAAGGCTGTCGTTCCAAACATGGTATAGGTTTTATGACGTTCATGTTGATAAAGACACGCAGAAAAACATTTCGTGCGAAGAGGATGCGGCAATTGCCGCACAAGTGATTCAAAGCGTATTATTAAAGTACTTTGCAGCAACAGAAAAAGATGAAGCCATTATAGTCAAATCCATAAATGCAGCAAAGGAAGGCGACAAAATGGCAGTATTGTACATGGAGAAAAAGTATTCAAAGTGTACCATTTCAGTGTACATATCTCTCAACAATAAAGGCGAGTTTTGTCCAATACTGCAGATCATGAAGAAGGATGGAACCCTGGTTCAGAGAAAACGCATGAAACCATGTATTGAGATGGGGGCATATGGAGATATACGGTTTGACGGCGAACGCGTTTTGATAAAGCCCCGAAAGAATGCATACTATGCCAAACGAAAACCGATTGTGATAGAATTGCCTTCGTAAGATAGCCGTTACAACGCACCGGCTCAGCTCTTTCGCTGCCGCCGGCAGCACGAACATGCCGGTGCATAAATGAAGCAACCGGAGGATTCGGCAAAGCAATTTAAAAGAGTTCAGCGAAGAGAATTCGGAGATTATAACGAAATCCCGAAACAGGCGATAAAATGATAATGCTCCCAAATATAAGGAACTCACAGAAATCGGGAAGGAACTGTTTCATACATGGTAAATTGCCTTTATGATGTATCCATTTCACTAAAAATCGTAACGGACAAATCGATCGAATCTGTATCGGATTCCATTGGGTTCATGCCGACAGAGGTATTCCGAAAGGGCAGCAAACCGTTTAGAAATGCCGATTATACTTCACCGCACAATGTCTGGCTGCTGACCGAGAGGTACCCGGAGCAAAGCGATATCAGATACGCAGTCGGCCGCTTTTTTCAAAAATTTGGGGATTGCGCAGCGAAGGCGAATCGCATGCAGGAGGCGGAGCCGTCGATCAGAATCTCATTGGTTTCGGATTTTGCGCAAATGGGATTCACACTGACGGATGCCGAGTTGGACTTCTTAAAACGATCGTGCTTACCGATAGAGTTTTCGGTCTTTTCGTTTGGCATGGCGGACGATTCGGACTGAAACCCGTGCGCTTCGCCGATGGCAAACACAAGGGGAGGCGCCGTGTTGATCCCAAACGGATGGCTTTCTTGCGATCATATGTGTCGCACAAGAGAGGATTCCGTATGCTGTTTGATCTACTATCGAATTGCAAATTGGGCCGGGACCTTCGATGCTATATTGGTCCCAAGCCCTCTTTGAACATATGTTCTGATACGGGTTTTCAAGGAAGAAGGTTTGAACGCGTTCTTCTGCCGTCAGAAAGGCAGCAAGTGAAAACAGAACTCGCAATAGCAAAACGGTGAAAAACCGAAATCCGATCATGGTATTCGGAACGCGATCGATGTGCAGGTATCTTCTGGAAAACCGTAATCGATCGGCCGAAAGGAGATCCTCTTCGGAACCTTGACAAGCCGGAAAAACTATATATAATATAAACAACCGGGTTATCCGGCGACCGACAATTGAATCTCTCCCTTTGATGCTTTCAGGAAAAGGGGTCGTAAAGACGCGATCCGCCGAAGGAGTGAAACTCTCAGGAGCCCAATGCGGGCAGGACTGAAAACGGAGGGGACTCTGGAGAATCCCGTACAGCGGGTGCCGAAGGTGCAAGGCAGGCGAATGCAATTTTGCAGGCCGAATCTCTCAGGCAAAAGGACAGAGTACCGAATATCGCAGCATTCAGACCCGTAACGGGTCTGCAAAGGGAGCTTGTTCCGTTTGGAACACGGCTTCCTTTTTTTGATTCTATGCAAGGAAAGGAAATGGATATGGAACAGTTTATGAAGCAGGCAATGGAGCTTCTTGCGGCGCAGGATCCCGACGTCGCGGCCGCAATGGAACGGGAGCTTGACCGGCAGCAGCGAAACCTTGCGCTGATCGCATCGGAAAACCTTGCATCGCCCGCAGTCATGGCAGCGATGGGAAGCGTGCTCACAAATAAATATGCCGAGGGCTATCCGGGCAAGCGGTACTACGGTGGATGCCAGCATGTAGATGTGATCGAATCCCTGGCGATCGAGCGTGCAAAAGCGCTGTTTGGCGCAGACTATGCAAACGTTCAGCCGCATTCCGGCGCACAGGCAAACCTCGCCGTCTATTTCGCTCTGCTGGAGCCGGGCGACCGCGTGCTTGGCATGAGCCTGCAAAACGGCGGTCATCTGACGCACGGAATGCCCGTGAACCTGTCCGGAAAATATTATGATTTTTCATCTTACGGCATCGACCCCGAGACCGAGCGCATCGACTATGACGAGGTGCAGCGCATCGCGGAGCGCGTTCGACCGAAGCTCATCGTGGCGGGCGCCTCGGCCTACCCGCGTGTAATCGATTTCAAGCGCTTTGCAGAGATCGCGCACAGTGTGGGGGCGCTTCTCATGGTCGATATGGCGCACATTGCGGGGCTTGTTGCTGCCGACGTTCACCCGAGCCCCGTCCCCTATGCCGACGTCGTCACAACGACCACGCATAAAACGCTTCGCGGCCCGCGCGGCGGCATGATTCTTGCAAAGGAACAATACGCCAAGGTGCTGAACAAGGCCGTATTCCCGGGAATGCAGGGCGGCCCGCTCATGCATGTGATCGCCGCGAAGGCCGTATGCCTTCTCGAAGCGCAGCAGCCGTCGTTCCGTGTCTACCAGCAGCGGGTGGTCGAGAACGCGAAAGCGCTCGCGGACGGACTGCTTCGGCGCGGAATGCGGCTTGTTTCCGGCGGGACGGACAATCATCTTATGCTTGCGGATCTGCGCTCCATCGGACTGACGGGCAAGGAGCTGGAGCAGCGGCTCGATACGGTCAACATCACGATCAACAAAAACGCCGTGCCGAACGACCCCGAAAAGCCCTTTGTCACCAGCGGTGCGCGTCTCGGCACGCCCATGGTCACGAGCCGCGGCATGGGTCCTGCGGAAATGGAACAGATCGCGGACTGTATCTGGCGCACGGCGACAGAGTACCCGGCGAGCGCGGAGGAGGTAAAGCGCACCGTCGCTTCCATCACGGCGCGGTATCCGGCCTATTGAGAACCGAGAGGCGGGGTTCTTGCCTGTTCTTCCTGAATCGCGGCAGGTTCGAAGCTCTATAGAGCTATGCCTCTCCCCCCTGTTCACACCGAGAAAAACGGACGGTTCGTCTGTGAACCGTCCGTATTATGTCGCTTCCGCTCTGCGCGGCTTCTTTGCTTTCCTATCGCAGCATCCCACTTGGCGGCGGCAGCTCGCCGCGCTCCCATGCGTCGAAAAAGTCCGAGAGCTTTTGCCGGATCTCCGCAACGCCCCGCCGTCCCACGCCGCGGACGGCAAGAAGTTCCCCGTCGCTTTTCTGATAAAGCGCGGCAACGGAACGAATGCGTTCGGCGGGCGCACCGATGGACAGCGCGCGAAGCAGCCGCGGGGAAAGCCCGAGCTCTTCCGGCGAATACCGCGCGGCAGCGCCGAGAAAATCCCATTCTCCGGGTTCGTCGGTCACGGCAAAGCAAAGAAAGTCCAAAAAATCCAGCACCTCCGTGCGATTCAGCAGCACGGTCCTGCGCCATGCGACCTCCCGCGGTTCCTGCGCCCGCTGCAGGGCGAGGTATGCCTCGATCTTGTGTTCCAGTGTCTCCCTTGTGAGCGGCAAGCCGATCCATTCCTTTCGCTCTGCGGCGTCCATTTCGACATGCGCACGCATGATGTGTCTAAATGCAGTTTAACATAACGGTATTTGCAGGACAAGTATTCCGTATAATACCCCCCATCAGAACGGTAAAATAAGTTCAATGGGGGAGGGGATCGCACAATGGATACGCATAAACGCCTGCAAACGCTCCTGGACGAGCGAGGTTGGTCAAAATATCGTTTATCCAAAGAATGCGGCTTATCCGAATCAACGCTTGCGAACATTTTCCGCAGGAACACGGAACCCTCTATCGTTACGCTGGAAGCCATCTGCCGAGGATTCGGGATCACGCTGTCGCAATTCTTTGCGGAGGGTGAAATGGTCGAGATCACGCCGGAATTACAGGAAGTCTTTGAAAACTGGATGCTGATGACGCCCGAGCAGAAAAGCACGCTGCTTCAGCTCATGCATTTGATCAACCGCTCATAGCGAAACAACCCCGGGTCGCAGCCTTTGCATGCGCCGTGATACGATCTCAGCGCGTAGACAGCAGAAAACGGACGGTTCTATGTGAGCCGTCCGTTTCTTCTTGCTGCAATCACGATGTGCGGGAAATCGTCTTTTCTCAGAAAAGCAACACCGGCAGCGTCTCTCTCCTGTTTTCAGGAAAAGGAGATGCGCCCTTATCTGTTTCCCCTTCTGCGCTCGCGCGACGCAAAATACAGCGGCACAAAGGTCAGCAGGATCAGTCCCGCGGAGATCAAAAAGAGCACATGCGTCGGAAGATACGCGGTAAAGCCGTTCGCATCGAGGATCTCCCCGTTCCGCTTGATGATGGGATTCGCAATAAAGGGAGAAACGATCCATGGAATCAGCACAAAAAACAGAATGCGGAAGCCCTCGAACTGCCCTTTGGATTCCACTGGAAACAGCTGCTTCATCCAGACGGAAAGCACCTGCATAAACATGATATACCCGCAGCCGAACAGCAAAAGTCCTGCAAGCAGCGGCCAGTTCAGAAGCGTGGAGGGATCGATATTTTCGGGTCTGCCGAGCAGGCCGATGAGCCCGACGCCCGCAAAGCTCAAAAGCACGGCCGCGGAGGTCGCGGCAACAAAGCGCTGTTTGCGAATGAGTCGTGAAGCAGGGATCACGGAAACCATACCGAGCAGCAGCGCCGCGCCCTCGATCACGCCGATGGCCGACGCGTCAAAGCCGAGATAATAGATCATGTAATTGCCGACGTGCGGAAAATACACATTAAAGGAGATAAAATATACCGTAAGCACGAGGAACACGCACACCAGCTCGCGATGCCGGAACAGCGCGCGGAAGTTGAACGCGGAAAACAGCTGCTTGGAAAAGCTTCCCTGCCGATTCGGCGCAAGCGTTGGTGCATCCTTCATGAAGATCCATGCAAGCACGCCGAACACGATCACGAGTACGCCCATGACGACAAACAGCCGCATATAGTTATCGTTGCTGCCGATGAGCAGACCGCCGACGAGGTACGCCGTAACCGCAGGCAGATGTACGAGCTTTGCCAAGCGGGACATCAGCAGACCGACGACCAGAGCGATGCCCAGACAAATCAGGGTTTTTTCCACTTTTTGAACACTTACCTTTCTTCGAGGTACGCGTGCGGCCACACAGGAAAGTGCCGGTCTCCGCCCCTCCATTTATCTATCGTTTTTCCCGTGATTGTGAAAAAACAGAACTCCAAAAAATTTTACAATAAATTCACGAATATGTCAATATTCCTTGGCACTATGTTTCCGCGGAAAACGTTTTTTCCCGTTGTTTTGCTGAAT
>ENA-OROD01003275-OROD01003275.1-human-gut-metagenome-genome-assembly--contig:-NODE-3275-length-10846-cov-6.724771_pt1 | contig 10846 bp, 10 predicted proteins | sample MGYA00242123_ERZ509038 | MGnify/ENA primary metagenome ERZ509038 (study PRJEB26280, sample SAMEA2338719) | human gut metagenome | biome: human gut; feature: human-associated habitat; material: faeces... | reverse complement strand
ATGCCGATAAGGCTGACCCAGCTGACCAGTTCATTGGGAAGGCGTATTCTCAGCGATTCTCAACGGAAGATCGCTTTGGCGATCGCTTCTTGGAAATCGCCGAAACAGTTGCAAAGGGCCGTGCGTTGGCGGATGCGGGGTATGGTACGCAGTTCTGTATGAATGGTGAGACTTTGGCCAGTATCATCGCGGATGCCCCAATCAAGATGCCTCCCGATGAAGATGCGGGACACCCTGGTAGTGTCGTGGCGAGTTTTACTGCTCAACCGACAGCGGATGCTCCAGTCTTCTCTCAGACGGCGACGGCACCTAAATCTACTCAGCCTGCTCAGCAGCAGGTTCAGCCGCCTGTGCAGCAGTCTCATGCTTCCGCTCCGGAGCCCCCCAAAACGCTGGATGAGTACTTGCGTGTCATGACCATTGAACAGGCCAAAGCCGTTAAGGTTGATTTTGGCCGTTTTAGTGGATGGTCTCTCGGTGAAATCGCTATGAAGAGTCCGGGCGACCTCGCATGGTATGTGAAGAACTATTCCGGCCATAATCTCGCACTAAAAGCAGGGGCTACAAAGCTACTGGAAACGGTAGGCCAGATGGCCAGCTGATTCTTCCCCTAGCTAAGGGAGGTGGTTTAGATGGGCAGAATACCTGATCTGCCATGTGATATTGAGCAAGTGGTTGAACTTCTTGGTATCGAAGTCATACGAGATACAGGGACTCAACTGCATTGCAGGTGTCCATTCTGTGCAGATCGGAAGGCTCATATGAATGTCAAGATCCGCGATAATGTATTTCGGTGTAACCGCTGTGGTAAAGGTGGAGGAATCCTCCACCTTTACGCGGAGTACTGTGATGTCAACCTCCATACGGCTTACGAAGAACTCTGTAAGATTTTCGGGCCAAATGGGAGCGAACCAGTACACAAATATAAGCGGAAGCCTCGCCCCATAGAGACAGTAGAACTTCCGATTGCCTCAGCTGAGGTACGGGATAATACCTATTCCAATCTGCTTTCCTTACTGACTCTATGCCCGACACATCAATCTGCTTTGAAAGAGCGCGGGCTAAAGCCGGAGGAAATGGAGCGGCTATGCTATCGAACGACACCCACAACACGTTTGAAACGGATTGTCACGGAGCTGTTAGAGCGTGGCTGCATTCTTGATGGGGTTCCTGGATTTTACTGCCAGAAGGACTCTGGCCAATGGGTATTAGATATCCGGGGCTCGGGAATCATGCTGCCTGACCGAAACCTACTTGGCCAAATTGAAGCCATTCAGGTCCGGCTTGATAAGGTCTACAACCAGAAATTCTATAACCTGACGAGTGTTGACCAGTACTACGGAACACAGTCGAAGTGCTGCCCGCATTATGTCGGCGTTCATGAAGGCGATGAAGTGGTTTGCCTTACAGAGGGAGTTATGAAATCCGACCTTGCCTACAGCTTTGCGCAGGGTTCACCTTATGAGTGTGGTTTCGTGGGCCTTACAGGCATACCGAGCTATTCTCAGTACGAACGAGCCCTTGAAGAACTAGACTCCATTGGCGTGAAGAGGATCAACGTCATGGTTGATTCTGATTATCAGGTCAAAGAGGAAGTTCGGAAAGCGCGCGACCGATATATTGAGATGGGTGCAGCTGCCGGTTTTGAAATGGCACCGATTACCTGGACGCAAAAGCAAAAGGGCGTGGATGACCTTTACAAGCACCTTTTCCGAGACAAATGATTTGAGAGCTGCAGCGAGTTGCTGCAGCTCTCTCCATTATTTGCAAAGTTTTATATGGAGGATGACACATGAGCGTCGAAATATATATTTGTGATCTTAAACCTGAGGTTCAGGAGCAGGTTCTATCGGAGCTCAATTTGAGTTCTGATAAGGATGGAAACTATGACGTATTTCCGCTTTTCGTTGTTGAGAAGCCGGAGCCGTAAAACACTTGGAGATTTTAGGATAACCACCGTGAGTTACAGCGATTTGCTACAACTCACACATAATTTTCTGAAAGGAACAATAGATATGGAAGTCTTTTTGATTATGCCGACTACGCCGGAAGGAAAGGCAAAACTTAGCAAGGAACTGGCCAAGTTCCATGCAGAGCAAGCGCTAAAGATGGTGCAGAAATTGCCCTGCTCTACGGAACAAAAGCTGGAGCTTATCGATGCAGTAGTTGAACATTTACGTTCCAAGCAATAGTATCAACTTGTTTATCCGATTTGCTATAAACAAGTTTAAGCCGCCGCCCTGAAATCAGGGTGGCGGCTTTTTGCAATATAGCTTGACGTATGACAAGTAATGAAGTACGATAATGGGGAGTGAGAATGTACATATGCAGCTTACGAAGGAAAAACAGGAGTTGACCCATTTGTCATGGTCTGTCCACCGTAATTCTATCGAAATTGGTGGGCCTTTTCTGAAGGCGTATGGGAAATGATTTGGAAAAGGTGGAGCGCATATGAAGATTTTTGCAATTCGAGATGAATCGGCGCAGGAGCAGAAGGATCTGGCGTACCTCCTGTATTACAAGCAGGAAAAGCAGTTCTATATTGAGCTGCCTGAAAATGCGGATGCATGGGAAACGCCGCTGTTGCTGGACTCCTTTGTGAAGCGTAGGGAAACCACAGTCAATTCCTATTGGAGCAAGATCTGGGTTCAGCAGCGGATCGTTCCGATCGACCGCCAGAACATCGGTGAGATTCTGCGCGACAATCATCTAAAGGAATATGATGAGTACGAGCTTCTGATGCTGGCAATGGGGCGATGTGCACAGGATGATTACTACCTTGTTCCCATTGATGACAAGGAACTGCCAGAGGAAATTACGAAGCGCTTCTCCAAGAGAATTGAAGATGTACTGCCACTAGAGAATCATTGTCTACTGGTATTTTTCCGAGATGGCGCAGTGAAGAAATGCGATTTGCAGAAGCATTTTGAAAAGACAAGAGCATTTCAGATTCTTCTCAAGAAGCCGGACTATTTTCAGCATGTTCAGATGCAGACGGGCGGATATGGCGTTGCATGGGATGTGAACATGACCGTCTCGGATGCGATGCTCTACCGGATCGGCAAAAGCGTTCCGCTGACTATTGAGGATTTCCGGAACTTTGCCACGCACAGAGTTATCAATGCAGCGGAGGCGGCGGAGATATTGGGCTGCTCTCGGCAGAATATCATTGACCTTACGAAACGCGGGAAGCTTCATCCAATCAAAGCATCGGAGAAGAGCACGCTGTATCTCAAAAGTGAAGTCCTGAAACGAAACTGGCAGTGAGAATGCGTTATACCCCTTTATACCCTTTTGAAAAGGGTATAAAGGGGTATAACGTTCTTTAGAGAACTTTTCAAAATTTCTCATTTACACCTTTTCAAATGGGTTCCAATCCGTTACAATATATCTAACAACCTAACAATACAATCGAGGTGTTGCTATGAAAACAACAGACAAGCCGCAGGTGAAGCAATACGTCATCTATTCCCGCAAATCCAAATTTACCGGGAAAGGCGAAAGTATTGAGAACCAGATTGAGCTGTGCCGCCAATATATTGCAATGCACTTTGGCGAAGACGAGGCGGAGCATGCGCTTGTATATGAGGACGAGGGATTTTCCGGCGGCAATCTGGAGCGTCCGCAGTTCAAGCAGATGATGAAGGATTCCCAGAAGATTGAGTTCGCTGCTATTGTCGTCTATCGCCTCGACCGTATCAGCCGTAATATTGGAGACTTTGCAAAGCTCATCGAGGATCTGGGTGACCGGCACATTGACTTCATTTCCATCCGGGAACAGTTCGACACGTCCTCTCCAATGGGGCGTGCAATGATGTATATCGCGTCAGTGTTCTCTCAGCTGGAGCGAGAAACCATAGCCGAGCGTATCCGCGACAACATGCATGAGCTGTCCAAAACCGGACGCTGGCTGGGCGGGACGACACCAACTGGCTACGCTTCGGAAAGCTTGTCCAGCGTAACAGTAGATGGCAAGGTTAAAAAAGCTTGTAAGCTCAAACCTATTCCGGAGGAGATTCAGCTGGTAAAGACAATTTTTTCTGTGTTCACGGAAAGTGGCTCCCTCAGTAAAACTGACCAGTACTTATTAGAGCACCGCTGTGTCACAAAGCGCGGCAAGCAGTTCACACGCTTTGCCATCCGGGGTATTCTGACAAATCCGGTTTATATGATTGCTGACGATACGGCGTATCAGTATCTCAAGGAGAACAACGTAGACCTTTTTGCTGAGCCATCGGAGTTTGACGGTGAGCACGGTATTATGGCCTACAACCGCACGCTCCAACGCCCTGGCAAGGCTACTCAGATTCGCCCGATGGAAGATTGGATTGTGGCAGTGGGGAAACATCCCGGCATTATCTCCGGTGCAAACTGGGTACGAGTACAGTCTATGCTGGACGTGAACAAATCCAAGAGCTATCGCAAACCGCGCAGCAATGTGGCGCTTTTGTCCGGCCTTCTGCGTTGTGGCGAGTGCGGTGACTATATGCGCCCGAAACTGACTGGTCGCACTAATGCTAATGGGGAGTTGATTTACATCTATATGTGCTCCACCAAAGAGCGCAGTCATGGTACTGTCTGTAGTATGAAAAACTGCAACGGCAACACTCTAGATGCTAAGATTGTTGAGGAAATACGTAAGGTTGCCACCGACAAAAAAGACTTTGGCCAGTTACTGTCAAAAACCAGAAAAGTAATCAATGACAACAAAGCAAGTTATGAAGCTGAGTTGACTTTATTAGTGAAGAACCATGCTGAAACAGAAGCCCGCATCAAACGACTGGTGGAATCTCTGTCCGTTGCCAGCGAGACCTCGGCCAAATACGTCATGGAGCAGATCGATGAGCTGCACCGGCAGAGCGAACAGGAGCAGACAAGAATTGCTGAATTGGAAAAGCTTGCTAGGCAGAGCAATGCTCTGAGCCAAAATCTATTTTTCTATAGAGATATGATTGAGTCATTCGCCGACACGGTGGATTCGACTACTATTGAAGAACGGCGTCGCCTGCTGCGTACTATCGTCAAAAAAGTGGTTTGGGACGGCAAAAACGTCTATGTATACCTCTTTGCGGAGGATGGAGAGCTGAATTTGCCGCCCATAGGGCAGCTTATGAGTCCGTTAGGAGAGGATAGCGAATGAGATTTTAATGTATTTCCGGTCTCAGAAAAAATTGCAGGGAGAGGTATCCCTGTCGGAGACCATCGAATCGGATCGGGAGGGCAATGCCCTACAGCTAATGGACGTCATCGGTGTAGATGACACCATGCTGGAGGATCTCTATGACCGGGACAGCGCCCTCCGCCTGCGGCGGTTGGTGAAGGAGTGCCTGACCCAGCGGGAATCAGAGGTCATCCGTCTGCGGTACGGTCTTGGCGGCACCGTCCCCCTGACCCAACGGGAGATCGCCTCCACATTCGGCATCTCCCGGAGCTATGTATCGCGTATTGAGAAGCGGGCATTGGAAAAGCTGCGGGCAGAACTGGAAAAGCCTGTGGGCAGCGGAGCCGGTCAATAGCAGGACCGCAGGCCAGTTTCGGAGGCTCATCCGGAAAAATCGCGGACTTCCAGCAGTCCGCCCAAAATCTTTGCGGATATTTTACACCTATTTCCCAATTTTTAACTTGTAAAATATGGAATTTTATGATATTTTGATAATATACACAAGATCATGCCCGCAGTGATATCTGCGGGCACATTCTTATTGGGAAGGAGTTGTGGGAACATGGAACAGCGCAGAACGGTGCTGCTGGCAGATACCAGCACGGAATTCCGCATTCTGCTGCGGGAAGCCATGGAAAGAACAGGAGAATTTCTGGTAGAAATTGCACAAACCGGGGACGAAGTTCTGGAAAAAGTTCAGGAGCAAGAACCGGATATTCTGATCATGGATGTGATCCTGCCGGGGCTGGACGGTCTCAGCGCTCTGCGAGAACTTCAAGAGCTTGGCTATGCTCCCATGACCATTCTGACCTCCGCATTTGTTTCCGACCAGACGCTGACGGAAGCTACGGAGCTGGGCGCTGCCTATTTTCTGCCAAAACCCTTTCGGATGGAAACACTGTTGGACCGGATGCGGAACCTGTTCCGGGAAAAGCCAAAAGCCACCCGCCCCTCTCTGAAAGCCCGCGTCACCCACATGCTTCATGATGCAGGTATGCCTGCCAATATCTCCGGCTACCAGTATCTGCGGGAAGCGATCCTGATCACCGCCGCCGATCCAAGTGTACTGAACAAGGCTGTAACCAAGATCCTCTATCCTGAAATCGCCCGGCGTTACGGCACCACCGCCCTCCGTGTGGAACGGTGTATCCGCAGTGCCATCGAGATCGCTTGGGACCGCGCTTCGCCGGAGACACTCCCCAAATACTTCGGCTGCACCGTCAGCAGTCAGCGTGGAAAACCCTCCAATGCGGAATTCATTGCTCTGCTGGCAGAACGGCTGACCCTGGAGGATGACCAAGCCCTCAGAGCCTGACAGCTTTTCACAGTCTATATAAAAGGAGACAGGACGAGCCTGTCTCCTTTTTTGCGTTCGTTTTCATTCGACAGCATCAGAGCGTTCGTTTCATTTTACGAAAACGTATACGTTTTCGCGTCAAATTCGTTTTTTCTTCCATCAAAAATAGCAACCAAAGGTCGGCCTTTTTATTTGTGCGCTTTGCACAGTGTACGTGAAATTGAATAAAAAAATCATGGGAAAATAGCCATAATCCTCCTTGACAATTCCGTTAAGAATTCTTTATAATGGTAGCAAGGAAGTGCAAACGTTTGCGACCGGAGGACGGCACACCGCCGGTCAGACTGCGCACAGAACTGAGAAAAGAGAGCAAGCTGCTGTCCCCCGCGATCCCCCGGCAGACTTCAGAAAGAGGTGTTATCGTGTCGAAAAATGGCTTACCCAGAAAACCCCTGACCAAGCGGCGTTTGAAAAACCTGATCCTGAATGTGCTGAAAAACCCCTTTAACATGGTGGTGCTGGTCAGTCTCATCATCCTGTTCTGCCTCATCATCATCCCTCTGCTGACCATGATCTCCAGCACCTTTACGCTGGCTCAAGGCGAACTGCGCCGGGTACAGGGGCACGTGGGAGACTTTACCCTGTATTACTGGAAGTACATCCTCACCGGTACCATGGCAAATGCCGTGCTGTGGGGCCCGCTGAAAAACTCCTTTATCTGCGGCTTCTTCACCGTGCTGGTGTCGGTGCCCCTTGGCTCCGTGCTGGCCTGGCTGATGATCCGCACGGACATCCCCGGCAAGAAGGTCCTGGGCCTGCTGGTGACCGTACCTTATATGATTCCCTCCTGGACCAAGGCTCTGGCTTGGCTGGCCATGTTCCGCAACTCCACCTCCGGTGCCAATGGCTTCCTTGCCGGTATGGGCATTCCCGTTCCCGACTGGCTGGCTTACGGCCCCATCGCCATCGTGCTGTGCATGTCCATGCACTATTACGCATTCTCCTACATCATGGTCTCCGGCGCGCTCCGCTCCATCAACTCCGAGCTGGAGGAAATGGGCGAGATCCAGGGCGCCAGCAAAGCGCAGATCCTGCGGCACATCACGCTGCCCCTGATCCTGCCCTCTGTGCTGTCTGCCACCGTGATGACCATCAGCAAATCCATCGGTACATACGGCGTCCCCGCCAACTTGGGCAACCGCATCGGCTATTATACGCTGGCCACCAAGATGCGCAACTTCATCGATCAGGGGCCCCAGGCCGTGGGCTACGCCATGTCCATTGTGCTGGTGCTGCTGGCCGCCCTTATCATCTTCTCCAACCAGCGGATCGTGGGCGTTCGGAAGTCCTACGCCACCGTCAGCGGCAAGGGCGGCCGCGCCACGCTGATGCCCCTCGGCAAGGCCAAGAAGCCTCTCATGGCCTTCCTGATGGTCTTCCTGTTCCTGGCCATGGTGGTGCCCTTCTTCGTGCTGATTATGGAAACCTTCCAGATCACCACCGGCGCCGGCTACGGTCTGGACAACCTGACGCTTTACAACTGGATCGGCAAGTCCGGTCAGATCGCCAAGTACACCAACTACGAAGGCATCTTCCGGGATCCCAAGTTCTTCAGCGCCTTCTGGAACACCATCCGCCTGACCCTCATCGGTTCCATCCTCACCGCCATCTGCGGTCAGTTCCTGGGCTATATCAGCTCCCGGGGCCGCGGAAAATGGTACGGCGATCTCACCGAGCAGATGGTCTTCGTCCCCTATCTGATGAGCGGCATCGCCTTCTCCACCATGTATTTCTCCATGTTCTCCCGGCCGCATTTCGGCGGACTGATGCCCTCCCTGTACGGCACCTTTACCCTGATCGTGCTGACCTCGGTGGTCAAGCACTTCCCCTTCGCCAGCAAGTCCGGTACCGCCAATATGCTCTCCATCAGCGTGGAGCTGGAGGAGGCGGCAGATATTGCCGGCGCCAGCTTCTGGAAGCGGATGTCCTCCATCATCGTTCCTCTGGCGAAAAACGGCTTCATCTCCGGCTTCATGCTGACCTTCATCTCCATTGCCAAGGAGTTGGATCTGGTCATCATCATGATGACTCCCTCCACCCAGACCATGTCCTATCTGGCCTTTACCTACTCGCAGGAGGGCTACAACCAGATGTCCGACGCGGTATCCGTCTGCGTGCTGGCCTTCATTCTGGTGTGCTACACCGTGGCCAACCGCTTCGGCGCAGACCTCAACAAGAGTATGTAAGTCCCGGAATTGTGACAGAACAGAAAGGAAAAATGATATGAGCCGCATTGAATTGAAGCACATTGATAAATTTTACGGCAGCAACCACGTCCTGCGGGACATCAACCTCACCATTGAGGACGGCGACTTCATGACCCTGCTGGGGCCCTCCGGCTGCGGCAAGACCACCACGCTGCGTGTGGTTTCCGGACTGGAAAAGCCCCAGAACGGCACCATGACCATCGACGGCGTGGAGATGATCAACGCAGACGACGCCTATTACGCCGAGCCCAGCAAGCGGGGGCTGAATCTGGTGTTCCAGTCCTACGCCCTGTGGCCCCACATGACGGTATACAACAACATCGCCTTCGGCCTGAAGATCCAGAAGATGAGCAAGGCGGAGATCGACCGCCGGGTGATGGACTCCCTGCGGATGATGCGCATCGATATGTATAAGGATCGCTACCCCACGGAGCTTTCCGGCGGCCAGCAGCAGCGGGTGGCCATCGCCCGGGCCCTGGTGAACAACCCCAGCATGATCATTGCCGACGAGCCGACCGGCAATCTCGACGCGCATACCCGGGATGAGATCATGGATATCTTCCTGCGGCTGCGAGAGGCCGGAAGGTGCATCATCATCGTCACCCATTCCGCTGAGGTCTCTCATCAGGCAGATCATGTCTATCATCTGGAGAGGATGAAGCGCGCATAAAAAAAGATGGCCGCACACCATGTGCGGCCATTGCCTGTTGCCTGACCGGGATCAGATCGATCTTCGCTCTTTTGGATAAAGGATCAGGCGCACAGGGTGCGCAGGTAGGCGAGGATGAGGGATACGGTGGCATCCAGCGCTTCGATGTGGGTGCGTTCCATGCCATGGGAGGCGTGGACGCCGGGACCGATGAGCGCGCCGCGGATATTGTTTCCTCCGCGCAGCGCAGCGCTGACATCGGAGCTGTACATCGGGTAAATGTCGACGGCATAGGGCAGCTGTTCCTGTTTGGCCAGCGCGATGAGCGTCGAGGTCAGCGTGTAGTCATACGGCCCGCTGCTGTCCTTGGCGCAGATGCTGACATCATATTCCGTGCATGCCAGATCCAGGCCGATGCAGCCCATATCTACAGAGATCATCTCTTCGACGTGCTCAGGGATGAAGGATGCGCCATGGCCGACCTCCTCATAGCTGCTGAAGATCACGATCACATCCTTCTTCAGCGGCAGCGGATGCGCATGCAGGTGTCTGAGCACGGCAAACAGGCAGGCTACGCTGATCTTGTCATCGAGGAAGCGTGACTTGATGAAGCCGCTGTCCGTGACACAGGTCTTCGGGTCGATCGCGATGATATCGCCGTTGGCGATGCCCAGCCTCTGCACATCTTCCTTGGTCCTGACCACTTCATCGATGCGAACCTCCAGCGTATCCAGCGTGCGGGCCAGCGTGGACGCCTCTTCATGCACATGCTTGGCTGCGGCCGTGCACAGGATCGTTCCGGTATATGTCTTTCCCTCACGGGTATGGATGCGGCAGTATGCGGAATCCAGCGTAGGCAGGGTCGGGCCGCCGATGTTGGTGACGGCGAGCATGCCGTTGTCTTTGATCGAGCGGACCATCAGTCCCAGCGTATCGCAGTGTGCGCTCAGCGCGCAGGCCTGCGCATGATCCTTGCCTGGGATCGTGACCATCAGGTTGCCCTTGGCGCTGCGTACGCAGGAAAACCCGAGCTTTTCTGCTTCTTCCTGCAGAAACTGCATGGCGTGCATCGTGTATCCGCTGGGCGAATCGATGCCCAGCAGGCGCTGCGCAAACGCGAGCAGTTCTCTTCGTTCATCTTGATTCATGTTATCATCTCCTGTACCAGTATACCTGTTTCTTTTCTGCTTGACAATGCGCATGGACGTGAAAAAAACAGGAAGATGTGGTATGCTAAAGGGCAGAGAACAGGGGGAGACGACATGATTTCTTTTGTGAATGATTACAGTGAAGGGGCCTGCGATGAGATCCTGCGGGCGATGATCGAGACCAACCATACGCAGACGCCGGGCTATGGCCTGGATGCGCATTGCGAGCAGGCGGCAGAGCTCATCCGCAAGGCGTGCGGAACACGCAAGGCAGACGTCCATTTTCTGGTGGGCGGCACCCAGTGCAACAAGACGCTCATCGCG
>ENA-OROD01003272-OROD01003272.1-human-gut-metagenome-genome-assembly--contig:-NODE-3272-length-10852-cov-2.273409_pt1 | contig 10852 bp, 10 predicted proteins | sample MGYA00242123_ERZ509038 | MGnify/ENA primary metagenome ERZ509038 (study PRJEB26280, sample SAMEA2338719) | human gut metagenome | biome: human gut; feature: human-associated habitat; material: faeces... | reverse complement strand
GCCCCTGCCTCCACTCTCACTGTAATAACTTCATAAGTACAGGAACAACCGCCTTCAATTGTTTCTGTACCTCATAAGGAATCTTTCCATAATCAATATTATCTGCCATATGAATTATTGCAGTATACTGATATTGCGGAATTGTTAATGTATATGCACTTCCGACAAACAAAGAATTAATAATACTTACATTAATCTTTCCAAATAATGTCGTTATCTCCGCTATTACATATGTACCCTTCTTAACCTCATAGACAACCGGCAAACTATTAATATTCATGCTCTGGATAATTGTCTGCTCCATCTCCACGGCATAATTACTATCGTCACCGGTATACATCATCTCCTGCTTCTCTTTTATCTTATTACTGATAAAATCGACAGTTTTAGGAATCAGTGGCTTTAGCTCTCTTTTAGCACGTTGCCATCCAATCAGATAGCTATAATAAACAATATCATTCTTGTGCGCCTTATTAAATGGCAGTATGGACAATGAAGCTGCTATCTTGTTAAGCGTCCCACAGTAGCTTCCTACAAATGCGTCGCCTCTTTTAGTAAGATTAATATAAATAAGTTCTTTAGTATCAGGTTTTATGTATCCTGTTTCAACCAGGGCATTAGTCGCTTTATGAACACTTTGTGGAGCCATTGAAGCATCCATATGATAAATCCTGTTTTCTATATCTTCATTGACATATGCAACAATATCTTCAATACTAATCTGACCAGCATACACATGAAGCAGATAGGCTATATTATTCTTAAGACTCTCGATTCCCATAATTGTATAGCCTTCTGCAATGGTAACATTCCTTGATTCTACACTGACTCCTTTACTTTGATTACTAAAAACTCTCTTATTTCCTGATGGACAATAAAATGTAAGGTATTTGGCATCAATTTGTGCAAAATAATTCTCAATATCAGCATTCGCTTTTTCTAATGTCCTGATACACTGCCTTTTTCTGCTCTTCTCAAGTCTTCTGTTATCAAGAATCATTGCCAGCTCATTTGTCGGAATCCTTGTATCATCAAATGACCACTTGATAAGCGGTAATCCAGCATCTTTTAATCTTTTATTAAGGTTATTCGGATTCTGTGAATAATGTGTATCACTTATAAATGCTTTAATTTCCTTATGCTTAGGTGCGTTAACATCATATAATGCCTCACTGTTCTTATGCATTACATGCCTCATGTCAGAGGCCCATTCAAGTACATCACACTGCTGTTCTGTCAGGCTGTCAGCCAGATTCGCAGATGTAGCTATTTCCTTGTTGCGCTCCATTCGCATTTTTACATATTCTTTTGATAAACTTATAAATATCCCTTCCTTCTATATTATTTTTAAACTTGACAAATGCTGTTTATATTATAATCTTTTTCACATGTAATTCCAATTAATTTATGATAAATCTGGTCATTTCACGAAAGCATTTCTTTACCGGAAATATTCAAAAAAGCGCCCAGAAACTGCCCCGCAGCCTATCCGCTGCTTCTGTCTCTGAACGCTGTTATTATTCTTAAACCCATATTCTATTACTGTCAGACATTTTACTTTACATAAGTCTGTTAAGTGCTTCTGTCGCAAGTGCACTACGCACAGACTCTTTCTCTGTAAATGTTATCTGCGCACATTTAGTACTGCCTTTCATATTATGAGCAAGATATGTGAGTCCTGAATTAGTCTTGTCCAGAAATGGGACATCAATCTGGTTAGTATCGCCAAGAATCACCAGCTTGGACCCCTGTCCACATCGTGTGACAATATCCCTAATGAGCGACCTTCCTATATTCTGCGCTTCATCACATATTATAAAACTGTTCTTTATGCTCATACCTCTTATATAAGCTAATGGAAATACCCTCAACAGCCCTGTCTCCATCATATCATCTATCTGAATCTGTATCTGGGCATCTTCTTCATGATTACCCTTTCTAAGTAAATCCTCAAGATTAGAATAAAAGCATCCAAGCAATGGTCTTGTCTTATCCTCAAGTTCTCCAGGAAGGAAACCAAATGCTTCATCACTTGATACATTTGCACGTCCGATATATATTTTGTCATATGATGTGCTACTGGTATGTCTTGTAAATTCATCAGTATATGTCTTATCAAGTGCTGCTGCCATTGATAAAAATGTCTTTGCTGTTCCAGCAGGTCCACGTAGTATTACAAGCGGTATCTCCTCTGCCGGAGCTAAAAGTGCATCAAGTGCAAATCTCTGAAGCCTGTTCTGTGGTCTTATTCCAAATGCAGTTGTATCCTTCAGCAGCCTGATACAATTGTCTCTATATACACATAATGCAGAAGTATTACCGTCTGTAAGTGTTATATATTCATTTGCCACAAATGGCTTCTCATCAGCAAATATCTCTGGAGCAAGACTCTGCTTCTTATATATATCATCAATAATTTCCCGTGATGTTTTAATCTCACGATACCCCACATATGAAGACTCTTTTATCTGATCATTCTTATACTCCTGAACTTCAACTCCACATGCTGCTGCAGCAATTCTCATCATAATGTCATTAGTAACAAGGATAACTGCTCTCTTTGTCTTTCTTGCAATCCCAATACATGAGCTGATAATTCTGTTATCCGGCTTCTTAATGTCGAACCCCTCCGGAAGATTTTCCTGTGAAACCTCATTTGGCTCAAATATCAGCTTACCATCTGTTTCTTTCAGCTTAACTCCCTTTATAAGATTACCCCTGTTTCTTATATCTTCCAGTATTCTTGCCGTCTGACGCGCATTATATCCAATCTCCCCATCAAGATTTTTCTTTGAGTCCAGCTCCTGAAGCGTCGTTCCCGTAATAACAACCGTATTATCTTCAAAGCCATATATAGCACCAGGACTCTGAAGCAGAATGTTAGTATCAAGCACATAATATTTTTTCATAAGAAAATCATCCTCCTCTGCATATATTTACAGAACCTTTGAGCCATTTGCCATAAGTTTAAATGTTGCCCCCAGCATATCAGCTGCACCTCTGCACATCATCATTCTTCCAAGAAATATCTCAAAATACTCATACATTGAACATATCTTTGTATCAATCTGCAGATTAAGTGAAATCGTTTTCTTTTCTATATTGACCTTTAATTTATGCTCTGTTACCGCATAATTAACCCTGTCGTGTATATCAAATGCCGCCTTACCTTTTTCACTTCTTACCCTGTCTCGTCTTACATCTGTCTTATCAGCAATAATAAGTGCTGCTGAAACTACATCAACTGCACCACCCGTTGATTCATCATGGTTAGAAATTGCTGATACAATTGTTATTCTGTCTTTAATATCCATGTCCGATTTTTTCAATATTTCATTGGCAAGTAATCCACCATATTCCGCATGGTGTGACCTGTTAATTGCATTTCCAATATCATGCATATATCCGGCAATCTTAGCCAGTTCAATGTCATGCTCGCAATATCCGAATCTTTTAAGAATCATCGCTGCTGTATCAGCTACAATAGAGCAGTGAATCTGCGAATGATCCGTATATCCTAGAAGTCCCAGATTATAATTCCCCTTATTTATAAACTCATTAATTTCTTTATTCTTTTTTATTTCTTCAAATGTCAAAAAACCGCCTCCCTTTACTTTAAGTGTAAATGAGAGACGGCTTAACCGCTATCTTTGTTATGTAAAATAATGTAAAATCAATGTGAAATCATCTGTTATGTGTCAAACAAAGCCTGAAAATACACCGGTAGCATCAAAATTGTAAGAATTATTGTTTCTCCTAAAATTATAGCTAAAAATGTATTAAATCAAAGAATAATATTTATAACTACTTTACATATCCTAATAAGCCAGGAAGCCATAATGATAAAGCTGGTATATATGTAACAAGAAGAAGTACAATAAATATTACAGCAAAATGATAAAGCAAAGGTTTTATAACATCTTCTATTTTTGTCTTTCCAACCTTAACACCCACAAAAAGCGTTGTTCCAACTGGCGGAGTAATTGTTCCTATACATAAATTGAATATCATCATTATGCCAAAATGAATTGTATTCATACCAATAGCCTGACATATCGGAAGAAATATTGGTGTGAATATAAGGCAGGCTGGCGTCATATCCATAAATGTTCCAACGATAAGAAGAATAACATTTATTATAAGTAAAATAACATATTTGTTGTTGCTGATACCAAGCATTACTCCTGATATAGCCGCTGGTATACCAGTAAAAGCCATTACCCATGACATTATGCTCGATACACCTATAAGAAATATAATTATTCCTGTCATTTCTGCACTGTCCACAAGAAGCTTAGGAAGTTCACTGATTTTAATAGATTTGTAAAAAACAAGTGAAAGTATAAGGCTATATACAACAGCAACGATTGCCCCCTCTGTTGCAGTAAATATACCACCAATAATACCACCAATAACAATAACTATCATAAGGAGGCAAGGTAATGCCTCAATTATTATTTTTGTTTTTTCTTTAAGAGCATAATGCTTGTTACTTGTATATCCTCTTTTCTTTGCATAAAGATATATTACAACCATACATGCAATTCCCCATAATATTCCTGGAATATATCCAGCCATAAAAAGTGCCGCTATTGAAGTTCCTCCACTTACCATAGCAAATGTAATCATTACATTACTTGGAGGTATAAGTAAACCGGTAGGTGCTGTAGCTATATTAACGGCTGCTGAGAAATTTTTATCATACCCCTCCTTCTCTTCAACCGGACCTATAATAGCACCCATAGCTGAAGCAGCAGCTGTACCTGAACCTGATATTGCACCAAAAAGCATATTAGCTACAACATTAGTATGTGCAAGTGATCCTGGTATTCTCCCTGTAAATATCTTTGCAAAATTAATAAGTTTTATAGCAATTCCACCCCTATTCATTATATTACCAGCCAGAATGAAAAACGGAATAGCTATCAGATTAAATACTGATATTCCAGAAAATATTCTCTGTGCGCCTGTTATAAGTGCTGGTTCAGTCGATAATACAGGAAGAATCGCACATATTGATGAAACTGCAAGTGAAATCGCAATTGGAGCTCCTGCTATAAGCATTATAACAAGAATAACTAATATAATAAGACCTGATAACCACGCTATACTCATGCATTTTCTCCTTTCCTGATAAGACCTATAATATTTAAAATCCCATATAGTGTAATGATTATTCCAGTTATTGGAAGCACTATATATATATATCCCATAGGAATTCCAAGTGATGCTGTTTTCTGTGTCATTGACAGACTTGTAATGGATACACCTCCATAAACCATTACTATAAGTGCAAATGCTATTGTTATAATTTCAATTATAACATTAAGTATTGTTAATTTTTTACTACTTAACTTATCTGCAAGAAATCCCATCCTCATATGTTCTCTTTTTCCAAACACATATGCGGCTGCAAATAAAGACATCCATGTAAATGAATATGTCAGAAGTTCTTCTGATATAGTACTTGGATTATTAAAAATATATCTTACAAGTATCTGATAAGTTCCAATAATAACCATAAATCCAAATAGTAATATACATGCAATTTTAATTACTGTGTTAATTACCTTTCTTATATTATTTAATATAATCATTACTTTTCCTCCTTTACGCGATTATTTACATCCTGAATATGATTATATATATCAACTATTGAGGGATTTTCTTTAATCATATCCTGTTGCATGTTTTTTACTTTGTCTTTAAAAAGCGTAATGTCCGGATATATAAATTCCACACCCATCTCATTGTGTGCTATATTTTTAGCTTCTTCAACACATTTATCCCACTCTTGAAGTTCGACCTCCGTAGATCTTAAAGCAGCTTCCTTAAACACCTTTAATTCTTCTTCACTAAGTCCATTGATAAACTTAAGATTACCCACAAGCATGTCCGGTATTATCTGATGCATATTATATGTGTAATATTTGGCAACTTCTCCATGCTTATTATTAGTTAACGCAAGTTCATTATTTTCAGCTCCATCTATTACGCCCTGCTGGATAGCTGTGTATACTTCACCAAAACTCATAGGTGAGGCTGCCGCTCCAAATGCCTTCATCATTGCTACACTGGCTGGACTCTGCTGGACTCTAATCTTCATTCCTGAAAGATCTGCTGGAGTATTTATCGCCTTCTTACCATAGAAATTTCTCGTTCCTGCGTTATACCATGTAAGAACTCTGAAACCAGATGAGTCTGTTGACTCATATATTTTTTCCATATAATCTGTATCCTGCATTACAGCCTTATAACTCTCAACAGAGTCGAAAAGATATGGCATACTGAATACTTCATATACATCTGCAAATGTTTCAAGATTAGCTGTTCCTGCAACTGCAAAATCAATAGCTCCCGTCTGTGTTAATTCTATTGTTTTTTGTATTGAGCCTAATAATTCGTTTGGAAAAATCTGTACTTCGTATTTATCTCCAAGTCTTTCCTCAACATATTCTTTAAATGCAACAAGCCCAAGATATTCTGGATGTGTCTCTGACTGTGCTATAGCTATTCTTACAATGCGTTTCCCATTGTTTACAGATAGATTACATCCAAATAATCCAAATGTTATAACCATACATAGAACAAGTACCGTACATCTTTTAATCATCGTTTTAATCATTGTTTTCCTCCTTTGGTTTCAGTATGCTTATTATCTTTTAGTCGATTAACTGCTAGCTTTAAAACTGTTTTTCTATAACTATATAATAAACATAATACTTATCTCTTAATACAGTAAATGTTTGTCATAGATAAGGATTTTTTTGTTGTATTTCAACGCTTTTCACAGCTTATCTGCAATTTTATTGTGCATTTTTACTACACACAAAATAAACGAGCAGCTCATGTAAGATGTTAAATTAATCTAAAAACATCCAGCATGGGCTGCCCATTTATTAATTTTTAATTAAATTTTCACGAAATTTTGAAGGTATTTCTCCAACTATTCGCTTAAATATCTTAGCAAAATAATTGGAATCCTCATATCCTACCATTCTGCTTATATCTTTAATGCTATTATTGGTATCTGTAAGTAGTTCCTTTGCCTTTTTTATTCTATATTCCGTAAGATATGCCGTAAAATTCTGATTAAAATATTGTTTAAACAGTTTACTAAAATATGCATCTGAATATCCCATATCTTCTGCTACTTCCTGCATTGAAATATCAAATGTATAATTATTTTCCACATATTCTCTTAAATATTTTATTGTAGTTTGCTCATCAAAATTTTTTACATTCTCTCTCTTTCTCTCAGGTTTATTTTCTTTGGTATTTCCCTTAAAATCACATTCCCTATCTAACTTTTGTATAGCCATGTCCATGACTGCCAGTAAATCATTAATGTCACATGGCTTTAACAGATAATCCAAAGCTCTTATCTTAATCGCATTTCTTGCATATTCAAAATCATCATAAGCAGTCAAAAAAATAATTGAACATTTATCATCTATCTGCCTTATATACTTAGCTGCCATTACACCATTCATCTCAGGCATGGATATGTCCATAATAATAATGTCATTTTTATGTTCACTGCACATATCAACTGCTTCTCTTCCATTTACAGCATGATATATATTTACTTTATCTCCATAATATCTATCAATCTTCTTAGCTAGTGCCATTCGTTCTATCTGTTCATCATCTACTAATAACACTCTGTACATAAGTTTCCCACCTACATTTTTTATTTACTACAATTATCAAAAAATATCTGTATAACTGTTCCATGTCCTTTTATACTATATATTTTCATCCCACTATTATTGTACATGCCCTTTATTCTGTATGCAATATTCCCTATTCCAACACCTACCATTTTTCTCTTTATTTCACCATCTGCATAATTTTTCATATCATTTTCAGTATTCGTGAAAGCACTTGTATCGGGCAATAAAAATATATTATTCAAATATTTTCTTATGTTTGCCAGTTTATCTTTCTCTATTCCAATCCCAGTATCCGCAACTGATAACCACATTTTACCATCTTTTTTAAATCCTCTTACATAGATAAGTCCCCCTTCTGACAAGGATGATAAACCATGTATAATAGCATTCTCAATAAGTGGCTGTAAAACAAATGTTGGCACAAGCTCCTTCATACAAGATTCGTCAACATCACATATGTATTTTATACGCTTTCCAAATCTCATCTGCTGTAAATACATATAGTCATCCATTATCTTCACTTCCTGTTCCAACGGCATAATAGATGTCTGTGTCCTAAGATTGTATCTAAACAGACGGCTTAATGTATTAATCATTTTTTCAGTTGTTGCAGCATCCTCAATCTCTGCCGTTCCTGCAATAAGATTTAATGTATTAAATAAAAAATGTGGATTAATCTGATTTTTGAGCATTTCAAAGCGCATATGTTCAAGCTGTTGTTCAACTTTATGTTTTTCTTTAAGCGTAGTAATATAATTCTTTGTTGAATGTTTCATTTCAGTAAATTCTTTAATAAGCAATGATATTTCATCATCACCTTTTATCTCTATATCATTTCCTGAATAATCATTCATACTTATTCTTCTTGCCTCATCTGATAACTTTAATATTGGTTTTACTATGCTATGGCTCATAAAAAGCCTTATCCATATAAATAATATTATTACTACAAGCGTAATAACAATACTTATGATAGGTATTATATAAAATAACTTCTTTTGACTGTTGTACTGTTCATCTCCCAACGATACTGTTACACTTTCATACTTTTTCACATATTCTTCTAAATAATTCTGTGCTTTATAACAATTATCTATTGCATTTCTATAACTATTCCCTCTAAGGTCAGATTCCGTAATACTCATATATATTTTGTCATAATTATCATATATATTATGAATAGACTGAACCGTAATGTATTGTTCCTCATTCATACAACTATAATCTGCCGGCATCTGTTTTAGAATACTTTTGGTATTGTTTCTAGCTTCATTAACCTGGTCAGAAGATATTTCCTGTGCATCTTCAAAATATAATTTTAATGTATTACGTTCCATAACTACAGCTCTATACAAATCTATGGCTTTTTCATTACTATCCAGCGTATTAGTCAGCATATTCATTCCTTTTATGGAAAGTAACACTCCTGATACAAGCGCAGTCAAAATAATAACACTACCTATTGTATATACATATTGAAATTTCGTTTTTAGAGACATAGACATTCCTACTCTTTCTCATTTTTTTCAATCATATCGTTATAACCTGTACAATATTTATCATATATAGGCTGTAATTTTCCCCTTAAACTTTGCCTTTCTTCATCGCTAACTTTAGTTACAGTTATATCTTCGTTTTTAATTATATTAACTGCCTCTTTCTCTGTATTATTCCATATATTTCTTTCATAAACAGCGGATTCTTTAGCACATTCTGTTATTATCATTTTGTCATCATCTGACAATTTACTCCATGTGTACTGGGATACAAGCTGAACCTCTGGAATTCTTGTGTGCTCATCGACCAGACAGTATTTGGCCTGTTCATAATGCTTAGAATATGTATATGCTACAAGGCTATTTTCTGCACCATCTATTTTCCCAGTCTGAAACCCCTTATACACTTCTGAATATGACATTTTCACTGGATTAGCTCCCAGCAATTCTACAGTTTCAGACATGAGCTCCGATTCCTGTACTCTTATATTCAGTCCATATAAATCCTGTATTGATGTAACCGGCTTTACAAAATAAAAACTTCGTGCTCCTGCATCGTACCATGATAATGCCCTGACGCCAAGACTACTTTCCTCTATTTCATCTATGAACTGCATGCCATCTTCTCCATTCAATACATCAAACATTTCCTGTCCATCAGAATATAAAAATGGCATCTGAATTACTTTTAATGCTGGAATATCGTCTGATATTGAAGAAATAGACACTCTTGAAAAATCAACCCCGCCAAACTTAAGCTGTTCAATAACTGACTTTTCATCTCCCAGTTCCCCATTGCACTTAACAACTATCTTAATTCTTCCATTAGTTTTTTCATTGACAAGACGTGCAAATTCATAAGCCCCCTTTGAAGTCGGGTAATCTTCAACCTGATTTTCTGCATATACTAGTGTAATCTCTGGTACTGCAACAGAACTCTGCTTCTTATTGCTTCTTATCAGTAAAACTACAACTAAAAAAAATATACTTACTATAGCTGGCACAATTATCTTTTTTTTCATTTTTACTCCCAGTTACTCTCTGCTTCGTCCAATTTCTTTACAAGTGTATCTTTAAGAGCTGTAAGCGCAGGAATAAAGCTGTCACGTATCAGCAGAATCAATTCATCTACTTCCTCCTCATTATATATATGAACAGAGGTATTGCGTTTTTTTAACATAAGCAACCATGTTTCGGAATCATTTATAAATCCAAATTTATAACCAAGCTGCAGAATCTCTCGTGGTGATCCAGTAGAAGAATCTTCTACGCCATGTTTTCTCATAATCTCCTGCAACGCTTTCCATGCAAGTTTTACATAAATTTTTCATTACTGCGCATGCGTATTTTACACAGTTTTTTTATAATCATGACAGTAAAAGAAAACAATATGAATAAGATCAAACACAGAAATGAGGGATCGTTATGTATAAAACCGTATGGAATTTTATGAACCATCATGTAAAAAGCTCACATGTTTCAGCAATGTTTCTCGCAGCGTTGCTGACCGGATGGACTCTGATCGGACTGCTTGCCGGCTCTGTTGTCTGCCTGGTTGGTAACATTTCCCTTTCTACCAAAACAATTGTCCTCTTTTGTTCTGCGGGTTACACAGGTCTGATTTTCGGATTCTTTGGAGGTATCTTCTATCTGTATCAAAAAACTTCGCCTCACAAAGAA
>ENA-OROD01003271-OROD01003271.1-human-gut-metagenome-genome-assembly--contig:-NODE-3271-length-10852-cov-3.026026_pt1 | contig 10852 bp, 12 predicted proteins | sample MGYA00242123_ERZ509038 | MGnify/ENA primary metagenome ERZ509038 (study PRJEB26280, sample SAMEA2338719) | human gut metagenome | biome: human gut; feature: human-associated habitat; material: faeces... | reverse complement strand
GGGGAGTTGCGATTCTCCCCACACCCCACCAAACGCCCCTTGGCGGAGAAGGGCAAGACCATGTCATCCTGAGACGCCACTCCAGAGAACGGCAATCTAAGGATCTAGTCGACATGGCCGTGGGGCAACAAGAAGAGTTAAGGCAAAGGTTGCCATAACTCTTGAATTTAACAAATTTAAATACAAATTAATTTCAACCTCAGTTTATGTCATTTCGCGGCAGAGCTTGGCGGAGCGAGAAATCCAAAACCGTGCAGCATAAAAACCACAACACTCATAAAACCTTTTATTCCTATATGGTTTGAATGAGATTTCTCCCCAATGGTCGAGTCTTTGGAGTTGGAGGTCGAAATGACATTTCGCTTGGTCAAACACTCCCCACTCTATACTGCTCGACATGACATTATGTTGACACATAGTATATTTGTCAATTTTCATGAGCGAAATTTGCGAGCATATATTAACTTTGATTGTGAAATCATTATGTTTATGCTAAAATAATCATGAAGGGGTGGACATGAATATATTCAAGAAGATAAAAAAGCTGTTTTCAAATGAGGTTTCTCTTGATGGGGAGCCTATTGATTTGATTACACCATATCAACTTAAAAATGACAAATTCAAAATTGGTGCAAAATTGATTGTCCCAAAAGACATGGTTTTGGTTGTTACGTTGGGAAACAAGGTTATGGAAGTAATAAATGAGGGTGAATATCAAATTTCTTCTGCACTCATGCCAAATGTCGCGAACAAACTCAGGCTCGACAAAGTTGATAAATATGGAAAACAAAAAGATAGTTTTTCGGCTGGGGCTTACTTTGTGAAAACAAATCAAAGCTTTGAGGTCAATATTTCAAATTATCGAAAACTGAGATACACTCAAGGATACAAATCATATTTTATTGTCAAATTTCATGGCAAAGTGACTTGCAAAATTGCAAATCTCAACAAGATCTTTGGCATTTTGCTCAAAAATTATCCAAGAATCAAATCAGATTCCGCCGAATTCTTGATTGAAACAATATTGAATGAAAATTTGACTGACAAACTTGATCGTGCGACATATGCAAAGCAGGACTATCAAGATAAGACCACACCACTTTTGAATTTTGTTGACGACAAAATCAAGGATTGGACTTCTTCCGTTGGTGTGACAACTGAAAATGTTGAGATTGAATTTGAAGTGAAGGAAAAACTTCCAAAAGAGAAAAAAGAAAAAGCAAAAAAGACAAAAGAAGAAAAACAGGTTGAAAAACAACTTGGAACAGAAGTGCTCGAAAAAATTGAAGTAAATAACACTGAAACTGAGGGAGAGGTTGCGATGTATGATGATGAGCAACCAAAAAAGAAGAGTAAAAGCAAAAAATATGTTGACTTATCACTCGACAATCTCTATGATGATAGTGAATCAAAAATTTGCCAAAATTGTGGCGAGAAAAATCGCAAAGATGCATTGACTTGTTATAAATGTGGGGCAAAAATAGGAGAAGAAGAATGAAAAAGAAAAAAATGATTTTTACAAAAGATAGCACAATTGGAGATGTTGTTGAATACAACGAAGATTTGGCAGATATTCTCATGGGATTTGGAATGCATTGTTTGGGTTGCCCGATGAGTCAAATGGAAACATTGGAAGAAGCAGCACAAGCCCATGACATTGACCTTGAACTTATGCTTGAAAAACTCAACGAAAATGCATAAACGAGAGAAGACGGAAAATCCGTCTTTCTTTTTTTGAAAACACCATCTTATTTTATTGTTTATTATTTATTTATATATTAATATATACACTAATGGAAAAAACAGAATTTTTTAATCAAAAACAACGTTCGCTCAAAAGTGCGCTCATGGAAGAAATCGCGGGAATGACGAGTTCTCTTGTTCTTTATATGCTAAAGCGCAAAGATGTTTTGGTTGATGGGGTGCGACAAAGCAAAGATATTTCGCTTTTTGGGGGAGAAAAAATTGTTTGTTATTATGACTCAAAACAATTAAAACCCAAATTTGAGATTGCTTTTGAGGATAACAACATTTTGATTATAAATAAATTTGCCGGCATTGAAGTTTGTGATGGGGTTGACAATGTTGAAAAAATGCTGAACGCAGATGGAATAAAATGCTGGGCGGTTCATCGCATTGACAGAAACACAGAAGGTTTGGTTTTGTTTGCAAAAAATCAAACATCAAAAGACATTCTTGAAAAAGCAATAAAAGACAAGTCACAAATCAAAAAAACTTATGTTTGTGAAGTGGTTGGCAGTCCAAAATTTGAACACATTGTTGATGAAAAGTATTTGATTAAAGATGCAAAGAAATCTGTTGTCAAAATTTATCCCAAAGAGGTTGCGGGTGCTTATCGAATTGTGACGGAATTTGAAGTTGTCAAAAGACTTGAAAACTCAACCATTTTGAAAGCAATTTTATTCACAGGAAGAACACATCAAATCAGAGCACATCTGAGTTCTTTGGGATGTCCGATTGTTGGAGACGGCAAATATGGCGATTATGAAGCGAACCGAAAGTTGCGGGCAAAAACTCAACATCTAACAGCAGCACGCATTGATTTTTGTTTGAAAGATGAGAACTTGTCTTATCTTAATGATAGACACTTTGAAGTTAAGCCCACGTGGCTTCATTAACACAAATTTGTTGTTTTTCATATAAAAATACCACAGGAGTTTTTTGTGGTTATTGGTTTTGAAGAAGATTTTGGGAATTATCCCAAACTAAAAAAACAAAATGCAAATTCCTACTACTTGGGACTTGTGCAAAATTTATATGCTGGCAGTGAAGGGGAACTTGCGTGTTTTCTTCAAGCGACATATCAATTTCAAGTGCTTGAAGACTATGATCAGGAAATCGTTGGCACTCTCAAAAAAATTGCCGAACAAGACCAAAAACATCTATCAATCCTTTCACATATAATTCTCATGCTTGGCGGAAATCCAAAGTTTTTAAACGCGCAAAACAAATGGTTTTCAACTCGTGAAATCGACTATGTTCAAGGCGTAAAACAAATTATCTCCTTTGATATTGAACTTAAGGAAAAGGTGATTCTTGATTACAAATCAACAATACAAAAGATTTCATCGTTGGAAATTAAATCTGTGCTTTCAAGAATTTTGGCTGATGAAAACAACCATTTGCAAGCATTAAGAAATATTTATGCAAATTTATAAATATTCATAAGCACTCATGTGATAAATCTGCAAGGCACAAACCTATCAAAATGTCTAGTTTGACACTATATATACTATATTAAAAGATAAAGTTTAAAAAATTTTAAACTATTTTTTCATTTTATGTTGACATATTTTGACAATGTATATATAATCACAATGAGGAATAAATATAAATGAACTTTAAAAAATATAATTTCATTTTTGTTTTTATGGTCGCGCTGGTGGTTGCAATGCCAATCGTCAGTGTTTCAACGCGCTCAAGAACACCTTCGGCCGACATAAATGACGAACTTCCTCCAGTGATTGAAGTTGACACCAATGATCAAAAACCTTCAAAACAAAATGCATATAAATTTGGCAATGCTTGGCAAGCATATAATCATGTTCTTTCATCAACTTTCGCAACATCTTACAAAATGAAGACGGTTCAAAACTTGGTTGCTTCAGCAAATGTTGGAGTTAAACTTGATTTCAATCAAAAAGTTATGCTTGATACATATGTGACAAAAGACGGAAAAACTCTTGAGGAAACATACTCGAGCGGAACAAAAGAATTTTTCAATGTCGCATATTTCGACGGAAAAGATGTATATTCACAAAAAGTTGATGGCTCTTTTGTGGTTGGACAAAAACCAAATGTCACACCAAACAAAGCAACAAAAGCGGACTATATCAAATCGGAAGGTGTTATGCCTGCATTCACTTTTAATCTTAACAAAAACAACTCTTCCGCATCTTTTTTCACAAAAACAGGATCAAAGTATGTATTTAAGTTGACTGTCACTGACAGCAGTGTTTGGCAAGATTATCTCAAAAAAATCAACATTATGTCAGGAAGTGAAAGATATCCAAACATGAATGCTTTGAGCATCGATTTTGAAGTTTCCGCAAAAACAGGAAATCTTCTCAAAATGACAATCACAGAAGAGTATGGAATTAAATATATGGGAATTGATGTCACATGTCGTTCAACCAGTGTAAAACAATTCTATGAAGTTGGACAAAATGTTGAACTTCCAAGTTTGAGTTATATTGGTTTGTAACATTCCGAGAATAATCTCTTTTTGGGCACGGCAAAAGCCGTGTCTTTTTCTTTGCTAAAAAATGCTTGCTTTTGCTCTTTTTGTGTGTTATACTCGCAAAGACAGTCGAAATGGAGAAATCCATTGTCCTTGCTCAAAATTTGAGCCGTAAGTCCATAAGGAGGTTTTTATGAATAAGTATGAATTGTTGTTTATCATTTCAGCAACGACACCAGACGATCAAAAAGAAGCCATTATTTCAAAAGTTACTTCTTTTATTGAGAAGAATGCTGGAACAGTTGACGCAGTTGATAAATGGGGAATGAAAAAATTTGCATATCCAATCAACTTCAAAAACGAAGGATATTATGTTCTCGTTAATTTCACAATTGCACCAAGCAAAATCGCTGAACTTGATAATATGATGTATGTTAACGAAAATATTGTTCGTCAAATGTTCGTCAAGAAAGAAAATTAAGGAGAAATTTATGAACAAAGTATATCTCATTGGAAATCTCACAAAAGATCCAGAACTCAGTCAAACAAATAGTGGAATCTCAGTTTGCAGATTCACTCTTGCAGTTTCTCGTCGTTTCCAAAATGCTGACGGCGAAAGAGAAACAGATTTTCTCAATATTGTTGTTTGGCGTGGACAAGCAGACAATTGCCACAAATTCCTCAAAAAAGGAAGCAAATGTGCTGTTTCTGGTTCAATCCAATCAAGATCATATGATGCCCAAGATGGCACAAAGCGTTATGTGACAGAAATTGTTGCAGACGAAGTTGAATTTATTTCAACAAACAGAAACACAGATTCATCAGAAGGCAAAAAGAAAGCTGACGAAGTTAGCGAACTTGAACCAATCGATGATGACTCTCTTCCATTTTAATTAAAAGGAGAAAATCATGGAAAACGTACAAAAAGTTGAAAATGCAGCTCCAGCAAAGAAATATAGAAAACCTGCGAAGAAAAAAGTTTGTGTATTTTGTCAAGACAAATCAATTGTTATTGATTACAAAGACACAGCAAGACTTCGTAAATTCATGACAGAAAAAGGAAAAATTCTTCCACGTCGTCAAACAGGTGTTTGCTCAACTCACCAACGTGAACTTGCTCTCGCAATCAAACGTGCAAGAGTTATGGCACTTCTTCCTTTCCAAGCTGACTAAATTTAATCAAAACCGCAGTGGTTGCGGTTTTTTTATGCAAAACTATTGGATTAAACATGTGATTATGTTATAATCACACTATATTTTGAGAGGAAAAGAATATGATTGATATAACAAACATCACACCATCAAACTTTATTGAAGAAGAAATTTTGGAAGACATCAAAGCGGGCAGAACAAAAGAGGTTATCACACGTTGTCCACCAGAGCCAAGCGGTTATTGGCATATCGGTCATTGCAAAGCATGGATGATTGATTTTGAAACCGCATTGAAATTTGGCGGATACACATATCTTCGTATGGACGACACAAACCCAAGTCGTGAGCAAGGTGAATTTGCCGACAGTTATCTCCATGATCTAAAATGGCTGGGATACACACCAAAAGCCATGATTTATGCAAGTGAAGCATACTTTGAAGACATCTACAAAATCGCCGAACAAATGATCATGGACGGATTTGCCTATGTTGACGAACTCTCGCAAGAAGAGCAACAAAAGCAGAAGGGTACACTCACAGAACCTGGGGTCAACAGCCCATATCGCGACAGACCAAGAGAGGAAAGTCTGAAACTATTCCGTGAAATGAGAGCGGATAAATATGCTGACGGAACGCTCACATTGAGGGCAAAAATCGACATGAGTCACCCAAATATTTTGATGCGTGACCCAATTATGTATAAAATTTCTCATGAGCCTCACTACAGAACAGGTGGCAAGTGGTGCATATATCCAATTTATGATTTTGCACACCCAATGGAAGACGCGCTCGAAGGTGTCACATATAGTCTTTGTGACACGACATTCAGAGTGCATCGCGAACTTTATGAATGGTTTATTGAACATGGGTGGAAAAAACCATATGCACCAAAACAAAGAGAATTTTCGACGCTTAATCTTGAAAATGTTTTGCTTGGAAAACGCTATCTGAAAAGACTTGTTGAAGAAACCAATCTCCTTTTGGGTTGGGACGATCCAAGATTGATGACAATTGTTGGAATGCAAAGACGTGGCTACACTGCCGACGGAGTTAAAAACTTTATTAAAAGCTGTGGTGTTGTTGCATCAACGAGCACAATTCCAATTTCTGCATTACAGTTTCATATAAGAGAAGACTTGAACAAAATTGCAACGCGTGCGATGGTTGTGCTTGATCCACTCAAAGTTGTTATCACAAATTACGACAAGGATTCAGAAGTTGTTTATATGGACAACAATCCAAATGTCGAAAATGCAGGTCGACACGAAATGCTTTTCTCAAAAGAAATATATATTGATAGTGACGATTTCAGTCTTAATCCACCACCAAAATATAATAGACTTGTTGAAGGTGGGTTGGTTCGCCTCAAAGGTGCATATGTAATTAGATGCAACAAAGTGATTTTTGATAATGATGGCAAGATTGACCACCTTGAATGTGAATATTTGCCCAACACAAAAAGTGGCGAAGACACAAGTGGAATAAAAGTCAAAGGGACAATTCATTTTGTTTCAAGCAAAAACTATTTCCCAATAACAATACGAAATTTCAAAAATTTGACAAAAATGGAATATGTTTGGCCGTCAAAAGCGCTTGCTGATGGAACACCGCTTGAAGAAATCTTGGAAGAAGACTCCATGACAGAAAGTGTGGCTTATGCAGAAAACTTTTTGAAAACTGCTGAAGTTGGTGACAAATTCCAATTTATGAGAAAAGGTTATTATTGCCTCGACAAAGACACAAACAAAAATGAAGGGAAATATATATTTAATAACACAATTTCTCTCAAAGATGGTTTCAAAGCATAATTGTGTTCTTTTTCGAGTTGCGAAAAAGAACCAAAAAGCGTGGGGAGTTGCGATTCTCCCCACACCCCTTCAAACGCCCCTTTGGCGGAGCGGGGCAAGGGGTCAACTCGGACTACGAATAAAAAGAGGTTTTGTAAATTGGACAAAACCTTTTTTCTTTTTATTTTTGTCCTCGCGGTTTTTTTATTCCAGCCTTATAATCGCTGGTCAATCTCTCGGTTTATGTCATTTCGACGCGGAGCTTAGCGTAGCGAGAAATCCAAAACCATGCAGTGTGATTATTACAACGCTCATTAAACCTTTTTATTGAAAATTGAAATTTTTCAATAATGTTGTTTATTCGACAAAAACACACAGAAAAGACCTAACAAAAAATGTGGTTGTTTGATAACATTGTTTTGAGGTTGAAATGAAAAAACAAAGTGTTGCTATTGAAAATAATATTGATAAAATTAACAATTTTAAGCCGAAAAATCCTCAAAAAACTAAAATTTTTGTATTTTTTCGCTATTTTTTGATATTTTTTGCATTTTACATACTTAATCGAGCGGGAATTAATGGAGAAGTTTTTCCGTTTGCATTTTCGTTTTTATATGCGATGTGTTGGTGTAGTTTCAATCCGTTGATTTTGGGGTCGAGTTTTATCGTTGCATCTTATCTTGCTTCTTTTTCGCTCACGACACTTCTTTGTGCAGGTGTGACAAGTGTGTTTATGATTATTTGCTACTATTTGCATTTGAAGTTCAAAAAACCAATCAAGTCATGGCTTATGGCGATATATGCTTTGATTTCACAAACTTGCTATCTCTATTTTGCAATATCCGAAAGTGGAATGTTTTTGTTTCCAATAATTTCTGTTGTCCTTGGAATTCTGTTTTTCTTTGCCACCATAAAATTTTTTGAGGCAATTATTATTCGTGGATTTGCAAGCAAATTGACATCAACTGAAATCATATGCGGTGGAGTTGTTCTGTTGGCACTGTCGTGTGGAATGGCAACGCTCAATATTTATGGTTTTGAACTTATCAAACTTTTTGCTGCCATTGCAATTTTGCTCGTATGTTTTTGTTTTGATAATTTGACAACTTTGGTTGTGTCGGCTGTGATGGGGGCAGGTGCGATGCTTGCAGCAAATCAGTCAACATATGCTTGTGTTTTTGTCATATGGGCGCTGGTTGTTTGTGTGTTTAAGTTCAAAAACAGATTTTTGCCAGTTGTTGGACTTCTTGCCATTGAGGCGGCACTTGGTTTTTATTTTGGGATATATGGTCAGTATACATGGATTAATGGTCTTCCTGTTCTTCTGGGTGCGTTGATTTTTCTTGTTGTTCCAAACTCTGTCATTTCTGAACTTTCTGGATTCTTTTCAACTTCTGCAGATAGGCTTGCGATGCGAAACATAGTTAATCGAAACCGCGAGCATCTGTCGCGAAGACTTGGGGAATTGGGTGATGTTTTTTCTGAAATGAACAAAGTTTTTTGCTCGATGATCAAGGGTGGTCTTTCAAAAGAAGATGCGCAGGCATATCTTGTGCAAGAAGTCAAAGAAAGAAGCTGTGAAGGTTGCCCAGAGATAAATAATTGCCACCGAGCAAAAGCGGAAGAAACGGGCAGGCTTTTTGACGATTTTGTGACAATTGCATATGAGCGTGGGCGAGTCGGAGTTTTGGATATTCCACCAAATCTTCTTGCAAGATGCCCAAAAACATCACAAATTATTGCAAACACAAATGAACTTTGCGAACAATACAAAAAATACGCTCAAGTTATGACAAATATTGACGCAAGTAAGGTTTTGGTTGCGGAGCAACTTGGCGGCATATCAAAAATTATGAAATCGCTTTCAAAAGAGGTTTCAAACAACATTTCATTTGACGCAGGGCGAGAAAATAAAATTGCTGATGAGCTTTCAATAAACAACATAATCACATCTGATGTTGTGATTTACGAACAGAACTATGACATTGTTTCAGCAACGGTTATTGTGCGAGAAGATTGCTTGGATATTGAACAAATTGAAAAAATTGTTGGCAAGGTTTGTGGCTGCAAAATGAAGGTGTCTGGTTCAATGCAAGCACCAAAGGCGGGGTGGATTGTGATATCTCTTGCCACCGCACCAAAATATGATGTTGTGTTTGGTAACGCAACACAAACAAAGACGGGAAGTGAAATCAGTGGGGATTCATTCTCGGTTATTCGAATTGAGAATGACAAATTTATGCTCGCTCTTTGTGATGGCATGGGGAGTGGTGTGAAAGCGGAGCGTGCGAGCAATCTTGCAATGGGGCTTGTTGAAAATTTTTATAAAGCGGGCTTTGATAGCGACACGATTCTTTCGTGCGTGAACAAACTTCTCTCAATTGGGAGTGATGAAATTTTTTCTGCTCTTGATATGTGTGTGGTCAACCTTCGTGACGGCACTGCGGACCTCATCAAACTTGGCGCACCTTGCGGTTTTATCAAACGCGATGGCAAAATGGATGTTGTTGAGGGGAGTGCTTTGCCGATTGGGATTGTGGGCGACATTCAACCTTATAATAAAAAAGTTGTTCTGGCAAAAGACGATTTTATTGTTCTTTGCACGGACGGTGTTAGTGACTCATTCATGTCTGAAAAAGACCTTTCTGCATTCATTTTTGAAAACTCTGCACTAAATCCTCAGGAATTAGCGGATGCAATCGTCAAAAAAGCAGTTGAAAACTGCAAAGGTGTGGCGCTTGACGACATGTCTGTTTTGGTTGCACGAATATTTAGGAATTAGCCAAAAATCTCTCATATTGACATAAAGGCTCTGCGTATGCTATAATAATTTTATAGTTGGAGGGTGAGAAGAGTGTTTATTGAAAAACTTTCAAAAAAAGAACTGGTGGATTTCATTAAAAAAATTGGGTTTGAGCCAAAACAAGAAAAGCCAGATATAAAGTTAAGTAAGGACGAAGAAACAGTTGTTTTGATTTCGTGCAAACCCACAAAATTTGAAGATGATTTATATCAAAGAGTTTTGAATTGGTCCGGACTTGGCTATTTTGCTGACAACATTCCTTATGACTTGGGAACAACGCTCGCATTGACAGATTTTGATTGCAATGACATTTTACACATGGAAAAAGACTACTCTGAACAATGGCAACTTTTCATGTATAAAAAGTTTGGGGAAAAATATGTCAAAGCACTTGATATCGCAGTTGAAAAACAAAGGCAACGTAAACAAAACGAAGGAGAAGAAAGATAATTTAATAACAAAAATATGTGCAAGTGCACATATTTTTTTAACAATTGTTTTGAAAACATTTTTTCAAATATCCAAAAAAGTTGCAAAGCGTTTGTGTTCGTGATATAATGGCAAAGTTTAGGCAGAGGTGTCAGAGCGGTCTAATGTGCTCGCTTGGAAAGCGGGTGTGGTGAAAGCCACCTCGGGTTCGAATCCCGACTTCTGCGCCATAAAATTTCAACTATGTAGTTGAAATTTTTTTACTTGAAGTTGGATTCACAAACTTCGTTTGTTGTCTACGACTGAACCCGAGGTGCTCGGCTGGCACCCGACGATGCTTGCCCGTCAGTGGAGTCGGCACTGCCGACTGCGAATCCCGACTTCTGCGCCACGACTGCGAAGTGAGGGATCCATATGCGTTAGCGTATGTTCCCGACTTCTGCGCCACGACTGCGAAGTGAGGGATCCATATGTGTTAGC
>ENA-OROD01003270-OROD01003270.1-human-gut-metagenome-genome-assembly--contig:-NODE-3270-length-10852-cov-10.694360_pt1 | contig 10852 bp, 9 predicted proteins | sample MGYA00242123_ERZ509038 | MGnify/ENA primary metagenome ERZ509038 (study PRJEB26280, sample SAMEA2338719) | human gut metagenome | biome: human gut; feature: human-associated habitat; material: faeces... | reverse complement strand
TGGCCGGCAAAATATGTCCGTCCGCCACCGCCGCGCCGGGTCCGACCACGGCGATGCCCCAGTTCTCCGGCGCAGCGCTCTCCGGCGGCTGGCCGACAAGCGCGCGTTCGCCGATCACGGCGTCTTCGCCGATGATGGCGTAAGCTACGCGCGCGTCCTTTTTCACCACCGCGCCGGGCATCAGAATGGAATACTGGACGCTTGCCCCCTCCTCCACGGTGCAGCGCTCGGAGAGGACGGAGTTCTCCGCCTCGCCCTCCACGGCGCAGCCGCGGGAAACAACGCTGTGCTCCACATGGGCGCGCTTTCCAAGGAACGCCGGCGGCACGGAGGGCGAGCGGCTGTAAATCGGCCAGTCTTTTTCCAGCAGATTCAGCCCGCTGCCGGGCGCAAGCATATCCATATTCGCATCCCAGAGGGAATCCAGCGTGCCGACGTCCTTCCAGTATCCCTCGAAGCGGTAGACAGACATTTTCTCGCCGTTCGCCAGCATTTTGGGGATGATATTTTTGCCGAAATCGTTACTGCTGGCCTCATCGCCCTCGTCCTCGATCAGATAGCGGCGCAGCTTCTGCCAGGAAAAGATGTAAATGCCCATAGAGGCAAGGTTGCTTTTCGGCTGCGCGGGCTTTTCCTCAAAGGCGACAATGGTATCCTCCGCGTCCACGTTCATGATGCCGAAGCGCGAAGCCTCCTCCCAGGGGACCTCCATCACGGAGATGGTGCAGTCCGCGCCTGCGCGCTTGTGGTGGGTGAGCATCGCGGCGTAGTCCATCTTGTAGATATGGTCGCCGGAGAGGATGAGAACGTAATCCGGATCGTACATATCGACAAAGCCGATATTCTGGAAAATAGCATTGGCCGTACCCTTATACCACGACGCACCGTCTGCGCTCTGATACGGCGGCAGGATATGAACGCCGCCGTCGCTGCGGTCAAGATCCCACGGCTGACCGGAGCCGATGTAGCGGTTCAGCTCCAGCGGGCGGTATTGCGTAAGAACGCCGACGGTATCGATGCCGGCATTGGCGCAGTTGGAAAGCGGAAAGTCGATAATGCGGAACTTGCCGCCGAACGGCACGGCGGGCTTTGCCATATTCTCCGTAAGCACATAGAGCCGGCTGCCCTGCCCGCCGGCAAGCAGCATGGCGATACATTCTTTTTTCACGCTCGTAACTCCTCCTTTTAGCCTTTTTATCATAGATCCATGCGATCATTTGCTTTTTTCCAGCTGTTCCTCCGGCGGTTCTCCCCGCACCTCGTTCGGCGCGGTCCACACGCCCTCGCCGGCAAAGAACGCCGCGCCGAGCGGCGGCAGATCCACGGCAATGGAGCAGGGGCGCCCATGCGAGGGCAGCGCCTGCGTTTTGACGGGCGCGCTGTTCAGCCAATCGCCCGTGCCGCCGTATTCGCGCCGGTCGGTGGTAAACGCCTCGCGGTACGCCGCCTTCGGCGGCACGCCGAAGCGGTAGCCGCGCCGCCCGACAGGGGAGAAATTGACGGCGGCGATCAGCTCTCCGCCCGCGCGGTCACGCCGGACGAAAACGACAACGTTGTTCTCGTTGTCATCGGCCACGAGCCACTCAAAGCCCTCCCACGAAAAGTCGATCTCCCAGAGCGGACTCTGCGACAGGTAAAAGGCGTTGATCTCCTTGAAAAAGCGGTGGATCTTCCGGTTTTCCTCATTTTCGAGTAGATACCAGTCGAGCTGCGAGGCAAAATCCCACTCGTGCCACTGGCCAAGCTCAGCGCCCATAAACGTAAGCTTCTTTCCCGGGTGGGAAAGAAGATACGCCGTGAACGCACGCACGCCGGCGAGCTGCTGCCAGTCGTCCCCTGGCATTTTGCCGCGCAGCGAGCCTTTCATGTAGACCACCTCATCGTGCGAGATGGGAAGAACAAAGTTCTCGGAAAAAGCGTACATCAGCGAGAAGGTGATGTCCCTGTGGTGGAACTGACGGAACCACGGGTCAAGCTTCAGGTAGTGGCACATATCGTTCATCCAGCCCATGTTCCACTTGAGGTTGAATCCCAGTCCCCCGTCCTCCGCCGGGCGCGTGACAAGCGGCCACGCCGTAGACTCCTCCGCTACCATGAGCGCGCCGGGATTAACGGCAAATGCGGTGCGGTTCAGCGCGCGGAGGAATTCGATGGCCTCCAGATTTTCGCGCCCGCCGTACCGGTTGGGCGTCCAGCATCCCGCCGCGCGTCCGTAGTCGAGGTACAGCATGGAGGCGACCGCATCCACGCGCAGACCGTCGAGGTGGAACTCGCGCAGCCAGAATGCGGCCGACGAGAGCAGAAAGCTCCTCACCTCGCCGCGTCCGTAATCGAACACCCGCGTCCCCCATCCCTCATGCTCGCGCTTGAGCGGGTCGGCATATTCGTAGCAGGGCGTGCCGTCAAAGTCGATCAGTCCGTGTTCATCCTTGCAGAAATGCGCAGGCACCCAGTCAAGGATAACGGAAATGCCGCTGCGGTGCATATAATCGACAAAATACATAAAGTCCTTCGGCGTGCCGTAGCGCGAGGTGGCGGCAAAATAGCCGGTACACTGATAGCCCCAGGAATCGTCGAGCGGATACTCGGTGATGGGCATCAGCTCAACGCAGTTGTAGCCAAGCTCCCTGACGTAGGGTGCAAGCTCGCGCGCCAGCGAGCGGTAATCGTAGAACCCGCCGTTTTCGCGCCTGCGCCAGGAACCGAGGTGCACCTCGTAAATATTGAGCGGCCCCTCGCAGGCCGGGCGGGACGCGCGGCTTTCGCGCCACGCTTTATCCCCCCAGCGGTAGCCGCGCAGATCGTAAAGCTTTCCGGCGTTGCCGGGGCGCGTTTCCGCGTGGAACGCATAGGGATCCGTCTTCAGCACCGTGCGGCCCTGCGCAGAGGTAACGGCGTATTTGTAGGCGTCGTACTGCTTCAGCCCTGCAGCAAAGGTCTCCCAGAAGCCGTCGGCATTGCGCTGCATGGGATGCTCATATCCGTTCCAGCCGCAGAAATCTCCCACAACGGAGACGTAGGCGGCGTTTGGCGCCCACACGCGGAAAACGTAGCCCTCCGCGCCGCCGCGCCGCGCGCGGTGCGCGCCCAGATAGCGGTAGGCCTCGCTGTTCGTGCCGCCGTAAAAGGCGGCGGCGTCAAATCGTCTGCCCGGTTTGTTCATGCGCTTCTCCTTCATTTCTTACCATAGCACAGCAGGGGCGGCGCGGCAGGCCGAAACCCGTCGTCTCCGCGCCTTATTCCTCCTCCTGCGCGCGCTGCACCGCCGCGCCGCCGAGGCCGAAGTCCTCTTCCACGCTCACCGTGTCGCGCCGGAGCATATTTTCCATCACGCGGATATCGCTGTCGATGTCCATCGCCTCGCTGCGGTAAAGATCGTCAAGCTGCTTGTCAAAGCCCTTGATGAGCGCGTCCATCGTCTCCTCGATGCGCTCCTGCGCGCGGGAGAGATTTTCACCCTCGATCCCCGCCTCTTCAAACTTTGCATAGCTGTCAAGCAGCTTGAGCGTTGTGGGCAGGTAATAATTGAGGAACGTTGCCGCCTGCCGCTGCTTTTCCGGATACTCCTCCACCTCGCGGAGGATCTTGCCCGCGACCAGCTCGAGGTGGTCGATCTTCTCTGAAAGAACGGGATCGGCAATGCGGTCGTTCGCGGCGCGGATGGCGCGCAGCGCGCCGGCGTAGCCCTCGTTCGCCTCCTTGGGCGTGACATTTTCCTTCTTCGCCGTTTCGTTCGCATAGTCGGCAAAGGCGTTGGCGTTGCGGAAGAACATCCCGCGCCCCTTATCAAGATACGCGCCCGCGCCGAGAAGTCCCTTTTCCACCATGAACTCAAGGTCGCCCTCGACCTTCTTGCGGCTCTTGCCCGTCACGGCGCAGAGCTCGTCCACGGCGATGTGGCTGCGCTCGCCCATCACGGCAAGGTAGCGCGCGACACGCGCGCTGCGGCGCTTCATCCGCTGCCCGGCAGCGAGCATGGCAACGCCGCCGGCAAAGAAGCCGCACATTGGAAAGAGGTCTTCCATCATGTAGGAATACCAGCCGTAGGCGATGACCTCGCCCAGCATGGTCACAAGGCTGATGCCGAAAATGCAGGTGATGGCCGCGCCGACGATCGAGAGGATGCGCGCGGTCTTGTCCGAGGTCTTCGGCGCGCGGTTCATCTTCTTCGCCGTCTGCACGACGGTCTTTTCCACCTTGTTCGTGCTGCGCGCGGTGACGTTTGCGTTCGGGCTGGTGCTCGTGCGCATCCCGCTGCGCGGGGCGCTCGCCTTCTTCGGGCGGTCGGAAAGCTTCGAAATGAGCGCGATCAGGCCGATCGGCCACAGGCCGAAGGCAAAAAGCGCCGCGATGACGATCCAGCTGCCGATGTCGCCGCCATCCTTCTTCTGTGCTTTCCCGCCCTCGTCAAAGCGGAATGAACCGCTTTCGGGGTCGTACTCAAATTCCTTGCTCATGCCATCTTCTCCTCATTCTCTCTTCTTGCGTTGTCTGCGCCCTTCAGCGCTTTTCACGCGGAAAGTCGGCAAGCTTCGTCTTCTCCCCATCTTTGCCGACCACATAAGTGTTGTCGAGCTGACTCTTCAGATTTGCCTTCACAGAGTCGATGTAGTCGCGGCGGAGCCGCGCCTGTTCTTCCTTTTCCGCATCGGTCAGGCCCGCGCTTTTCGCCTTGCGGGCCAGCGCGTTGATCCGCGCGATCTTTTCATCCATCGTCATTGCGTTCTCTTCTCCTTTACAGATAGCGGCGCAGCGTGACCGCCGTTCTTCCCTTTCTGCTCAGTCCGCCCACGGCGGCGACCTCAAACTTCCCCAGTCCGCGCGCGGAGATCACGTCCCCCTGCGCAACGGGCGCGTCGCTCTTGAGCGTTTCGCGATGGTTGAGCTGCACGCGCCCCGAGGAAATAAGCTCCTGCGCCCTGCCGCGGCTGAGGGAAAACCCGCTCGCCGCCACAGCGTCGAGCCGGAGCGCCGATACCGTATCGCGGATCTCCTTCACGTCCGGCGCCGGGACGCGCAGCGCCGGAAGCGCGATCTCATGAACGTCAAAACGGACGCGGCCCGCGCCGGTCAGATTTTGCAGCAGATACGGCGCAATATCGCGCGAGACGATCAGATCTGCAGAGCCTTCCGCCGCCAGAAGGTCGCCCAGCTTTTCGCGCGTGACGCCCTGCGCCATCAGCGCGCCGAGCAGATCCCGGTGCGTAAGCGTTCCCTCCCCGTGGTAAATACAGCGCAGCGCCGTCATATAATCGCCGCCATCGTTTTCCTCCTGCCAGTCGGGCAAGAAAACGAGCAGCCTGCGTTCTGCGTTCTCGTAGCCGCCGCAAAAGGCAATGCCCGTGCGGATGCCTGCGGCGTGCAGCATTTCCCGCGCGCTGCGCTGCGCGGCAGGACTCAGGAAATCCGTTGCCGCCGGGACATTGCGCCTGCGGCTCTGCTCGCATTTATCCAGAATGTGAGCCAGCAGGATGCGCTCGTCTCCATCGTGTGCGGCGCGGTCGAGCAGTTGGCGGCGGTCCATCAGGCGTCTCCGTTCTGCGCGCGCCAAAGCGCGGCATACGCACCGTTCTTTGCCAGCAGCGCCTCGTGGCTCCCTTCCTCCGCGATGCGCCCTTCCTCAACAACGAGGATACGGTCCGCCCCGCGGACGGTCGATAAGCGGTGCGCGATGATAAGCGTCGTGCGCCCGCGCGAAAGCTCGTCGAACGCGTGCTGGATCTTCACCTCTGTCACGCTGTCGAGCGCGCTGGTCGCCTCGTCCAGAATGAGGATGGACGGATTCTTGAGGAAAATGCGCGCAATGGATATGCGCTGCTTCTGCCCGCCGGAGAGCATCGTGCCGCGCTCGCCAACATAAGTATCGAAGCCCTGCGGCATGGCCATGATATCATCGTAGATCTCCGCGCGCTTCGCCGCCTCGGCGATCTCCTCGTCCGTCGCCTCCGGGCGGCCGTAGCGGATATTCTCGCGCACCGTGTCGGCAAAAAGGAACACATCCTGCTGCACGATGCCGATGGCGCGGTGCAGCGAGGCCTGCGTGAGCGCGCGCACATCAGTCCCATCGATACGGATCGCGCCGCCGCTGACCTCGTAAAAGCGGGGGATGAGCTGGCAGAGCGTCGATTTCCCTCCGCCGCTCGGCCCCACGATGGCCACCGCTTCGCCCGGCGCGATATGCACGCTCACATCGTGCAGCACGCCATCGGCCTTTTCCTCCGTATCGTAGGAAAAGCTAACGTGATCGACGTCGATCTCGCCGCGGCAGTCCGTCAGATCCTTCGCATCGGGCGCATCACGCAGCGCGGGTTCCACGCGCATAAGCGCTACAAAGCGCTCCACGCCCGCAAAGCCGCGCGCAAAAATCTCGGAAAAGTTGGCGAGCTTGCGCACGGGGTTGATAAAGGTGGTGATATAAAGCGAAAATGTGATCAGATCGATATAGTTCATCTCGCCGCGCATGATGAGATATCCGCCCATCGTGATCACAGCGGCGGAAAGCAGCGTCATAAAAAACTCCATCGTGGCGTTGAACAGTCCCATCTCGTGGTGGAATGCGCGCTTGGAGGTCTTGAACGCCTCGTTCGCCGTGTCGAACTTCCCGATCTCCTCATCCTCGTTGGCAAAAGCGCGCGCCGTGCGGATGCCGGAAAGCGAGGATTCAATGCCGACATTGATGGCGGCCGTCTTTTTCTTCTCGTTGCGCGAGGCGGCGCTCATCCTGCGCCGCCGGGACATGATGACCGCCAGAAACACCGGCAGGATGCACGCCACGACCAGCGCCAACCGCCATTCGATGGAGAACATGATGGCAAGCGCGCCGATAATGGTCAGGCTGGAGATCAGCAGATCCTCCGGCCCATGATGGGCAAGCTCTGTGATCTCGAACAGGTCGCTCGTAAGGCGGCTCATCAGCTGGCCGGTGCGGTTATGGTCAAAGAAGCTGACATCCAGCTCCTGCATATGCACGAAAAGATCCCGCCGGATATCCGCCTCCACGCGGATGCCGAACGTGTGTCCCCAGTAGGCAATGACATAATACAGCAGGGCGCGCAGCGTGAACGCTGCGATCATCACCGCCATAACGGTGAAAAACGCGCGGTACTGCTGCTGCGGCAGCAGGTCGTACATCGACCTGCGCGTAACGAGCGGAAAGGCCAGGTCGATAACGGAGACGACCGTGGCGCATATCAGGTCAAGCGCGAACAGCGCGCGGTGCGGGCGGAAATAGGACAAAAATATGGAAAGGGTATTCTTCTGCTGAAATTCACGGGTCGTCATAGCTCTCTCCTGAAAACACTTATTCAATATAATTGTAGCACACAAGCCGTTTGCTTTCAAGGCGGGGTTTCTGCTTTTTTATGTAAAAAAGAGCGGTCAAAGACCGCTCTTTTTGTGTTTTGATTCAATTCTGCCGCCGTAGATGTTCAATTTACCACGCGCACGATGATGGTGAGCGCAGCGCCGCCGACGCTCGCCGTCACATCGGTGGTGCCGGTTTTGAGCGGGCTGATCTTACCGTCGGACGAGATCGTAAGCACGCTCGCATCGGCGACCGACCACGAGACCGCCGCATCCGTTCCGGAAACGCTCAGGCGGATGGACTCGCTCTTTCTGATCGTGCAGTCAAAGCTTCCGCTCGCATCCTTGCTGAGCGTGGTCCCCACGTTCGTCTTGACGCTCAGGCTTGAAGCGTCCACCGTTTGGGTGGTGCCGGGCGTCGTTGTGCCCGGCGTGGCGGTATCGGGCTTAGTGGCATCGACGGGCGTCGTTGTGCCGCCGGGATCGGGCTCGCCGGTTTCGCCGCCGGCACTTCCGCCGTTGGGTACGACGGGGGCGTTCGGGTCGGTGGTCTCGCCCATCGCATCGTCCGGATCGGTCGCTGCATCATCATTTGCAGGGGTATTCCTGTCGTCGGTCAGCGCAGAGTCGTTCGCCTTATCGCTGCCGAGCTTTTCCGCAAGCCTGTCGCCGAAAAGCGACCAGCTCAGAAGCAGCAGCACCACGACCAGCACCGCCGCCATCGCGCCGCGGGCGGAATGCGTCTGCCTGTGGTCGGAGACGCGGCGGCCGTCCTTTCCGCCTCTGTGTTTGGTCTTGCGGGAATGATCTCCCTCCTCGCAGAACGGACATCTCCGGTAGCTGGGGGAGTAATTCTCACCGCAGCGCGGACATTTGATCAGGTTCATGCCGCCGCTCCTTTCTTTGGCCCAAGCGTGGGAATCCCACCGCGCGCATCGCTGCTGTGCGGCTTTTCTTTACATAATACCTGTTTTCTGCCGCCGCGTCAACCGCCATGTGCAAAAATTTGACGCTTTGCGACGCTTCCCCTTGCTTTTGCCCCGCCGCGCGCCTATAATGGAGACAAAAAATATACTACGGAGGCAGACGTGATGAACACCATTTTCATTGGCATTGCCGGCGGCACCGGCTCCGGCAAAACTACGCTCACGGAACATCTCAAGCAGCACTTCGGCAGCGACATCAGCGTTGTCCACCACGACAGCTACTATCGCTATCAGGATCTTCCGTTCGAGGAGCGCTGCAAGCAGAACTACGACCATCCCGATGCCTTTGAAACAGATCTGATGGTCCGGCAGCTCCGGGAGCTGAAAGAGGGAAAGGCCATCCGCTGCCCCGTTTATTCCTACGCCGAACACCAGCGCACGGACAAGACCGAGCTGGTAACGCCGAGCAAGGTCGTGATCGTGGAGGGCATCCTGATCTTTCAGGATCCGCGCCTGCGCGAAATGCTCGACATCAAGATCTTCGTTGAGACCGACGCGGATGTCCGCATCCTGCGCCGCGCGCTGCGCGACGTGCGCGACCGCGGCAGAACGCTTGAGAGCGTGATCACCCAGTACCTGACCACCGTAAAGCCCATGCACGAGCAGTTTGTAGAGCCAAGCCGCAAATATGCCGATATCATCGTGCTGGAGGGCGGACACAACCTTGTCGCGCTCGACATGATCATGCAGCGCATTGCCGGCCACATTGCCTCCGAGGATTGACACGCAGCAGAAAAAGCAGCCGTACTACGGCTGCTTTTTTCTTTTTTATGCGCCCGCGAAGCGGAACACAACGCCTGCAGCTGCGGAAAGGCCGATAAAAACGATCGGGTGCAGATCCTTCGTCGGCTTGACCCAGCGCGTGAGTACGAGCAGCGCCGCCGCAAGGATCAGCCCGCGCCAGCCGATGGAGCCGTCCCACGAAAAGCGCATCAAAACCGACCCCTCCGCTGACGCGCTGGTAACGCCCGCGAACACCTGCAATATCACGCCCGCGCAGGCGGCGGCGATCAGGCCTGTGGAGGCGGGGCGCAGCCCATAGAAGGCATTCGCCACATACCGGCTGTCGCGGAACTTTGTCAGCATCGCCGCAACGATCAGGATCACGATGATCGAGGGCGTCACCTCGCCGATGGTGGCAACGACCGCCCCCGGAACGCCGCCGACGGTATAGCCCACATAGGTCGCCATGTTGATGCCGACCGGACCGGGCGTAGATTCGGACACGGCCAGCATATTCATCAGATCGGTCTGCGTGAACCAGCCGGTGGTCGCGCCGATATCCTTCAGAAACGGGAGCGTGGCCATACCGCCGCCGATGGCGAACAGCCCGGTTTTGAAAAACTCCCAGAACAGGCGGAGATACACGCTCATTCCGCATTCCTCCCCTCAATTCCCTTCAGCGCAATGCCGGAGAGCGCTGAGAGCAGCACGAACCATACCGGCGAAACGCTTAAAAGCATATTGCCCGCCATGACCAGCACGAAGATCGCCGCCGTCCACTTGTCGATAACAGACTTTTTCAAAAGCCTGACGACCGCGTTGAAAATCAGCACGCAAACACAGACCTGGATGCCGGCAAAAGCGTTCTGCACCCACGCAAGATGAGAGAAGTTGGTGATCAGCCCCGCCAGGACCGTAATGATGACCAGCGAGGGAAACACCACGCCAAGCGTTGCAGCAATGCCGCCCAGCGCGCCTTTCTTCTTCTGCCCGACAAAGGTTGCGGTGTTCACCGCGATGATGCCCGGCGTACACTGGCCGATGGCGAAATAGTCCACCAGCTCCTCCTCCGTTGCCCAGCCTTTGCTCTGCACAACCTCGCGTTCAAGGATCGGCAGCATCGCCATGCCGCCGCCGAAGGTCATCACGCCGATTTTGGCAAAGGTGATGAACAGCTCCCAAAGCATATCCGGTTTCCTCCTTATTCCACATAACCGTACAGGCCGCGCACAGAGACCTCGCCCGTTCGGATCGTCTCCACCGCGCCGTTTTCGCGCTGCACGACCAGCCCGAATTCCTCGTCCACATCGAGCGCGCGCACCTTTTCTCTTGCGTCCTGCCACAGCAGCTGCACCTCGCGTCCGATGGTGACGCAGCGGCGGCGGTACTCGGCAAGGTAATCGCCGGCGCCGCCCGCCTGCATCGCCGCATAAAGCGCATCCAGCTCCTCGATCATCGCGGCGGCAAGGCGCGCGCGCGGAACGTTCCGTCCCGTCTCGCGCAGAAGCGAGGTGGCGATCTGCGCGACCTCGCCGTCAAAGTCCTGCTCCGTCTGGCTGACGTTCACGCCGATGCCGACAATGACGTATTGCAGCGCGCCGCTCTCGCCCTCAAGGCTCAGCTCGGTGAGGATGCCGCAGAGCTTTTTCCCGTTCAGCACAAGGTCGTTCGTCCACTTGATCTGCGCCTGCGCGCCGCTCGCGCGCTCGACCGCGCGGCACATTGCAGCGGCGGTCAGTCCTGTGAGAGGAAGCAGCTGCTGCGGCGAAAACGCGGGGCGCAGCAGCACGGAAAGGTACACGCCCTTTCCCGCTGCGCTTTGAAAGCTGCGCCCGCGGCGG
>ENA-OROD01003268-OROD01003268.1-human-gut-metagenome-genome-assembly--contig:-NODE-3268-length-10855-cov-2.323333_pt1 | contig 10855 bp, 10 predicted proteins | sample MGYA00242123_ERZ509038 | MGnify/ENA primary metagenome ERZ509038 (study PRJEB26280, sample SAMEA2338719) | human gut metagenome | biome: human gut; feature: human-associated habitat; material: faeces... | reverse complement strand
ACAAACGCTTTCGGCACTGTTATATATAGCTTGCTCGGTGTGGAATAACGGTCGGCAAGCTGTGCGTATTCTTTTTTGGAAATATTCAAAATATCACCGTCCTTGATGATATTTTTGATTTTATGTCGGAAAATATCCGTGTAAAATTCTGCTTACCGATACGGCAAGATAAAGCAAAAACAAGTCGCTTTGCAATTTTTATATTGATTTATTGCAGACATTGTGCTATACTTTAATAGATAAGACAGAAAAAAGCGGTTTTTACAGCCGTATTTTCGGTCGGATTTTTTATGCAAGAAAGGGATAACAAAAATGAAATACGCAGTATTACTTTGCGACGGTATGGCTGATCTTCCCCGTGAGGATATAGGCGGAACACCTATGAGTGTTGCTCACAAGCCTAATATGGACAAGCTTGCAAAGGTGTCAAGAGTAGGTCTTGTAAAGACGGTCGAGGATAACCTTAAGCCCGGCAGTGACGTTGCGAATCTTTCCGTACTCGGTTATGATCCTGCAATATATTATTCGGGCAGAAGTCCTTTAGAGGCAGGAAGTATAGGCATTGATATGAAGCCTACGGACGTTTCTTTCAGAACGAATCTTGTAACGCTGTCGGACGAGCCGGTTTACGAGGATAAGACAATACTCGACTACTGTGCCGATGATATATCTACAGAAGAAGCCGCAGAGCTTATAAAGTTCATTGACGAAAAGCTCGGTACGGATGAATTCAGATTCTACAGCGGTGTAAGCTACCGTCATTGTCTGATATGGGATCACGGTACGACCGATATAGGCACGCTGACTCCTCCCCACGATATAAGCGGTCTTCGCATAGGCGAGTATCTTCCAAAAGGTACTCTCGGCAAAGACTTGATGTCCTTCGTTGTCAATTCGTACGAAATTTTGAAAGACCATCCCGTCAACGTTCGCCGCATTGAGCGCGGAGAAAACCCGGCAAACGCCGTTTGGTTTTGGGGAGAAGGCACAAAACCCTCGATCCCGAATTTTGAGGAAAAATACTGCAAAAAAGGCGCGATGATAAGCGCGGTCGATTTGCTCAAAGGCATTGCGATAGGCAGCGGCATGAACTCTATTGACGTAGAGGGCGCAAACGGCACGCTCACCACCAACTTCGACGGAAAGGCGCAAGCGGCGATAGACGCTCTTGAAAACGGAGAAGATTTTTGTTTTGTACATATCGAAGCCACCGACGAATGCGGTCATCAAGGAGACGCGCAAGGCAAGATAAAAGCAATCGAACTTATAGACGAAAAATTCGTTTCGCCCATCGTTTCGCACTTTGCCGAAAAGGGCGACGATTTCGCGATGCTGATAATGCCCGACCACTACACCCCGATTGCGTTGCGCACTCATTCGAGCGAGCCTGTCCCGTTTATGCTTTTCTCAACGAAAACCGCTCTTGCGTACGACTCGCTTTGCGGTGAAAATCAAAGCGTCGAAACACGTGTTTACAGCGAAAAATCCGCTGCGGAAAGCGGTGTGTATTTCGACAAACCGTGGGAGCTTATCGACAAGTTTTTTGCGATAAAATAAGCACTTTGAGATTGCGATAAAAAGCAACTTAAAATATCGACAAAAACACACAAAACCGACTTTATCAGTCGGTTTTGCTTTTATAAAACGTCGATTTTGCAAAAATATTCGTTTGTATTATTCTTTATTTATTGTTATAATCGTGCTCGGTTACGCTGTCGGCAATCGACTTCTTTTTCTTCTTGCCGTCAACGAATTTGTGTATCTCTACTTTAAATTTCTTGCCGACCGCTTTGCGTACTTGCTTCATTACAAACTTCGTTATTTTTAGCACTAGTTGCATAAGCGCGACAAAGAACGTTACGCCGAACACAATCCACTTTACAAGGCTTGTTTCGCCCGTTGCGATACCTGCCATTGACACTGCCGATATCGCAAGGAAAAACACGTTGACAAACGCTTTGAATATACCGAGAACTTTCTTGTAATTCTTCACGTTGGTTTTCAGTTTTTTCTTGTCCTTGAACGTTAGAACGACAAGCACTACAAACGTTATCACCAGCACCGCCAGCATGGGAATGAGTATGTACGTATAAATCGAATCCACCCATTTTTTTGCCACAAACATGCATGTAGACGCTATCGCATACAGCGTTGAAACAATCGTCCAGACGACGTTCAGTTTCTGCACAACGGACATTCCCTTGTCCTTTTCTTCCTGTTCGACAATTGCCTGTGCTTTTTCAACGTCTTCTTGCGAGTACTTTTCGTCAATCGGCGCAACTTCTTGCGCTTTCGGCTTGAATATCGTCTTTTTATCTTTTGCCATAAAATTATCCTCTATTTATATTAGGCTTCGGTGATAGTACTGTTATCCATTCTTCCGACTCGTTCGCTTGCATATTTAAAACAATAAGTCGTGTCCTTTATACTTCCGCTCGTCCAAGTGCTATTGCTTTGAACGCAGTCGTTCCGCATTGTAGAATTTTCCAAGTGCCCGACGATCGTCCCCATTCTCGTCTTTATGTTTCTGATAGCACCGCTGTTTCCGACGTTTAATGTGCTTGTATTGAAATTACTGCAAATCAAACTACCCTATTTGTAAAATTTATTAATAATAATCGAAAACTCGACACCGTTTTTATCGATTGCTTTCGATGTTAAAATGACGCCGAATACTTTTACGTCTTTTTCACCGTCGATGTCCATATACTTGCCACATCCGATATCTTCATTGCTATTATACAGTAAAGTGTAGTCTTCACCCTCATAGTATTGTGTTCTGCCGTATGGCATCACGATATTTGAATCGTTCAATACAATTCGTTTTTTCTCGACAGTAACCGATGAGCCTGCCTTTTCAATTAGCGACTTTATTTCACCGAGTATCAACGGGTCATATGTATCTTCAACTACTTCGTTTGTAAACGGGCTTCTATACGAAAAATTGCTTCCGTCAATAGATACAATATCCCACGATTCTGATATAGTTTCTTCAATATTTTCTGACTTGTGATAAATAAACACAATGCAGGTGTCCGTTGCGGGTTTATCGTAAGTTCCGTAAAAGTTTTCAATTCGATATTCTTCCGGCACTTGATTGCACGCCGAAAACGTAAATATCGAAAAAATCAATATTGTTGCAAGAAAAATGGTAAAAACAAACTTGTTTTTCATCGATTCTGTCACCTATTTGTTCGGTTTAATTATTATAAAATATTACATACCACATTCATATGCGCCGAAAATCGACGCATATGAACGAATTTTTTATGTTTTTATCGGCAAAGGGCGTTAAACTCTTTTCTCGACGACGCGTTTGAGGAAGTCGTCGCAAAGGCGGATGTTTTCGATTGCCGCGCCCTTGTTCCAGTTGAGCGGATAGCAGTGGTTGTCAAAGAATTTGGTGCTGTGATGCTCCTCGACGTGCACGCCGAGGTCTTGAAGTTTTTTGACGAGTTTTTGTCCTTGTCCTTTGCAGAACATATCTTTCTCCGCATAGGTGATGAAACTTATCGGGAATTGCTCGTTGACGTATCCGAACGGCGCAAGCACGTCTACGTATTGATACTTGTCAAGCTCTTTTACGTGAATACCGCTGAAATCGAACAGCACTTTATCCGTAAGATTGAAGGGCATTTTTTGTCCGAGAGCTTCGCCGATGTCGTAGATGCCGCAATCGAGCATTGCCGTACGGAATTTGAGGTCGGTCGACACCCCGAATCTCGCTTGCAAATCCTTGTTTGTGGCAACGCAAGCGAGCATTGCGGAATAATAACCGCCTGCCGAGTCGCCCGAAACGCACATATTGTCAAGGTCGAGATTGTACTTTTGCGCATTTTCGCCAACCCAGTTGAGCGCGTTTACGAGATGTTGCAATCCCTTCGGGAAGAGATATTCCGGCCCCAGACCGTAGTTGACGTTGACAACAAAGAAACCTTTGTTTGCCGCCCATTTTGCAAGGCCTCTGCGGTAGTGCTTGTCGCCTGCCACAAATCCGCCGCCGTGGATGTAGAAGAACACGGGATATTTTTCGTTTCCGTCTTTTTTGACGAAATAAGTGTCGAGCTTTTCGGCATCGTCTTTTCCGTAGGCGATATCGGTTTCCACTTCAAATTTTACGTCTTTAAAGCGGAGCATTTTCTTGTTGTTTTGAGCACCGTCGAACAATTTGTCGATTGCCACGAACAAAAATTGCGCAAATGTCATAATGTACACCCCTTAAGAATGATATTTAGTATAAATGTATTTTAGCACATATCCTACACTTGTGCAACAACCAAAATCGACACTTTTCGAGTATTATCGCAAAAAATCCGCCGTTGACATATCCTGAAAAGTGTGTTATAAACTCTATGAAAACTTATGTGGACTTTTCCGGGCCCAAGCCACCTTTTCGCCACACAACGCTATGCGCTGTGTTTTTTTATGTCAAAAACACACTTTGAGGTATTATGAAAAAGCTGAAACTTCCGAGCGAAGTCGTCTATCTTGCGGCAATAGTGTTGCTGGCGTTTTCGGTTGCCATGCTCACGAGCGTGGATTTCGGCATATCGATGATAGTTGCGCCCGCATACATTTTGAGTCTGGTCGTACCTATCACTTTCGGTCAGGCGGAATATGTGATTCAAGCGATACTCTTCGTGATATTCTGCATCGTGATGAAAAACTTTCGCATCTCGTATTTGTCGTCTTTTATAACCTGCCTGCTTTACGGTGCGGTGCTGGATCTTTTCAGACTTATCCCGATTTTCAACCCTGCCGTTACACCGCCGGGAAGCATGGATCTTTGGGTAAGAATCGTGATGTTTATCCTCGGCGTGCCGATGTCGGCGTTTTCTATCGCCTTGTTTTCAAAGACGTACCTGTATCCCGAAGTGTATGATTTATTCTTTATGGGCATCAGCAAAAAATACTGCATAAAAACCGCGGTTTTCAAAACTTGTTTCGACGCTTTTATGCTCGTTCTCGGCACGACGATGACGCTTGTGTTTTTCAAAAAATTCGTAGGAATCAACTGGGGCACGCTCGTTATGACGGTGTGCAACGGAACTTTGATAAGTCTGTTTTCAAAGCTGCTCGACAAGTGTATAGACGTTAAACCAATATTCAAACGCTTTGCTTCGCACTTCGCCCTTGACGAGCCGATACCGACAAGAATCAAACATTCTGCTTATGTTCGAGAAATATGATTCGCCGCCATCGGTTTGTTTGAATTAAAAAATCGCTCGTTCAAGCGATTTTTTAATTCAAGCCTATTTCGGTCAAGCGATGTTTGCATGCAAAGATATAACACGAACAAAGCACCTCATCGACAACCACGATTTACTATACGTAAATGCGCGAATAAATCTTAACTGCCCGACTCTGTTTAGCGATTTAGAGTTCGATTGCGTTGAATTCTTTTATGTTTTTCATAACGAGGTCGAAATAGCGGTTTGCGATGTCAACGTCTTTTTGATTGCCTCTGATTGCGGTTGAGAGCGTAACTCTGCCCAGAAGCGTCGTCACGGACATGAGGAAGAACGGCTTGTACTTCACTGCGCCGGAGATAAATCCGTCCACGAGTTTCATGCCGTCAAAGGTGAGTTTTTGGTCGTTCAAAAGCCCCATATTGCTCACTGCGATGAGCGGATTGGTATAGCCCGCCTTGATTGCAAATTCCGCTATGTCTTGCGGGAAAATCGTGTAAGCAAGTTTCAAAAGCGGCAAGGAATAAAGTCCCATAAACTTGTCGCGTTTAAATCCCTTCGTCGAGCGAATGACGTTGACGATTGTGTCTTGTATGCTTTCGCCCTTGCTCATCGTGCGCACCGCCATCCATGCCGTGTGATTGGTAAGTCCGCCTTGCAAACCGCCCTCGACGATATGCTTTCTCAAATCGATTGCGCAAGAAACGGTGAGGCTGTCGGTGTCTTTAAGACCGCACATCTCGTACAGCGAACGGAACACCGCCGCCATAATCGCGTCGTTGACGGTGATCCCCATCTTTTTTGCGAGCGCGCGGAGTTTGTCGAAATCTTCTTCGTTTATGACTCTTTTGATGATTTTGTTGGTGTCCTCGGGCACGCTTTCGCTCCAGGGAAACGCAACTTTGTCTTCGGTTTTGGAGATGTTTTTGTAGAGGTTTTTTGCGTGTTTCAAGTCCTCGCCTTCGAGCTTGGAATACACTTGGTCGTAACTTCTGGAACCGCTCTTCATATGGAGCGCGGAGTAGTTGCCTGCTTTAAGATTGGTATAGTTTTCACAAAGCGTCGCAAGGAAGTATTTGAGGTCGCCGCCGTCCATGCACATATGGTTGTTGCGCAACGCAAGAACGGAGTGCTTGTCGTCCTCGAACACTGCGATTTTGATTTGCACGTTGTTGTCGTAAGGAATAACCCCCAAAAGCCACTCGTCCGCAACCTTGTCCGCGTCCTCGACTTTTTCATAGGAAACGATATCGTCTATCGTGTAGTTTTCTTCCTTCCAATACGGCTCTATGACGGTGGTGTTGAAACTCGAATGAAGCACCGGGGCTTTTTCAACCATAAAAAGCACGACGTTCTTCAAAACTTCCATATCGAAGCTACCCTCGTAGGTGAGCTTTGCATGCACCATTCTGTCGTAATAGTTGCGGAACAAAAACTGCATTCTATCCCACATTTCAGCCTTCAATGTCGTTGCCATAAATCTCTCCTAGATGTCAAAATCGACACTTTATCAATGCAAAACGATATATTAATCGTCCCATTCAGTCCAATACTTTTGGTCTTCTTTCTCGTTTTTGTCTTCGAGTTCGGCTCTTTCTTTCTTGTTTTTCGCCTTTGCTTTCTTGACGACGAACACCATGAGTTCGACAAGTGCGCACACGACGCCGATGAGGCACAACAACCAACCCGGATGCCATACGCCGTTGACGGTGAGTCCCAAAATCACGTAAAGCATGACGCCGAAAATCTCAACGAAAACGGGCAGTTCGAACCACTTGATTTTGCTGTTCGTTCCAAATGCGATTGCCGTATCAACGCCCAAAAGCACAACAGGCATTGCGAGGAAACTCATCCATGCGCCTTCGATTTTGAACACGAGTCGAAGAAGCAAAAACACGAACACGGTAAGCAAAACTTCGCAGATAGCAACGAATATTCTGACGGGAACGTATTTCTTTTTCTTTGCGAATTTGACCGCTCCGTATGAAAGCAACACGCTTACGCCCGCAAACACACCGCCCACCATAATGAGCCATGCCGGGTGCCAAATCTTCGCAACGCCGCCTACGATGAGATACACGATTGTGAGCAATGCCACGATTGCCGCCGCACAAATGCTTGCCGCACTGATTTTGCGTTTGACTTCACCGCTCTTTATTTGTCTTTTTTCAAACTGTTCGAGAGTTTGATCGATATCGCCGAGTTCGGAAATCGCCATATCGTAAATGAGATTGTCGTCGCTCACGCCTTTGATACGCAACTCCTGCTCTCTGTCAAGAAGTTGACGAAGCAACGCTTTGCGGTATTCCATCGCCGCTTGCGTGGGTGCGATTTTTCTGAAATGCTCTTCAAGATACTTCTTGAATCTTTCTTTCATAACGTACTCTCCCTTGCGCGATTGCGCTTGATGTTTACACGAAATATACGCGCGTATCGGCGTTTGGTTACATTGTATCACAATTTTTTTTGCTTGCATACGGTATATGGAAAATCATTCTTTGTCACGCAACGAAACAAACTCGCAAAAAACTCTTTCCGCATGCGTTTTACATAACAAACAAGGAGGAATGCTTATGCTTTTCAATTTTTTCAATCCGTGCTGTCAAAACACGCCTATGCGCTACTGCAATCAACCGTCGATTGAATATATCAGAGGTCCGATGGGGCCGGTGGGAGCGACGGGCCCCAGAGGACCTATGGGGCCGCAAGGCGCACAAGGTCCGCAAGGTCCGCAAGGCGCAACGGGCGCGACAGGAGCTACAGGTCCCGTCGGTGCAACGGGAGCAACGGGTGCAACCGGGCCGCAAGGGCCTCAAGGCATCCAAGGCGAAACCGGTGCGACGGGCGCAACCGGACCGCAAGGTCCTGCCGGACCTCAAGGCGCGCAAGGAATACAGGGTGAAACGGGTGCGACCGGTCCTCAAGGTCCCGTCGGTCCGCAAGGTCCGCAAGGAGAGCCGGGCACAAGCGCATTGCAAGACGCATTGTATGCCTACGGCGGTACGCAAACGGTTGCGACGGGCGCGATAATTCCGCTTGCCAACTCAACATCCACGCCTACGACCACAATGACTTTGACGGACAACGCAATCGTTTTGCCGGCAGGCACTTATCTCGTAACCTACGGGGCAACCGGCACGCGAACGACGGACGGAAATCTGTCGGCGCAATTGTATGCAAACGGCTCGGCACTCGCAAACGAAATCGTCAGTGACAACGCCACCTCCGCAAACTCGGCAAATCTGTCCAAAACCATTCTTTACACCGCCGCCGCAGACGGAACGACTCTTTCTTTGTATAACACGTCGGGTGAAAGCGTAAATCTCACGGGAGCAAACATCACTGCGGTCAGAATTCTATAATAGCCGGAGTTTATCAACCAAAAACGCACACTTTAAGTGTGCGTTTTTGCATTTTATCGTATTTTTATTTGCTTTTACATCATTCGATTGCGTCAAAGAAATCTATAAGTTTTGCGATTTTTTGCTCGGCGGTAAGTTTGTTGACTTCAAATATCATGGACGGCGGAATGGTGGTTGTAAGCACCACGCTTCCGCTGTTTTTGGCAACCGCGTTCATAAGACTTTCGTTTTTGAAGATGTCGGCGTCATAGAAATTTACACCCGCTCCGTTGCGGTTGATGACGATTCTCGACACGTCGTAATTGGACGCGAGATTTTTCAAAAGCGCGATATTGATAAGATTTTCAAGCGGCAAATCCACTTCGCCGTACACCTCGCCGAGTTCCTTGACGAGCGAATCTCTTGCGCTCTTTGACGCAACCTTTGATATTTGCTTGTACACCCTCAACTTGTCGCGACCGGATATATAGCTGTCGCTGATGAACGCCGCCGCGTCCACCTTCATTTCCACGTCGCGTTCGGGCTTCTTGACGACGCCCGTCTTTATCTCTTGCACCGCTTCGTCAAGCAATTCCAGATACATCTCGTAACCGACTTTTTCGATATGCCCGCTTTGCTCCGCGCCCAAAATGTTACCCGCGCCTCTTATGGACAAGTCGGCAAGCGCAACTCTGAATCCGCTGCCTATCTCGGTGTTTTCAAGCAGCGAATCCAACCTCTTTTGCGCGTTTTCGGTGATAGTACCGTTTTCGGGAACGGTGAAATATGCGTGTGCCAAAACGCCTCGTCTGCCCACTCTTCCCCTCAACTGGTAGAGTTGCGAAAGTCCGAAGCGACCGCTGTCTATGACGATGAGCGTGTTTGCGTCGGGAAGGTCTATTCCGTTTTCTATAATGGTTGTCGACACGAGGACATCGAATTCTTTGTCGTAAAATGCGCTTATGCGTTGTTCGAGTTGACCGGGAGCCATTTGTCCGTGAGCGGTGATAACCCTTGCGCCCTCGCACATTTGACGGATTCTGCTTGCAAATGCGTCGAGCGCGTCTATATCGTTGAGAAGCACGAGCGTTTGTCCGCCCCTTGCAAGTTCTCTTGTGATTGCGTCCTTGCAAAGCGCGTCGCTGTAACCCACCACGTATGTTTGAATCGGTAGCCTGCCTCTCGGTGCGGTTTCCAGCATGGATATATCTCTGACGCCCGTGAGCGACATATTGAGCGTGCGAGGAATAGGCGTTGCAGATAGCGTCAACACGTTGACAAGCGGATATTTTTCTTTGAGCTTTTCCTTGTGTTCGACGCCGAAACGTTGTTCCTCGTCAAGCACAAGCAAGCCTAAATCGTGAAATTCGACGTCTTTTGCAAGCACTTTGTGCGTTGCGATAACCATGTGCGTGGTGCCGTCTTTTAGTTCTTTGAGAAGTTGTTCGTTTTCCTTTGACGATTGAAGTCTTGTGAGCAATCCGCATTTTATGCCGAACGGTTCGAGGCGTTTGACGAGATTTTCATAATGCTGTCTTGCAAGTATCGTGGTCGGGGCAAGCAATACGGCTTGTTTCGAATCGAGAACGGTTTTGAACATCGCCCTGAACGCAACTTCCGTCTTGCCGAAGCCCACGTCGCCCACAAGCAACCTGTCCATAATTCGTCCGCTTTCCATATCGTTTTTGATATCGGCAATCGCTTTGAGCTGGTCGGGAGTTTCCTCGTATTCGAAATTGTCCTCGAATTCCTTCTGCCACACCGTATCCGGCCCGTACTGGAATCCTTCCGCATCCTGTCTCGCCGCATAGAGCTGCACGAGCTCCTTCGCGATCTCGCGGACTGCCGTGCGGACCTTCGTCTTCGTCTTCGTCCACTCGGTCCCGCCGAGCTTGTTTAACTTCGGAACCTTCGCGTCAGCCCCCGCATACTTCTGGATTCCCTCCAGACGGGTCGCCGGGAGATAGAGGTTTCCGCCATCCCCGTACTCGACCTTGATGTAGTCTTTGATGACATGGTCCTGCTCGATCTTCTCGATTCCCTTATAGATGCCGAGACCATGACTCTCATGCACCACGTAGTCGCCGACAGAGAGTTCGGAGAAGCTGCTGATCTTCTTTCCTTCGTAATTATATTTTTTCCGCTTTTTCTTCCGCGGCTTTTATAATTCCTAAGTCGCACAACAAAGGCACGGAAAAATATTCTTCCGTATTCAAAAAATGCTTTGCTTCCCGCTCCGCAAATGCAAGCCATTCTCTTTTCTCGTCACCTCGTTTTTTCAAGTATCGATAGGCTTTCAAAATGCAATGAACGCCCTCGGCGCGG
>ENA-OROD01003260-OROD01003260.1-human-gut-metagenome-genome-assembly--contig:-NODE-3260-length-10873-cov-2.774727_pt1 | contig 10873 bp, 8 predicted proteins | sample MGYA00242123_ERZ509038 | MGnify/ENA primary metagenome ERZ509038 (study PRJEB26280, sample SAMEA2338719) | human gut metagenome | biome: human gut; feature: human-associated habitat; material: faeces... | reverse complement strand
TGCAAGCCGCAGGTATGTCGGCATGCCGCGCTTATCCGTTCCCGATGCGGCGGTGAGCAACCCGAGCCGTCCGCCGTCGAGAATATTTCTTACATCGCCGTCAAGTCCCGCGCGGTCGCAGAATATAAGGTCGGCGCCGGTATATACAATATGCTTCTCCATTTTATGGCTGGTCCTTTCTTTGCCCCTCTTTGTCCATGTGCCTGTTTTCTTTGTCCGCAAAGAAAACGAGGCTCTCGGAAATATGTCAAAGGACCGGCGGCGCGGCTCCCGCCGTCGGTCATGCGGTTTATTTACCGGATATGGTTATGCCGTTAAATGAAATATAGGGCATCAGTGTCACGCCGTCTGAGACTGTCTCGGCGGAGATATCTCTTACGTTCATAAGCATATCGGCAAGGTTGCCCGATATCATGGTTTCGGCAGCGGCATCGGTGATCCTTCCGTCTTCGATTATAAAGCTGTTCTTGGCAACACCCGAGAAATCGCCGTTGGCAGACGGCTCACCGCCCGAGAAGCGCGCAACGATAAGCCCGTGCTTTACCGATGCTATCATATCGGCAAGAGGCTTGCTGCCACCCTCGATGATGAATCTGCCGCCGTCATTGGGCGCGCGGCGCTTACCGGTCTTGTTTGCAACATAGTTTGAAATGTTGAACTCACGCAGTATGCCGTTCTCTATTATATTGAAGTTTTCGGACGGAAAGCCCTCCGCGGTATAGCGGTCGGTCATGGCAAGGCGGGGATCGCGCGCAGCCATGCAGACGGTAAGCGACTCGTGAGCCACCTGCTTGCCCAGCTTGTCGAGCCAGATGCTCGTGCCGTCAAGGATGTGATTGTCGCCGGCAAAATTATCGAGCGCCGAACCCAGCAGATCGCCGAGGCAGCCGGGTGTGAGTATCACCGTTCCGATAAACTTTCCATCGACCGCACGGGTATCTATCTGCTTTTCGGTATCGCCGAGATCCTGCTTCATCGATCCGCATTCCATAAAGGGCTTGGAAAGATCATGCGTCACGCACTGTGAGTAAAAGAAGGAGGATGCCTTCTCGCCGTCGTGCGCGGAGAACATGGGGGAGCATATCCGCCGCGGGTATCAAAGCGGACTCCGTTGGAGTTGCGGTAAACATTGTGGAAAGCCGAATGATCGGTTATAAGCTGTTCGACGACGATCTTCGGGAACATTCTTCCGATATCCCCGACAAACTCGCGTGTGCGTTCAAAGAGCCGCTCGGTATCCGGCTCAAGCTCGCCCTCGGTAAACGAACCGTTTGCAATGACGGTGGCGATGTCCCACGCGTCATCCGCCGCAGAAGCATCTCCGGTCGCAAGGCAGTCGCGTACCGCCTCGGCTACCGCATCCGCCTCAAAGCTGTTTATACGCGCGCTTCCCTTTTTGCCGTCCTTTATGGACATAAGCGAAAGCGTGGTATTGAAAAGAGTGCGGAAAAGCGAAAAGTCGCCGCCCTCATAGTTGAATTCATGCACCTCGCCGTAATTCACCGTGCAGGATGCCTTATCTGCCCCCGCGGCAAGGAGAGCGGAAATGGCATTTTCGGCAATGGCGTCAAGATCGTATATTTCTTTCATGTCACAGATCTCCCTTCTTTATCAGCGGCCGGCGATGTTTACGCGGCAGCGCAGTGCGGGACCGCCAAGTCCCACCGGCATGGGCTGCTTTTTACCGCAGTAGCCGGACGACGACCATGTCACAGTATCCGATACCATATCGACGGTCTTGAGCATTTCAAACGCAACGCCCGAAATAGTTGTGTCGAGTATCGCGCGTCCGAGCTTGCCCTTCTTTATCTCATAGCCCATGGTAACGCCGAACATGAACTCGCCGGTCGTGTCAGCCTGTCCGTTGTTAGTGCTGCAGAGCATATAACCGTCGTCTACCGACGCTATAATATCCTCAAGCCTGGACTCGCCGGGAAGCACCGCGGTATTTCTCATACGTATGAGAGGCTCGTCCGAGAAGGCAAACGCACGCGCGTTGCCGCACGGCTCCGCGCCGAAGCGCTCGGCGCTCTCGCGGTTGTGCATATAGCCTGTAAGGATACCGTCCTTGATGAGCACAGCGTCCTTGGCGATAACGCCCCCATCGTCAAGCCAGACCGGCAGCGGCGCGGGCTTGCCGAATGCGGTGTGAGCATAGTCCACCATCGACACAAGCTCGCTTGCCACTTGCTTGCCCATAAGGTGAGCGGCGACAGAGCCGCCCATGACCATATCCGCCTCAACGGTATGACCGACAGCCTCGTGCGCCAGCATTCCGGATAGCTCGCCGGCAAGTATGCAGGTCTTCACGCCCGCCTCTGCGTATACGCCCTCTCTCTTTTTCATGATCTCCTCATGCAGCTTGTCAAGCTCGGGATAAAACTCCTCGGGCGAGTGGAACTGACTTTCAAAATCCCCCCAACCGCCAAATATACCGGTATGCTCAACGGTGACACCTGCGGGAGTCATTGCGGACATGATAACATACATATAGCTGCGGTTCATTCCCACGTGACCGTCGGCACAGTCGGACGTTGCGATCACCTTTTCAATGCATTCATTGAAAAGAACGATATTGCGGCTCGCAAGATCGGGGAACTTTTTCACGATGTACGCATCTATGGTGCGGGCAAATTCAATGTAGAATTTCTGCTCCGGATCGGCGGCATCGCTGTACTCGGTGATCATGCCCGAGGGCATGTGAGCCAGCGCGGGCTTACCGCGGCGCAGGCGCTCATCCATGAACGCGGCGTTCTCTCCCGCGGCGCGTATGACCGCGTCAACAGCATCCGGCGTGCATCCGGCTACCGATGAAAAGCCGTACATTCCGCCTCGGCGCACACGCGCCGAGACTCCGGACGATTCGGAGCGCTGGTTGCCTACGATATTACCGCCAAGCAGAACTATGCGGCGGTTGCGGCTCCTCTGCACGCGCACCGTTGTATCGGCGCCGGGCAGGAAGAGCCCTTTTTTGTCAAAAACAAAAGGATCAAGCATTTTGTGACCTCCGTTATTTCAAGATTTGAAACGTGCTTTTATTTCCATAGATAATTATATCACCAAGTATAAGAAATAACAAGTGCGCCGCGGTATAAAACACCCGTTTTTTTGTAAACCTGCGGTTGTTTTTTTCATTTCCCTATTGACACGGAGATATTTTTGTGATATCATAATGATACCACATAGAACAACGGAAAGGAACTCATCATCATGAAAGAAAAAATTTATAAAAGCAAAAAGAACGGCATGGCAGTGCTCATTATCATGATAGTGCTTTACGCGGCGGCAATAGCGGGCATGGTTTTCGGCGGCATAGGAGCGGAAGCCGGAAACAGCACCGGCGCGATAGTGCTTTTCGTCATATCCTGCGTATGGGTATGCGTGGGCTTTATCCCGATATTCGGACTTAAGGTCCTGCGCCCGCAGGAAGCGCTCGTACTCACGCTTTTCGGAAAATACGTAGGCACGCTGCGCGGGGACGGCTTCTACTTTGTCAATCCCTTCTGCGTTGCGGTAAACCCCGCGGCAAAGACGAAGCTGAACCAGAGCGGAGACGTTACGACGATAAAAAAGCTTGCTACGAATTCCGAGCAGGGCTTTGAGGTCGAGCCGGTAAACAAAAAAATATCGCTCAAGATAATGACGCTCAACAACAACCGCCAGAAGGTAAACGACTGCCTCGGCAACCCCATTGAGATCGGCATCGCCGTAACATGGCGTATAGTTGACACAGCCAAGGCGGTATTCAATGTTGACAACTACAAGGAATATCTCTCGCTCCAGTGCGACAGCGCGCTGCGCAATGTAGTACGCATTTACCCCTACGATGTCGCCCCCAACGTTGACACCACCGGCGACGGTGTTGCCGATGACGGCAGCCTGCGCGGATCGAGCGACATTGTGGCATCCCGTATACGCGACGAGATACAGGACCGCGTGAACGACGCGGGCATAGAAATACTTGAAGCGCGCATAACCTACCTCGCATACGCCACTGAGATCGCGGCGGTCATGCTTCAGCGTCAGCAGGCATCGGCGATAATCGACGCCCGCCGCATGATAGTTGACGGCGCAGTGGGCATGGTCGAAATGGCGCTTGACAGACTTGCCGAGCACGGCACGGTTGAGCTTGACGAGGAGCGCAAGGCTGCTATGGTCTCAAACCTTCTCGTGGTCCTTTGCGGGAACCGCGATGCCCAGCCGGTGGTCAACTCCGGCAGCATATACTGATACCGGATCATGGGTGATAACGGAAAAAAGCAGGTCCCTCTGCGGCTGTCGGCAAAGCTGTACGACGCTATCGCGGCATGGGCAGAGGATGACTTCCGCTCGGTGAACGGTCAGATAGAATATCTGCTCACCGAGTGCGTGCGCCAGCGAAAGAAAAACGGCTCACCCTCTCCGCGCGAGCTTGACAAGCCTCTTGATATTGATATAAAATAAGACAAATATAAAACAAATACAAGGAAAGCACTTTCGGGAACGAATTTTTTGTTGACAATGTTCCCTGACGCCTGTATAATAAAGGCGAAGTGCTTTCCTCTTTTTTTCGGAAGCGCCCAGCATCCCCAACGCCGACTGCCCCGATGCGGGCAGCGTAACGAAAAAGGAGCCACAACTATGAGAAAGACACTATCGATACTGCTTGCGGTTTTGTTTGCGGCACTGTTCACCGTGCTGTCCCTTGCCTTGGATGCCGCCGTACCGTCAGCCACCGCCGAAAAGGACGGACTTTCTGCTTTTATCTCCGCCGATGATGCAACGGATCACATCCTGGTAAAGGTCCGGAATCTCTCCTCCGAGTATGCGGGAACGATCACCGTTTCCGTAAGCTCCTCCGACGGCGCAGAATGGCTGTGCAGACGTACTGACGACGTTGCTGCCGACCTACCCGGTCATCCGGCGGTGGTCTTGGATCCGTCAGATCTCTCCGGACCATTCGACCTCGACACAGGAGAAGAGCGGGCACTGAATTTCATTCCGCTTGCGGCGATCTCTGAGACCAATCAGTTCGTTGTTGAAAAGAGGGGCTGCTTTATATCCTCACGCCCCGCGGCAGCGGCAATATCACTTGTCTCGGCGCTCTGCCTTGCGCTGTGCTTCAAGGGTACAAAGCTCCCACGCCGTTTTCTCGGCATCCTGCTCGTCGCCGTTACGGTGCTTACCGCGGCGGTACTTCCCGTGGAAGCTGCAGATACCGTGCGCTCCTTCACCGTGAGCATTGAGACCGGAGGCAGGACGGTAAGCGCCGAAATATCATACCATTACAACTTCAAGGAAAAGGAGGTTGCAAGATCGGCCGGCATGGAACGCTTTGAGATAACATATTACTGGGGTCCTCACGGGAACGATATCCTCAATGAGGAATACATCAAATCGCGGAGTGCGGCTTCACCAGCATTCCGATGGAAAACAACACAGTTGAAAACAACAAAGCGGCGCTCACGCTGCTGAAAAAGTACGGGCTTTCCTGCTCCGCCCTCTGGGACTGGAGGATAAACGATCTCGTTCACTCGTCCGCGAGTTTCACTCAGGAACGCGTGGACGAGGTCATCAGCGAGGTCATAGCCGATTACGGCGGATATGACAACCTGCGCGGCTACCTCATCACCGACGAGCCATCGGAAAAGCTGTTCCCGCGCCTCGGCATGATAACCTCCGCCATCCACCGCCTTGATCCCGGGCGCTCAGTGATGATAAACCTCTATCCCATCACGGTAAGCTCCAAAACGCTCGGCTCACCAAGCTACGAAAAGCACATAGATGCTCTGTGTACGCAGGTGGACCCGGACTACATAAGCTACGACCAGTATGTCTTCTGGGCAAACGGAAAATACAATATGCAGGTGTTCAACAATCTTGAAACGGTGCGGAAGGCGGGCCTCAAGCACGGCAAGGACTGCATGCAGATAGTGCTGCTCACCAAGCACTCCACCACCAAGAACAACTACGGCGACCTTACGCCGACGCAGATCATGTGGGAGGTCAACCTTGACCTTGTTTACGGCATGAAGCGCATCTCCTACTTTACGTTCTGGCTCGACAAGGACCTTATGGACGACGGCTGGACAAATTCCTGCATGAATTACCTCGGCGAGGTATACCCGCACTACTACGATGTTCAGAAAATAAACAAATGGCTCCTGCCCATCGGCCGCGAGCTGTTTGACAAAATGTCCACCGCGGTATTCCATCTCGGCGCCACGATACCCTTCAACACAGTCGGCTACACACCGTACGGCGACCTCGGCGAGATCGACGGCGACGATGCCGTGATAGGCTTCTTTGACGACGAGAGCTTTATGATAGTCAACAAAAACTATCAGGACGGCGCAGAGTATGAACGCAAATACACGCTCAAAGACCACCGCGGCGGACTTGAATACTTTGATACCGACACGGGAGAGTGGCGCTACGCCGACGGAGCCTCATTCATGTCGTATGACAAAAACGGTTGCTGTGTGCTTACGATAGCACCCGCCGCCGCTCTGCTCCTGAGAGTAAAAAAATAAGCCGAAAGGATCACTGTCATGAAAAAAACACTTTCAGTTCTTCTTGTCCTCCTGTTTGCATTCTCTCTCACCGCGCTGACGCTTGCGTGGGGTCCCGCCGCCAAGGGCACTGCGGAAAAGGACGGCCTCCGCGCGACCTCGGCGATATCCGCCGACATATCCGCGCACGACCATATAGACATAACCGTTGAGAACGTCTCCTCGGAATACGCAAAGCAGATAAGCGTTTCGCTTTCCGCGAGCGACGGCGCCGTGTATTACGGTGAAGAAGAAGCTCCCGTCGATATCCCGGTCGGCGACAAGCACACATTTACCTTCAGGAGCTACCGCCATGTCGAAAGCACCGCCGGAGCCGACAGCACGGGTACATCAAAAAAGGGTTGCGGTTCATATGCCGCAGGCATCGCCGCTGCCGCCGCTGTGCTTGTCGGAGCCGCCTGCCTTGTCGTCCCCGTCAAGGACAAACGCCGCGCACGCCGCATTATCTGCATAATGCTCGTTGCCGCCGCGCTCCCATTGGCGACGATCCCCGCAGGAGCCGCCGACACCGTGCGCTCGTTTACACTGACAGATGAGGACGTAGAATTCTCATTCACGGCTACGGTAACGTATCATCACGATTTCAAAGAAAAAGAGGTAAGCAGGACCACCGGCATGGAAAAGTTTGAAATTACATATTATTGGGGACCTCACGGCGATGAGATACTCAATGAGGAATACATAAAAGCCATCGCGGACTGCGGCTTTACAAGCATCCCGATAGAAAACAACACTGTCGAAAACAACAAGGCGGCGCTCGTGCTGCTGAAAAAATACGGTCTCACCTGCTCCGCGCTGTGGGATGCCCGCATAAACAACATCGTATTCAGCACGAACGCGGTCACGCAGGATGAGGTCGATGCAGTCATAAAGGAAGTCGCAGCCGATTACCGCGAATTTGACAATCTGCGCGGCTATTACATTATGGACGAACCCGCCGCAGATAAATTCGAGCGTCTCGGCATGGTGATATCCGCACTGCGCCGTCTTGATCCCGACCATGTGGGAATGATAAACCTCTTCCCCACCTACGCAAGCGCCAAGCAGCTCGGAACGACCACCTACAAGAAATATCTTTCCGAATACATTTCGACCGTTGCGCCCTCCTACATAAGCTACGACCACTATCATTTCAGAAAGAACAAAACACCGCGCGCCGGATTTTTCACCAACCTTGAAAACGTGCGTTCGGCAGGCATCGGGGCAGGTCTTGACCAGATGCAGATAATACTGCTCACAAAGCACATGAGCTACGCCGACCTTACTCCCACGCAGATAGAATGGGAGGTCAATATGTCTCTGGCATACGGCATGAAGCGTATATCCTATTTCACCTTCTGGCTTGACAAGTCGCTGACCGATCAGGACTGGACCAACGCCTGCATGGACTACACCGGCAAGAAATATCAGCATTATTATGACGTGCAGGAGATAAACAAGTGGCTGCTCCCTCTCGGCAACGAGCTGTTCGGGAAGCAGTCAACGGCGGTATTCCATCTGCCATCGGGTGAAAACGGCTGCCGCGAGTATTACTCATACGGCGATCTCGGCGAGGTTGAGGGCAAACAGGCGGTCATAGGCTTCTTTGACGACGGCAGTTTCATGCTTGTAAACAAGCGCTACGATGCCGGCGAAAAGAACCGCATGAGCTACACACTTTCCGATCTTTCGGAGGGACTTGAGTACTTTGATACCGACTCGGCATCCTGGAAGAGCATCGACGGCACAAAATACGCCGCCAAAAACGAGGCGGGCAGGTACGTTATCACGCTCGATCCCGGCGCGGGACTGCTCATGCGCGTTTCCGATAAGTAAACTTGAAAGCTCTTTATATGATAAGAGGCACGATGGGGGTCGGAAAGACCTCCGTCAGCCGCGAGCTTCTTAAACTGCTCTCCGCGCGGCGGAACTGATAGCTTCGTCTGTCGATTTGCCCGCAACGCTTGACAAGGCGTGTCGTATTTGATATAATTATCGTATCCAAAGCGCGGGAGGCGGCGTAAAGATGGATCTTAACAAACTGATAGGTCTTGATTATTCATTTTATACATTGGCATGCGCGGTGTTTTTTCCGATTGCGGCGGCGCTCGCCGTGTTTCTCTGTCTGCGCCGTGCAGGAACGGTAAGAAAGATTCTCGGGTATTTCATCCCGATGCCGATATATGTCGCGCTGTGCATCTTCGTGCTTTGCGAACCGCAGAATTCCGTAATCCCGCTTTTTCAAAAAGCGGGACTTGATGTGACTCTGCACCTTCCCGAGGTGCTCGGCGCATTTGCCGCCGTGATGCTCGGGATCCTTTACCTCGGTATAGTCTCTCTCGCCTGCGGAGGCGGGGTAAAAAAACGCGCGGGACGCATCACCTGCGGTATCTTTACCGCGATATTCACCGCGTTCGGCGGCTTTCTTACGGTAATGCAGAACGTGTGCTTCCCGGAAGGCACAGTGACGATCCCGGAAATCGCAGACCGTTCGCCGGTGATAACGCTCGGCGAGACTTTCAGGCATTTCGGCATCGGCTTTGACTGCGATATCGGGCTTGACATCGTGATCCTTGCCGCGTTGCTCGTTTATCTAATAATATATTTTCTCACCTTCCTCGGCGCGGGACATACCGCCGACGAAGAGGAGCTTTCTGTCTCCGCGCGTCATGGGCGCGGCAACTACGATCCCGCCGTGGAACAGTGCTGCGCGCTTTGCGAGTATGCGCGCCTCCTCAAGGACGATCCCGGCAATGTACTTTGCGACCGTGCAGGAGTGGTGAGCGAGGATCACTGCTGCCGCAGATTCGTGTACGATCCTCTCAAACGTCACCCGGTGCGTATACCGCTGCCGGGGATGACGGATAATAACGATCATGAAGACAAGAAATAAGATAAAAGTCTGCCACGTACTGACCGACTCTGCCGTCGGCGGCGCGGGCAGAGGCGTTGCGGAACTTATTTCGGCGACCGACCGGGAACGCTTTGCGCTCTCGGTCGTTTTGCCATGCGGCTCGGCGGTGCGCCGACTGCTTGATGGCTCCGACGCCGAGCTGATAGAAGCGCCGTATATATCCGACCGCTCATACGACGCGCGCGCAATACCCGTCCTTTGCGGGATATTCCGCAGGATGAAGCCGGATATCGTCCATACGCATTCGGCTTTTTCCGCACGCATCGCCGCACGGCTTTGCGGCGTACCGGCAACGGTGATGACGCATCACTGCGCGGAAAGCGTAAAAAAAATACCGTTCGGCGGCATGATCCAACGCGCCACCGCAACACACGCCATAGCCGTAAGCCGCGGCGCGGCACAGGCGCTCGCGGCGTCGGGAATGCCGCACGAGATGATAACGGTCATTCCCAACGGCTCGTCGCCGCTTCGCACCGCCGACGAAAATGAGCTTGACGCCCTTCGCAAAAGGCTCGGAATACCGCGCGACGCATTTGTCGCCGGCATTTTCGGCAGGCTAGAGCCATGCAAAAGCCACGAGGTGTTCGTAAAAGCCTCCGCGCTATGCTGCGCAAAAGCGCCGGATATGCGCTTTATTGTTGTCGGAGACGGTTCGGAACGGAAAAAGCTCATATCGCTTGCCGAAAAAACGGGGCTTGCCGGGAATATGCACTTCTGCGGCTTCTGCCGGGATATCGCGCCGTATATGGCTCTGTGCTCGGTAAATGTCAATACAACGGTAAACGGAGAAGCCTCCAGCCTTGCGATCATTGAGGGAATGAGCATCGGCATACCGCCCGTAATGTGCGATACTCCGGATAACCGCCGCATGACAGCGGACTGTGGAGTGCTCACGCGTCCCGGCTCGGCAGCCGCTGACGCAATAATGAAGCTGTACCGGGACCCCGAGATGAGAAAAAAGCTCTCCGCCGCCGCTGAAAAAAGGTACAAGGAACATTACACCGCAAAAATATTCGCGGGAAGGACCGCCGGTGTATATCTACGCGTAATAAACGGAAATGCTTTTCCCGCAGGTCGGTCCCACGGTGGTAAATAAGCAGGACCTGCAGTGAATAATAAAACGCCGGGATCCGCCTGAACGGATCGGACGGAATACGTAAATTCTTACACTAAACGCAACCCTAAATTGCACTGTTGCATTTACTTTGAGAATTTACGCCGGACTGAACATATCTCACGTCTCACGGATGCAATTTTACACTTGACAACCGTAGCTATCAATGATAAAATATAAGGGTATGCGGGTATGGCGGAATTGGCAGACGCGTCGGATTTAGGATCCGATGGGCAACCGTGCAGGTTCAAGTCCTGTTACCCGTACCATAAAAGGGCTACAAAATAGATGTAGCCCGTGAAAACCCCGATTTTA
>ENA-OROD01003255-OROD01003255.1-human-gut-metagenome-genome-assembly--contig:-NODE-3255-length-10891-cov-2.037468_pt1 | contig 10891 bp, 10 predicted proteins | sample MGYA00242123_ERZ509038 | MGnify/ENA primary metagenome ERZ509038 (study PRJEB26280, sample SAMEA2338719) | human gut metagenome | biome: human gut; feature: human-associated habitat; material: faeces... | reverse complement strand
CCGTATTTCGTGAAGAGCAATCATTTTTTCACTTCGAATGGTCTTTACCGCATCTGTCAGCTGACCTGACATGGCAGCTGCTCTGGTGCCCTGTCTTCTGGAATATTTGAAAATATGGGTTTCATAAAAATCAATCGAATCCACAAAGTTCCTGGAAGCTTCAAATTCTTCCTCCGTCTCTCCCGGAAAACCGACGATCACATCGGTTGTCAATGCCGGATTTTCAAAATACTTTCTCAGGATACCACAACGTTCTGCATATTCTTCGCTTGTATATCTCCGGTTCATACGCTTCAATGTCGCATTGCAGCCACTCTGCAGTGAGAGATGGAAATGTGGACACATCTTTGGTAACTTTGAAATTGCTTCTGCAAATTCTTCTGTGATAATTCCCGGTTCCAGTGAACCAAGCCGGATTCTCTCGATCCCCTCGATCTGATGAACCGCCCGGATCAGATCCAGCAGATGTCTTTCTTTATCAAAATCAATTCCATAGGAACTTAAATGGATTCCCGTAAGGACAACCTCTTTGTATCCATTTTCTGCCAATGTCCGGACCTCTTCCGTTACATCTTCCATGGAACGGCTGCGGACTCTTCCTCTTGCATAGGGAATAATACAGTACGTGCAAAACTGGTTGCATCCATCCTGTACTTTGATGTATGCTCTCGTATGATCTCCCGGTCTGGTCAGATTGAGGGATTCATACTCCTTTGTATGCCCGATATCTTCCAGTTCCACATCCGGCAGTATCTCCTTTTCCCGCCCGCTCTCTGCACGGGACTTCCTATATTCATCCAGTATCCTGATCAGATCTTTCTTTTTATTATTTCCAAGCACGATATCAATACAGGAATCCACTTTTCCCTCCTGTGCCTGCACATAACATCCCGCTGCAACAACCACTGCATCCGGATTCATTTTCCTTGCCCGGTGCAGCATCTGACGGGACTTTCGGTCTGCAATATTCGTCACGGTACAGGTGTTGATCACATAGACATCTGCCCCCTCTTTAAACGGGACAATCTCATATCCGGCCTTTTCCAGCATTTCCTGCATAGCCTCAGTTTCATATGCATTTACCTTGCATCCAAGGTTGTGCAATGCAGCTTTTTTTGACATAGTTATTACCTCTTTTTTCCTCTAATGTTCCTTGACTTTTACTTTATCATCCCTTAGAATATACATAGGTCGTAACAGACCTCAAATATTGCAGATTCAAGGAGGGATTTGAAATGAAGACAGTACAGATTTCATTAAATTCAATCGACAAGGTTAAGTCATTCGTTAATACTATTACCAAGTATGACAATGATTTCGATTTAGTATCCGGAAGATATGTTATAGATGCCAAATCAATCATGGGAATTTTCAGTCTTGATCTTTCCAAGCCGATTGATCTGAACATCCACGCTGACGGAAACGTTGATGAAATTCTTACAGCACTTGATGCTTATATCATTAAATAAGCATTCAGGATAAACCAAATATTTGCCGATTTAAGAGGAAAGCCCTGAGAGGACTTTCCTCTTTTTATTATGCGGGCAACATGCCAGACTCCATGCCTGGCAACTGCCGCGATAATCAGCGAAACCTGTAAAGCGTGTTTCTCACGGTTTATGCTTCATTCTGACGGATCCGGATCACTTCTGCTGTCTCAATCGCCGTCTTCATCAGATCATCGATCACATCGGTCAGATTCAGTTCAGACTTCTCAATTCTTTCAAGGTTCGGTTTCGTCACCGGATGCTTTGCCACAAAGATCGTACAGCAATCCTCAAATGGCTGGATTGATGTCTCATATGTGTTGATCTTCTCCGAAATCTCCACGATCTCCTTTTTGTCAAATCCGATCAGCGGACGGTAAACCGGAAGCGTACAAACCGCATTGGTCGCATTCAGACTCTGCATCGTCTGACTTGCCACCTGACCGATACTTTCTCCGGTGATCAGCCCAAGACATCCGTCTTTCTTTGCAAAATGCTCGGCAATTTTCATCATATAACGACGCATAATGATCGTCAGCTCATCATGCGGGCATTTTTCATAAATAGCAAGCTGGATATCCGTAAAATTGACAACATGCAACTTGATCGGTCCTGCATAGGCAGATACCAGGCGTGCAAGGTCAACTACCTTTTCTTTCGCTCTCTCACTCGTATACGGTGGTGCATGGAAATAAGTTGCCTCGATCTCAACGCCTCTCTTGGCAATCATATAGCCGGCAACCGGACTGTCGATTCCTCCTGACAGAAGCAGCATGGCACTTCCATTTGTACCGATCGGCATCCCTCCTGGTCCCGGAATGATCTTTGAATAGATATAAACTTCTTCCCTGATTTCCACATTCAGTCTCACATCCGGATCATGCACATCTACCTTTGTCTCCGGGAATGCCTCCAGTACCGCTTCTCCCACTGCACAGTTGATTTCCATAGAATTGACCGGATAACGCTTATTTGCTCTTCTTGCCTCCACTTTGAAAGTAAGGTTCTTATCCTCATAGACCTGATCCACATAGGATACAACATCTTTCTTTAACTGCTCCAGTTCAGCCACCGGAACGCGTACAACCGGACAGATTCCCACGATGCCAAAGACCTTTTTCAGGCTTTCTACCGTTTCCTCAAAATCGTATTCTCCCTCACAGTCCACATAAACTCTTCCATGGCACTTATGAACCAGAAATTCTCCGTCTGCTCCCTGCAGGGCATAACGGATCTGACGCACCAGTGCATCTTCAAAAATATAACGGTTCTTTCCCTTGATTCCAATCTCTCCGTATTTGATCAAAAATGAATGAAATTTCATCTGCCTTCTCCTTCTCTTCTTATACACTTAGTGTCTTGTATATCTTCTCAGCATCGGAACACACTTATAAAGTGTCTCCAAAAGATAATCAATCTCTTCCTTTGTTGTAAACTCCGACATACTGATTCGGATGGTTGCATCCAGGTATTCCCTCGCTGCCCCAATTCCTTTTAATACTCCGCTGACTGCCGGATGGTTTGAAGCACATGCTGATCCGGACGATACATAGATTCCCTTGTCCTCCAGTGTATGCAGCAGAACCTCGCTCCGTACCCCGGCTACACCCAGGCTGATGATATGCGGAGCACTTCCCTCATCCGCCACTCCATGGATCACAGTATTTTCCATCTTACCGATCTCACTGATAAAGTATTCTTTCAGTTCTCTCATCAGGGCAGTCTTGATATCAAAATCTTTGTATGCAAGCTCAGCCGCAAGACCAAGCCCTGCAATTCCAGGTACATTCTCTGTACCGGAACGGATATCCCTCTGCTGGCCACCACCGAACAGAATCGGCCTGATCTTCACTTTCTCACCAATATATAAAAATCCCGTTCCCTTCGGTCCATGGATCTTATGTCCGCTGACACTGAGCAGGTCAATTTTCTGACGTTTCGGATAGATCCGGTATTTTCCAAACCCCTGTACCGCATCTGAGTGGAATAAGATCGACGGATTATAATCTTTCACGATCGACGCTGCCTCTTCCACCGGCTGAACTGTTCCCACTTCATTATTCACATACATGATCGATACCAGGATCGTCTCCGGGCATAACGCTTCTTTTAATGCATCCAGCTTGACCCGTCCGCAGCAGTCTACCGGCAGATAGGTCACACGAAAGCCTTCCTCTTCTTCCAGATACCGCATCGTATTTAAAATGGCGGGATGCTCGATGTACGTAGTGATCAGATGATTCCCTGCCCGTCTATTTGCTCTTGCACATCCGATCAGTGCAAGATTATCGCTCTCCGTTCCACCTGAAGTAAAAAAGATCTCTTTTACATTTACTTTCATAAGCTTTGCCAAAGATTCTTTTGCTCCTTTGACATAATGCTCTGCATCCACACCCTTGCGGTGCATGGATGACGGATTGCCGTAGTCCCGGCACATCACTTTATATACAAGCTCTCCCACCTCAGGATATGCCATTGTCGTGGCAGAATTATCTAAATAAGCTTCCATTTTCCCTTTCCTTTTCTTCTCTTTCTATATAAAATATGTTCTTTTCTCTGAGAATGCTACTGAACCTCTGCACACTCCAGATGATACATCAAAATTGAAAGTGTCGTAATTCCTGCAGTTTCTGTTCTCAGTATCCTTCTTCCAAGTGTGACCGGAACGGCTCCTGCATTTCGTGCCTGCCCGATCTCCTGCTCTTCAAAGCCGCCCTCCGGGCCAATGAAGATTCCGACAGACTGTCCCGGTCTGATCGCTTCGATTATGCTCATCGTTGCCTTCATGCCTTCTTCCAGTTCATATGGAACAAGGATCACATCCAACTCTTTTGCGAACTCCAGTGCCTCGGCATAGGTCTTCACGGTCTCCACTTCAGGAATCAGACCTCTGCCTGACTGCTCCGCAGCTCCCTTTGCGATCGCCTGCCAGCGAATCTGCTTTTTCCCGGCCTTTTTCTCATCCAGCCGGACAACTGAACGCTTTGCCGCAAATGGAACAATGCCGTACACTCCCAGTTCTACCGCCTTTTGAACGATCAGTTCCATCTTATCCCCTTTGGGAAGTCCCTGGAACAGCCAGATCTTTGACGGAAGTTCTGTATCTTTCTCCGTCTTCTCCCGGATCTTCAGCACAGCCTGATCACCTTCATACCCCTCTATCTGACACAGGTAAGCATTTCCAGTCCCGTCACTGACCTGTACCTCTTCGCCTTCTTTCATACGGAGGACATTCTTCATATGATTGACATCGGATCCTTCCAACCGGATCTTATCTCCCTGAACCCAGGACCGATCCGCAAAAAAATGCTGCATTCCATTCTCCTTTTACTAATTTCTTTTAATTCCTTTTTCTTGCAGTTACACACACCCACTCGCCCTGATAGGTCACATCAATGAGTTCCAGTCCCGCCTTTGCCACTGCCTCTTTTACAGTTTCTTCCTTATCATCAATAATTCCGCTTGTAATATAAATTCCGCCCGGTTTAAGCTGGTTTACGATCACCGGGGTCAGCTCTACCAGTACCGGTGCCAGGATATTGGCAGCCACGATATCATAACATTCATAACCGACCTTGTCCTGCACTGCTTTATCATCAATGATATTTCCGATCATGACTTCGTACTTGTCTCTGGAGATCCCGTTATTCTCCATATTTTCATAGGTTGCATCGATCGCACATGGATCAAGATCCGTTCCCACGGAATGTTCTGCCCCGAATTTCAGTGCCAGCATTCCAAGAATACCACTTCCGCATCCTACATCAAGAATCTTCGTCTTCTCCGTCACGTACTTTCTGATCTGCCGGATACAAAGCTGGGTTGTCTCATGCATTCCTGTTCCAAATGCCGTACCCGGATCAATATGGATGACCATTTTATCCTCATCGGACGGCTTTACATCCTCCCAGGACGGGATGATGAGGATATCATCCACATAGAACTGATGAAAATACTTCTTCCAGTTATTGACCCAGTCCACATCCTCCGTCTCGGATTCTTCAATCGTGCATTCACCGACGTTCACATAAGCAGACATCTCTTCTAATTCCTTTTTTACATTCGCCAGCACAGCTTCTGTGTCTGCCTCTTCTTCCAGATAAAAACTCAGATATGCCACTCCGTCATCCGGCTCGATCTCCGGAAGGATATCAACGAACATCTGCTCCTTATCTGATTCTGTCAGCGGGATCTTATCTTCAATCTCCACACCTTCGATCCCAAGATCTGCCAGCATACTGCTGACGATATCTTCTGCTTCTGTCGTTGTCTTCAACCGGAATTTATTCCATTTCATTTAATTTTCCTCCTGAAACCATAAATCTAAATCAACATGTCCTGTGATCCCGGGTACTTCTCCCGTCTCACTGTACTGCCACATTTTAAATGCATACGGACACTGTGGCTCTTCGTGATAATCCGCATACCAGAAATCATATCCTTCAAGTTCTTCCAGCTTCAGCGTAAATGCCATCCATTTCATATTGGCATAAATCATTGCATCGTACCCCTCTGCTTTGATACTGTCGCAAAATACCTTACAGTAATTTGTGAAATCTTCCCGTGTATTGGAATCGGTTCTTGCCTCATCCCCTTTGATCTCTTCTGTATCAAATACAACCGGTGCTGTGATGTCATACTGCCTGATATGCTCCAGTACAAAATCTGCCTCTTCCACTGTCTCGGACAAAGTTGTTGCCTGTGAAAAGAAATAAACTCCTACTTCCAGGCCGGCTGACAATGCACCCTGCACATTCTGGTCAAACATATCATCCAGTACCAGAACACCACTCTCTCCGTAGGCACGATATCCCAGCCGTACGATCACAAAATCAATCCCTCTTTCCTTTACCTGCTGCCAGTCTATATCCTCGCCCTGAAATTCAGAAACGTCCACACCCAGCTTTGAAGAAATATGCTTCTTCGTATCTGAATAAGTCTTATATCCGCTTTCCGGGTCCGTCACAAGATTCTTAAAATTATACGGGTTCTTTGCCACTTCGTCAAGCAGCTCTGCCTGATAAGAATTTCCTTCCACATCCTCAAAAGTATAACAGGTCGTATCGGATGAGGACTTTTTCACCTGCTCTTCATTCTCTGCGGCATCCGCAGCTTCTTTCCAGCCTTTTGTGCCTGCTTCTTTTTCCGCATCACCTGCTTTACAGGCCTCGAAAGAAAGCAGCAGAAAGAAGAGGAGCAGCACCCCCGCTCTGATCTTTTTTATCATTCTCTACACTCCATCTTTATTTTCAGCCTTAATCTTTATTTTACCACTACAGACGGCTTTTGCAAATACCCCATACCTGCAACAACGGAACTTCTTTTGTCCTCGCCTCTGCACGTTATCCTGCTGCCATTGAACTGATCATAAGTAACTATGGACTTACCTGTTCCATCATAGCCTTCTCAGGAGGACTGATCCTGGACGAAAACCGTTCTGTTCTTTATGAAAAAGGCTTCACAGCAAAGGACGCGGCTTCTGTGATTCAATATATTGAATCACAGGATTTTGACCTGACATGGAATCTTTATACCCGATCTGACTGGATTGTAAAAGATCCCTCAGACCCAAGAGTCCTTTTTTATCACAGCAGACAATGATCAGGATGGAATTGCACTGGCACTGAAGCAACTGGATCTCTGAAAGTTCTCATATATGACACTTGACATTTCTCTTTCTTCGTTTTAATATACTATTCATATATGATTAGTATGTTTATAAAGGAGTTGACGTTATGAATATTTTATGTTTTGGAGATTCAAATACTTATGGATATCGCCCTGACGGATCAGGACGCTTTGATGCAGATACCCGTTGGACCGGTCTGCTTCAGAAAAAGCTTGGAACCAATGACCGTATTATTGAAGAAGGTCTCTGTGGAAGAACTACCGTCTTTTCCGATGAATTGCGGGAAGGCCGCCGTGGACTGGATACGATCGGTATTCTCCTGGAAAGCCATGCCCCTGTGGATCTGCTCATCCTGATGCTCGGAACCAATGACTGCAAGACCCGTTACAATGCCTCTGCCGGCACGATTGCCAAGGGACTGGAACAGGTCATCACCAAAGCTCAGAAAAGTTCTTCCCACCCTTTTCGTCTTTTCGTGATCTCACCGATCCTCCTTGCTCCGGGTGTCGGCGATCCTGGATTTGACCCGGAATTTAATAAAGGTTCTGAGCTTGTCTCTCAGAACCTTGCCACTGAATATAAAAAAATTGCTGTCCGGTATCACGCTGATTTTCTCGATGCTGCCTCTGTTGCCAATGCCAGTGAAACCGACCGTCAGCATCTGGATGCTCTGGGGCATCGGCTTCTGGCTGAAGCAATCTATAAAAAGATCACCACTTAATCAATGGTTTTTGGGAGAACTTGATTGCAATTTAAACGACATAGCTTTGGAAATCAGCAACTTACTCAGCCTCGAAACGGATTTATTTGCAAATCAGGTATAACTGCAAAAAATCCTTGCAAAAAAAGATGTAACCCCATAATCGGGATTACACCATTTTTCTTACCTCATTTTGTATAGTATACATAAGCCCCATAAGGCTTCATTGTGATCTTTGATGCAAACTTTTCAGGAGCATCTTTATAATTGGAAATTACAAGCTTACTTCTCTCTGCTTTTACAGACTCATCCACCTCGTATTCCACTGTCTCATCCGTGAAATTGCAAAGAACAATCAGACTTTCTTTCTCTCCTTTTCTCAGGTAAGCATAAATCTTTTCATTCTCTGCATCCAGCAGTTCATAAACTCCATCCGTAATAATCGGAAGTTCATGACGCAGGGCAATCAGCTTCTGATAGTAATAGAAAACAGAGTCACTGTCTGCCAGAGCATTTTCTGCATTGATCTTTTTATAATTAGCATTGACACGAATCCATGGCTGTGCTTCAGAGAATCCGGCATTTTCGGAAGCATCCCACTGCATCGGAGTTCTGGCGTTGTCTCTGGACTTCAAATGAAGTAAATGGAGGGTATCTTCTTTTGAAAATCCTTTTCTTTCTGTAAAATCTTTAAAGATATCCAGTGCTTCTACGTCTTTGTACTCCTCGAGCTTCGTAAAATCTGCATTGGTCATTCCAAGCTCTTCCCCTTCATAAATGTAAGGAGTTCCCTGCATCATATGAAGACATGTTCCAAGCATTTTTGCCGAGATTTCTCTGTATTCTTCTGAATCGTTTCCAAAGCGTGTCACAGCTCTCGCCTGATCGTGATTGCACCAGTACAGACTGTTCCAGCCATTGCACTCATGCATCTTATCCTGCCACTGCGTCATGACTTTTTTCAGTGCCACAAGAGGCACACGGTTTGTTGCATATTTTCCATTCTCATCATAATCCAGATGCATATGGTCAAAATGAAAGACCATGTTCAGTTCTTTTCTTGATTCATCTGTATAAAAACTTCTTCTGCCTGTTTGCTGAAAGAAGAATCTTTACTCTGTGAAACAATTCTCACCTTTTAATCACTCTCCATTTTTTATTCATCTTCAAAGCTATGTTCTCTTTTAAATTCTTCAATCTCTTTTACACTCATACCAATTATTCCCGCTGATTCGTCAGAACCGGTATGCTGAAAGAAATCCTCTTCCTGCGGAAACATGAACCGGAACATTGCATAATTTGCAACATCGCACAGATATTCAAGATTCCCAGTTTCTTCGAATTTGGCAAGGCATTTTTTCAAACTTCCAATCGCATCAACGTTTCCGGTTGCAAAATTCAAATGTGCAGGTCCGTATTTATAATAGCTCTGCTCAATTAATCCTTTACGTTTTTCATCAAATGCCTTGGAATACTCTGTTTTCATGATTACTTCATTCATCTTTGCTCTCCCATTCCTCACAACTATGTTTATACTCTACAAAGCAGCCATCATACTCACTTTCTATGTTTGAACATTCATAACCATCTGTTTTATCATAATTTGCATACTTGCAAGTACCACAGCACTGTTTGCAACTTGCCATTACACATCGCCTTCCTCTCTATATGCTCCTTTAAAGTCTTTTTTATTTTTAAATTTTTTTGAAAACCGTTATCGAGTGTAACTTTTGAATTTTTATCTGATGTGAAAAGATTTTTGATGTCAATCTGTAATTTTTACTTCATACATCATCATTGCATTGAACAATCTATCTGGTATTTTGTCTTTGTAGGCTTCTGCAATAGCCTTGATATGATTTTCCTTTTCTTTTTTGTAGCATTCAAATGCCGTTAATACATCCCTATGCTCTTCTGATGATTCTTTCCGTTAATACTACAACATGAAATAAAGCATTTCTTTTTCTTGTTATAATAAACTCCTATCGGTAAATTCCCACGTTTTAGTTTATTTGAAACAAATAATTGATTTATTAATTTCGGAACAAAAATACAATTTTCAGGACAATAGACCCTGTTTCCATGATGAATTATATCTTTATCAAGACTCATATCTTCAGCAGGTATCTCATAATAATTTCTATCGTACCATTTTCTAAAAACTGAAAAATCAAGCCACTCTTCGCAAACTACAATTCCCTGTTCTCTATAGTTTTCGTATTTTTTCTCTGATGAATAGCACCTCTTAAGCATATTTCTCCATGTCAAAAAACTCTTATCATCAGTATTGCTATATCTATTTATCTTTTCAGAGCAATATCCAATTCCATATACCATACAAATACCCTCTTTTTGTTATTTCCTAATTTAAGCTACTCAGTTGCACCCCGGTAGTGTTTTTCATATAACCCCCCCCTGGGTTACCAAGAATGCGAACAATTCAAAAACATTTCAAACAATTCTTTATGGATTTCTTTATCTATTCGCAAAACATCAGTTAAACGAAAAGTTATCCGGTTCTTAAATCCACGCAAGCATTGATTTTACTGGATTTCTAAATTGTATAGAATTGTGTGTCTGATTTACAATTAAAAATCTGCGTTCGGTGGTTCTAATTGTGTGTCATTTGCAGACAATTCAGCCGGCTTGTATCTCTGCTGGATCTGCTCTATGCTCTGGGTCTTGCTGCTTCCCTGCTCTCTTACCCCTGGCATATTAAAGCCGCAGTACTTATTAAGTGACGGCATATAGTTCATTGGATTTCCCTTTCCTGAGACCTGCAAACCGACAAGGCTTTCTTCACGCATTAAGTTAATCTTTTTGCAGATGTCGGAGCCTAGGGAACCGAGTTGTACGCCATTAACCCAGCCGTTCAATGTATCTCTATGTATTCCAGTAAAGAAGGTAAAGCCTGTTATATTAATTATCTTTTCATAATCATTGCAAAGGTCTATATATATATCTAATATATTATTAACCTTTTCTGTATCATAAGCATTATTAATATTATTATCTTCTTTCAAGTATTTAGGGTTTAACTTAAATACATTTTCATAGATGTATTTACAACAGTTA
>ENA-OROD01003254-OROD01003254.1-human-gut-metagenome-genome-assembly--contig:-NODE-3254-length-10892-cov-3.682108_pt1 | contig 10892 bp, 11 predicted proteins | sample MGYA00242123_ERZ509038 | MGnify/ENA primary metagenome ERZ509038 (study PRJEB26280, sample SAMEA2338719) | human gut metagenome | biome: human gut; feature: human-associated habitat; material: faeces... | reverse complement strand
GGCATGAAGGTGGAAAGATACAGCACGGTGCTGCCGGAGGCAGACTTGATGTTGAAGCTGGTGAAGGTCGGGAAGCTTTTGAGCATATTCGCACCGTTCGTAACGGGGCCGAGCGCCTGCCACTGGAAGATGGCGCGGAGTATCTCGGCGAAGCCGAGCGTTGCGATGGCGAGGTAGTCGCTCTTGAGGCGCAGGACCGGCAGGCCGATGAGCCACGCCACCGCGGCCGCCACGCAGCCGCCCAGAAACAGGGCCAGCAGAACGCCCAGCACCAGCCCCACAGCCCCGCCGCCGAACAGCTCCGGCAGGGAGAAATTCACGGCGGAGCCGTTATAGAGATAGTACACCGCTTCCCGGTCCGCCGTGGGAATGGTGAGAATGGCGTAGGTGTAAGCGCCCAGCAGCATGAAGCCCGCCTGTCCCAGAGAAAACAGGCCGGTGAAGCCGTTGAGCAGGTTCATGGACACCGCCACCAGCGCATATACCGCGCCCTTTTTCAGAACGGTGAACAGCATCCCCGTGGGCTTCATGGTGTTTTCCAGCAGGATGACCAGCGCCAGCAGTGCCAGCGCGCAGAGCAGGGCGATCACCGTGCCCCGTTTGCTTTTCTTTTCGTTCAGCACAGTCGATCCCCCCTTACACTTTGTCCGTGACCTTTTCGCCGAACAGACCCGTGGGCTTCACGCAAAGCACCACGATCAGGATGGCGAAGGTAAAGGCGTCGGAAAAGACGCTCCAATCGGAGCCCTTGATGACGCTCTCGCAGATACCGATGAGAAACGCCCCCACCACGGCGCCGGGAATGGAGCCGATACCGCCGAATACCGCCGCTACGAAGGCCCGCAGTCCCGGCAGGGAGCCGGACAGGGGGACGATGGACTGGTAGTTGGTGAAGTACAGCAGGGAGCCGATGGCCGCCAGCAGAGAGCCGATGATGAAGGTCACGGAGATCACGCTGTTGATCCGGATGCCCATGAGCTGCGCGGTTTCAAAATCCCGGGACACGGCCCGCATGGCCATTCCGATCCGGGTGTGGTTGATGAGCTGGGTCAGGGCCGCCACCAGAAGCACCACCAGCACCGGCGTGACCACCGTCACATACTTGGTGGATACCCCCGCGATGGTCAGCTGGTTGGACAGACCGGGCAGGGCGGGGTACATCTGGGGCAGGCCGCCGGTGACGTAGGTCGCCAGATTTTGCAGCAGATAGCTGACACCGATGGCGGAGATCATCACCGACATCCGGGGGGCTGTCCGCAGAGGCTTGTAGGCCGCCCGCTCGATGATGAAGCCCAGCAGCACAGTCAGAATGATCATCAGGGGAATGGCCGCGGCCAGCGGCAAAGGGCAGGGCGGTGGTGGCATAGACCATCACCAGGCCGGCCACCATGAACACGTCGCCGTGGGCGAAGTTGATCAGCCGCAGGATGCCGTAGACCATGGTATAGCCGATGGCGATGAGGGCGTACTGCCCGCCCAGCGATATGCCGGAGAGCAGAATGGAGATGCCGTATTGCACGGGGAACCCTCCCTTTTCTTTCAAGTTTTACGCGGAAGGCACACGGCGGAGCCGTCTTGAAAAAAGCCGCGGAGCGGCTGCTTTCGGGGCGGTCCCGGCCTTGGGGTGCTTTCACGCGAACCGTCTGTAAACGGTAAGACCGCCTGGCGGGGGAGTCCCCGCCAGGCAGGTCGGCAGGATCGGATCAACCGGCTTTCTGCATCGTTTCCAGAGCCCAGGCGTTGTTGGCGGTATCGGCCACCTTGATGTAGGCAGTGTCGCGGATAGCGTCGCCGATGTCGTCAAAGGCGATGTCGCCGGTGACGCCGGTGTAGGTCACACCGGGCAGCGCGGCCTTGACGGCGGCGGGATCGGTGGAGCCGGCGGCCTTCAGGGCCTCCAGCGCCACATAGTAGGCATCATAGCCCATGGCGGTGACGGCTGCGATGGGGTCATTGCCGCCATTGTTGGTCATGGCGGTGGCGTCCTCGTTCAGCCAGGCCTTGATGCCCTCGTCGAATTCGGGAGAGCCGCCCTCCTGATAGAAGGTGGAGACATACAGCTTTACGTCAGAGCCGGAAGCGGCTTCCAGAACCATGTTGCTGTCCAGCGTATCGGAGCCCAGAATGGGGATCTCCAGACCCATGGAAGCGGCCAGCTTCACGATCTGAGTGGAGTAGGAGATGGACACGGGGCAGAAGATGACTTCCGCGCCGGAGGAGGCAGCCTTCGACAGGTAGGTGCTGAAGTCAGAGGTGTTGGTGGGGAAGGAGTCGGTGATGACCTCGCCGTCAAAGGCGTCGGTGAAGTACTTGATCAGGCCCTGATCGTACTCGTTGCCCAGCTCGCCCAGGCAATAGGCCTTCTTAGCGGAGAACTTCTCCTGCGCGAAGTTGGCCAGAACGGTGCCCTGGAAGGGGTCCAGGAAGCAGATGCGGAAATAGTAGTCATTGCCCGCAGTGACGCCGGGGTTGGTGCAGGTCACGCCGATGGCGGCCAGACCCGCTTCACCGAAGATGGGGCCGCCGGCCATGGCGCAGCTGGAGCCGTAAGTACCCAGCACCAGAGAAACGTCCTTGCTCACCAGCTCAGAAGCGGCGGTAGGAGCCTTGGCGGAATCGGAGCCGTTATCGGCATAGACCAGCTCCACCTTGTAGGTCTCGCCGCCGATGTCCACGGTGGGGGTCATATGGTTGGCGTACTGCATACCCAGCATCTCCTGCTTGCCGCCGGCGCCGGAGTCACCGGTAGCAGGCTCAAATACGCCGATCTTTACAACTTTTTCACCGGAAGCGGCGTCAGAACTGCTCTGGCTGTCGCTGCTGGCATCGCTGGAGCTGTCAGCGCCGCAGGCCGCCAGACTCATGGACATAGCCAGCGCCAGCATGATGGAAACAAACTTCTTCATTCAATTCATCCTCCTTGCGAGATCCGGACTGCTCAAAGCGTCCGCCTCTTATAGATGAATGTATTTTATACAGATACAATACCGCCCGCAAGAGAAAATCCGCACAAAATTTTTCCTGCGGTTTTCGCAGGCTTTTCACCAAATGACCATATAGCGCAATCGAATGTGTTTGATACACGGACAAATTGGCTGATTTCAGAAAATACAGCTTTTTTTGCTGTCCGTCAGAAACGGACAGTGCCTCTGGTAATTTTGACTAAGAAATTTGAGTTTCTTGGACGAAACGTAAAAGCAAGGGGCGGCCAGCACTTTATCCGGACGGTATGGCTTTCCGCGGCGGCCTCTTTGCGGGGATGAGACCATTTGAGCCGGCGAAACCGGCAACGTAAAGCGATCAGGGCTCCACCGCTTCTGGCGCAGTGAAGCTGACCGTCAACGGCGTTTCCGATGGTAGGGCAATCACCGTGACCCGGACGGATGACCAGAACAGCGAGCCTAAGGCGATGCCCCTCATCGGGAATGGGGCGGTTTCTGCGAACCTGAATAACACGACGAAGGATAGCCTCCGAGGCTTCATATACGCTCCGGGTGATATGCTTATTTTGTACCAAACAGAGAAATGAAGCTTTTGACTCCGGCGGACATCGAAGGATAAGGCTACCTTGAAAATAGTCCATCGTATGCGTTATTTTCAGCGACACCTGTATAGTGCCGCTGAAATTGATGCTTATCCCTTGACTGCAAAAGCGGTCAGGGGAGTCCCTTTTTATCTCCATTTACACGGATCGAGGCTGGAAACAGGCGGCTGACTTGCCGATAAAAAGCGGCCGGCAGCGTTTCACTGCCGGCCGGGAAAACCTTATATTTTTCGTTGTACATTTCATGAGCAACAGCTCGCAACTCCGGGCTGAGGCACGCGAAAAGATGAGATCAGCGGTCCGTGGAGATGACCTGAACGTGCTCCTGTTCTAACCGCTCCAGGAGATCGGGATTTGTCACAGGCTTGGAAGTGACGATGCCGGTCAGTTCCCGGAAGTCTGCGAACAGGTTCACACCGGTAGCGTGGAATTTGCTTTCCACCAACAGGGCATAGACCTCCTGCGCGGATTTGATCATCTGCCGTTTTACAGCGAACTGGAAGAGGGAAGTGGTGGTGAGGCCCTGTGTCCCCCGGATGCCGGTGGCACTGATAAATGCCTTGTCAACCTGATGGGCGGCCAAAAACTGGATCGCATCATCGTCCACCACGGCCATGTCCTCCAGCATCCCGCCGCAGAAGAACACATGGACGGCGGTACCGTTGAAGATATAGGCTACGGGGATGGAATTGGTGATCACAGAGAGCCGCTGGCGGTCCCGCAGAGCATTGGCCAGCGCTTGGGTGGTAGTGCCGGCGTCGATGATGATCGTATCACCGTCCCGCACCAAAGCGGCAGCCGCCTGGGCAATGCGCTTTTTTTCATCACCGTACATCTCACCCCGCAGTTCAAAGGCCGGAACCTGAGGATTACCCTCCAGAAAAATCCGTCCCCGATCCTTGCGGATCTTGCCGCTGGCGGTGACGGTGGGGGTGTCCGTAAAGGTGATCGTCACGGTGCTGCTGCCGCTGTTCGGCAGGACTACATATTCAGGCCCCGCGTTGTCGATCTGATATCCGTTGGGTGCATAGGTTTCCGTAATGGCATAGGTGTTGGCATCCAGCGGGGATACCACCACGGTTCCATCGGCACCGGTCACCACATCCTTAGAGAAGGAACCGTTGGTGGATTCGATGTGGAAACGTGCGCCGGGGAGGCCCTTGGTGGGATTGGTAGCATCCACCTTCCGGATGGTCAGGGAATACTGCTCCTCCGTCACGTTCAATTCGCCAATCATAACAGACTGAACGGTACTTGCGGGATGGGTGGAAGATCCAGAACCCGTGAAACCGTACTCCTTCACGGTACAATCGCCCCAAACGTCCTGAGCACCCAGATCAAGAATGTACTGGGTGCGGTCCCGGAAGGAGGTTCCATCCAGTTTATCATCAATGTCCGTATAGCTGGTGCCTTGCAGAACATTGTAGACGGCCATCAGTTCTTCGGCGCAGGATACAACGGAGTTGCTCATGGAGCCTCCCTTGTAACGCCATACGATTGCCTGAACCCAGGCATTCATGTACCAGGTGTACCCTGTATCCCAAATGGTATCGACGCCCAGGGCAATTGCCTTATCCGTAAATTTGCCGGTGGAATGTGCGTAGTAATACGCCATCATCTGCTTCACGGTGGAGTCCGTGATCTCATGGGGGTTGCCCCAGGTCTGGCCAAGGAGCGAATTGCCCATGCCCTTGCCCTTTTCACCGCAGAAGCCGATGGTGTTGGTACCTGCAACGTCGTAATACATCTGGTGCAGGGTACACTGTCCAAGCGCTGCCGAGTTGTACGATACGCCGGACATGCCGAACCGCTCCAATTTGATCGTGTCGGTTTCCGCTGCGAACGCTGTGGCGGGGAACATGCCTAACACGCAGACCAGCGTGAGAAGCAGTGCTGTGATGCGGGAAAATGCAGAGTTTGTCGTACTTTTCATATAGATGTCTCCTTCCTGATATTTGGAATGATGAAAAGTTGTAAAAGGAAGAGAGCCCCCCAGCCGAAGCTGAAAGGCTCTCTGATTAAGTAATAGATTTATCCGTAGGGATTGATCGTTCCGGGGCAGCCGACGAACATATAACAGAAGGTCCAACCGCTATCCACGGTAACCCCAACGCCAACACAGTCCGCATTGGAATTGAGCATTGTTTCCAGGTGGCCGGGGGAGTTGGCCCAATTGGTGACTGCACGCTGTGGAATGTCCTGAGCGGCGGCCCCGGTAAATGCGGTAAGATTGCTACCGAAGCCATGGGGATACCCGCTTGCGGCAACTGCTTCGCATTCCACGCGGTTGTGGTGATACGTAAAAAGCTGCTGCGAGCACTCCTGTGCGGCGCTCATCAGGCTTTCATTTACCGCCAGGGCCGTCATACCGTGTCCAGCTCGCACCTCATTGACTAGCTGCACGATTTCAAGTCGGATTTCCATATCCCCGGTGGGGTCGTTTGTCCCTTTGGAACTGACCTCATCGTTTTCTGCTGAGGCATTACCTGTGTCCGCAGCCGCTGAAGAATCGGCAGGTTTGACCCCGGTATATTCCGCAGTCGTATCTACCTGAACGCCATTGTCCCAAAAGACATTGAAACCAACTTCTTTTCCGATATCCCGGAGTTTGACGTAGTTGTACCCTCCGATATTATAAGCGTCCATTTGCACTTGGCGGCCATCTACGTAAGTGGGTTGCCAGGTAGGCTGCGCCACAACACCTGCTGCCGCCGCTCCCCCTACCATTGTTGCACCGATGAAAATACCGATGCAAAGCGTCAAAATCATACTGCTCTTTTGGAATCTTTCTTTCATGACATCATGCCCCCTTCCGATAAAACACAGTCGTTACGCTGGCTGTCATGCGTCGGGTATTCTCATCATAGGTGCAGCGGTCAAATTCATAAATACCCATCTGCTCAGCCTGCTCTGCAAGTTCCACAGGAAGGTCAACGGTGATGTCCATTTTGATCCTAACTTCATCGTCCTTCCTTTGCGGCCCGAATTTCTGTACCAATCTGATACTTCCTTTTGGATTTATATTCTCCGGAGTAATTTGAGAATAATACAGAAATCCAAGCGTGTCAAAGGTTTATTTGAAATCACTACGCCGCCAAAACTCACCTCCTCGAAACCGTTGCAGCGCAATGGTTTCAACCGTTCACTTCCACTGCCTGAACACAAACTCGTTTGCTGGGTTGGTTGGTAAGGCAGGTGGTAATGGTGATGCGGTTGTCGACCGTTGCCTGCAGGTAGTTCCAGTCGGAACTGGAGATAGTCTTCACCAAAACGACCTTGTAGGTACGAGTGCCGTAGATGGTGGTATAGGTGATGGTATCGCCAATCTCCAGATCCTTGATATCACCGATCACATACTTGGCTCCCCGGTTATGGCCGCAGACGCCGACATTTCCATCCCATGCGGAAGTGGTACTGTAGTGACCGAGGCCCTTTGCCATACTGGCATTGGTTTCACCCTCCCAGACCTTCATGTTGATGTCCAGCGAAGGAATTTTCAATGTGCCAATGCTGCCATCCTTGCGCTCCATATCCTCGACGCTGGTGTAGGCAGGCTCACGATAGACTGGAGTAATTGTAGTCCCACCGGAAATAACGGGGGTACTGTAGCTCCCGGCGTCAATGCCATAGCCGCCAGTCCCGGTAGATACATTTACAAACTGCTGCAGACCGGGCAGATGGACTTTCTCCATCGCACCGGTCTGCGTAGTGCTGAAGCTTCCGTAGGGCAGTTCAGGAATCTGGTAATCCGCAAGATTGGTGCCGCCGTAGTTGTACGATGAGCCGTAGACGTCTCCATAGGAAGTGGAGGGATAATACTCGGTATCCGATTTGGACTCAAAGGTGTACTCAGCAGCAAAAGCGCTGACTGACAGAGATAACACCGTCACAATCATCAGCGTCATGCAAACCAGCCGCTTCATGTGCTTCATTGATGCAACACCTCCTGTTCATCTTCGTTTTCTTCATCGGGTTCATCCTGCTCATCCATCTGCCTGGTAGTTCTGCGGCTGCGTACCAAGATGCCTCCGCAAACGGCAGCAGCAATCAGACCTCCTCCGGCAAGCAGGAAAGGCCAGTTGGTGGCGAAAAAGTTCCCGATACCGCCAATCATATCAACCGCTGCCGACTTGGACGCGGGTTCTCCCAGATAGGTCAGAACATAGGTAATGCTTTCGATTCCCTCATGGGAAATATCTCCTACATATTCAGCCGTTGTAATATACCCTGTAGCAGCGTTGTAAGATGCCTTGGCAGAGTAGGTAGCAACGGCCTGATAGGAAGAAGGCATTAGGGTTTCACCCACAAGATCGGTGCCTGTAACCTGCCACTCCACATTGGCAAGACTCAATGTCCTGCCGTTCTTTATGGTCGTGGCCGGGACATAGGACATATCGTTGCGATCAAGCTGGCCGATGGTCTTGGTTTCGGTCACAGTATAGCTCTTGGTGGTGTAGCCAGCAGCCTCTGTAACGATGCTGGTATGGTCCAAAGCGAGGGTACCCTTGAAAATACCATCATCGTATTCGATGGTCGGCTCCAAATTCTCAAGAATTACGGACAGGTCTTTCTTGCTTGTTTCGATGGTGACGACTTCCGTGTGCTCCTTGGTCTCCTCGATTGGATTTTCGGTCTTGACGATGTTTGCGAAGGTATAGAGGAAACCCTCCAGTTCAAAAGGTTCCTCAATAAGGGTTGCAGGGTCCTGGTCGGCTGGAATGGTGTAGGTCTTGATGGCCTGCTGGCTGCCATTAAGGTTCTGGACCACGGTACCCGTTGGCACTTCCAGAGCGAAAGCATTGACGGACATAGCCAGAGTCAGCAGCACACAAAGTATTGCTTTTTTCATGGTTTGCGGTAGCCTCCTTCTCAAAATTTTCCTGCGGTATCCACTGCCGCAGCACACGGGATAGTGCGGGATAATCGATTCACGATACCATTTCCTCCTTGATTTTGTATTCTACTGCGCGCTCCGGGTACTCCCGCAGCGCGTCCAGTATTCTTAGCGATTGCTCCAGCGCTTGCATCGTATCTCGTTTCTGCCGCTTGATGAAGCCATGAAGGAGCAGCACACCCCCGTTGGGACACAGATAGAAGATAATTCGGATCAGCATTTTGCTTTTTACCCGCAGCTCACACAGATCACGATACCGCTCCAATGAAAACCGCTTGAAATGGGGTTCCTTCAACTCCGGTTTCTGTGGCAAGGAGAGCTGATAAACCCGCAGAAGAATCTTCTCCCGCAAGCGCGGGTCAAGCCCATCAATGAAATGGGGAAGCTGGGCGGTTTTATCCGGTGGTTGATAGATTAAAATTCCTTTCACGGTTGGGACACCTCCTCAGAGTCGCATAGCTGTTTCAGGTGCAGGACATAACTGTCTGCAAATGTCCCGGCAAGGATGGAGTTGCCGCTGATCCACCAGATTGGATTGGGCAGAGTCTGCCCCAATCCGTCATATTGCAGGCAGATCAGCAGAAACTTCTGTCTGCCCTCTGCTGTTTCCGCTGCCGAAAAGAGCTGGTCTAAATCATCTTTGACCATTGAATAATCCTGATAAAAGTCGCACAGCTCATCAAAGAGCAGCCCGGCGTACACAGCACTCAGAGCAAACAGGGACGTTTTATCCACCTCCCCATCTGGACGGATCAGACCCATCCTTCGCAGCCGCTCTTCGGCTCCATCATCAAAGGGGTTTTGTGCTCGGCGCATTCGTCCATTTCTTCTGGCATCGTTCATTTTCATCATCTCCCCATGGCATAAAAAAAGCCTGGCACCGCAAATGCGGTGCCAAGCGTCGCTATCAACTATACTTTACCCAATCCTGTTCTGCAAGAACTCCAGAAACAGCTCTTCCAATTCAGCATCACTGCCGAGTTTTTCTAAGTATGGAGCAAATCGCTTTCTATTGAACTTGATTTCTTTGGGTGGAGCCATGCGGCGCCTGTCTTCGTTTGCCCGTGCTTCTCGCCATGCAGCATTCACCGCTTGTCGATCGGCACAGGGCGGAGGACATTTCTGCACGATATAGTTCACAGTGGCGATATTCAGCTGATACCCCTCAATGGTACACATATCTGTAAATGCCTGCTGGGAACTGACATCGTACTCCGCAATCTTTTCAGCGCAGGACAACGGCAACAGCCTCGGTTGCTCCTCCAATAGCTCCTGAAGAGCTGGGATGAGCTGCGTCATTTTGATGGCCTTGCGGATTTCATACTCTGTAACACCAAAAAACTCTGCAACGATTTTGCGAGCATTGTACCTTTGGCGAATTTCGCCAAAGGTATCGGCTTCATCGTCCATCTCTAACTTCTGGCGAATTTCGCCAGAAGTTAGGATGTCAGTCCGAAGTCCCTGTTTTCGCTGGACATCTAAAAGTGCCTTGTACGCTTGCCCTCGCTCAATAATCGTTAGATCCTGTCGGCGCAGCAGATTGGTTGCAATAGCGATAGTTGTGGCCCGTTCATCGTCAGCCTCCACGATTTCGGCCTCAATCTCAGACCACCCGTTCAGCTTTCCGGCGTTTGTTCGGTTGTGTCCGGCTAAAATCTCATACTCATCCCGGTTCGGAATTGCTCTGACAATGATCCGCTCAAGCTGCCCTTCTGCTGCCATATGTTCGGCAAGGGCTTCCAGCTTGGCAGTGGGATACGGTTTGAAACCTATATCCGTAGTGAAAAAGGGGTGTAACTTGCTAATTGGCAGCTTGCAGATCGTTGTCTTTGCTTTTTTTATTGGCGTATGGAAAAGTGTTTCATAAGCCTCGTTTCCAACCTCAAGTTCGGATGCTTGCTGCGTAGCAAGCATCCTGTTCTTGAGCATGACACTCATGCCGCCTTTACTCAAGCTGCAACACCTCCTGTGCCAAGTGCCGGTACGATGCCGCGGCCGGATTTTTCGGACGATACACAAGGATACTTTGCCCTGCCGCTGGGGCCTCCGCCAATTTTATGGAATACTCGATGGGATGGGGAAATACGTTGATTTTCGCACCGTACACATCAACAACACTTTCCCGTATGCTCTCACAAAGCTGTGGCTTGGACTGATACATGGTTATGAGAATACCAGCGATTTTCAGCGTTGGGTTAAATTTGGCTTGTACGGATCGAACCAATTCCAACACCTCCGGGATACCCTCGCTCGCCAGAAAATGTGCCTGCACCGGGATGATGCAGTAATCCGCTGCGGCAAGTGCGTTGACCGTAAGCAATTCAAACTTCAAGCCGCAATCTATGATAATGTAATCATATGTCCGGAATGGTATCTGCGCTTCAACAGTTTCAAATAGCCATAGACACTGTTGCCCCAATGCAATTGCAAGTTCAGCTTGGTGAACGTATCCAA
>ENA-OROD01003253-OROD01003253.1-human-gut-metagenome-genome-assembly--contig:-NODE-3253-length-10895-cov-3.337731_pt1 | contig 10895 bp, 9 predicted proteins | sample MGYA00242123_ERZ509038 | MGnify/ENA primary metagenome ERZ509038 (study PRJEB26280, sample SAMEA2338719) | human gut metagenome | biome: human gut; feature: human-associated habitat; material: faeces... | reverse complement strand
AATTGACGTTTCAGGAGGGGCGAGTGAAAAACTTGCACAGAGAGTGTTTGAAAAACTGGGCGCACGCGTTCACATCATTGGACGGTCAAAGGATCACAAAATTAATGATGGGTGTGGTTGTTTGCATCTGGAACATTTGAAACATTATATGAAGAACTATGGGGTTCCAATTGGGTTTGCCTATGACGGAGATGCCGACCGCGTGCTTGCAATCAACGAAAAGCTTGAAGTTGTTGACGGAGACAGATTTCTTTTTATTTTGGCACAAGAACTCAAACGTCAAGGAAAACTAAAAAATGATTGCATTGTGACAACGGTCATGTCCAATCTCGCCCTCATTCAGGAATTAAAAAAACAAGGCATTTCAACAAGCATCACTCCCGTTGGCGACAAATATGTTATTGAAGAAATGAATCACCTTGATGCGAGTCTTGGAGGGGAACAAAGCGGGCATATCATAACAAAAGACGTCTGTGGCAGTGGAGATGGTCTTTTGCTTTCTGTGCTTATATCCAATTTGGTTTTTTCGTCAAAAAAATCTTTGAGTGCGCTTTCCCGGCTTGAACTTTATCCTCAATATCAACAATCTTTCAAAACATTGCAAAGCCAAATCATTCTTGACTCAAATGAATTGAAATCAAAAGTGAAGGAGTTTGAAGAATACTTGGGGGAAGATGGGAGAATTTTAATTCGAAAAAGCGGAACGGAGCCAAAACTACGTCTTTTGGTTGAAGCCAAGAATAAACGAAAAGCAAAAAAAGTGTTTTCTTCGCTTTCAAAGCTTATTGAAAATATGTGTTAAAAAAAGCAATGCCATGCGCATTGCTTTTTGATTATCCTTGAAATTCTGAATATCTCATTCCTCTTTCTCTTCTTTCTTTTTCAACCAAAGTTGCAATCATATCTCGAACCTTATATGGGTTTTTGACTTTTTGCAAAACCATTGAATCATTACTTGCGTCGCCGCAATAAACTGTTATTGTTCCAACACCAAACATTTTGTCAAAAAGTGATTGATAAACACTCAAATCGTCAATTCTATAAAAATGTGTTTCTTCACTTGCCGTTGAAAGCAATCCAATGCGACTAAAGAGTTTTACCCACTCACCTGGTTTTTCAACAATTTCATATCTGGTAAAAGTCCAAGGAAGACCAAAGATACGCTTTCTATCTTTCCATAAAATTTTGCAATCTGTTCCAAAATATCTATTTCCCATACTCACCTCATATTTTTAATATATTAGCAAAAATTTGGCAAAATGTAAACCCCTTATGAAAAACATTTCAAAAATATTGAATAAAAAACTTTTATCATGTATACTATCTAGAAATGTACTCACAGATTTTAAATATTGTAAATTATATAATTATTGGGTTGATGTGTTTGTCGCTCGTTTTGATGTGCGTAAAAATTGCTGCACATATTTATGGCCTTATGCCTGCCGTCAAACTTCCCGAGGCAAAAACAAATCATAAATTTGCAATTCTAATTCCTGCGCGAAACGAAAGCCATGTAATCAACAACCTTTTGCAAAGTTTACAAAAGCAAGAGTATCCAAAAGATAAATATGACATTTATGTTATTGTTGAAAGTGCAGACGATCCGACAAACGAAATTTGCAAACAATATGAAAATACACAAGTTTTTGTCAGACCAAATCTTGACATCAAAAGAAAAGGTGCCGCACTTGACCAAATGCTGAAATATTTGCTTGAAAACAATATATCAAAAGAAAAAGGGTATGAGGCATATTTTGTCTTTGATGCGGATAATATTGTTGCGCCAAACTTCCTTTTTGAAATGAATAAGACCTTTGATGCCGGATATGAACTTGCAATGTGTTATAGGAATTCCAGCAATTGGAATGGTGGCTGGATTGCAAGTTGTTCCGCACTGACCTTTTCCATGGTAAACACATTTGATAACAAATTTAGAGCGAAGTTTTCACAAAAAGTAATAGTTTCTGGAACAGGTTTTTTCATTGCACATCGCGTGATTGAAGAACTTGGCGGCTATCCTTTTTATAGTTTGACGGAAGACATGGAACTGAGCAGTTTTGCCGCTCTTAATAACATAAAAGGTGCATACAACGAAAACACAGAAATCTTTGACGAACAACCCGAAAATTTTAAACTGCAATGGAATCAGAGAGTCCGTTGGGTCAAAGGACATATGCAGGTCGGAAAAAAATACAATAAATTAATTTTGAAAGAATTTTTTAAATCTCGTGAACACCGGTTTGGAAAATTGGAGTTTGCGCTAAATATTGTTCCAGTTGCCGTTCCCGTTTGTTCGGTTTTGCTCTATGCAATAACCTGCTTGGTTTTGGGAATTGTTGGCGCAAGTCTACAAGTGGACAAAGCACTTTGGATTCAGGCGTTCATTCAATTTGGCATTGCAAATGTGGGCACATATTTATTCTTGATGTTCTATACTCTCGCGATTTTGCTCGCAGAAAAAAAACACTGCAACATAACACCAAAAAATGCGTTCATTACAGTGCTTGCAAATCCTTTCTTCATGTCCCTATGGTTGCCAATCGGCATTTTTGCGATGTTTAAAAAACAAGTTTCATGGAAAGTTATTGAACATTCTGGCACTTCTCAAAAAGATTCTACTCTTTCCACTTAACGTTCATAATGCGGTTTGAGTCATAATATTTGATGTGACCGCAAGTTGCCTTGTGAATAATCAAGCCTCTTCCTTGTGAAATAAAGCCAACAATGTCGTCACCGACCTCAGGTTGGCAACAATTTGCGATTTTAATCAACATGTTATCTCCGCCCTCAACAACAATTTTTTTCTCAAGACTATCGTTTCCAGTTTGGAGACGATTTTTCTTTTCCAAGATTTTTTGTTGTCGAAGTTTGATTTGGTGGAAATGATTAACAACAGTCATCGCATTTGTTGACCCTCCGCCAATCGAAGCATAGAGTTCTTCGACGCCAACAAAACTGCCGCGAGCAAGAAGTTTTGCAAATTCTTGTGTGTCCACAATTTCTGCCAAACTCATGTTTTGGTTTTTGCACGCAAGTTCAAGCATGTTCTTCCCAACTCTGATATTTTCTTCTTTCATTTCCTTTTTGAAGAACTGACGAATTTTGTGTCGCGCTGAAATGCTTTTGACATATTTGAGCCAGTCACGACTTGGTCCAGAACATTTTGGAGAAGTTATGATATTGACAACATCACCAGAGTTGAGCTTTGTTGTGATTGGTCGCATTTTTCCATTAATTTGTGCGCCAACCATGTGATTTCCAACTTCGCTATGAATTTCATAGGCAAAATCAATTGATGTTGAGCCTTCTGGAAGATGCACAACTTTGCCTTTTGGTGTTTGAACAAAGATTTCGCCGTCATAAATGTCAACTTTTAAGCTGTCAATCATTTCTTTGCTTGTGAGATTGTCATTCTCTTCCAAAATTTGACGAATCCAACCGAGTTTTTCATCAAGAGAATCTTGCTTGTTTCTCTTTTCTTTATACATCCAGTGTGCCGCATAACCATATTCCGCGGACCTGTGCATATCAAAAGTTCTCACTTGAATTTCAACTGGAAGCCCCTCAAATAGTATTGTTGTGTGAAGCGACTGATAACCATTGGATTTTGGCGTTGCAATATAGTCTTTGAATCTGCCACGAATTGGGGTGAAAAGTTGGTGAACTTTTCCCAAAACAGCATAGCATTCAGGAAGTGTGTCGACAAGAACACGAAGAGCCACGAGATCATAGATGTCGTCAATGTTTTCGTGTTTTGAGATGAGTTTTTTATAAATTGAATACGCGTGTTTTCTGCGTCCCATAATTTCGCCATGAATTTCAAGTTCGCCGAGGATTTGACGCAAGTTTTGTCTTATTTTTTCAATCATGCTTTGTGCAAGAATGTATTTATTTTCAACCGCGCTTTCAATTTCGCGATATTTTTGGGGGTGTAAAATTTTGAACGAACAATCTTCAAGTTCGCTCTTGATTTTTGAAAGACCAAGGCGGGCAGCAAGTGGCGCAAACAAGTCAAGATTGAGTTTTGCCAACGCTTTGAGTTCTTCTTGCGAATACAAATCTTGATTTCTCATTTGAGCAACAACAAAAGCGAGTTTGATAAAAATTATTCTAAAATCTTTTGCGAGCGCAAAATACATTTTTCTGATGTTCTCAGCCTCTTCTTCTTCATTGTTATATTGAACCTTATGCAGTTCGATGAGCCCATGGAGCATGTTGAAGACCTCTTCGCCGAACTTTTCAACGATCTCCTCTTTTGAAATTTTCTCATCAGAAAACGGCGTATAAAGGCAAGCAGCAATAATGCTCGCTTGGTCGAGTTTTGTTTCATTCAAAAGGTCTATTGCAGAATTTGTTCTTCTGATTTCTGACTCATCACAAAGTTTTAGGAGCTCTTTTGCTTGTTCAATACTTTCCATGTTTTCCTCTTTTTGTTATGATATAAATATATAAAATTTTTGTCAAACAAAACGCATTGACAAACACTTTCGTTTCCCTTTACAAAAATGGAAGATTTTGTTAAAATGAATAAAACTAATTCGAGGTGTTTATGAGCGTTAATCCTTCTGAACTTAATGATTTGGCATCAGTTGATGTGATGTTTGCTGAAATGATGGCAGAAAGTGGAGTGAATCCAATCCCAACAGTTTGCGACGGATGCGACATGAGCATTTTGGAACAAGACAACAAGACGGTTGGTTCTGCTTTTGAAAGAGCGGAAGCAAACATTCAAATTCTTATTTCCGCTCTTGACATGTCAATGGATATGCAAAACAAAGACAGCATCGCTCGAGTTGTTGACAACCTTCGCGAAAAACAACAAATCATCGCCAACGCAAAACAAAACTTCAAAGATCCAAATTATAATTTTGTTGAGCTCTACACCGACCTTAAAAAAGTGCAAAACAAACTCGGCCTCAATCTCAATTGTCCAGAAATGAACGTTCTCAAACTTACTGAAGAAAATTTTGATGTTGACAAAACAAAAGAAAAAGTTATGCAAGCCGCAAAAGAACTTGACCAATTCATCAAAGAGGGCGAGGAAAACTTCAAAGAATATTTGTCTGACACCACAGAACTCTACGAAGAAAAAATTTCTGACAAAATGAAACAAAAGATTCAAGAAGTCAAACGCAGAAAAGAAATGCAACGCGAAAATCAAATGAGACTCGCAAATCGCGTTCACGCAAGAACTCAAACCCCCGCTCCAGAGCCCGTCAAACAGCCCGCTGAAAAAACTCAATCACCAAAGATTCCAACAAACGAAAATTCACTTGGAAGATAACAACAAAAAAACACGGTACAAGGTCAAAGACTTTTGAAACTAGCAAAAAAATGAATAAAAAATCACGAATTTTTGTCCGTGATTTTTTAATTTATACTATTATTAATCTGAACCCTTTTCGTGGCAATATTTCTAACAAACGCATTGTCATGCTCAACAAATATCAATGTTATATTTGCATCTTTCAATAGATCTTCAATCTGAATTCTTGAAATCACATCAATATAATTGAGTGGCTCATCCCATACATACAGATTTGCTTCTTCACACAAACTTTTTGCAATCAGAACCTTTTTCTTTTGTCCTTCACTAAAATCTTGAAGATTTGCATCAAACAGATTTCTCGAAAATCCCAATTTTATTAGCATCGTCAAAAATCTTGTTTGATCAATATTGTTCTCTTTTGCAAAATCAACAAGCGTCCCACAAAGCCAATCATATTTTTGACTAATATATGAAATCTTTAATCTTCCGCTTTTATAAATCGAACCGGAATACTTTATATCTTCGCCAAGTATAAATTTTAATAAACTTGTTTTTCCACTTCCGTTTTGCCCACATATTGCAACTCTGTCCCCATTTTCAACAGAAAAATTCAGTCCTTCAAAAATTTTCTTTTCTCCATAAAATATTGATAAGTTTTTAACTTCAATCAAAACATTGTCTTTCAAATGCTCGGAATTCAAAAATAAATCATCCTGCTTTTCAATATTTTTTAATAGCTTTGATTTTGCTTCGATTGCTTTGTTTTGCCTAAATTCAATCGCTTTGCTTCTTTGTGCCATTTTTGCGGCCTTATGTCCTATCGCACCTTTGTCTGGTCGCAAGCCTGCAATCCTTGTACCATTTTTTGTTTTTTCAACTTTATCAGACCATCTTTGTGTTTGAGCTACACTTTCTTCCAATCTTGCAATATCTTTTTTCAACTTTTGGTTTTGGTTTATCTCAAAATTATCTTGATTTTTTCTGTTCTCCCACCACGAAGAAAAGTTGCCTTTTTGAATTTCAATGTTGTTTTTATTTATTGAAATGATATGGTCAACGCAAGCATCAATAAAATCTCTATCGTGAGAAACAACGATAAATCCTTTCTCTTTATTCAAAAATCTCTTTACACATTCTCTTGATTGAAAATCCAAATGATTTGTTGGCTCATCGATAAGAAGAAATTTGTTTTCTTTTGTGAATAAAACTGCAAGCAACAATTTGGTCTGCTGTCCATTTGAAAGTGTTTCAAATGGTTGATAAAGGCACTCTTCATCGAGTTCTAAATCATGCAACTTCTTCATAACCTCCCAAAGGTCATATTCTGGGTAAATCTCTGGCAAAATATCAATAGCTGTTTTCTTCTTATCCCGCACTTCATAAGGGAAATAATCAAAATGAACATTTCTTGATATATTGCCACTATACTCCATATTGCCTAAAAGCAAATTCAATAGCGTTGTCTTGCCCCGTCCATTTTTGCCAATAAGTCCAATCTTCCAATTTGTATCAAATGAAAAACTGGCGTTCTCAAAAACATTCTCACTTGCTCCATCATAACCAAACGTCAAGTTCTGTATATTTATCTGTGCCATGTAAACCTCCTAAAATTAAAATACGCCACAAGGAAATCTCCTCATGACTTATTTGAATATTATTCGATTCTCAATAAGATCTGTTTTGTTAACTTCCTTGTTTTGCACAACAAAAAAGAAAATCCATTGCATCTCATTTTTATTGTGCTTATAAAATGTTAGCAAAACAAATTCTCACTGGCGTTTCTCCCTTTATTTTTAATAAGTATAGCATCAACAAATATAAAAGTCAATGATTCCGCAAAACTTTCTTCTTTATCTATATGCATATTGTTTTTTATAGAAACGAATAAAATTTGGCACTTATACATAATGGCTAATTTATTCCATGGTGCACTTAACAAAAGTCTTTGAAATGAGTTTTTCTTTTGCTGGTTAAATCATAAAAAAGATATCATGCTTACGCACTTTGTTTGCACGTTTCCCCGTCTTTTTTTTGATTCACTTTTTAATCAATAACATTTCACGGCATAAAGTAGCCAATAAAAAAGAGAACTAGATTTTTTATTCTAATTCTCTTAATTATTTCGCAAGTTTCAAATTGCTTAGACTAATCTCCGTGTTTTTATTGTCTTCAATATTTTTCAATGTCTTGAGCTTTATTTATGTCTATTTTTCTGCTTTGTGATTTGGACACTCGTGAGTTTCTGGGTCAAGTGGCATTCCGCATTTTTGACATTTTTCTTGGTTTATTGTCCCCATCCCAAGGTTTTCCTCAGCAATGCTGCCTTTGGTCGCAACAAGAGCAGACGCAGTCCAAACAAATGTAATTCCATAAATGATGCAAAACGCAGAAAGAATAAGTCCAACAACTCCACCGACAATCAATGGAACATTTATCTTGAGCGCACCAAAAACAACACCCAAAACTCCAAGGACGCCAAATGTAACAGCAAGCACAATCAACACGATGCCGAATACTGATAATCCCCTTTTACCTTTTTCAATTTTGTTCATAAAAACCTCCTATTTTAAATATTGAACCAAAATAAAAATTCCCACAATTATTAAAATCATCGCAATAACAAAGAATGTAATTTTGACTCCACTCCTTGGAATGCCACCACCAACTTGACCTGTTTGACCATTCATAAAAGTTGTGTAATTTTTGTTCTTGTATGAGTAGTTAAATCGATATGTTGGAAGAATTCCATAAGAGAACTTTTCATCAGAAAAATCAGTTGAAACATTAAGATATTGCACTCCGTCATATGAATAGCCAGACAAAATATTTCGCCTTATTGCTTCTCTCATCACCTCTCGTGCAGTGCTATGGCAGTCATCAACATTATCGTCATTCATTTCAACAAAATAGCCTCTCAAAAAGTCTTCATTAAACTCATAAAACTCTGAATAATCAAAAGGTTTGATTGCGTCAAGTTCTGTTTGACTAATATGGGCACTTGCCTCAATCGTGATGTTTTTGTGAATCATTTGCTTGTTCCCCGAAATGGAAAACGACTTTGTTGTTGTCACAAGTCTATCATTGACTCTTGTTGTTTCGTTTCGAAGAAGAACGCCGTTGTATCTGCTCTTGGAGTTTGCATCAAACAAAAATGTTGGAATGTATATGCCTTGGATTTTGCTTTCTGGAACCTGCTTTTTAAATTTGTTTGGAACAAAAAGTTTTTTCTTCACGGCATGAGCAAATTTTTTGGAAGCCTCAACTTTGTCAAACTGAAAAGGAATGATTGCATCGGGTTTTAGCCCTGGGATTAACGAAGTTTCAACAACGAGTGAACTTGAACAATACGGACAATTTGTTGCATATTCAAGTCTGTTAAGAACAACACTTGCGCCACAATTTTGACATTTAACAACTTTGTTCTCGTTCTCCCACGCATTTTGCTTTTGTGTCTGATTTCCAAAATCATGTTTTGGGCAACATTTCTCCGCTTCAATTTGATAAATGCTTTCACAATTTGGACATTTCAAACTCTGTGTGCTGGGAGAAAACAACAAGTTTCCCCCACAGCCCGAGCATTTTTGATGTGTCGCTTCAATTTTTGTCATTATTTTATCTTTTCTCCACATTCAGGGCAGAACTTTGCTCCTGCTTTGAGAGCCACCCCGCATTTTGGACATTTTTTCACGAGTTGTTCTCCACACTCTGGACAGAATTTTGCAGATTTTGAAACCGCTGCTCCACATTTTGGACAAGCCGCTCCTTGACGAGCACCACATTCTGGACAGAATTTTGCATTAGCTTTGATTGAAGCCCCACATTTCACGCATTGAGCAGAAGGCGATTTTGTTTTGTTTTCTGTTGAAAGCGAATTAGCGAACATATTTCCGATTGCACCACCTGCACCAAGTCCAACCCCGAGTCCAGCCAAGTTTCCGCCACTTGGATTATTTGCGGCATCTCTCATTGCGTTTGCCGCTTGATATTGAGTGTATGTTCCCATTTTTGATTCCAAAACACCAAGTTTTGTTCTTTCATCAAGAGCTTTTTCAACTTCTTCTGGGAATGAAATGTTTTCAAAAACAACCTTGCAGAGTTTGAGTCCCAATGCTCCAAATTCTTCTTTTGAACATTCGACAACTTTGTCGCCAAACTCTTTATAGTTTGCGGCAAGGTCGAGTGCTGAAATTTCGCTTTCACCAATCGCATCTGTTATTCCTTGAAGAACCATTGGCTTGAGTTGTTCCGCCATATCAGCAGTTGTATAAACTTCGTTTGTCCCAAACATTTCACGCATAAAAAGTTTTGCATCATCAACTTTGTATGAATAAACACCAAAGCCGCGAAGTCTTATGTTTCCAAACTCATTATCTCTCATTGGAATTGGGTTTTGCGTTCCCCATTTTTGTCCAGTGATTTGTTTCATGTTGACGAAATAAACGTCTGCTTTGATTGGACTTTCGAATCCTGTTGGAAGTGAAAGCATTTTTGTTATGATTGGAATGTTTTCACTTGCAAGTTTGTATGTGCCTTCTGAAAAGATGTCAGCAATTTGTCCTTTGTGAACAAAAAGCGCACATTGTGACGGACGAACAACAAGAGTTGAACTATTCATGATTTCGTCGCGATCATTGAGTTGATATTTATAGACAACAGTGTCTTTGCCCATATCCTTGCATTCAATAACTTTTAATAATTGTTTTTTTATTCTAAAGATTCCCATAAAATCCTCCTTGAATTTATTTTATCATTTTTTTTGATTTGCACCAACAAATTTGAACAAAAACTCCTAACTTCCACAATATGGACATGTGTCGTTTTTGTCACCTGCTTGATAGGTCGCACCACAGTTTGGGCATTTGATTTTTCCAGATTTTGAAATGGTTTTGAGCTTGCCCTCTTCAATCGGCTGCAATTTCTCACCATCAAAAGCATAGCCATGCAAATATCCTTTGCTGATGAGCAGTTTGATTGTGTTTGCAACTTCGTCTTTTGAAAGTTGAGTTGCACTGCTGATTTTTTGAACATTTTCAAATCTGTCCACTTCAACGCAAGAGAGAACTCGTTGCTGCTGTTTCTTGGATCCAAAAGAAGTCCACATGATTGGCACAGCATAAAAGCAAAAACCCGTCATGACTGCAGATATGATAATCATCGGGCTGATTCCCTTTGTTGCCCCCAAAATTATTCCCACAATTCCTGTCGGAAACATAATGCTCAAAATGATTGAGCAAACCAAAAGTGTTGTTATTTGTTTTTTCATTTTTTCCATAAAAATATTATATTCGATAAATGCCAAATACGCAAATAATCGAATTTGCATTTTTTATTATTTTGTGTTAAACTGTTTCGAAAGGAGCAACATGAAGAATATAACAGAAAAGTTTGAAAACATTGAAAAAACCTATGAAGAGCTAAAATGTTTTGTCACATTAGATCAAATTTCACCTTTTATGCAAATTGCAACAACTGCCGCAGCCATTGTCACACAAGACAATAATGTCTATTATGGCGTGAACATCAAAGGCGATTGTGGACTTGGCTTTTGCGCTGAAAGAAATGCACTCTCAACAATGCTCACTGCCGGCGAAACAAAAGTGAAATATGTTTTGTGCATTGATCGCTC
>ENA-OROD01003249-OROD01003249.1-human-gut-metagenome-genome-assembly--contig:-NODE-3249-length-10908-cov-18.606008_pt1 | contig 10908 bp, 13 predicted proteins | sample MGYA00242123_ERZ509038 | MGnify/ENA primary metagenome ERZ509038 (study PRJEB26280, sample SAMEA2338719) | human gut metagenome | biome: human gut; feature: human-associated habitat; material: faeces... | reverse complement strand
GGCTATCCGACAAAACAGCCCGGCTTTTTTTCGTCAAATCAGGTCGGCTTTAACAGAAGAACGGAAACAGAAACGATACTAATGCAAATCCCCAAAAGAAAAGCGCTGCTATAATATATAAGACCTTTTCAATTCGAGAGACATCGACGATGAGGCAGTAATAGCCGCACACTGCACAGATGCCGCTGATGAATGTAAATCTGCAGTGTTCGTAAACCGTGTCAAAATAAATCTGCGGCAAATCAAAGTGGGCAACAGAAATGTGCAACGATACCGTGAATAGTATGCAGCACAGTAGCAGTAAGCCGATAGCGTATTCATAAGTTGGGCGCGAGCCATACCATCGAAATGGAAAAATAGTTTTCTCCAGCCATTTAGCAAGAAACCCGGTGTGGCATTCACGCCTCCGAAATGCAGTGCTAACTGGATTGTGCTTTGTAAGCCAGAATGAGGCATATAGAATTATCCACGCCACAAGACTTACAATATAGTTTTCAGTCATTTTTTGTTCTCCAATAGGATGTTGGTTCAGCTGTTGGCACTTTTTCACTCGTCCCTATGTCCGAGCTGTGGATATGACTGGCTCTGATTTAGCTCCTCTACAGGAATACTTTCCGCGAATAGCACGGGAATGCAGTTGCAACGACGAACTGTTTTCTTTATGACATCTCTGGCCCGTTTGCTGATGATTATTTCTTGTAAAGTGTAATTGCCATATTCTCATGTTTTCTCTCCCAAGCCCATATATCAAGACCAAAAACTATTTGCTATGTCGGTCAACACATCCGATTCATAACCGGTTTCAACATCAACAAAATACCCGATAAAGTATTGCTCCACCTCTGGATCGCCTTTGAGCGCAGCTAAATGGTTAAAAGCCGCTTCACGCAGTTTGCTCCAGCGGTCGGACGAGTCAGCACACTTCATAGCCACCTCTTTCAGTTGAGGATCGCAGTGGCATCTAAGATAGATCAGTGCGGCTCGAAGCTGAGGACTGTACTTGAGTGGGTTTTCCAACCACAAAGATAAATCGTCATCGGTAACCTTGCCAATGTCCGCTACGGTCGTAATGCCAAACTCATACCATGTTGGATAATTGCGCCCTGCGTCAACGAATTCCTGGGGGAGTTTTGAGTCGCGGATTAGGTTTCCCGAGTAAGGGGCTGGGCGCGTGTCGGTAGTTTGCTGCCAAGGCTTTGCAGGGAGTATCTTGGCGGGTAACTGAGATATGGAAACGGTAAAGGGACCAAAATACGCGCGGTCCGGAACAGGCGTAGAGCTGGACCTTGCCTGTGCATAGAAGTAGCCGCCAAACGGAAAAATCGTGATACAGGGAAGTTGCCGCCCAAGTCGCGCGGCGGCACAAGCCTTGTGGTGGCCGTCCAACAAAACAGAAATGCCTTCAGCACAGGAAAATGCAATCGCCCTGGGGAATGTGTCTGTTGTGTCAAAGCGCTGCGTGTAATAATCCACACGCTCTTGATTCAAACGAGTTCTTGGCTGAGAAGGATACAGAAAGACAGGAGCGCCTTCGCTGTAAGTAAATTCAAAATCCGGGTCATTGTACCAAGCTGGCCCGGTAGCCTCTACATTGGAAAATGCGTCAGGAACATCCCAGAAAAAGTTCCCATTTCCATCGGCAGGGAAGCTGTCTCCTTCTGCAATTACATAAAGACCGGAGGACAGAAGCCCCAGCAACGGGGCCATGGAAGCGATGGATGTGTCCAGATCCACATATGGTGCATTGATGACATCGCTGATTTGCTGCAATTCCGGTGCATCGGCTTTGTCCAATCCATATCCAGTCGCCAGCAACCCGGCGCAGGTAGGGCATTCCGGTGCATTGTGGACAATAAGAGGTGTTCCGCGCAACGTCAGCGCATATTGTTGACTCCAGTCCTCGTTTCTTCCGCGCGACTCCCATTTTAGAGTGCCATTTCCCTCGATCAGCAGCAAACGGGCATCCCGGCACCAGTTTAGGTTATCGGTATTCAGTTTGAGGGGAAAATCGGTTGGTTGCTCGACTTTCCGTTTCTGCCAAGGAAATCTCATAATAGGTGCGCTCCTATCTGCGTGCATTGGTGGTTATTGGGATTTTCACCAGCATTATATCGTAGCTTACGCACATTTGTATAGTTTTTTATTGTAATTGCACCAAAGAGTAGCCACATCGAAAAGGAACTTAAAAAAGCCCTGCACGGCACCGGCGATTCCGGCTCCGTGCAGGGCTTTGGTTATAGGGGAACTTTATAGAGCATTGATCTCTGCTTCCAGCTCGCGGATGAACGCCATCAGGTCAGCGAAAGAGGGGCACTCGCCGAACATCATACCCTGCATGACCGCGTAGTCCTCTTCCAACGCGGCATAGCGGTATTCCGGCGGACACAGCTTCATGGTACCGGGCCGGGCCAGTTCGTACTGCGCCCACTTACGGGGATAGAACTTCATCTTAAACTCCACGACCCGGCCCAGCAGATCCAGGTCCTCATAGGCGGCCGCTTTGCTTTCAGAGTGGGCGATGCAGTACAGGTCATAGTAGTGGCGGGAATAGCGGCTGGGCATCGGCAGATGCTCTGGGCGATTGGCCTCATGGTGCAGGATCGTCACCTTCTCCCAGAAGGTGCGCTCAGCCGCTGCGGTCAGTACCACGGTGCTGGCCTGCCGGAAAGCAGCTGGGTATCGCTCGGCGGAATAGGGGCGGATCTCCCGCGGCTGTGACGGCGTCCATGCAGCCAGGGCGCCGATCTCCAGCCGGATCACCTGCAGAATGGACTCGGTCTTAAAGATACTGGGGTACCGGAAACAGATGGTCTGCTCGTCGTCCGGATCTATGTAGAGGTCCGCTTCCATACCCAGTATGATGCTGAACTCGCTGCGCAGGGAAGGGAGGAGGATGTCGCGCAGGAACTGCTCGGCACGCTCGTTTGCTTCCTTGTTGAACTGGTCCTGCTTTGTGTTGCTGCGCGGTGCCCATGGCTCATGGAGCCCATAGCCCAGCACGCGCCAATCCAGGATCAGGTCAATATCTTCGGAAAAACGCTGGATCAGCCCATAGCATTTGGAGAGACTGGTGCCTCCTTTGAATGTGAAGGCCGCCTTCCAGGGACTGTGATGGAAGAGGTGGTCCAGTGTCAGGCAGACCCAGAAGTCCTTTTCGATGATAGCTTCATGCAGCCCTGTCTGCTGCGCGGTATTACGAAACAGAACACGGCGGTCCTGCTCAGATGCTTTGGCGATGTTATACATATCAGTCCTCCCGGCAGATTTTTTTGATGAGGTTATAGATCCACGCTACCGCCTGCTGCGCCTCCTGTAAAAGCGCCTGCTTTTCATGATCGGTCAGGAGCCGCTGCAGTTTTTTAATGGTAGTGTCATCCACATTCTCCTTGCCCAAAGCGCGCAGGGCCTGTATGACCATGGCGCTCTTATAGGACAATCCGGAGATCTCCCGGTTGCTTCGATGCTTAAACTCTAACTCCAACTTGCCCACATTGAACTTGTGGTAGGGGCCGTCGGAGATATAGGACCACTTGGCGGGGACCTGCGTAGATAGGCCCAGCAGGTTCAGTGCGGTGGCGCCGGAGGGTGCAATGCTCCAGTTGAACTTCCGGGCCAAGGCCTGCGCCACGTGATGGGGCGACGGAGCCTCATACTCACCCAGCAGTTGGCTGAAGACGGGCCGGTAATAGACGCCGCGCATGATCCGCTGCAGCTCACCTGTCTGCTCCATACGGGACAGGCACTGCCGCACCGTATTGACATCAGCCAGATCCACATAGTCGGTAGACACGAAGACAGACTCCGGCTCTGCGACTCGGATGCGCTCCAATATACAGTTGTAGATCGTCTGATTGGCCATAGCGGCACCTCCTTGTTGTAATGAATATTATATAGTTTTCATTACAAAATGCAAGTGGGTGCCTTTAGTTTTCTCGACTTGACGGTCAAATATACGATTTGTAACGAAAATTGTACAGTTTTCATTACAAACAGGCGATGCGGATATAGACAAAGTATCGGCATAGGTGGGGGGTGTATGGGCGCGGAAAGGGGGAAGAACGCCCATACCCAAATGCGGCAGGGCTGGTTACTTGGGGATTGGATCGAAGTTCTTAATGATGCTGGCGATGAGCTTCAGCTGCATCCGTTCCTTCATCTCCTGGTCGACACCGCTGAATGAGACATTGTTGGCATCACGGAATGTGCGGGTGGCCAGTTTGGAGATGAAGCCATCGAAGTGTCTGAGAACTTCGGCCATAGCGTCCGGATCGCCGGTAGGGGCAGCTGCGATGGTATCGTAGTCGAGCAGGGCCCGTGGCTTCTTGCGATGGCGCGGCATGGCAATCACTCCTTCATTTTGGATTTAAGCGTCTCAAAAAATGCTGTTCTGCGGCGCTGAATCGAAGATTTGGAACTGTTGAGGAGCAGGGCGATCTGTCGGTCGCTCAGATCCAGCAGGAAGGAGAGCAGCAGGATGCTGTAACCTTCCACCCCGATCTCCAAAAGTGCTTGTCCCAACCGATCATCGTGGATGGGCAGATGGAAGCCGCACACATCGAACAGGTACATATCGGAAGGGTATGTATCCGTGGTGTGCAGCTGCTCCAATACCGGCTCCGGAAGATCGGAAAATGTAATCACGTACTCAGCACGTGCCGTTATGTGTCAGATGTAGTCGATGCTTTCGCATTCCAGCACATCCTTACAAAAACGTTCAAACTGCCTGCAGACTTTTGCTTTCTGGGAGGGTGAAAGATGCAAGATTTCACCTCCCTCCTTACCCGCGGAGGCGGTTACTTGTCCCCTTTCACTCCCTATCCCGATGCGGGTAGGCGGAATGACCCAGAAATCACAAAAAAAGTCGGTGCACAGCATTATTTCTAATGCTATGCACCGATAAAGGTCATGAACAATCAGCCGCCAGACAACGCGGAGACGGGCGGCGTGTCTTACAGGGTATGCAGCTTTACCAGAGGAAATGCGGGTGGCACGGCAAGTCGCTAGTCATGCTGGTAGAGCTCCATGAGTTTCAGATAAGCCTCCTTCTGCTCCTGAGTCAAGGGTGTCCAAGCCTCCATCAACCGTTTGATCTCCGGCGTACACTCAACCATATCATCATCAGCAAAAAACTGAGAAAGTGTTATGCCGAAGGCGGAACAGACCGCTTCCAACGTGGGAAGGGTGGGGATTCCATTCCGACGAAACAGATTTTGAATGGTGGACTCAGTCAAACCGGCCTCACTTGCCAACCGGTAGGCTGTCCAGCCCCGTGCTTCCATCAATGTTTTAATTCTCGACAAAACATCCAAGCGATCACCACCTTCCTGTCTATATTTTACTGCACAGAAAGGTAGTACGGTACAGCGGCGTTGTACTGGAATTGCTGCCTCTGTGTACTGAATGACACGACAGGAGAGACGTAGGTTAGTATGTCCCGAAAGGCAGGTGCGCTGCAAATGGGCTGGGTCAACATAGAATGAACGGGCAGAGGATATAATAATTTCAAAAGCTGCTTGACAATATAGGATTTATCCCATACAATAAATATAGGATAAATCCCATAGTTGGAAGGCGGGTTGAATGTGCAGGAATATGAAGTGATTTTTTATGATAAGACCGACGGCACAGAACCGGCAAAGGACTTCATATTGAGCCTGGATAAGAAGATGCGCGCTAAGATGTTGCGGACGATCTCGCTGCTGGCAGACAACGGCCCGGATCTCCGGGAGCCGTGCTCCAAACCGCTGGGTGATGGCATCTTTGAGCTGCGGGCGAAGGTAGGCTCTGATATTTCCCGCGTTTTGTACTTTTTCATAGTCGGCCGATGGGTGATCCTTACCAACGGATTTATCAAGAAAACACAGAAGACACCGCCTGCTGAACTTGAGCGGGCGAAGCGATATCGCGCCGACTATCTCGGCAGAGAGGAGAACAGACCATGAGTAAATTCAATGACTTTTTGAACGAGCAGCTGCAGGATCCGGAAGTCAGGGCAGAGTATGAGGCTCTGGAGCCTGAGTTCTCCATCATGCAGGCTATGATCGACGCCCGCAAGAGCAGCGGGATGACCCAGAAGCAACTGTCCGAAAAGACCGGTATTGCACAGGCAGACATCAGCAAACTGGAGAGCGGCAGTGCCAACCCGTCCTTGCGGACGCTCCAGCGCCTCGCTGCGGGAATGGGGATGCGGATCAAAATTGAGTTTCAGCCCTTTACCATGGGATGAAGAAGCAGAAGCGGGAAGACTGAGATAGTCCCCCGCTTTTTTGCGCTCAAAATCCGTTTTGCCATGTGAGAATGCTTTTGTGGGCTTTGCTTTATCGTGTGATTGCATCAGAGGTACAGCGATGATCTGCTTGATATTGGGAACTTTTAGCCGTTTTTTGCGTCTATATATACAAGCGTACGAAAGGAGGCGGATTCATGAAGCGAATGAGTGCTATGTTATTGGTGATGCTTTTCTTGCTGCTTGTTGGCTGCTCGGCCGTTGGGACTGAAACGGACTATCCGGCTGCGATCATGGCAGAGGGTACAGTTTACCTGAAGTCTGTTTCCGCTATGCCGGCCGAGATCGACGAGAGCGCCATCATCGGATACACCACTTCCTATACAGACACCTATCCGGAAAAGGATGGCGAGACCAATTTCAACCGAGAACTGAATATGCCTTATGCCAGAGTGGAGGGCGGCATCGCAGTCCTCTATGAGAATGAATGGTACTTGTGTAGGCCGAAGGATGAGGATGCTGGCGCTGGCGGTGGAACGATTTCGTTCTATGCGGAACCCACCCGAGAAGGCACGGACCCTGTTGATTTCCATTGCTCCACTATCTCTAAGAAACAGGCAGCGGAACTGCGGAAAATCATTGATGATGTGGATACATGGGTAAACGATGCCCTTGTGGATCGTCTGGCCTACTACTTTGACGGACATATTGAGTTTGCTGGTGATAAGAAGCTGTACTATTTCTCCTACGAGTACAATGTCATTTATTTCAGTCAGCAATTCGCGGAGATCCCCGCAGAGGATATGCAGGTCATCAAGGATATTGCCATAGCCAGAGGTATGCCCGTAGATCTGCATCTGGAGCAGCCGGGGAGCTTCTCCTACGCAGAGGTGACGGCGACATTTAAGACTGGTGACCCTGGCGTAAAAAGCGAAGGTTTCGTGAATGCGGAGTCTGTCCCTATGAGTAGTAGGATCTGGGATGTAAAGACGCAGGCCCTGAACGAATGCACCATCGAATACGATGCTGTGACTGTCAACTATGACGAGACGGCGAAGGTCTGGGAAGTCACATATTCGACTGCAAATACTCTGGGCAACTGCCAGAGCGTGTATATGGATGAAAACGGCGTGACGCTGCTGATCGTTTACGGTGAGTAAGGATTGGAGGTACGATAATGAAGAAGTTAATTGCGATACTCGTTCTCTCCTTGAGCCTTATCCTTTGCCTGACGGCCTGCGGCTCCAAGATGCCCTATGACCTCTCCGAGACAGCTTCTGTTGAGCTTCATGCCTACAATAACGATTCAACAGAGCCGTTTGCTAAAATCGTCGTGGACGGCGAGGATGTTGCGACCATCGTGGAGATGTTTAATTCCCTGAAACTGAAAGAGATGAAATATACTGAGCCGTCCATCTGTGGATATGAGTTCTGGTTCCGAGATGAGAACGGAAGCGAAATTGTAAAGATTGAGCTTCCGTATGGCCCTTCTCCATGGCTCGTTGTTGGTGGAACGGAATATCCCTATCAGGATGTGAATGGCGGCGTTGATGTTGATTATCTGGCTCAGTTGGTAGACATGACGATATCTGCTGGCCCGATGCAGACGGAAGACGGTGCTGACCACAATGCGCCTGTTGAGCCGTTGTTCTATAAGTCGGCTCCTGGGCTGTCCATTCAGCATGACGGGCAGAGTGTGCGGGCTCTGCCGGGTACATCTTCCTGGCAATACATGAATCCCGACGGCACATCTACCGGGATTGAAGCGGACAGTATGCACCCGCTGGATGCCAAAGAGTATATGCCTGTTCTCCCTGCGGTGGAGGGCGAGGCATGGCTGGTGTTTGACACCGCACCGGACGAGATTACCGCAAAGGCATGGCCTGTTTCCAAATGGGGCGATCTGAGTGCGGTAGATGAAGCGATTGCGGTACCCGTGTCCGGTGACAAGATCACCCTATTGGAGGGCGGACATATTTACGAAGTATTCGCCAAGTGGACTCGTTTCGAGGAGTTTGGCGGCGCTGCGTATTACTCCTTCTATACTTCACCGCTTGGCGTGACGCTGACTGCGGAGGACGTGACACCCAATGGACTCACACTGGTCTGCACCCAATCCGGAGGCGCACCCACCGGCGAACTCCAGACTGGCAGCCGCTTCTGGCTTGAGGTCTACAGCGAGGGCAACTGGTTCCCTGTAAAAGACGATATGGAGGATGTTTTCTGGACTATGGAGGCATGGTCCATCCCCCGAAACAAGCGTGTGGAATGGAGCGTGAGTTGGGAGACCCTGTACAGTTCGCTACCTACCGGTTACTACCGAATCGGAAAGGAAATCATGGATTTCCGGGCCGGTGGTGATTATGATAAGTATAACTGTTATGCCGAGTTTACCGTAGAGTAACTATTCAATACGCATTGAGCGCAGCTTCCGGCCGGGAGCTGTGCTCTTTTTTGAAGGTTTTATGAACATTACCTCTGCCATATTGACTTTCTGTGTTACAGGCTGTAGCATATAAGCACGTACTACAAGTTGTAACACGGGGGCTGCGTTTATGTCTGATTTAAAAATGGGAACCGCCGAAGCACGGTTTGCCGATATTATCTGGGAGCGTGAGCCAATCACCTCCGGCCAGATAGCCAAAATCGGAGCGGAGGAGTTTAACTGGAAGAAGAGCACCTCTCACACCGTCCTGCGGCGGCTGTGCGAGCGGGGCTTGTTTAAGAATGAAGATGGCACGGTTACTTCGCTGATCTCACGGGAGGAATACTATGCTCGACACAGTGAGCAGTATGTGGAGGATACCTTCGGTGGATCTCTACCCGCATTCCTCGCTGCTTTCGGGACACGAAAAAAACTCTCTGATGAGGAGATCGACGAGCTCCAGAAGGTCATTGATGGAATGAGGAGGTGACCCTATGTCCTTTTATACATTCATGCCCACCCTGCTCAACATGAGTCTGACGGCAAGCGTGGCCATTGTGCTGGTCACATTGCTGCGCCTGCTTCTGAAAAAAGCACCCAAGGTCATTTCTTATGCGTTGTGGGGTGTGGTCCTATTCAGGCTCCTGTGTCCGGTATCGATTGGTTCAGACTTCTCCGTATATAATCTCTTTGATACGCCCACTGAGGAGTCTGGCACGGCGACCAGTATCATCGAGTATGTGCCGAGCAACATCGTCCACACAGAGTATCCCGCTGTTGCTCTGCCTGTACCGGGTATCAGCGATGCAATCAATGAGACTTTGCCCCAGGGCGAGGAACAGTTGAGAGCCGATCCGCTGGAGGGGCCTATATTCATTGCCACCTATGTCTGGATGGCAGGCGTGCTGGCGATGGTCATCTACAGCATCGTTTCCTATATCCGGTTGCGACGCAAACTGTCGGTGGTCATTCCTCTGCGGGACAACATCTTTATTGCAGACGATATCAAATCGCCCTTCGTGGTGGGGCTGTTCCGTCCGAAAATCTATTTGCCCTGTAATCTCGGAGATAAGGAACAGGAGTATATCATTCTCCATGAACAGCATCATATCAAGCGGCTTGACCATGTAATGAAGGCACTGGCATTTCTGGCCCTGGCAATCCACTGGTTCAATCCTCTGGTCTGGGTGGCATTTGTCCTGGCCAGCAAGGATATGGAGATGAGCTGCGATGAGGCCGTGATCCGCAAGGTCGGCGGCGATGTTCGGGCGGACTATTCCGCTTCGCTTCTGACTCTGGCCACCGGGCGGCACATCATCGCCGGTACGCCTCTGGCCTTTGGCGAAGGCGATACCAAGGGGCGCATCAACAACCTGTCCAAGTGGAAGAAGCCTGCGGTGTGGGTGGTGCTGCTTGCCGTGCTTGCCTGTGCTATCCTTGCAATCGGTCTCTTGACAAATCCTGCTGCGGAACGAGAGTTTCCCATTAACGGCAGCAATGTGTCGGAACTTGATACAGAGATGGTTGTAGAGAAGATTGCCAAAGCCGAAGGACTGGAAAATAGCTCACAACTTCTTGTCGATGCGGATAACTTTGACCTCATGTTTACCTCGAACTTCAACTGGGCCAATGATGGTGCGATTCGCTTTTTATATGGACGGAATCAGAAATACTACAGTGCGCAGTTGAGAATGTTCCATGACGATAATAAGTATTTCATTACAGACCGAAGTGAATGGATCGAGCCGGAAAAGGTATTTCTGCTATCCCACTATTTGGATGCGTTGAAGTATATGCCGCGGGAGGAAATCCGTCAGCTGTCTCCGGATGCTGATGGCTATTCCGTATTTATGAGACATGAGGGCGCTCCCATTGACTATGAACGTGTTCTGAAGTACAGTCAGAACGGCGTAAATTCCAATGATGGATGGTGTATTCATCTGGAGGTGCAGCCGCTGCATGAAGTTGAAGGTGGTGGCTATAACGGAACCGGTGATGAAGTAATTCACCTGTTTTATAACAGCGGAGACAACCGGGATGATATTGCCGGAAAAACCTATCTCTATGACGGAGAAGGCTTTGGTGGCAGTTTTACAATCACCCTATACGAAGACGGTACTTTCACTTATTATGAAGGAATGCTCAGCAGCTATATCGGAGCAGGAACCTTTATGCTTGATGGCGATACCGTTATCATGACCGATGGCGGATATGGGCTGGTTAACCATTTCAGACATGACGGCGATGACCTCGTATT
>ENA-OROD01003248-OROD01003248.1-human-gut-metagenome-genome-assembly--contig:-NODE-3248-length-10911-cov-3.324797_pt1 | contig 10911 bp, 7 predicted proteins | sample MGYA00242123_ERZ509038 | MGnify/ENA primary metagenome ERZ509038 (study PRJEB26280, sample SAMEA2338719) | human gut metagenome | biome: human gut; feature: human-associated habitat; material: faeces... | reverse complement strand
CGTTGCCCGACGCGCAGTCGACGCCCAGCCCGTATTCGCGGATGATCGCAAGCAGACGGTCGTCGTAATTGGCCTTGATCGCGTAATGCACCTTATAGTTGTACCGTTTCGACTCGTTGACCACGCTTTCGAGCGTCTGGCGCAACAACTCCGTGTCGTAAAGGTAGAAGGGGGTCTCCATGTCCCGCAAGCGGGAAGCGATACGTCTGCTTAACATAATCCGAATCTATTTAAATTAACTAACCTGCAATCAATTGGGCGATCACGAAGAGCGCCAGCGTAAGACTCGCCAACCCGTTGAGCGTGCCGAAGGCGATGCCGATGTTGCGCTGGCGCGAGGGGGTCACCAGCAGATGTTCCGCCGCGAGAATGGCCACGAACAACGCCTCGCCCGTCCACAGCAGCGCCCCCTGCGGACAATAGCTGCCGAACCACAGGAGCGCGCCCACGCTGACCGCATGGAGCGCCACGCTGATCGCGAGCGCCGTGCGCAGCGAAAACCGCTGGGGAATGGAGTGCAGGCCGTGCGCGCGGTCGTAGTCAGCGTCCTGCAAGGCATAGATGATGTCGAATCCCCCGCACCACGTCAGCACGAGCAGCGCCAGCACGCACGGCTCCCAGTCGAAACGCCCCGTCAGGGCGATGTAGGCACCGACGGGCGCGATCGAGAGCGACAGCCCCAGCACCAGATGCGCCGCCCAGGTGAAGCGTTTGCAATAGCTGTAACCCATGATGACGGCCAGCGCCACGGGCGACAGCAGCGCCGTCAGGCGGTTGATCAGCTTCACTAAGAAGAAGATGCACACGGCCACGGCGAGGAAATTGAAGATCGCCTGCAGGAACATGCCGTAGGGAATCTCGGTCTGTCCGACGACCCACTTCATCTGCTCAAAGCTCACCTTGCCGGTAATCAGCGAAATCAGCGGCATCAGAATGCTGTTGACCAGCGCGGTGACGATGGCGGTGAACGCGCTGCCGATCATCATGCCGACGGCCAGATCGACCACGTTTCCCTTGAACGCGAAGGCCTTGAACTCGTTCCAGAGCTTTTTCATGAACTCCCACTCCTCTTTCGTTGGTTGCTTCATTATATCACAGATGGAATTTCGCGTTCACGCTTTCCCGTGTGCGTCATCATATTTAACATACGCATGAATAAAAACGAACAAACAGACGGCTCCTGAACGGAATAATGCGTGAATTGGCGTGAAAATCATCAATTTCCCCTTGCAATTTCATCGAAAAAGGGTTATTATATATATGGTTCTTTATCATTCTTTAAGGAGGCTACCCCATGAAAAAGATCCTGTGCTTCGCGCTGGCTCTCGTTCTCGCTCTTGGCCTTGCGACCGTTCCGGCTTCCGCCGAGAACTTCAAAGTCGCCATGGTCACCGACACCGGCGGAATCAACGACCAGTCCTTCAACGCTTCTGCGTGGGCCGGCCTGCAGAGGGCTCAGGAGGAGCTTGGCTGCGAGGTTAAGTACTTCGAATCCAAGACCGACGCCGACTATGCCCCCAACCTCGAGACCGCTGTTGACGAGGGTTACGACCTTATCCTGTGCATCGGCTTCCTGATGGCCGACACCCTTAAGGAAGTTGCCGCCAACTATCCCGACCAGGCGTTTGCAATAGTTGACAATTCCAGCGTTGGCGATAACGTTATCGGCGTTAACTTTGCCACCGAGCAGTGCTCCTATCTGGTAGGCGTTGCCGCTGCCACCATGACCCAGACCAACAACGTTGGCTTCGTTATCGGCATGGTCAGCCCCGTCATGAACACCTTCGGCTACGGCTTCTATGCCGGCGTGCGTGACACCAACCCCGATTGCCAGATTCAGTGCTACAATGCCAACAGCTTCGGCGATGCCGCGGGCGGTAAGGCTGCCACCATCAATATGTACACCAACGGCGCGGACGTTGTTTACCATGCCGCCGGTGCCACCGGCCTTGGCGTAATCGAAGCCGGCAAGGAACAGGGCAAGCTGGTAATAGGCGTTGACCAGGATCAGTCCTCTCTGGCCCCCGAAGCCGTGCTGACCAGCGCCGTAAAGCGCGTTGACAACGGCGTATTCGCCCTGTGCAAGGACGGCGTTGAGGGCAAGCTGACGCTCGGCTCCGACGTCAACTACGATATCACCTCCGGTGCTGTTGACGTATCCCCCACCGATACCCTGATGAGCGACGAGTGCAAGGCCGCCGTTGCCGCCGCCAAGGAAAAGATCCTCTCCGGCGAAATCAAGGTTCCCGCCACTACCGAGGCCTTTGATGCCGCCTACGGTTCCGATTACTACACCCTGGATGACTAATAGCTGAATAAGCGCATCCCTGCCCGAAGCATATCGGGCAGGGATTTGTTATAACAAATCCATTATCACATCACGCAAACACATATTTTTTATTTTAAGGAGGTGAGCCGGCTTGGAGGAAAACGGGCGCATAGATATGAGCCGCCCCACGGTTGAAATGAAGAACATAGTTAAAATGTTCGGCTCCTTCAAAGCAAACGACGGGATTAACCTGACCGTTCACAAGGGCGAAATACACGCCATATTGGGCGAAAACGGCGCGGGTAAATCCACGCTTATGAACATATTATACGGGCTGTATCATCCCACATCCGGCCAAATATTCATAAACGGCAAAGAGGTTTCCATATCCGGCCCCAATAAGGCGATAGAGCTGGGCATAGGCATGGTGCATCAGCACTTTATGCTCGTGCAGCCGTTCACCGTGGCCGAAAACATAATACTCGGCATGGAACCCATGCTCCCCGGCGGGCGGGTGAACATGAAGGCAGCGCGCGCGAAGGTGAACGAAATATCCGCCCGCTACGGCCTGCAGGTGAATGCCGATGCCAAGATTGAGGACATATCCGTAGGCATGCAGCAACGGGCAGAAATACTGAAGGTGCTGTACCGCGGCGCAGATATATTGATACTGGATGAACCCACGGCCTCCCTTACCCCGCAGGAGATAGAAGAACTTATCGAAATAATGCATAACCTTGCGCGCGAAGGGAAAACCGTTATACTCATAACCCATAAGCTGAAGGAAATAAAAGCCGCTGCGGATTACTGCACGATCATCCGCCAGGGCAAATATATAAACACCGTAAGCGTTGCGGACACTACGGAGCAGCAGCTTGCCGCCATGATGGTCGGCCGCAGCGTTGAGTTCAAGGTGGACAAGGCCGCCATAGAACCGGGCGAAGTGGCGCTGGAGGTGCATGATCTGCACGCCAAGGATTACAGGAACGTTGAAGTTCTCCGCGGGCTTGACTTAACCGTAAGAAAAGGCGAAATAGTCGGCATAGCCGGCATAGATGGCAACGGCCAAACCGAGCTGGTGGAAATACTTACCGGCCTAAAGAAAGCGACTCACGGCGCAATCACCATGAACGGCCATGACGCTTACAATAAAACGCCGCGCCAGCTTTTCGACATGGGAATTTCAAGCATCCCTGCGGACAGGCATAAGCACGGGCTGGTGCTGGATTTCTCGGTTGAGGATAATCTTATTCTGCAAAACGCGGACGAAAAGCCGTATTCCAACCACGGCGCACTAAATTTCAAGGCCATTGACGAGCACGCCAGGGAGCTTATTGAAAAATACGACATTCGCCCCCGCGGCTGCGAGCATGAACCGGCGGGCGACCTTTCCGGCGGCAACCAGCAAAAGGTGATAATTGCAAGGGAGGTTACAAACGACAAGGATTTGCTTATCGCCGTTAACCCCACGCGCGGGCTTGACGTTGGTGCGATTGAGTATGTGCATAAGTACATTGTGGATCAGCGCAACAAGCACAAGGCCGTGCTGCTGGTAAGCTTTGAGTTGGACGAGGTAATGAGCCTTTCTGACAGGATAGACGTTATATTCGAAGGCAAAATAGTCGGCAGCATGAGCGGAAGCGAAGCGGACGAAAAGCAGCTTGGATTGATGATGGCGGGAGGATCGGCGCATGAAGAATAGCATAAACACAAAGCGCTTTATTGAAAAGCTGCAGGAAAGCGCGTTCACCTATACGCTGATTTCCATAATAATCGGCTTCATAGTGGGCGCTATCGCGCTGCTTATCGCCGGCTATAACCCCATCGAGTCATATGGCAAGCTGTTCGGCGTTATATTCCGCTCCACAAAGAATATTTCGTATAGCTTCATTGAATATTCCGTGCCGTATATACTCACCGGCCTTTCCGTCGCCTTCGCGTTCAAAACGGGCGTGTTTAATATAGGCGCGGAAGGTCAATACGTTATGGGCAGCGTTGCTGCAATGCTGGTTGGCGCGTTTGTTAAGGCCCCTGCGTATATACACATTCCCCTCTGCATAATCGCCGCGCTTGCCGCGGGCGCGCTCTGGGGCGGACTGGTAGGCTTTTTGAAAATCCGTTTCGGCGCGCACGAGGTGCTGTGCATGATAATGTTCAACTGGATAGCCTACTATTTTTCCAACTTTATAGTAAATCTTGACTGGGTAAACGTCGGCGACGGCAAAACCTGGTCCGTACCCATTGCCGATACGGCAAAGATAACCATATCCGATTGGCTGCCCGGCCTTTCGCCCAAAGCGCACTTCGGCGTGTTCATCGCACTTATATGCGTTGTGGTGATCTATTATATAATCAACCGCACAACGCTTGGCTTCAAGCTTAAGGCAGTCGGCTTCAATCGCTCCGCCGCGGAATATGCGGGCATAAACGCCAACGGTTCCGTACTTACGGCGCTGAGCATATCCGGCATGCTCGCTTCCCTTGCGGGCGCGCTGCAGGTTATGGGCGTAACGTATAAGGTCAGTCAGTTTGCCGGGCAGGAAGGCTACGGCTTCCAGGGCATAACCGTTGCGCTTATAGGCGGCACCAATCCTTTCGGCGTGCTGCTGGGCGCAGAGTTCTTCGGCGCGATGAAGTTCGGCGGCACGCGCTTCGATGCCCCGAGCGAGATAGTTGACATAATAATGGGCTGCATAGTGCTGTGCATCGCCATATCAAGCCTGCTCAGGATGATGATAAGCAGCAACAAAAAGAATAAGGGAGGCGTATAACATGGACCAGTTGCTTAAAACGCTCGGCATTGTGCTTAATGCCACGCTTATGTATACTCCCCCGCTGCTGTTTGCGGCGCTCGGCTCCTGCTGCTCCGAAAAATCCGGCGTTATAAACATCGGTATAGAGGGCATGATGACAATAGGCGCCTTCACCGGCGCTGCCGTGGGCTATTTTTCCGGCGATCCTTGGCTGGCGTTCCTTTGCGCGGGCCTTGCGGGCATGGTTTTCGCGCTGATACACGGCTTTGCCTGCATAACCTGCAAGGCGGACCAAACCATATCCGGCACGGCAATAAACTTCCTTGCCAGCGGCATTGCCGTTTACGTTTGCCGCCTGCTCTTTGCCGGCAATACGGAAACGCACCCCGTGCCCAATAAGCTCCCCCGCATATTCAATGGCCTTTTTGAATGGTGCAACGCCAACCTTGGCGGTAAATGGGGCGAAGCGTTCGCAAAGAACGGCTTTCTTGACAACGTGTTCAACACATACGCTTCCGCGTATATAGCGTTCATATTGGTGCTTGTTATATGGTTCATTTTCTATAAAACGCGCTTCGGGCTCAGGCTCCGCGCCGTGGGCGAGCATCCGCAGGCGGCGGATACGCTGGGCGTAAACGTGTCCCTCGTGCGCTATATATGCGTTGCGCTTTCCGGCTTCCTTGCTGGCCTTGGCGGGGCGAGCATAACGCTTGCAACGGTTTCCGTGTATCGCCCGTCCATAGTTATAGGCCAGGGCTTCATAGCCATTGCCGCCGTAATATTCGGCAAGTTCAAGCCGCAGGGCGCTATGCTTGGCTGCATACTGTTCGGCTTCTGCAACGGGCTGAAGGTAGTCGTCGGCTCAAGCGGCTCCATACCGGTGAACATAATATCCATGATACCGTATGTTGTCACGATAATCGCGCTCATACTCTTCGTTGGCAAGGCGCATGTTCCCGCCGCGAACGGCAAGCCGTACATCAAATCAAAATAATCAAAAAACTACACGGCGGGCGTGGCAGCCCGCCTTTGTAAATTCAGTCAAAACGTGTAGGTGTTCGGATAATGATTCGGGAGGCAATTTTGAAGCGGGATAAAAAGAGCCGTGCGCTTTTCATACTTTGCATGGCACTGTATGCTGCGGCATTCGCAGGTGCTATACGCTCGTTAATTGTTTTTCACTGGATGGGCGCATTTGTTATGTTTATCCGGCTTGTTAAAACCGTGCTGATGGTTCCCCTGCCTATGCTTTTAGCCACCATCATAATGCTTCGTATATGCAACAGCGCGCCTTGGCGCAGAGCAGCCGCCAACATATGCTGGTGGTATCTGTTTTCGGTTTACTTCATAATTCTTTGCTTCGTACTGCTCGGCGGCTTTAGACGCGAATATGACTACACTTATCTTGCGCCTAATTATATCCCGTTCGCTACGCTGCACTCTCAGTTTGCAAACCTGTTCACGGACAGCTATTTCTTTGCCAGCATATTTGGCAACGCGCTGCTGTTTTCGCCGCTTGCGCTGTTGCTGCCGTGGAAGATACACGCGAAACATAACCTTGCCGTATCGGCCGCAATACTTATAGGCATGGTAATACTGTTTGAAACCGTGCAGCAGCTTTCCCATGTCGGCGTTTTCGATATTGATGATATTCTGCTCAATTCTCTCGGCATAGCGGCGGGAACCGTGCTGCATATACCAATAGACAGGCTGATAAAGACGCATTTTGCCATTCGGTAAAACAGGAATATCAAAAAGGGCGAGCCTTTTCGGTTCGCCCTTCTTTTATACTGCTAAGATTTAGCTGTGCTTGCGGCTGCGCGCTGCAACGAATGCAGCAGCTGCCATCACGCAAAGCGCTATGCCCGTATATGCCGTGCCGGAATCGCCGGTCTGCGGGGGCAGGGGCTTGGCGGGAGGAATCACGGGAACGTAGTCATGGTAATCATAATAGTAGCTGTTGGTTACGGCAACGCTCGCTGTGCCGTTTTCGCCCGTGCTGACATATATTCCGTTTGTCCTGGGCAGATCGTACCCGGCCACGTCCCTGCCGGTGCTTTCTGCGGAATAGTTCGCGCCGGTGAACACATAGCCGCTCAGGTACGGGCTCTGCTCCGTCACTTCATATACGTTATAGCCAACCTCTATCGTTGCGGAATAGGTATTGTCGCTGTTGCGGTTAAGCACAGCGGCCATTGCGCTGCCCAGCGTCATGCCGTCCTCGTTCATGGGGCGCACATACACGGTGAAGCTGCGGGGCAGGTCGTAAGCGTAAACGCCGCGGAAGCTCTTGGTTATGGTCAGCTTGCCGTTCTGGGGCTTCTGCTCCTCGGCATACTTGTTAGTTATCTGAACCTTGCCTTCCGTCATATCAGCAAGCTCTATTTCCTGCGTAGTCTGGCCGTTTATGGTTATGGTGGTGGCTTCGCAGTAGTAGCCGTTTATTTCGGTGCAGCCCTTCTCCTCTATGGTGTATTTGCCGGGGGCCACTTCAATATCAAGCCTGAACCCATTAGCCTTGTTCAGCTTGTGCTCGGTGCCGTTCACGGCAACGGTAACCTCGTAGCCTTCGGGTATATCCACGCCCTCAACGGTTTTCTTGATGGTCAATTCCGCCTTAGGCTCTTGCTTTTTGGAGTAGGTATTGGTCACGGTAACGATGGCTTCGCCGCCCTCGGCAAGCGTTATGCCGTTATTCGCGTCAAGATCGCTGTATTCGGTCTTTACGAAGTCGTAACCATCTATGTTGGACTTATCCGTCTCGGTAACGGTGTAAGTACCCGCGTCGAGCTGTATAGTCTTGCTGAGCTCGCCCTTTTTCAGGGTTATGGTCTGATTGCCTACGGTCACGGTAACTTCGTAATCGTTGGGCAGCTCAACGCCGTTCTCAAGTCCTTCGACAACCTTCGTCACGGTCAGCTTGGCCTTTTCGGGAACACGCTCGTATTTGTTGACGATGGTGATATCGGCCTTGCTGTTGTCCGATACAGACATGCGGAATATTTTGTTTATGCCGTTTCCATCGTAGGGACGGTGTTCCTGCGTATCCATGCCTGTAAGCTGATAGCCGTTTATATCTGTGAAGGCAACTTCCTTTATGTAGTAACGGTCTTCTTCAAGCTCAAGCGTATGGGAGAAGCTGTTCGCCTTGTTCAGCTTGAAGGTCAGGTCAACCGTCTTATTCGCGTTATACACATTCACGGTAACTTCGTAATTATCGGGAACGTCAACGCCTTCAACGGTTTTCTTTATGGTAAGCTTACCGGGCTTTATTACCGTGCCATGCTTGACATATTTATTTGTGATAATAATAGTCCTGCCGTCGTCGTCCTCATCAAATGTTATCTTGAAGCCATTGGCTATATTCCGCTCCCAAATCGTCGCCTTTACGAAATCGTAATTTGGAATACCGGATCTATAGGTTTCGCTTATAGTATATTCCTTGCCAACCTCAACCTCGAACTCTACCTCCATAAGGTTCGCTATGCTCATGGTCTTTTCTTCGTCGCCGACCTTCACCTTTATAGTGTAATTCTCCGGAAGCTCTCTTATGCCGTCGCCATCTATGGCCTTACATATTTTAATCTTTATCTTCCCCGGTTCGGGAGTGGGGGTAGGCGTGGTGTCGATTTCCCACTGGGCTACAAGCTTTGCGTGGGTATATACATTCAGGCTCTGTCTTTCGCCTATGTTGCTGCTCGTGCCCACCTGCTCGGAGAAGGTCAGCTCGTTGCCGCTCCTTGTGCATTTTGCATAATAGGTCACTTCCCAGCCGAGGAACTGTACTTTCCAGTTGGCAACAGCCTCCTTCACCTCGGTAGTCACGCTGTTGGTGGTATGCTTCCAGTTCTGTATGTCGGATGGTTGGCTATAATTATAAGCGAATTTGGTATATTCCACGAAATTGCCCTCGCCACTGCCGTATGCGTTGCCGCTGCCCTCGGTTGTCCACCATTTGCTGTCTTTAAGCGCTTGGGCAAGCTTGGCGTTATCCTCGCACAGGGTCAGCACGTTGCCGTAGTCGTATTCAACATAAACGGGCTGTGGTATGGGCGCAACCTGAATAAGTATATAGTAACCGTGGTTGCCATTGCTGTTGCTGCTGTGGCAGAAATTCTTGCTGTTAAGCTGAGTGGACAGCTTGAACGTGCCGTCATTCTGCTTTACGGACTGAGCAAGGCTGAAGGGAACGTCATAGGCGTTGCCCGCGCTCCATGTATTGCAGCTGTACGGGCTCCGGCCATGCGGGTCTATGCAGGCCACAACTATTCTGGATACATAGTAGCCCTTCTCCGCAGTTATGGCAAGCTCCACGCTCTGCTCGTTCCGGTTATCTGCGGAAGTATAATAGCTGCTCAGCGCCGCGCCGCTGGCTGCGCCTGTTGTGTTGGAATCCTGCTGCGTAACGGCGGCGCCGTTCAGCGTCACCGCAGTCACGCCCGTGCCGTTATTTCCGGTTTTTGTAGTCCCGCTACCCGTAAACGTATCCCAAACGACCTTTATGTTGCCATTCCATCTTTCTTGATTTAGGTAGCCGCCCTGCTGACCGCCGGGATTACCGCCGCCGGGTCCCCAGCCGCCACCGCCATGGCCGCCGTCCCAGCCGCCCTTATCCGCAAGCGCAGCGCCCGGGATAAGCGCAAGCGCCATTATCAGCGCCAGTGCAAACGCCAAATACTTTTTCATTTTTTCCTCCTGTTTTCTATGTTTTTTCACCACTCACACGCATCCGTGTTTTTCTGTACCGGCATACATGGATACGCGTGTGTATATTATAGCATGGCTTCTCAAGCATGCTCAACATAACAATTTTTATTCAATCATTATATATTTTTAGTTCGATTAATCAAACAAGCGCATGGCATAGCACCATGCGCCCGTGTGTCTCGCTTTTTTCAGCCTTCCATCTGCTTCCCCAGGAAATTCGCCGCCGTTTCCGTGGCCTTTTGCTCCGCGCGGCCTATGCCTGCGTTCTCGTCGCGGCTGAGCAGCATCACCGCGCCTATCGGATCCCCGGCGCAGATTATCGTGGCTATCGCCGCCGCGGCAAAGGGCTGCGCTTCATCCGCGGTAATGTGCGGCGCCGTGCCGCCGTCCGCCCCAACGCACAGCCTGCCGCGCCTGTCCATCAGCTCCTCAAGGTCGCTGTGTATGGGCTTATCCATCAGTTCCTTGCGGCATGGCCCGCTCGCGGCTATCACCGTATCCTTGTCGCACACGGCCGCCGTCATCCCAAGCGCCAGCTGGAGCGATTCCGCGTATTCCTTCGCAAAATCCCCCAGCTCCCCTATCGGCGAATACTTTTTCAGTATCACTTCGCCCTCGCGGTCGGTAAATATCTCCAGCGGGTCGCCGTTACTGATAACATTGACACGGAAAACCTTGTCCTCATGGTTTTTAGAGGACTGAATCAGCGTGTTTTTGATATTTTCCGTGCCTTCACTAAAATTTGCGGCGTCCTCCGTTTCTGCGGGGAGCGTGCCGCAGCGCAGCAGCGTGTCGATGTCGGATTGAAGCCTGATTTCCAAGTGATCTTCAAAGACGAGAATCTTGTCAATCAGCAGCTCCAGATCATTTCGTTCCAGCTTATCCTTTTCCAGAATGTCGCGGAACACGTCGATGGCGGTCTTTGCCACGCGGTTGACCTGAATGATGGTGTTGCGCTTGTCGGACAGCAGGTCGATCTGGTGGTGGATGCCGTCGATCTTTTTTTGCAGGTCTGCTTCCATCTCGTCATACAGCGCCTCGATGGAGGCTTCCTGCTCGGGCTTTTTCATAATCTCCCGGATGCGCTGGCGCTTCGTGACCTTCAGCTCCTCGGTGAGATCGGCCAGCACCTCGGCGAGATTGTCCGCGGACTGCTCCGTTTCCGCCACCTGCTCGGTCTCG
>ENA-OROD01003243-OROD01003243.1-human-gut-metagenome-genome-assembly--contig:-NODE-3243-length-10923-cov-4.418752_pt1 | contig 10923 bp, 10 predicted proteins | sample MGYA00242123_ERZ509038 | MGnify/ENA primary metagenome ERZ509038 (study PRJEB26280, sample SAMEA2338719) | human gut metagenome | biome: human gut; feature: human-associated habitat; material: faeces... | reverse complement strand
GCGGAGAAGCAGACGCGGCAGGCGCTTGTCGAGATGCAGCTGCCGTGCCTCGATTATTTTCTAGCGCATTTCCTGGACAGCTTCCGCCTCACGCTTGACGAGTTGGAATGAATTTGACAGATCTGTCAAATTTCATGTCCGAGATTTCCGAAAATCGCACGAAACTCACAGTTGTTTTTTTGCGGCCGCGCCGCTATAATGTCCTCCAGTGAGTTTACGAAAGGAAGTGTGCGCCATGACGATCTTCAAAACGCCCGTCAGACGATGCGCTTCCGTTTTTGTTTTTGCCGGGGAACCCGTTGTTCCGGCGTCGTATTTGTTTTTGCAGAAGGAATTGTGAAACTGGTGTTTCCAGTTTTCACAATTCTTTTTTTATGCGCAGCTGCGACCCGAACCGCCCCGCAAAAACGGCGAAGAGAAAGGAGAACACCATGGGAAAAAACAAAATTCCGGAAACCGGCATCTATGATGCCAGACAACTTGGCACGGGCAGAATGCTGCTGCTCGGCTTCCAGCACATGTTCGCCATGTTCGGCGCAACCATCCTTGTCCCCATTCTGACGGGCCTCGACGTCTCGAACACGCTCCTGTTCGCGGGCCTCGGCACGCTTCTGTTCCACCTCATCACCGGCGGCAAGGTCCCGGCCTTCCTCGGCTCGTCCTTCGCCTTCCTCGGCGGCTATGCAACCATCGCCCCCATGCTCGACGGCAACCAGCCCAACCTTGCGATGCTTCCCTACGCCTGCTTCGGCGTAGCCTGCGCAGGCCTTGTGTATGTCATTCTGGCCGGCCTGTTCAAGGCCTTCGGCGCGAAAAAGGTCATGCGCTTCTTCCCGCCCATTGTCACCGGCCCCATCATCATTGCCATCGGCCTGAACCTTTCCTCCTCCGCCATCAATAACTGCACCGGCAACTGGTGGATCGCCATCGCCGCCATCCTCATCATCGTCGCCGCCAACATCTGGGGCAAGGGCATGATCAAGATCATCCCGATTCTGCTCGGCGTCATCGGCTCCTATGTTCTGGCCGTCATCTTCGACACGGACGTCCGCGCAAATCTCGTCGCCAATGTCTCCGAAGCAAAATGGTTCGCACTGCCCATCAAGATGGAGCAGACCGTCTTCGGCCTGTTCGCCTCCGGCAATGTTGACACGCACATGCTTCTGACCGCTGTCATCACCATCGTCCCGCTGTCGCTTGCCACCATGGTCGAGCACATCGGCGATGTGTCCGCGATCTCCTCCACCTGCAACCGCAACTACATTGAAAATCCCGGCCTGCACCGCACCCTGATGGGCGACGGTCTTGCGACCACGCTGGCAGCCCTCTTCGGCGCGCCCGCCAACACGACCTACGGCGAAAACACCGGCGTTCTGGCCCTCAGCCGCATCTATGACCCGCGCGTCATCCGCATCGCGGCAGTTCTGGCCATGCTCTTCTCCTTCAGCCCGAAGTTCGCGGCCATCATCTCCTCCATGCCCAGCGGCACCATCGGCGGCGTCAGCCTCGTGCTCTACGGTATGATCTCTGCGGTCGGCGTCCGCAACGTCGTCGAGAACAAGGTTGACTTCACCAAGTCCCGTAATGTTCTGGTCGCAGCCCTCATTCTGGTCCTGTCCATCGGCATCAGCTACTCCTCGGCCGGTTCTCTCCAGCTTGGCGCGATCAGCCTCTCGGGTCTGGCCGTCGGCTCCATCGTCGGCATCGTCCTCAACGCCGTCATGCCCGGCAAGGACTATGTCTACGGCGAAGACAAGCAGGGCGACGAATCCGTCAACTTCATCGTCCAGTAAACAATACAATAAAATACCGCCGCAGTCCGGTTTCGGGCTGCGGCGGTTCGCTTTTTTCTTTATTGCTCCAGAATGGCGCTTTCGCGGATGCGCTTCGTGACCTTGGCAAGCAGGATGCTGTATTCCACGGCAGCGGCAAACGTGTCGTCGTAATACGGCTGAAGTTCTTCCATCGTCATGTGGTTTGCGCGGCAGATCTCGCTGAGCGCCTGTGCGACGTCTTCCTCGTGCGCGTGCAGATCCTCCGCCTGCGCGACGCGGCGGACGAGCGCCTTGATGCGCACGGCCTCCTCTGCGCCGGGCCGCGCGTCCTCGCGCAGCTGTTCAAGCGTGGAATTTGAGAATTTGCAGTAATCGTCCAGCGTCAGATTGTTCTGCGCCAGCTGAGCAGACATGGTATCCAGCTGCTCTTCGACGGCCTTGCTGATCTCGGCAGGGTTAGGGGTAAAGTCGTCCATGGTGTCCGCCGCCTGCCGCAGCAGCCGGTCGCGCAGTTCAAGTTCGGCGCGTTCGGCATAATAATTCTCAAGACTTTTGCGCATATTTTCGCGCATTTCCGCCATCGTTTCGCACTGTCCGACCTCTTTCGCAAAAACATCGTCCAGTGCATAGGGCGCGACAGTGCGGATCTCGTGGATATGGCAGCGGAACTCCGCATCCTTACCCGCCAGTTCCGGTGCGTGATATGCAGTCGGGAACGTGACGTGCACGGTCACATCGTCGCCGGGGTTCTTGCCCAGAAGCTGCGCCTCAAAGCCGGGAATAAACGTATTGCTGCCGAGCACAAGCGTCTGCTTTTCCGCCGTACCGCCCGCAAACTGTTTGCCGTCCGCAAAGCCTGCATAGTCGAGCACCAGTTCGTCTCCGTTCTGCGAAGGACGGTCGAAAACGGGCGTCCGACGCTGGCTCTGCTGCTGCAGCCGCACCAGCTGCCGGTTCACCTCTTCGTCCGTGACGTCCACATGCTCCAGCTTGGCCCGCAGGCCGAGATATTGAAATGCCATTTTTTATTTCTCCCTGTTTCATTTGTATCAGCGCTATCAGGCAAATCCGTAAGCACCCACCCCATTGATTGTAGGGGCCGATGCCCACATCGGCCCCTACAAACGAATGCGCAAGCGCATACGGATTTGCCGAAGAATCACACAAAATCGAAATACCCTACTGCAAAACCTCTCCGTCTCGGCTTCGCCGAGCCACCTCCCCTTTCAGAGGAGGCCCATACGGTTGCCCTACATCCTCGCCTTGATCGCCGAGATCAGGATATCGCCCGCGACGACGCGGTCTTCGGCGGCGAAGCCGGTTTCAAAGTTGTCCGAGTACAGAACCTGACTGCTGGGCGGGAATTCTTCGTCTCCGGCGTAGACCATGATCTGCATCCGGTAGCCGCCTAAGAAATCAAACTGGAAGCCCGCGTCGCCGTGCGGGATCGCCAGCGCACCCATGGCTTCGCAGGCCGCACGAAATTTTTCGACCCGCGTGCCGAATGTGAACGCTGCCCGTGTCAAAACCCGTCCGGTGTACGGCCCGATATACATCTCGCCCCACGGCATTTCGCGGAACGTCTTATAGCCGCCGGACGGCTCCGCCGCGCGGCCTTCGAGCAGGAAGCGCAGCAAAAACGTCTGGCACGGCAGGTTCTTCAGCGCGAACGCCGCTTCGTCCTCGGACGAGATGGCATACTTGGGCCATGCAATCTGATACGCCGTGCCCAGCAGCGTCACAGTGAACCGGCCGCTTTCAAACGGGACACCGCAGCGCATGGCTGCTTCCTGCGGGTCGAGCGAGGCGAATTTTTCCTCATAATGGGCAAACGGGACTTCTTCCTTGTTGTTCTGTACCTGCATAAAAATTTACTCCTGAATGCTCGACGGGAACAGTTCCCGGCTGGTGTGCGGCAGGAAACACGCCGCGACGAATTCATCCATGTATCTCGGGTTTGTGGAAAGCTCCATATAGGTCATGTTGGACGCCAGTTCATCGACCTTATTGACTGCGCAATCCGACCGCACCATGGCGTAGGCACCGGAGAGCGACGTGTTGCCCAGATACTCGAACAGTTCCCGGTCGATATCCGGCAGCATGCCGATGCGCACGGCGTTTTCCATGTTAATGCCCGAGCCGATGCCGCCCGCAACGTATACATGCGACAGAACGCTCACGTCCATGTCAAGACTGGAAAGCATAATATTGATGGCGGAGAAAATCGCGGCCTTCGCACGGATGAACGAGTCGATATCCACTTCCGTGATGGAAATTTCGCGGCCCGTCTCCGATTCGGCCGCAGTGGCCAGAATATAGCGGCCCATGCCGTGCTCGTCGTGCGCGACGCGCTTACCGGTGCGGACAAACTGACCCTTGGAGGAGATGATGGACGTGCGGTAAAGTTCTGCAATGACATCGATGATGCCGGAGCCGCAGATGCCGACGGGCTTCTGGCCCTCCGGGCCGACGATGCCGAGCGTAGGCTCCATTGTATCCTTGTCAATCTTCACGGATTCGACCGCACCGTCTGTTGCACGCATGCCGCAGGAGATATCGCCGCCCTCAAACGCCGGGCCTGCCGAGCAGGCGCAGGACATCATGAAATCGCGGTTGCCGAAGACCAACTCGCCGTTCGTGCCGAGGTCGATGAAGAGCGAAAATTCGTCCTTATCCCAGATAAGGCTCGTGAATGCACCTGCGGTGATATCGCCGCCAACATATGAGCCGATGTTCGGCGCCAGCAAAATTTCCGCGTCCGGGTTGGCCGGGAAGCCGAGATCCTTGGCCGTCATGCCACGCCACTGGAAAAACGTCGGGATATACGGCTCCATGCGCACGGGGTTCGCGTCCACGCCCAGAAGCAGATGGTTCATCGTCGTGTTCGACGCGATGCAGACGCGGAACACACGCGAGACGGAAATGCCCGCCGATTTACACATCGCCGCAACGAGCGGCAGCAGCGTTTCCTTTAAAATCGCGTCCTGCAGCCGCTTCGTGCCGCCGGGCTTGCCCTGCTCAACGATGCGGTTGATGACATCCGCGCCGTAGCGGATCTGGCCGTTGCCCGCAGAAGCCTTGGCCGTCAGCGTGCCGGTCTTTAAATCCATGAGCACGCCCGTGACGGTCGTGGTGCCGATATCGATGGCGCAGCCGTAAAGCGGCGCGGCTTCTTTTTCGGATACGTCCATGATGGTCAGCACGCCATCTGTCAGCGTACCGGCGATCTGCACCTTGAAATTGGCCTCGCGCAGCGTCTTGGCAAGCTTTTTGACGGTGTGATAAGTAAGTTTAACTTCTGTGCAGCCGTCGAATACGTCCTGTGCAAAGCGTGCAAGGCGCTCGGTATCCGGCATGGTGTCGTCGAGCGTCGGCTCGTCCAGCGTAAGGACCGCCTGCACAAAGTCGTTCGTGAAGTCCACGCCTGCGGCCTGCACATCCTGTTGAAGTTGATTGAAAATCGCAATCTCCTCGCCGGAGGACAGGTCTGCCGTCTTCATGCGGCTCTGATAGGCCGAGGCGATGTCAGGGACGAGCACGGTAATGTCTCCGGCTGGCTTCGTTGAGCAACTCAGACGCCAGCCCGCGGCATAGTCCTCGTCGGAGATGTGGCCGGTCTGCACGCCTGTGACCTCGCCGGAAACGAGTTTCACGCGGCACTTGCCGCACGAGCCGTTGCCGTTGCAGGGCGCGTCGATGGCGACGTTGGCCGATTTTGCAGCCTCCAAAATGGTGCTGCCAGGCGCGGCGGAGAATTTGACCTCCTGTGCGCCGTTTTCAAATTGGAAGGTGATTTCGTACATGCTGTCTGCGTTCCTTTCCGTCAGAAATGTGGAAACCGCCGCCGGCGGAATACACGAAGTATATCTCCGCCGCCCCCTGCGTGGTATTCATACTCTATACTATAAACAAATCCAGCCCCGCGGTCAAGCCCTGCACGAAAGCAAAAACTTTTTGTACAGTTTTCAGAAACTGTCAAATAATTGTGCGTCATAGACAAATACGGCGTGTTTTGCGGAGCAGAAACTATTGATTCATCCAAAGAAGTGTGGTAAGCTGGGGCTGGTAGGATTTGATGCAGCAAACTGACAGGAGGACGAAAACATGAAAAAATTCATCAACCAGGTCGAGCTTGTAGAGGATCAGATGATTCAGGGCATGGTCAAGGCGTATCCGCAGTATGTACGCAAGCTGGAGTGCGGAAACGTGGTCGTGCGGACGGAAAAGAAAGAAGGAAAGGTCGCGCTGATCTCCGGCGGCGGCTCCGGTCACGAACCGGCACACGGCGGCTACGTCGGCACGGGCATGCTGGACGCGGCAGTCGCGGGCGCAGTCTTTACCTCTCCCACGCCGGATCAGATCTATGAGGGCATCAAGGCCATCGCAACCGACAAGGGTGTTCTGATGGTCATCAAGAACTATACCGGCGACGTGATGAACTTTGAAATGGCCGGTGAAATGGCGCAGATGGACGATATCAAGGTCGCGCAGGTCGTCGTCAACGACGACGTTGCCGTCGATGGCAGTCTCTATACTGTCGGCCGCCGCGGCGTAGCGGGCACGGTTTTTGTCCACAAGATCGCAGGTGCAAAGGCAGAGCAGGGCGCGGAACTGGAAGAGGTTCAGCGCGTGGCGCAGAAGGTTGTGGACAACGTGCGTACCATGGGCGTCGCCATTCGTCCCTGCACGGTTCCGGCGGCGGGTAAGCCCGGCTTTGAACTCGGTGAGGACGAGATGGAGGTCGGCATCGGCATCCACGGCGAACCCGGCACACACAAGGAAAAGCTTCGCCCGGCAGACGAGATCGTCGATCATATTCTGGACAAAATTCTGGCCGATATCGATTACACCGGACGCGAAGTCGCTGTTATGGTCAACTCCTCCGGCGCGACGCCGCTGATGGAACTGTTTATCATCAACAACCATGTTGCCGACGTGCTGGCCGAGAAGGGTATCAAGGTCTACAAGACCTTCGTAGGCGAATATATGACGTCTCTTGAAATGGAGGGCTTCTCCGTGTCCTTGCTGCGGCTGGACGACGAAATGAAAGCGCTTCTGGATGCGCACGCGGACACCATCGCATTCAAGGCATAAACCCAAACGCAAAGGAGAACCGTTATGGTCAATCAGGAACAGGTATTGGAGATCTTACACGCCGTCGGCGAGAAGATCACGGAGGAAAAACTTTTTCTCACGGAACTCGACAACGTTATCGGCGACGGCGACCATGGCATCAATTTGGCGCGCGGCTTCGCCGAGATTGAAAAGAAGCGCCCGATGATGGAGGGCAAGGACATCGGCACGATGCTCAAAACTGCCGGCATGGCGCTTGTGTCCACGGTCGGCGGGGCTTCCGGCCCGCTGTACGGAACGGCGTTCATGCAGGCAGGCAAAGCGCTTGCCGGAAAGACGGAACTGGATGCGCAGGACCTGGTCACGATCCTGGACGCATTCGTCGCGGGCGTGCAGCTGCGCGGCAAGTCCGTGGCCGGAGAAAAGACGATGCTGGATGCCATGATTCCCGCGCGTGATGCGGTAAAAGCGGCGCTGGACGCGGGAAAGAGCGCGAAGGATGCGCTGGTGGACGGCGTGGCCGCGGCAGAGCAGGGCGTTGCGTATACCAAGACCATCATCGCCACCAAGGGCCGCGCAAGCTATCTCGGCGAGCGCAGTCTCGGCCACCAGGACCCCGGCGCGACGTCGTTCACCACGATGCTGAAGGTCGTGGCCGAACGTGTGTGAGGTGCGGCTATGGTCGGATTTGTGATCGTTTCGCACAGTCAAACGCTGGCTGACGGCGTGGTTGAACTGACAAAAATGATGGCTGACGGCGTCCCCATCCGGGCCGCCGGCGGTCTGGAGGACGGCGGTTTCGGCACAAGCTATGAAAAAATTGCAAACGCCATCGAGGAAATTTACTCAGACGACGGTGTGATCGTGCTCATGGATATGGGGTCCGCCGTCATGACGGCGGAAATGGTGCTCGAGGCCATGCCGGAGCGGAAGCTTATTCTGGCCGACTGCCCGCTGGTCGAGGGCGCAGTCGCTGCAACCGTCAGCGCCATCGCAGGCAGCAGCCTCGAGGAGATCATGGACGAACTTCCCGATGTGCGGGAACTGAAAAAGCTGTCGTAATAAAAAGAAGCAGCGTGAAATACGCATCTGTTTTGTAGGGGCCGATGCCCCCATGAGCAGGTGCATTCGGACTCGCCGAGGATTTTCAATAATCCGATACCCCCTTACTGCTGGGCGGACAGAACAGCGGACTTTCATTGTTTCACAAGGAGTCTCTATATGAAAGAATTTCAATACACCATTCAGGACCCCATGGGCTTTCATGCGCGTCCCGCGGGCGCGCTTGTGCGTGCAGCAAAGGCATATGCCAGCAAAGTTACGATCTCCTGCGGGGAAAAGTCCGCGCAGCTGACGCGGCTGATGGCTGTGATGGGGCTTGGCATCAAGCAGGGCCAGACCGTCACCGTCACCATCGACGGCCCGGACGAGGACAAGGCGTTTTCGGAATTGCAGGTGCAATTCCTCGAAAACGCCTGAGGACGCGGCCATGCAGGTATTCACCGGACTTCCCATCTCACAGGGTCTTGCCGCGGGGAAAATCATCTTTCTCGGCACGCAGGAAACTGTCGTCCGGCAGGCAGGCTCCCCACAGGAGGAGCAGGCGCGCTTCGCAGCCGCACAGCAGCAGGCCATAGACGCGCTCGGCGCGCTCTATGAAAAGGCCAAAGCAGAACTTGGCGAAAAGGACGCGGAGATTTTCTCTGTCCACCAGCTTATGGCTGAGGACGAGGACTTTACCGATCTCGTTTCAGAGGCAATCGCAGACGGCGCGGAGGCGTCCGAGGCCGTCCGGCAGGCGGGAGAGCAGTGCGCAGCCATGTTTTCCGGCATGGACGACGATTATATGCGCGAACGCGCCGCCGATGTCCGTGACGTCGCTGCCCGCATCTGCCGCATGTTAAACGGCGAAGCGGAGCATAGTATTCCCGAACCCTGCCTCATTGCTGCCGAAGAACTCACGCCCAGTCAAACCGTGCAGTTTCCGCGCGGATTTGTGCGCGGCATGCTGACTGCGCGCGGCGCAGCGAACTCCCATACGGGCATTCTGGCGCGGACACTTGGCGTCCCGGCTGTTTCGCAACTGCCTGTGTCAGCTGAACTGCACGGACATACGGCAATTCTGGATGGCTTTGCGGGAACGCTGACGCTCGACCCGAACGAACAGATGCTGGCTGAAGCAACAGCGAAAATCGCTGCGCAGCAGGCGCAGCGCGAAGCGCTCCGGCAGCTTGTCTCCGCTCCAAGTGTCACGCAGGATGGACATTCCATCCGGCTCTATGCCAATATCGCGGGCACGGACGATTTGCCGCTGCTGCAGGAGAGCGGCGCGGAGGGCGTAGGCCTGCTCAGAAGCGAATTTCTGTATCTGGGCCGCAGCACCTATCCGACTGAGGACGAACTGTTTGAAAGCTACAAAACAATCGTGCAGGCCATGGATGGCCGGGAAATTATCATCCGCACGCTGGACATCGGCGCGGACAAGCAGGCCGATTATTTTGATATGCCGCCGGAGGACAATCCCGCACTCGGCCTGCGGGCGATCCGCCTGTGCCTGACGCGGCCCATCCTGTTCCAGACGCAGCTGTGCGCCATTCTGCGTGCGTCGCGCTACGGGAACGTCGGGGTCATGTTCCCGATGGTGACAGGCCCGGATGAACTGCACCGGCTGAAGCAGGCGCTGGCGGACGCGGAGGACGTACTCATTGCACGCGGGGAGCGCTTCGGCCCGTACCGCATCGGCGTAATGATCGAGACACCTGCGGCCGTGTTTATGAGCGGCGAACTTGCAGGCGAGGTCGATTTTTTCTCCATCGGCACGAACGATCTGACGCAGTATCTGCTGGCTATGGACCGGCAGAACCCGAATCTGGCCCCATTCTGCGACCCGCATCACCCGGCCATTCTGCGCGCGATCCGTCATACTGTCGAATGCGCGCATCAGGCGAGGTGCAGCGTCGGGATCTGCGGCGAACTTGCCGCGGATGAAGACCTGACCGAAGCGTTTTTGCGCATGGGTGTGGACGAACTCTCCGTCGCGCCGGCCCGCATTCTTCCGCTGCGGCAGAAAATCCGCAGTTTGACACTCGGATGAGTTTGCCCGCAGAAAAATCAACGCCCCACTGCTCAAATGGCAGTGGGGCGTATTTATGCACAGCGTACAGCGATCAGATCGTCGGCTGGTTGGCAGCCTCAATGATCTTGACGAACTTCTCGGGGACGAGGGAAGCGCCGCCGATGAGGCCGCCGTCGATATCGGGCTGGGCGAGCAGGTCATAGGCGTTCTTTTCGTTCATGGAGCCGCCGTAGAGGATGGAAATCGCACGGGCGACCTTTGCGCCGTAAAGCTTGCGGATGACTGCACGGATGTGCTCACAGACCTCTTCGGCCTGCTCCGGCGTTGCGGTCTTGCCAGTGCCGATGGCCCAGATGGGCTCGTAGGCGATGATCATCTTGCGGATCTTGTCCTCGCCGATAGAGGCAAGGCCGGTCTTGATCTGCATGGTGATCCATTCCTCGGTGATGCCCGCCTCGCGCTGCTCAAGGCTTTCGCCGACACACATGATGGGGATCAGGCCGTTTTCGAGGGCTGCAAGAACCTTCGCGTTGACATCCGCATTCGTCTCGCCCATGGCGCGGCGCTCGGAATGGCCGAGGATGACGTACTTGCAGCCGGCGTCGAGCAGCATGTTGGCCGCGATCTCGCCGGTGTAAGCGCCGGAAGCGTTGGCGTTGCAGTTTTCAGCGCCGATGCCGATACGCGTTTCCCGCATGGCGCGCACAGCTGCCGGAATGCAGACGGCAGGCACGCACAGCGCAACGTCGCACCAGCGGCCGCGCGGCATGATGGTCTTGAACTCGGTCATGAAGGCCTTCGTCTCGGTCGGGGTCTTGTTCATCTTCCAGTTGCCGGCGATGACAGTCTTGCGGTATTTTCTGTTCATGATGTGAAGTCTCCTATATCTAAATAAATCAAAATTACAGTTTGTCTGTTCCGTCTTGTAGGGGCCGACGATTCTGTCGGCCCGGAGAAGGGCTTGTTCGCCTCAAAGCCTCCTCTTGTCATGCCCGCATG
>ENA-OROD01003239-OROD01003239.1-human-gut-metagenome-genome-assembly--contig:-NODE-3239-length-10929-cov-2.712341_pt1 | contig 10929 bp, 10 predicted proteins | sample MGYA00242123_ERZ509038 | MGnify/ENA primary metagenome ERZ509038 (study PRJEB26280, sample SAMEA2338719) | human gut metagenome | biome: human gut; feature: human-associated habitat; material: faeces... | reverse complement strand
TACGGGTACTGACAACGGAGGAAGCGGCAGCAGCAACGGTGCAGCCGGGGCAGGAGACTGCAGAGAGCAGTCGGGACGGACGCGTCGATATCAACACGGCAGATGCGTCTGCCCTGATGAGTCTGCCGGGGATCGGCCAGTCGAAAGCAGATGCGATCATCGCTTACCGGAATGAGCATGGAGCGTTCAAGGCTCCTGAGGAATTGATGAATATCAGTGGGATCAAAGAAGGAGTTTATCAGAAAATAAAGGACAGTATAAAAGTTAACTGAGGTGTAAAGATGGCAAAAAAAGTTCTTGTTGTAGATGATGAAAAGTTAATCGTAAAAGGAATCCGGTTCAGTCTGGAGCAGGACGGCATGGAAGTGGATTGCGCCTACGACGGTGAGGAAGCGCTTAAGATGGCGACAGAGAATGCATACGACATGATTCTGCTGGATATTATGATGCCGAAGATGGATGGCTACGAAGTCTGCAAAAAAATCAGAGAAAAGAAAAATACCCCGATTATCATGCTGACGGCAAGAGCCGAGGAGCTGGATAAGGTGCTGGGGCTGGAGCTGGGAGCGGATGATTATGTGACCAAGCCCTTTGGTGTCAGAGAGCTGATGGCAAGGGTGAAGGCGAACCTCAGAAAATCCGTTGTGCGCGAGGAGACTTCCGAACAGGCACCTGCCGGTAAGGGGAATTTTGGCAAGCTGGATATCAACCCCGATCGGTATGAGGTGCGGAAGGATGGGAGAATCATTGATCTGACTGTCAGAGAATTTGAGCTTCTGAAATACCTTTCCGCGCAGAAGGGACAGGTTTTTTCCAGAGAAACGCTTCTGGAGAAGGTCTGGGGCTATGAATATTTCGGTGATGTGCGGACAGTGGATGTCACCATTCGCCGTTTGCGTGAAAAAATCGAGGATGACCCCGGCAAGCCGGTTTATATCCTCACAAAAAGAGGCGTAGGGTATTATTTTGACTGCTGAGAAAAGCGAGGGATTAGCTTTTGCGAATGCGAAGTATTAAATGGAAGTTAATTATCATGTATCTGGGGCTGGTGCTGATTGTGATGATTGTCAGCGGTACCTATATCCTGCTCAGCCTGCGAAATATCGAGATTGATAAATCCAGACAGGAGCTAGCAACCTATGCGGAGAGAATCAATGAACAGGTGATTGAGGGCGGCAAGGATGAGGAATTTCAGGAGAAGCTCTTAAAAACCGTATCAAATGCCGTCGGCATACAGGGCAATATCCTCAATACGGATGGGGAGACGATTGCCTCCACCACCGTAACGGAGGCACCCTATCCGGTTTATACGGATCAGGCAATTATTGCGGCAATGAACGGCATGACCTCCTTTTCCACACAGAAAAAAAGCACCGATTCCTTCGGGCTTCTGCGTGAATGGATGAGCTATGCCACACCTGTGCAGACGAGCGGGACAACCCCCTCCTATATCATCTATACCAGATTGGATGCAAGCGATATGCAGACCAGTCTGGATAAAACCACGCAGACGATTGTTGCGGCGGTTATGATTGCGCTGTTTCTGGCGGCAGTAATGGGCTATGTTTTTGCACAGACACTGACGGGCCCGATTCTTGCGCTGACAACGGGCGCGAAAAATCTGGCAGAAGGGAATATGGATCAGAGCCTAACGGTGCGCAGCAATGATGAAATCGGCCAGCTGACCAGCAGCTTTAACAACATGGCGGCGGAGCTTTCCAAGAATATGTCGGAAATTTCAAGAGAGAAAAATCGTCTGGAAATTCTCCTGCATAATATGAGTGACGGCGTGATTTCCTTCAGTAAGGACGGCGAGCTGATGCTTGCCAATGCGGCGGCAGAGGGGATGCTTGGTCTGGAAAAAATCGAAATGAATTTTACGGAATTTATCCGTGCGTATGATATCAGCTCCTCTGTTTATCTGGATATGGGGAATGAGCCCTCTAAGAAGGTGATTTTCCCTGTCGGCAAGCAGTTTATCAATGCGAATTTCTCTCCTTATTACGATAAAAGGGGCGAGGTTGAAGGCGTGGTTGTTGTTTTGCAGGATATCACAGAGCAGAAAAAGCTGGACGATATGCGAAAGGAATTTGTGGCGAATGTGTCGCATGAGCTGCGAACACCGCTGACAACCGTAAAAAGCTATACGGAAACCCTTCTGGACGGTGCTATGGAGGATGCGGAGATTGCGCAGGAGTTCCTTGGCATCATTAACAGCGAGGCAGACCGTATGGCATTTCTGGTGCGTGATTTGCTGCAGCTGACGCGTTTTGATAATAAGCAGGTGCGTTTGGATATTACGAAAATCGAAATGAATGAATTTCTCAGCATGACTGTCCGCCAGAACAAAATCCATGCGGAAGCCAAGCATCAGACGCTGACCTTTGAGCCGTATGAGCATGAGGTTGTTGTTTTCGGTGACAGAGACCGCGTGGGGCAGGTGGTGAATAATATTGTGACCAATGCCATCAAGTACAGCTTAGAGCAGGCGAGCATCCGCATCTTCATTACGGAGGAGGAGCAGTTCTATAAGATTCATGTGAAGGATACGGGCATGGGCATCACAAGAGAGGATTTACCCCGTATTTTTGAGCGCTTTTATCGTGTGGATAAGGCGCGCAGCCGTGCCATGGGCGGCACAGGTCTGGGGCTTGCCATTGCGAAGGAAATTATGGAAAGCCACGGCGGTAAGCTGACGGCAGAAAGCGAATATGGCAAGGGAACAACGATGATTATGTGGTTCCCGAAGGAACGCCCGATTCTGGAATATGAAAGGGAGGAACAGAAGGCATAATATTACGCCGAAATACAGGAGAAAACAGCACCTCAGACAAATGGCTTAACCGCGGCGCGCTTGTCTGAGCAGATTGTTATAGAACTGTAAGGGCGTTGTAACATAATTGTAATCTTCGTGCGATATAATCATAGTAGACAGAAAGCAGAAATTTCCATACAATAGAATGGAAAGGCTTTTCCGAATATAACGAGATTGCAGAGGAGGTGACAGGAATGAAAGCATATAGAAAAAAACTCATTGGTTTGGCTTTGGCGGCAGTGTTTTCTTTTTCTCCTGTCAGTGTATTTGCTTCCTCGGTGAATATTACAAGTGGGCTGCAAATCGGCGGCGATGAGGTGGAATGTACCTTTGACAGCAGCCGAATCCTCTATGGGGAAGCGAAGCCCGGCACGAATATTACTTTTACGGTATCCAAAATGGATCGTTTCGGTAATATGGTCGAAACCCACAGAGAAACCGTAACTGTCGGCTCTATGGGGCTGTTCAGCGAAACCCTGCCCCTGAGCAGAGGGAATAACTATATTTCCTTTGCCGCAGAGGGAGAAGCTAAGACCACAACGGTCATCAAGCAGGTGCCCCAACAGGTAAAAAGTCAGCTGCAACGGATGATTGCGCTGCCCGGCATGGGTGCGAAAAAATAAAAAATCAGATGAAAATAAATTGAATAGAAAAAGCGGTGAGATCAAATGAAAGTATACAGGATTACAAATTTTATCATTGTTGCTTTGGTCATAGCTGCGATTTATCAGACAGGAGAGTTATGGCTGGAAGGAACAAGCGGCCATAACTTTTTTTATGCCCTGGCGAAGCAGCTGAGCTTCGGCAAGGAGGAGGCGGATGGGGATGTCCTTCTTGCTACCCGTTATGCGGTTGGGGAGGGCGAAGGTACCTTTTCGGTCTATTATCCCGATAATGTGGGGAATAGTACGCTTCTGGAAACGGCGAATAAGGCTCTGGGGGAGATTCTGTCCCAAAGCGGCGCATTCCCTCAGAAAACAACCGCTGATTGGAAAAAAATTTTGGCGGCGCGCTGCATTGTCATGCAATATGATTTTATGATTGCTTCGGAGGAATATCTGGAAAATTATAAGGATCTGAAAACAGACCAGAAGCTGGAGCAGTTCGATTATATCACGATTGTGCCTGCCAGAAGGAGCGGCGAGGAAAGCTACGCCTATTTCGTCAATTCCGATACGAATGAATGTGTCGCGTTTCATTGCGAGGGCGGCGGCGCGTCTGTCGCGCTCTATGATTCTCTGATGGCGGATAACGGCGATATGCGCTATATCTCCACAGGGCAGCGCACCAGTGCATCGGTGCTGTGGCGCAATATGTTTTTGCCCCAGTGGGCATATCTGCCCTATGAATATCCGGCTCTGGAGCAGGAGTTTGCCTTTGAAAAGGATGGCGAGCCGAGCCGTGCTACATTGGAAAATACGGTGAAAAATTTCTTCCGCAATTTCTCTGTGGACTGGAGCGAGCGTGACGAGGACGGCACCTATACCTTCAGTGACAGCGAAACGGTTGTCAAATACTATCCGGATGTGCGGATTCTGGAGTATTACAGCTATGAAAACTACGCCGGCAATGACAGAACAGGCCTGCTTGAGGGTTATCAGATTTGCTGTAATTTCCTGAAAAATGATGATTCCCTGCAAACGGATATTTATCTGGCGGATATCGAGCGTACCATCAATAATGAGGTTGTGTATTATTTTGATTATGCAGTGGATAACCTGCCGGTGAATCTTTCGCAGAATGTGAAGGATCGTATCGGTGCATCCCATGCCATTAAAGTAACGCTGCGAAATCAGGCGGTCAAGGAATACCGCCGCTATGCGGTCAATTTCAGCGAAGCCGCAGAGAAAAATCAGAAGATTAACGTCCAGTTCATCGATGCACTGGATGATGCAAATAAGACCTATAAGTCCGTTGTGGAGGATAAGGATATCACCGATGTTAAGAATATTGCATTGGGCTATCATGTGGATTTGACGGGTGATATCCGCCTGAAATGGTTCGTTACCCTCTATGAGTATACCTTCGTGGTGGATACGGAGCAGGAAAAGGATTTAACGGGCGTAACGGCAGGAGAATAAGCGATAAAGGAAATATGCAGAAGAAACTATGCAGAAGAAAGGAGGAAGGGCATGGAATGGAGCAATGCAAAAAAGTTTGTGATTGTTTTGCTGGTACTGCTGAATGTACTTCTGGCAGGGCTGAATTATAAACAAAATCGGGAAAACACCATGACGGCGGCACAGGAGCGTTCCATCTTTGAGGTGCTTTCGCGAAACGGCATCACCATGTATACCGACCTTCTGACGGAGCATCCACCCATGTCCCGTCTGGCGGTGGAGCTGCCCTCCTATAATAAGGAAACGCTGGAGCGGCTGTTTTTCGGCAGTGCGCGCACAACCGCTTCTACAAAGGGCGGCGAAACGGTCTATCAGGGGAAACAGAGCAGTCTGACCATGAGCGGTGCGCGCGGTGTCTGGGAAACGAAAGCAGTGAAAAGCGGCAAGGGCGAGATGACCAAGACAGAAGCCCTCAGAGAAGCACAGAAATTCATTGATAATACAGAGCATTTCTTTGGCAGCTATGGCGATGCCATTATTGCGGAGGAGAGCGATGGCTTTCGGGTGAATTTCTTCGGACAGTATAAACGGGAGAAGGTTTTTGCGAATTATTTCTCCTTTTTCGTCACCGCTGATGGAATTCAGAACATCACCTTCAATTATTACCCTGTGCGCGGCTATACAGGCGAGAAGCAGGATTTAAGCTATGCGGATGAAGCCCTGCTTGCCTTCATGCGCGAATGGAAAAAGGGCGAGCATGCGGAGGAAGCAACCATTGACCGCATGGAGCTTGGCTATGCGCGGATGGAAAGCAATACCGCGGCGGATGGCGTTGCCTCTATCAATCTGGAGCCATGCTACCGCATTTATCTGATGGATGAGGAAAAGCCGTATCTCATCAATGCGTACACCTGTCAGATTTTAAATCAGTAAAACGAAAGGCAGTGAACCAACCCAAATGGGACGTTCACTGCCTTATCTTATTTTTTCTGCATTTCCTTCAGCGCCTTTTCGTATAGGTCATAATGTTTTGTCAAATCCGCATCACCATAGTAATAATGCAGTTCCAGAAGCGTCTGCCCCGAAACCAGATACAGCTTTGTATGATTTTTACCCTTTGCCAGAAGGGCGTAATCAAACGGTGTATCCTCCAAAGCCGTAGTTTCATAGGTTTCATAAGCACGACCCAGATATTCTTTAATATATTCCTTCGGGGAAAGGAAGAACGCAAGCCTGCGATATTCCACCCAAAGCACCGATTCATACGGTTCGCCTAACGCATCTGTTTGATTCGGAATCCGCCCTGCCTGATTATAGGCAAGGTCAACAGGAGAGCCGAAGGTCGGATAGGAGCTGACCAGATTCGCCTCCCGTTCCCACCATTCTATTTCGGGACCGTCATTTCGCTGATAATAACTGTCCACAGCGTAAAAATCGGGGTCGTTTTCCAGTTCCGCCAGAGAAATCATCGGCAAAGGCTGCTTCACCTCTGCAATCGGTCGGTCGGAAAAAGAGAATACATTGGGCAGAAACGGCAGGAAGATGAATGCAATTATCCCGAGCATCCAGACCTGATACAGCCAATGCTTCCGCCGCAGGTGGGGTGCCTGCCAATCGGTCGGCTGATGGTGTGGTTCGCCTGCCGCAAGAGAGTTTTGCAGCCTGATGGCACCGCGGATACGCTGTCCGGAAAATATGACAAGGAGCAGAAAAGCAGGATTGCAAACGGGACTGGTTGAACCTGTTACCCATTCGTAGGTGGTCAGCCTCAGTGTGATATAAATAAAACCTGCAATCATCAGAAGAGTAAGCAGAAGCTCTGTATATCTGTTGTTGAGGGCTTTGTTCCCTTTCAAGTTGTCGGGATAATATGCGCCTTCTTCTTGGGGCGTGGCAAAGTAATCCGCTGTACCTTCTTCTGCGGCATAGACATAGAAACGGTTCAATCCACAGACAAAGCTCCAGCCCTTTTCCCTATGCTGCGCGTTCCGTTCCTCCGCCTTGCTTTCATCCAGAGCAGGGAAAATACCGTCCTGCTTCGGCTCCATGCGGAAAAGCAGACGCTTTTTCTCACCCTCTGTGAAGGTCGCATAGAGGGCATTTGCCTTTTGCACATGCAGTCCCTCTGCGGAAAGGTCGGAAAACCAGCTTTCCAGTGCATCAATTTCGTATGGCTCTGCGGGGAGCAGCTTTCTTTTGCATTTCGTCATAGAATGTCCTCCTCTTGATGTTTTCGGTTATTCCTGTATGGTGTAGTCCTGCTCTAATAGGGGCAGAAAGGCGCTCAGAGAATCGACCAGTCTGTTCTCGCCGTGGTAGCGCACAATCAGAAGGCGGTTGCCCTTGCGAAGCGTCAGCATCTGGCGGTGCATCTCGCTTGTTTCCTGATAAAAATACCCCTCGTCAAAGGAATCAGAGGAAAGCACCAACGCCTTCTCTGCCGTTGAGGGAAGGAAGGCATCGGGAAACGTGCCGTTTGCCCCTAAGGTCAGAAACGCCTGCTCCGTCAGGAAGGAGGGGCGCACCTCTAAAAGCGTAGTCGTCATCCACGAGGCATCTCCCCGCGCGGTGGTCTGCAAAAGCAGAGGGGCAAAAAACGTCGGCTCTGCATGGACGCGCGTTTCTATGCCGCTGTCCCCCGAAACATTTTCCAGTGGCACATACGGCAGTGGAGAAACAGAAGCAGAAGGCCGCTCCGTCGGTTCCTCCTTGGCAGAAATCGAAAAAATCTCAAACACAAGCACGAGAATCACCAGTACGTTGGCGGCAGTGGAAATCAGATTGCTGATTTTGCTGAGCTCCAGCTTTCGGGTGTAATCCTTTTCATGCTCCACGGGATTCCCCTGCTCCAGTTCTGTTTTCAGCTTTTTCAATAGCCGCAGCTCATAAAAATAATAAACAGCAAGGCAGAAAAAGAGAATCGGCATCAGAAGATCCGAAAACCAGGCATGGCCTATGATATGCTGCCCTAAATTGCGCCACCCAAGCAGCCCCATCCCAATGAAAAGCAGGGTAAAGAGTATCACGCCGACAAGGTAGAGATATCGCTCCTCGCGATAAAGCGAGTCAATATTTTTCTTCTGCACTTCGGGGTCAATATAAGGCTCCTCCGGGTGCTCCGTGAGGTTTGCCAGAAGGTAGCCCTTGCAGCGGTAGCCGCAGAGATATTCCCAGCCAAGCTGACGGTATGCCTCTATCTGCTTTGCGCTTGGCGTGTCATTATAAAAATCCGGAATGGCAATGCGAAAAATTCGCTTCTGTGGCTCCGCTGCCGAAATTTTACCTTACCGCCGCGGAAGTCAACGGGAATCCATCCGTCCTCCGCCATGTCAGACAGCCATGTTTCCATTGCCGCAAAATCGAAGGTTGTTGCAGGTGTCAGCTTTCGTTTATATTTCATGTGTGCGCCCCCTTTTACCGAAAAATGTCCTTTTTTCCAGTATAGCAAAGGCGAAAAACGGATGTCAACAAGACACGAATATTGTAAGAAAGTCTTAAGAATTGCAAAGAAAAAAGAGTATCCTCTCAGCGAAAGATACTCTTTTCGGCGGTTATTTTTCTTGGCACTCCTTGCAGATGCCATAAAGAATGAGCTGCTCACATTCCACATCAAAATCCAAATCCGGTACAAGCTTTCTTGCAACCTCTGTCAATGCGTCCATGTGCAAATCATCCACTTTGCCGCAGATACGGCAAACCGTATGCGGATGACACCGTACCACGGCATCATAACGGGAGCTTGACTCGCCCACGTTCAATTCCTGCACCAGACCAAGCTGCTTGAAAAAATCAAGCGTTTTATAGACCGTAGCAAGGCTCATGGTGGGGTTAGTCGGTTCCAGTGTTTTATAAATCATTTCCGCATTCGGATGCGCGGTGGTACCCAAAAGCATATTATAAACGGCAATACGCTGTGGGGTGACCTTCAGCCCTTTTTCTCGCAAAAGCTGCGCAGTTTCTTTCATACAAATACACCCCTTTTATAAATAATAACTATTATTATTTAATAATAATACGGGTTCTTATTTATGTCAATAGAAAATATACCAAAATACAAGGAGTTCTGCAAATTTCCGCCGAAAACCGAGAGTTGTTTTTTGCAAACGGGTATGCTATGCTAATTTGCAGAAGAAAGGAATGATTTTTTATGCACATTGTTTTGTTGGAGCCGGAAATTCCCCAGAACGCAGGCAATATCGCGCGTACCTGCGCAGTGACAAATTCTGTCCTGCATCTGATTAAGCCTCTGGGCTTTTCCGTTGAGGATAAATATCTCAAGCGCGCAGGTCTGGATTACTGGAAGCTTCTGGATATCCGCTATTATGAAAATTTCGGGGACTTCTGCGAAAAGAATCCCAATGCGAAAATCTGGATGGCATCCACAAAGGCGCGTCATATTTACGCTGATGTGACCTACGGCGAAAATGATTACATCATGTTTGGGAAGGAAAGCGCGGGCATCCCCGAAGAAATTCTTATGGCGCATGAAGCAAATACCATTCGCATTCCTATGCTCGAAGCGGCAAGAAGCCTGAATCTTTCCAATTCCGTTGCCATTATTATTTATGAGGCCATGCGTCAGCAGGGCTTCCCCGGCATGCTGATGGAGGGGCAGCTGCACCATCATAAATGGTAAGAATGAAAAAAACGACCCGAAAATTTTTTTCGAGTCGCTTTTTTTTATTCGCCCTTTTCTGTTTCTTCTTGCATTTCTTCTATCGGCATATCCTCCATCGGGAGTGCATCCGTTGGCATTTCCTCCTCCGGCATTTCCTCCGCAGGGGGCGCAGGGGGTTCGGTCGCAGGGAATGCGACAAATGCCTTGAACAAATCGCCTTCGATTTCCAGAGAGAAGGTTCCTTTCTGCAAGCCGACAAGAGATTGTGCGATATTCAGCCCCAAGCCGCTTCCCTCTGTGTGACGGGAGCTGTCTCCGCGCACAAACCGCTCCATCAATTCCTCCGCAGGAATATTGAGCGCATCTCTGCTGATATTCTTCATGGAAAGAATCACGGTATCCTTCTCTTTTTTGATATCGATATACACTCTTGTGTACGGCTGCGAATATTTGCAGGCGTTGCTCAGAAGGTTGCTCAGCACGCGCCACGTCAGATTGCCGTCTACCATGGCAAACAGGGGGGTATCTCCGCCGTTGATGACCGCCTCCAGATGGGCGTTTTCCAGCTTTTCCTCATATTCTGCAACTGCCTGTGCCGCCAGCTCGCCCATATCCGTCGGGGCAAGCTGTACCTTGAGGTTGCCTGTCGAAGCCTTGGAGGCCTCAACCAAGTCCTCGGTCAGCTTTTTCAGCCTGCGGGATTGTCTGTCCAGAACCTCAATATATTCCGCCGCCTGTCCATCCAGATTTTCCTTTTTCAGCAGATCCACATAGTTGATGATAGAGGTCAGCGGCGTTTTGATATCATGGGAAACATTTGTGATGAGTTCTGTTTTCAGGTGCTCGCTTTTCATTTTCTGCTCTAATGCGATGGAAAAGCCCTTGGAAATGCTGTTCAGGTTTTTTCCATGCGCGCGAAAGAGGGGGAACATCCGCTGTGTGTTGATTTTGTAGTTCAGGTTGCCCTTTGCCAGCTCCTCGCCGCCGTTTTTCAGCTCCTGCATCTGTGATGCCATGGAGCAGAATACCAGCAGAAGTGCAAAGCTGAGCACAATCGCCCCAAAGCCGCCCATGGTATAAAATGCGGAAATCACAAGCCATGCCACTGCAATCTTCCATGTAGTGGAAATGGATTTTACAGCATCCGCAATCGTCGAGCAGACTGCCGCAAGCATTTTCCAGCAGAAGCGAATGACCTGATAGGCAATCGTGTGCTGATAAAAATATCTTCCCAGCTTCAGACGGGTTACGCAGGTCAGAAGCGTCGCCAGTCCCAAAATGGCGAGAATGATCGAACCGATTACTACAAAGGAAAGTGCCCCCGTATCGGCAAGGGGATTGCGGCCTTCCAGAATAAGGAACAGAATTGCCAGCAGAATCGGGCAGACGATGGCAAAATACAGATCCAGAGGGATTTTATCCTGTAAATTCGGAAC
>ENA-OROD01003235-OROD01003235.1-human-gut-metagenome-genome-assembly--contig:-NODE-3235-length-10949-cov-3.280062_pt1 | contig 10949 bp, 10 predicted proteins | sample MGYA00242123_ERZ509038 | MGnify/ENA primary metagenome ERZ509038 (study PRJEB26280, sample SAMEA2338719) | human gut metagenome | biome: human gut; feature: human-associated habitat; material: faeces... | reverse complement strand
AGAGCAGTTGTCCGACCAATTCCCGCTTGCTGCTTCAACTTTTGAGATTGTGTTTGATGAAAATAGAAATGAACACCCACAAATTGCGAGTGAGAAGAAAAATATGAAAGCAAATACAATGTTAAAACCTTTTTTCTTCATTTTTTGTCCCCAAGCAAAAAATTCTTATCAGTAGTTTAATTATATATATAATAATTTATACCATCACGCGCGCTTTGTGCAAACAAATTTAATATATTTATTCACTTTTATTATCTATTGGAACTTCACAACAAATTCAAAAAAAACATAAAAATCATCATGAGAATATGTGATTGCCATAATGATTTTTTTGGCGAACTCAAAAAAGAAGAACTTCAAGATTATGTCATTGCTTGTCAAAAAGCAGGCGTTCGGTTTTTGAGTGGCTCGTTTTGGACAACAAAAAAACAAGGCGGCATTTTGCATGAAATTGCATCAAGAAAAGATGCAATCAAGCATGGAAAATGCTTTGCTTTGCATATTGAAGATTTGGGATTTATTCGTGACGAAATCGAACTTGAAAAACTGATTAAAACAAATCCATTTTCATGTTCTTTGACATGGAATTTCGACAACAAGTTTGCTGGTGGAAGCCATGGAGAACGGGGAGTGACAAAACTCGGTGAAAATGTGATAAAAAAACTCGAAAATAATCACATTTTATTTGACTCGGCACATCTCAACAAAAAATCGTTTTTTGACGCACAAAATATATCAAAAAATCCACCATATATTTCGCACACTGGTTTTTGCTTTATTCGAGATGACAAAAGGAATTTGGACGAAGAACAAATCAAATTTATTGTGAAAAATAAAGGATTTATTGGGTTATTTTTTTATGATAAATTAAGCATGGCAAAAGACGCAGATAAATCCTGTTTTTCGGTCAAAAATATTGCCGAAAATTATGCGCGTTTTGTGGACAAATTTGGTTGTGAAAATATTGGTGTCGGCAGTGACTTTTATGGCATCGAAAACCCTCCAAAAAACCTAAAAAATTATTCTCAATTTCAAAACCTAATATATGAACTAGAAAACCTCGGAATGAGTGTGGGAGAGATGGATAAAATATTTTATAAAAACTTTCAAAACTTTTTGTCAAAATGCAAGTTTTGATTATACTAAAAATATGAGACTTGATGACTTAAAATTTTTCAATCAATCTGCTCGCAGTCTTGCTCCACTTCTTTTGGGCAAGATTTTATGTTGTGAAAAAGATGGACAAGTTTTGCGTTCAAAAATCACAGAGGTTGAAGCATATTGCGGAGAAGAAGATTCGGCTTGTCATTCTGCTCATGGAAAAACCGAACGAACAAAAACCATGTGGTGTGATGGCGGAACGGTCTATGTTTATCTTTGCTATGGAATGCACAATATGCTCAACATTGTTTGCGCAGGACAAAGACCCGAGGCGGTTTTGATTCGGGGATTGGAAGACGCAAAAGGCCCTGGACGTGTCACAAAATATTTTGGAATCACCAAAGAGCAAAATGGTGTGGATCTCAAAACTTCCACCATGCTTTGGCTTGAAGACGCACCAAACGAAACCCAGTTTCAAATTGGACCTCGCATTGGAATTGACTACGCCCGTGAGCCCGACAAATCCGCCCCTCTCCGCTTTTGGATTGACTAAACACTCGAGTATTAAAAGTGTTTTTATCGCATACACTTTTTATGTTTATTGAAGTGTGATACTTTCAAACAAAAAACCGAGTTGAATGAATCAATCTCGGTTTGTTTGGCTCCCCAGGTCCGGTTCGAACGGACGACCTACCGGTTAACAGCCGGTTGCTCCACCGCTGAGCTACTGAGGATCATCTTTTGAAGACTTACTTATGTTAGCAAATTACAAATCTGTTGTCAATAGAATTTTATATTTTTTTCATGTTTTTGCGGTTTAATTTTGATGGACTTATGCAATTTCAGCAGATTTTTGAAAGAAGTGTATTTAATTATTTTAGTTGTTTGACAAAAGTTGCATATTTCACTATATTAAAAATAATAAAGCACAAACTATTTGAGAGGCGAGTGTGGAAGAGGAAAAGAAAGAGGGTTTGGAAAATGTTGAGGGGCAAAGACGTTTGCCTCCGCGTCCCATGCCACCACGTCCGCCTTTGATGAAAAAGCAAATTGTGATTGAGGGCGAGAAAGAGCAAGCAGTTGTTGAAAATTTGCAAGCAGAACAAACAAAAAACAAAGTTGAAACCAGCAAGCATGATGAGCCAAAAGTCGACCCAAAACAAAATTATGATGTGCCAAGTCGCAAAGAAAAAAAGAGCCAAGAGCCAGAGCTTGTTCGTGAACAAAAACCAAAAGTTCGAATTGAGAAAGACAAGGACAAGGCAGAAAAGAGAACGCATGAGAGAGCATCAAGCAAATTTAATAAAAAGAAATTTTGGTTGATAACAAGTGGGATTTTTGTTGGCATTGGACTTGTGGTTGGGCTCGTGTTTCTGATTATTTCGTACCTTCCAGCAAAGCCGCTTGAAACTCCACAAAATCTTATGATTTCCAGCAATAATGAAGCTGTGTATGTGACATGCGATGGTGTTGCGGGTGCAACAAAATATATTTTTGAAATTGACGGAAAAAAATACGACAGCAAAACCCCATCGCTTGACTTGTCAAAACTTGTTGAACCAAAAGAGTATTCAATCAAGGTATATGCAACTGGTGGCAAAAACGGAAGTTTGAGCAAGGCATCAAAAACAATAACATACGATTTGCGTAAAAAAATTCAAACACCAATTATTCATTTTTTCGAAAGTGGGTCAAGCGTGTTGTGTTGGTCGGAAATTGAGGGCGCAACAAGTTATGAACTCTTTTATAACAACCAAACCAAAGATTTGGGGAGTGATTTAAGTTTTGACCTGAGTCTTTTAGGTGGTGGCGAATATTTGGTGCAAGTCCGAGCAAAAACAACAAAAACCGGATATGTTGAGAGTGATTTTTCGAACATTTTGAGATATGCGGTTTATGAAAAATTGCAGGGGATTGCAGGCAGGGTTTTGCCAAATGGCAAGATTGAAATAACAAGAGTCGAAAACGCATCAAGTTATGTCGTGACAATCAATGAAAAAACATTTGGCGTTGAAAAGTTTGATGAAGACAAATATATCGTTGAATTGAGTGTCGCAGGAATTGCACCGAACACAACAATATCCTATTTCAAAATTGAGGCGGTTGGCGAAAATTATTTTATTTCAAACAGTGTCGAACTTGATCCAGCAGTGAGTCTTGAATAAATAGAGTTATAAAAAACATACTAACACAAAGGAGTATGTTTTTTTGTTGGAAAAGCAATATTTTTCAAAATTTGATGAAAAATTAAATAATTTTAAGGAAAAACTACAAAATAATCCCGATGTTGTTGCTCGGGATATCTCCGTTTGTGAAAAAAAAGTTGGTGTCATATATCTTCAAAGCATGACCGACAAAAAGCTGATTTCTGAGAGCATTATTGCTCCGATTTTGGAAGTTGAAAAAAAGGAAGACCTTTCAATTCAAAACATAAAAGAGTCCGTTTTGCAAAATTTGGAGTGCAAAGACATTGATAATTTTTCTGATGCTCTGAAAGCGGTTGTTGAAGACAATGTTGTTATATTCGTTGAAGGAGAAGAAAAATATCTCAAAATTGATGCCGAAGATTTCACAACACGTCAACCTTCCGAGCCTCCAACATCGTCTGTTCTTCGAGGTCCGCGTGAAGGATTTACTGAAAATATCAAAACAAACATTTCAATGATTAGAAGAAGAATCAAAAGTGACAAGTTAGTTCTAAAAAATTTGTTTGTTGGGAAATATTCAAACACCCAAGTGAGCATTATGTATCTCAATGGTGTTGCTGACAAAAAAATTTTGAAGCAAATTGAAAAACAAATTAAAAAAATTGATATTGACGGCATTGTGTCGTCATACTACATTGAATGTTTTTTGGAACAGCGACCATATTCTCTGTTTAAACAAGTTGGTTCAAGTGAAAAGCCAGACATCATATGTGCGAAAATATTGGAAGGTCGCGTTGCCATCTTGGTTGACAACAGTCCGATTGTGCTCACTCTTCCTTTCATCTATGCCGAAGAAGTTCAAGATGTAAACGACTACTATGGACGATTTTATTACGCGACCTATATGCGCTGGGTGAGAATTTTGGGGTTGTTTATGGCGGTTATTGTTCCTGGGGCGTATCTTGCGATGCGACTCTATCACTACAAAATTATCCCTTTGAAATTTCTTATAACAATCAGCAACTCAAATCAAGGTTTGCCTTTCACACCATTCATTGAACTGTTGTTTATTTTGATTTTATTTGAAATATTATATGAAGTGAGTTTGAGATTGCCAAAATTTTTGGGGCTTGCAACAAGCATTGTTGGAGCATTGATTTTGGGAGATACAGGCGTTAAGGCAGGGCTTATTTCTCCGCCCGGGGTCATGATTATCGCGATGAGCATTATTGCGGTTTATACGATTCCTGATCAAAATATGCAGTTAAGTTTGATTCGTTTTGTTTTTTTGTTGCTTGGTGGCACGCTTGGTTTTTTGGGCATGGTTGCGGGAATAATTTACTTTTGCAACTATATGAATGAACTCAATGAATACTCAGCACCATATCTCGCACCAATTTCTCCACATATCAAAAATGATCGAAAAGATGCAATGATGAAAGCTCCTCTTCGTGAAATGACCACAAGACCAAAAGCGTTCAAAAATTCTAATTCTGTGAGGTTGAAAGATGACGACAAAGAGTGAGATTAGCACAAGACAACTTGGCATCATGATTTTTTATGCTTTTTGCGGGTTGAAGTTTATTAACCTTGCATCTTTGGTTTATCAAAAAATTGAAGATGTGGCATTTGTCGTTGTATTGTTTTTGGCGCTTGTTGATGTCATGGTGTTTTTGTTGATTTTGGTTTTTATAAAGCGGCATCCGGGAGTGTCATTCTATCAATATTTGTCGGGCAAAATTGGCGTGATTTGTGCGAAAATCGTTTATTTTTTGATTTTTTTCTATTATTTGATGCGTTTTTCATCATTTATTTCGGCAAACTATGATTTTTTGCGAGATGCAATATTTTCAACTGCTGGAAAATATTTTTATCTTTCAATCATAATCCCTGTCGTTGTTGCACTTGGATTTTCATCAATGAAAGCATTTTCGAGAACGTGTGAGTTCTTTTTTCTGATTGTAATCTCTGGTTTTTTGCTCTGCGTTGCTTTGGGATATTTTTCAGGGTCATTTTCATTGCCATATTTAAGTCTTGACACAACTGCCGGTGAGTTTTTTTCTGTTTCGCTGGATTTTAATTATTGGTTTGGCAACAGTTTGTTTTTGTTGCTTTTTATGGATAAAATCAAAGTTGAAAAAAATTTTTTGAGAAGTTCAATATTTTTTACCATTTTTTCTTTTGTATGTGTCATTATTTTTGTTTTTTGTTTTTATGGGGTTTTTGGCAGAACTTCTTTTATTCATCACTACACAATCTATGACGTCGCGGTTTTTGGCCCAGAGACACTTGATGTTGGAAGACTTGATTTCATTCCAGTTATAACAATGATGTTTTTTATTATTTTGCAAAGTGGGATTATGTTTCGTGCGGTTTTGATTAGTCTTGAAGATTTTTGCGGTGCGAAGCACGAAAGAAATGTCGGAAGCGTCGTGATTTGTGTGCTTGCGAGTTTGGCACTAATATATTTCTTTTTTGTCAATGAAGACAAGACATTTTCATTTTTCCAAGGTTGGTTCAAGTGGCTGTCACTGATTTTGGCATTTATTTTTCCAATTTTGCTTTTGTTTGATATCCGAAAGCGAAGGAGGAAAAATGAAAAATAAGTTTTTGAAAATTTGGAAAGTTGTTTCCCACATGCCGATGTTTTGGTTTTTTGTTCTGTTGATGGCCATATATATGCCGACAGCAATTTTATTGCCCGCCGAAAACGATGTTGTTGTGGTCTGCACTGGAATTGGAATTGACAAGGCGGACGAGGGGATTGAACTTTCACTTTTGACCTTGATTCCTCAAAATTCTTTAACTTTTGCGGACAGTTATCGCCTTGTTTCAGCAAAGGCGAAAAACATTGCACTTGCAACAGACAAACTCATAAATTTTCTCGGCAAAAGGGTTGACTTTGCACATGCGGCATATGTCGTGTTTGGAAATGAAATATGCAAAGACGGAATAACTGCCATCATTGAAGATTTTATGCGATTAAATGATATTGGGACAAATGCCATAATTTTGACAACAAATGTCACAGCAAAAGAAATGTTTGAAACAACCAAGCAATTTGACACCAATTCAGGAGAAAAAGTCAAAGATATTTTGTATAACAACAAGCGCAGTCTGATGGACGCAAACACAAGCATTGATAGATTCTATAACAACTATTTGTCCCAATCTTCTTGCTCAATCGCGAATATGATAAAACTCGTCGACTCACAGGGTGAAGGGGTTGAAGCGACCAATCAAAATGGAGTCGCCGAAGGAGACGGGGGAACGGGCGATGGAAGTTCGTCAAATACAAAAAAAGTATCCAATGATGGCTCAAGTTCAATTTTTAAAAAAGCAAAAAAAGTTATGGACCTTGAGATGGAACAAACCCAAGCACTAAACCTTGTTAACCCAAGTGCGTATGAAACGCGATTTGTTATTGAAAATTATATAACAGAAGACGGGAACCCACTTGACGTGTCTTTTGAGGTTTTGGAAAAACACATTAAGACAAATGCAAAAATTGAGGGCAACAAAGCAAGAATTGATTGGGAAATATATTTTGTTCTTGATGTTTTGGGTGTTGAAAATGAGGCAAATGACAGAGTTTACAAAAATCCTCAAAAGAGTTTTGATGACGAACAAATGCAGCAAAGAATATCAGACAAATTCAAAACCGAATTTTTTGGAGTCTTGGACCTTTTGAAACCAGGGGACTTGGACTGCATTGGTGTTGGTGAAACATTGAGGAGATGCGGGGCAAAAAAATATCGGGAGTTTGTTGAAAGTTTGGGGCCAAATCCAAACATTCTTGAAAATGTTGAATATTCTTTAAATATTTTAATCACGACAAAATAAAAAAGCATAATTTATGCTTTTTTGTTTTGTTTTTTGAGTCTTGCGTCATCTGCGACGAGATGAATTGCAAGCGAATTGGTTTTGTTGAGAAGGCGGGAAAGAATTCTTTCGCCATATCTATCACGAAATTCAGATGTTGTGAGATTGGTTGAAAAAACTGTGCTTTTGCCACTGTTGAATCTTTCGTTCACAATGAGATACAAATATTCTAGCGTGACATTTTTGTAAATTGGCTCTGTCCCAAGGTCGTCAATAATCAAGACATCGCAATCAAGATATGGAGCAATGATGCTTTGCTTTGCTTCGTCAATTGCTTTGTGATAGTTCATGAGTGTGTTGCCAAGATTGAAAGACGATGTGAACATGATGACATTTCCAAGACTCATAAGTTTGTTTGCCATTGCTTCGGTCAGAAAAGTTTTTCCAACGCCCGTGTTTCCGAAAAGTCCAATATTTTTATATTTTGTTGTTTTGAATTTTTCGCACCATTCTTCCATTTTTTGATATGCAAGTTTGATTTTTTCGCGATAGCCTTCTTCAAACAAATCAAAGTTTGCGTTGTCAAATGTTGCGAGGTTTCTTGCAGTTCCCGAAAGGTTCAAAAGAATTGATGTGATTATTTCTTTGAGGCATGAGCAAGGCTCATTTCCGTCAAAACCTGTGTCGTGGCATTTTGAGCATGAGTAGCGTGGGGTGATTGAAAAATCTTTTCCAAAATTTTTTTCGAGTATTTCTTGTCTTTGTTTTTCGAGTTTTTTGAGTTGTTGGGTTTCATCTTTTGAATCTTTTCCCCAAAACTCTTTTTTTGAAATTTCAATTGTGAGCGAGCGCATAAGTTTGTCGATATTTTCAAAATCCTTGTTTTCAAGCGCAACTTTATAGTTGGCATCTGCAATTCTTTCAGCAGATGTCTTTCTGTCTTTTAGTGTTTTTAGGGCTTTGTTCAAAATTATTCTATTCATAACTAAATTTCAATTTCCTCCAAAGAGTCATAGAGAGAGTCGAGTTGTTCTTTTGAGTAGTTGTGTCCTTTGATTGCAGCAGGGTTTGATTTTGCGGTGGTATCAGCTGGTGGTGTTTGAGATTTTGCTTGTTCCAAAGTTTTGACATTATTGTTGAACCAAGATGACAAAATCTTATTCATATATTGCATTGGCTGACCTTTTCCGGCAGAAATCATTGCAGCGTAATCAATCAACTCTTCGCTCATATTCCATGAGTTTGTCCAAGTCGCATAAAAATCGCGGTCGTATGTGTTCACAAGACGGCTGAGTCCCAACTTTCGGAGAATGTCTTTGATTTTTTCGTCAATGTCGCGAAGAGAAGAAATATATTGGGTGAGTGCGTCAAGAGAAACAAGTCCGAGTTTGAACATTTTTGCAACCAAATCGTCCATTCCAGAAAGTGTTCTGATTGAATGAGAGAAACAATATTTTGCGAGCATTTTTAGGGCGTCATTGTCAAATCCCAAGTTTTTCCACTTGCAGATATAGTTTTCGACAACAATATCAAGGTTTTCGTAATACAAACCAAGTTCTCGATTGATTTCTTTTGCAAGAGAGATGAGATTTTCTCTGTTGTTTTCAAAATCTTCAATTTCTTGAATTGTAAATAGCTTCATTTCGTAATATTTGATTAATTTGCCGTCCAGCATCTCAAATGAAAAACGAGGGTTTTTCTTTCTGCTTGCTTTTGCAACATAAATGATTGCGCCCTTGTCAAATCCAAGGTTTTTGGTCCATTTTGTGAAAAGCTCATTATCTTCGTGGGTTGGTTTTCTTTTTGAACCAAGTGCCTTGAAGATGTCGGCAACATCAGAGCCAATGAGTTCAAACTCTTTTAGTCTTTCTTCAACCTTGTCGGTTGTTGTGATGTTTTCTTGTGCCCAGTTTTTTGCAACAGTTGTTATGTATGCGTGTCCAACATTCGTGCCTTTGAGTCCCACACAATAACTCATAATCATGAGCAGGGCTTCTGGCTCAATGTGAAAACTTTCAATCACAGTATAATACTCCGTGTATTCGTTTGGAGTTATCATTCTGCCAGTTATGATTTCTTGTGCTTGGGCATTAAAAGTGCTGTATTTGTCTTTATTAAACTTTTTTGAATTGTTGATAAAGTTTTTGAGTGGCATATATTTTACTGAAACAGGGTAGGTCGAAAGAACTTGCACAAGTCCTTGTTCTTGCCAATATAAAAATGAGTCCAAAATATCTTGCTCGCTCATTGAAAGCACTTTTGCAAAACTTTCGAGAGTGTTGTCGTGTGCGTTTGAGTGAGAGCACATATAAAGCCCATAAATATACACTTTGACAGTCCCTTCTGGAGCATAAGGCAAAAACTCGTTAACAAAAATGTTATCGAGTTCAAGTTTGTTGTTGATGATTAGTTCTGAAGAAAAACTGCAAAGCCCCATATTAACCTCTTTTGTTGTTGATGTTGTTTGTTTATTGAGATTCTTTGATTGCCCTTCTTTGCAGGTCCATCTCAGAATGACATTTTGATATTCATGTTGTGCAAATATTTTAGCATATAAAATATTTTAATACAATCAAAAATTTGAATTTGACAAAATTTGAGCGTCTTTCACAAAACCCTGCAGACAAGGCAAGAAAATATCGCGCCAACAATCGTGCAAGCAAGAGCAAGCGGAATTGCATAACCAAGCCTTTTGACTGAGGTTTTTGAAAAGTAGATTGAAGCAATATAGAATGTTGTTTCACTGCTTCCAGCAATCACGCAGGCACATCGAGATATGAATGAGTCTGCTCCATACTGACTGATTATGCTTTCGAGAATTGCGATTGAGCCACTGCCAGTGAAAGGTTTGAGAAGAACAAGTTCAATGATTTCTGCGGGCATTCCGATCGCACCAAAGACTGGCGAAAGCACACGAACGAGAAACGATGTTATTCCACTTGCTCGCAAAAGTCCAACGCAAACAAGAATTGCCGCAACATAGCAAAAGATGTCAATTCCGAGCATTAATCCTTTTTTTGCACCAACTGTGAAACTGTCATAACAATTAACTTTTTTAATTTTGCCATATATGAGAACAAAAAGGAAAAGCGCGGGCATGATATAAGGCGTCATTTTTTCCTCCTTTGTCGTTTGAGTTTTTCAATCAGAAAAACAAACACAATTCCAAGCCCGGTTGTGAGAATGGTGGAAAGTATGGTTGGGAAAATTATGTCCGCCGCATTTTGACTTCCCGCCGCGAGTCTTAGGCTTATGGCGGTTGTTGGGAGCAGTTGAATTGATGTTGCGTTTATGATAAAAAGCATAATCATGCCAAATGTCGCTTTTCCGCTCCCGTCATCCATTTCTTTCATCGCCTCAATTCCGGCGGGCGTTGCGGCAGAACCCAACCCCAAAACATTCGCAGCAATATTGAGTGAAAGTTGCTGCTGGGCATATGGGTTATCCGTTCTAAAAAGTTTTTTGGTTATGGGGCGAAAAAGTTTTGCAAGTTTTTCGGTTGCTCCCGACTCGTCCAAAATCTCGAACATTCCAAGCCACACAGCATACATTGAACAAAGATTGAGGCAAAGCGTGAGCGCGGAAGAGGAGGAAGAAAGCATGGTTGAAAGAATGGTGTCGGGACGCGTTATCAAGAGACACACAAAGCTGATTATCATGAGAGTTATCCAAATTATATTCATGAAGTATTGTATGAATGCTTGTCCGCTTTGTTGCCAACTTTTGCCAGTCTTTGTCTTGCCTCAAAGAAAATCGCAAACGTAAAACTTTTTTTGTTTGCCGTTGGTGCGAATAATGTTGATTAAACATAAAATAAATTAAAAATAATTGAAAATAATTAATAAATAATTCAAAAAATAATTAATTTAATTAAATAAA
>ENA-OROD01003233-OROD01003233.1-human-gut-metagenome-genome-assembly--contig:-NODE-3233-length-10955-cov-3.518073_pt1 | contig 10955 bp, 14 predicted proteins | sample MGYA00242123_ERZ509038 | MGnify/ENA primary metagenome ERZ509038 (study PRJEB26280, sample SAMEA2338719) | human gut metagenome | biome: human gut; feature: human-associated habitat; material: faeces... | reverse complement strand
TGGCCTCGGCGAGAGACTCCACCGCGACGCCCGTCTCGCCGGAGAGGCTCACAAGCTGGGCTTTGATCGTGTCCATAGAGACGACGGAGGTATCGGCAAGGGTGGAACCCTGGGCGAGGGCCGTCTCGAAACCCGCCGCGGCCTGAGAGCACTCCATGAGTGCGTTTGCGATCTCTTTCACACTCTTAGCGACGCCCGCCGCGGCCAGGGCGGCGGCAAGCTGGGTTATTCCATCCTTGGAGTCTTTGACCTTGTTCCCGAATTTGTCGATAGAGGTCGCGCACCCATCTGTTGACTTTTTGGCCTCGTCGAGGTATTTATCGTTTTCGCTTATAGCCTCGTTCGTCTCGTTGAGCTCGATCTTTGCCTTGTTTAACTGCTGTTGCCAGTTCTCGACGCCCCGCTCGGCGGCGTTCTGTCCGGCTTCGGCGTTCGCGAGCTCCTCTTTCCACTTTTCGAGCTCGGCGGTGAGGGCCGCTTGCTCCTCTGAGGTGTCCCCGGTCGAGTCTTTCAGCTCCGCGAGGGCTTGCTCATACTTCGAGACGTTGGCCTCCGCGACGCGGTCGGCGTAGGCTGTTTGTGCCTTTTGGCAGTTCTCGAGGGCCTTTTCCAGCTCGGCGACCTTTTTCGCCTGGGCCGTCTGCATAGCAGAGAGGGCCTCACCTTTCGCCGTGAGGGCCTCCATGCTGTTCGCGTTGTTCTTATATTCGCTCTGCACCAGGGCGAGGGACGACTTGAGCGTCTTTAACTCCGAGTTGCAAGAGGCTATTTTCTGTTTATACTCGGCCTCGCCCTCAACGGCGAGTTTGGTCGAAATCGTTCTTACTGCCATACGGCGAGGCTCCTTTCGTGTATGGGAATACTCAATAAATTACTTGATATTCCCATAAATGCGGGTTATACTTGCCCTATGAAATGCAAATATTTTCGCTTTATGTTGGAGGTGTTCAGTATGAGGAAACTTTCTTTTTTGGCGCTTGTGCTTGCTATGTGCTTATGCCTCGGAGCGTGTTCCAGCGGCGAGGCACCCTCCGTGCCAGAGGAGCCGACGACCGCCGTCCCGGAATATTCGTTCATCAACTCCGACCGATACGTCCAAAGCGGGACGACCGGGATCGGGTATCGCGTGGCAATCGGCGACGGCGCGACCGAGGAGGAAATGAGGGCCGTTTTCGGGGAACTCTGTTCCGCCGACTCCTACGATCTGCACACGGTATGGTTTTACGGCCTCCCGAGCGACGTCGAGGACGTCGGCTCGTTTTCCGTAGGTATGCTCGAGGAAAAATCTCGCGGCGCGGAGCCTGTCTTTACGCCCTGCACCTATGACGCCGATACAATAGCGGCTTTGAGGGAGAGAGGAGCGGAGATCGAACAATCCGACGAGGCCCGGAGTATTCCGCGCCCGAGCATACAACAAGAGGCCCTCGTCGAGGAAAACCGTTTCTATCCCGTAGACGGCGCGATTTTCACCACCGCCGCCGACGAGAACGGCCTCGCCGATACCCCGTTTTGGGTTCGCGGAGAGATCGTCTCCCGCTCCGACGTCGGAGGTTATGATACAATCCAGCTCTCCACGGAGTACGGGGCCCTCTATATTTCCGCCGTCTCGGTCAATATTCCCGAGATTGACGAGGGGGCGGAAATAACCGTCTATTTCGTCTATTCCGGCTTTTCTGACGCCCTGGACGGGCCCTGCGGCGTGTATGCCTATCACGAATAAAACTCCCGAGGAGGGGCCGTTGCTGTCACGCGGCGGCCCCTTTTAGTCGTCCTGAACGGCCTTTTTGCCACGGGCCCGGAGCCATAGCTCCCACATATCGAACAATTCTCCCGGAGGCATGAGGAGCGCCTCTTTCCGGGAGACGCCGCATAACGCCGCGATCCGCCCATAGTGGGCGCGTGTCACGTCGTTTTTTTTTGCGCGTTCAGCTCGGCGAGGCCGAGGTCGATCTCGTCGTTTTCTTCGACGACTTCCCGGCCATAGCCGAGCTCCATAGCGGCGGGGATCGCGAGCTTGAGGGCCGCGATCTCGCTCGGTGTAATAGTGGCCCGGATCGTGGCCGCCTCGATGATCGGCCCCTTGTCGTAGCCCAGGTGTCGGCGGGCGAGCTCGCCTTGCTCGGCCAAAATGGCCGCGGCCTCACAAGCTACGGAGAGGCCGTCCCGCGTGTTTTTGCCAATGGCCCCGAGGAGTTCCGCCGCGGTGCCGAATTTTTCTTGCAGTTGAAACATGGCCTCCCCGGTATAGGCGAGGTATTGCGTTCTCCCGGCGAGGGTGATTTTTACGGCTTTCATGGTATGCCCTCCAAAGTGTGAAAATAGGGAGGCGAGGGAAATCCCCGCCCCCCTGCGTCAGCTTTAGCCGCCCGGTGTGACGGTTCCCTTGAGCTGTTCCTTAACCCAGGCTTTCGCCGCGGCCTCGGTGGTGAGCTCCTCCGTAATTCTCCAATCATCGGAGTTGCAACGGAAAACCGTAAAGGTCGTGGAGTTCGTACCGAACGTGATAGAGTCCGCCTTTGTGGCGGCGTTATCATTTCCGAGCACGGCCTTAACCCTGGGGTAGAAATAGCCCTTAAAGAGCTTCACACCCTTACGCATAAGGACTTTGTAATAGGCGAGGCCGCCCAGCGGCGCGGAGTCGCCCGCCTTGTAGTGGACTTTCTTCTCCTCGACGGTGCACCCGTAGACCTCTGCCGCGACGTCGTCCGTCATGTCGTCGGTCTCCATAGCCACCGAGCCGGACGAGAACTCGTCCACGCTCTCGGCGAGCTCGTCGTCGGCGTAGAGCTTGCCGGAGGCAAGGTTTACGGTGAGATCAGCCTTGACGAGGCGGCCAATATTGACCGGGCCCTCGTAGGTGGGGAGGGCGTCGTCCGGCTCGGTCTTGATCTTGGAGAAATGCGGATACTTAGCTCCGAAACTTGCCATAGTAAAACCTCCTATTGAGAATTAAAGTTTTTTGCCGTCCAGGTAGGCGTGATAGACTTTCTCGCCCGCCGCAACGGCTTCTTGTTCTTTCCGCTCGTTCGCGGTTTTGAGGGCAGGGCGGCCCGGTTGTCCTCTTTTGCCGAACTCATTCACAAAGGCGACCTCCGCGTTACGGGTGCCGCGCTTATTGTGGCCCTGCGGGGCGACGGTGATCGACTTGTCGAGCCCCGTCCGCTTGATCTTGCCCTTTTTGATTGAGGCGGCGGTCGTGCCCGTATAATACGGGCCTTTCCACATTCTCGACGCCTCCGACCGCTGGGCGGCCTCGATCACGTCGGCCTCTGCATTGAGCATTTGATCCGTTACGGAGTCCGGGAGACGGGCCAGTTCGTCGAGATCGCCGATCAGGTCGTCGAGGCCGGAAACGGACATGGTTCCCATTATTCCGCCCCCACTCCCCGGGCGAGCTGACACTCGAAAACGTGGTGCTGTCCCTCTTTGTCCGAGGCGTTTGTATAGCTCGGCCAGGTAGTACCCGCCGCGGCCAGGGCTTTTTTAATGGCCCGCCGCTTCTCGATAGTGTCCTCGCCTGTTGGGGCGAATAGGTGAACGGAGATCGAGAAAAGCTCATGCTCCGGCTCGTCGTCGCCGAAATCGGTCGGGGTGGATATGTACCCGAACGTGATATAGGTCGGCTCGGTGCCCTCGTAGGTGTCAGCCTCGACAGGCGCCACGGGCTCGAGAGCGGCTTTCAGTAGGCTATTGACCGTCATACCGCCGCCCCCTCTCCGGTGCCGTCCTGGGCGCCCTCGGCGGGCTTCGGGGCCTCTTTGCAATTAAGCTCGATAACCTCTCCCGCTCGGGTGTACGTCCTCACGACCTCATAGGGGTTTCCGCCGTATTCGATCCAGGTCTCACCCTCATAGTCCGAGCCTCGCACCTCGAGGACGAGGGCGATTTTGTCTCCGGCCTGTTTGGCGGCGTAGAACTCGGATCGGGTCGCGGATTTCTTGTTGACGAAAACCTCCCGCCGCGCTTCGGTCTCGACCTTGTAGCCGTTTTCGTTGACCGTTTTTTTCACGCCGACGAGGGTCGCAATATCTCGCCAATAAAGGCGTTGTTGTAAACCGCAAATTGAGCGGCCACCCGGTAATAAAAGGCGTAGGCCGTCATATACGGGTTGGGCTTGCTCTGCAAAAGGCGGTTTATGTAGTCGGACATATCCTCGCGGCGCCCGCTCGCCCGTCGAATGTGCCTCGGCTGGATTTTGGCCGCGTTTCGCGCCCAGGCGTCCACCGCGGCGCGGACGGTCGCAATATCCCAGGCCCGCCCGGAGAACGGCGTAAAGCTCGAGTCGAAAGAGGAGAGGAGCCGAAACGCCGGGAGGTTTGAGCCTCCGTCGCCCGTGGGGCGTTTCCCGAAAATGCTTTGAAATAGGCCTCGAATGTTCATTTTTTCACCCCACGTTATACATGAAATCTTCGTAATACTTGACGTAGATCGTCCAGGCGTTGAGGAGCGAGACCATACCGTCGATCCTGCGCTTTTCGGTGATCTTTACGGGCTGAATGTTGTTGAGGCCCGATTTTTTGACGCCCGTATTCGTCAAGCACCATACGAGCATAGGGTTTCCGTTGTAATTGACCTGTTTCCCCTCGAGAGCGGCGCCCATTTCCCGCATGGGTTGACTCCATGTATAGGGGCCCTGGGCGACGGCCTCCATGTCGAAACCGTTCGATTTCATTTCGTCTACCCAATAACCCGCGAGGGCCCGGTCGTATCGGCCCATAGTTCCGCCGCCGTTTTCATACGTCCGCCTCCTCGATAGAAATACTCGTGAGATCGGCGATCTTTTCCGCCGCCTTGTCGAGCTCCGCCGAGAGACGTTCCCGCTCCTTGCGCCAATATTCGAGACGGTTTTTGAGGTCGGCCTTGAGGAGATAGGCCCGGGTTTCCTCAATCGTCAAGCCCTGCAAATCCTCGCGGAACTGTACTCGGATCGACTTAACCACGCCGGGGCCGCCGAATTTATACCGCTTATCTCTTTTGATCTCCACATTCACCGAGGCGACGGGCTCATAACCTACGCGCAAATCGCCGGGGCCGTCGATCTCGGCGACGATTTTCCATGTAGCGGCCCGGAAAATTTCAATGCCGCGGGACTCGAGTTCCGACTCGATTTCGTGCATATACCAGCGGTGATAAACTGGGGTACACGCCTCTTTCCCGGTATATTTCTCTCCGTCAAACTTTTCGAGGCGTCCGTTTAATGCGTCCTGCAATTCTTTGTTCGTCATGGTATGGTAATCTCCTTTCGGGTGGTCGGCCTTATAGGGCCGCCTGTCGTTTGCCGCGGGACTTCTGGAAATTCCGCTCGGCGGTGATCTGCGCGACCTTTGCGCTATACACGCGGAAACCGTACTTGTCTACGGCCCCGGTGTAACCGTTCCTCAATTCGCGGTAGATCGTCGCGGGGTGGACGCCGATTTTCTCGGCTATTAGGGCCACCGGGGCCCGGTCATTGTGGAGCCGCTCAATAGTCGCCCGATCTTCCGGCCCGAGGTATCGGAGTTTTTGGCCCATTTCTCCGGCCTCCTTTCGTGTAAAATAAAAAAGCGAAGTGCGTCCGAGGCCTTGCGACCTCTTTCGCACTTCACTATACAATCAACATCCCATGACTTCAAGAAAAACAAGCCCTTTGCAATTCAACACGCCTATGCTATAATAAACTGAATATAGTATAGGCAGGGTCTCTGCCCTTTAAACGAGGTGGATAGAATGAAAATGCCCATGGATCTGACGGAGGTCAAGCTCCGCCGCAAGGACGTATTTGAGGGTAAAATCATGACGGTGCACGTGGATGACGTGCGCCTGCCCAACGGCGAGGAAGCCACTCGGGAAGTGGTGGATCATGTGGACGGCGCGGCGGTCCTGGCCCTGGATGAAGCCAACCGGGTGCTGGTGGTCCGCCAGTACCGGTATGTATTTGGCAAGGTGCTGGATGAGCTGCCCGCAGGCAAGCTGGACCCCGGCGAGGACCCGGTGACGGGCGCTCTGCGGGAATTGAAGGAGGAGACCGGCGCGGAGCCGGAGACCTTCCTGCCCCTCGGCAAGCTCCTGCCCGCCCCCGGCTGCTACGGGGAAACACTGCACCTGTTTTTGGCCAAGGGGCTGAAATTCAGCCAGCAGCAGCTGGACCCCGATGAATTTCTCAATGTGGAGCGGGTACCCTTTGATGAAATGGTGCACCGCTGCGTCAACGGTGAGATCGATGACGCCAAGACCGTGGCCGCAGTCCTGCGGGCCAAGGTCCTGCTAAACCTGTAATAGGAGGTACGTTTCCTTGGAACAGAAAACGGACGCCCAGAAAACCATCCTCATTGTGGAGGACGAAAAAAATATCGTAGACATTCTGCGCTTCAACCTTCAGCGGGAGGGCTACCGCACCGTGGAGACCTATGACGGCGCCGACGGTCTGGAAAAGGCCCGGAAGGAAAACCCCGACCTGATCCTGCTGGACGTGATGCTGCCGAAGATGATCGGCTTCGACGTGTGCCGCACCCTCCGGGAGGAGGGCAACAACGTGCCCGTCATCATCCTCACCGCCCGGGAGGAGGAGGCCGACAAGGTATCCGGTCTTGAGATCGGCGCCGATGATTACATTACCAAGCCCTTCTCCATGCGGGAGCTGATCGCCCGGGTGGGAGCCAACATCCGCCGCACGGCTATGAACACCGCCGCCGCGGCCACCGCTGCGGCCACAGCCATGCCGGTGGCAGGGGACCTCTCCATCGACACGGACAGCCATCAGGTCTTCCGGGACGGCAAGCCTCTGGAACTGACCACGCGGGAATATGAGCTGCTGACCTTCCTGGCCAGCCATCCCAATAAGGTCTACTCCCGCATCGACCTGATGGAGCAGGTCTGGAACTACGGCTATGTGGGCGACGATCAGCGGACGGTGGACGTGACCGTCCGGCGTCTGCGGGAAAAGATCGAGGAAAACCCCGCCAGCCCCAAATACATCCTCACCCGCCGGGGCGTGGGGTACTATTTCGCGGTGTAATCCCCACCGGCTCCGGTGACGTTCCTCGCGTTCTTCTCATGTTTTGAAGAGGACACAGGGATCTTCTCCGGGACGCGCCCGCCTCCGCACACGGCGGGCCGTACAGTTTTCAGATCCTTTGAACACCATAAAGGCGGTGATTTTTTGTTCCGCAGCTTACATATGAAGCTGACGCTGATCCTCCTGCTGCTGATCACATCCCTGATGGCGGTGGTAGGCGCGTTCCTGACCACCAGCGTCACCAGTTTCTATATCGACAGCTTTTATCAGCAGATGAGCAGTGCCTTCGGCGCGGACCGCCGGGAGTTTGTGGCGGACCTCCGCAGCGCCGCCGCTCAGCCGGACGGCGCTGAGCGTATTCAGGAGATCATGGAGGTCAATGCCGGTATGCTGGGCATCGACTACCGCACTCGGAACTACTATGTGCTGGACGGCACCGCAGGCAGCTTTCTGGCCGGCAGCGCCGAGTCCTCCGACCTGCCCCGGGAGCAGTCCGCCAACCTTCTGACCGCCCGGAACGCGGTTGCACGGAAGGACGCCTCCACCGTAGGCGATGAAAGCGATATCTCCGCCGACTACATGGATGTGGCCATCCCCATCTTCGGCGGTGACAACGCCTTCATCATCTACATTCTGGATAACAAGGACACGGTATCCGATCTGAATAACCAGCTTTTCCAGATCATCATGCAGGCCCTCATCATCGGCCTGCTGATCTCCGTGCTGCTGAGCTTCCTGCTCTCCAAGACCATGGTGGGCCCCATTGAAAAGCTGACCATCGGCGCAGAGCGGGTGGCCGCCGGTGATTTTGACAGCGAGCTGCCGGTGGAATCCACCGACGAGATCGGTATTCTCACCGGAACCTTCAATGAGATGGCCGAGGTCCTGCAGTCCACACTGGCTGCCGTGGAAAACGAGCGCAACAAGCTGGATACCCTGTTCCTCCACATGACCGACGGCGTGGTGGCCTTTGACCGGGAGGGGCACCTCATCCACTGCAACCCCGCCGCCACGGAGCTTTTGCGGCGATCCATCGATCCCAGCTGCACCTACGAGGAATTGCTGGGCGACCTGCATCCCTTCCAGAACGTGCTGGCCCTCCAGAAACCCAACTACATTGAAGATGAGTTGGTGGTGGGAGACCGGACCCTGGCCCTCTACCTCACGCCCTTCTCCGACAAGGCCCAGGGCGGCGTTCTGATCCTGCTCCATGACGTGACGGAACAGCACCGGAATGAGGAACGGCGCAAAGAATTCGTGGCCAACGTGTCTCACGAGCTGCGGACCCCCCTGACCAACGTCCGCAGCTACGCCGAAACCATCCGGGATGCCGGAGATGACATTCCCCGGGATATGGAGAACAATTTCCTGGACATCATCATTACGGAAACGGACCGCATGACCCACATCGTTCAGGATCTGCTGACCCTCAGCCGGTTAGACGCCGGCAGCACCGAAATGGTGTTCACCCGGTTCCCCTTCCATGACGCCATCGAAAGCGTGGTCCGCTCCAACAGTCTCAACGCCAAGCAGCGGGGCCATGAGCTGACCTATGTGCCGGAGGGCGAGCTGCCCCTCATCACCGGTGACCGGAGCCGTCTGGAACAGGTGATGATGAACATTCTCGGCAACGCCATCAAGTACACTCCGGACGGCGGACACATTCGCGTCACCGCAGGAGCCGGCCCCGACACCGCCTGGATGGAGGTCCGGGATGACGGCATCGGCATCCCGGAAAAGGACAGGGAGCGTATTTTCGACCGCTTCTACCGGGTGGATAAGGCCCGTTCCCGGGAATCCGGCGGCACTGGCCTTGGACTATCCATCGCCAGAGAGATCGTCCAGCGGCACCACGGCACCATTTCTCTGGTCCCCCATGAGGGGCCGGGCACCACGGTCCGTCTGGAGCTGCCCATCACCCAGCCCGCCCCCGGCGCACCTGAGGATGCGGCGGAAAACACGTCGGATCAGCAGTAATTTCAGCTTTTATCAGAAAGGAGGGACCGGCCATGCGCTACCGGGATTTTATCCAAAATATCACCATCACGTTTCTGGCGCTGCTGTCCCTGTTCCTCTTTTCCAGAACGCAATTCTTCCAGTTGGGCGCTGCTGCCGGCAGCGGCACCTGGCAGCGGCTCACCGCTCCTGTCAGCGACCAGATCTCCGATGCCCCCTCCTCCGATACCCTGTCCGCCCCGGTGCGGGCGGCCGTCACCGGAGAATACGGCCGGTATGGCAGCATCTCCCTCACCACGGACAGCGAGAGCTTCACCCCCATCAAAACACTGCTGCGGGAGGTTCTTGGGTCTGCCCGCAGCCGGATGGATTCCAGTGCTGCCGCCTTCCGGTCGGCTTTGGGAAAACCGTCAGTCTACTGTGACTTTTTAGAGCCCCTGCCGGTGTCCTATCTGGCGGACCTCATGGGTATCACCGCAGAAAGTGAGCTTTCCGTCCGCGCTCTGGCCGCAGCGGAGCAGAACGGTCAGGTGGTCCTGCTGCTGTGGGACGGCGGATCCCGCTATTACCAGTGCGTCACTGCCGTGCAGCCCTCTACCCTGACGGAGGTACTGGATCACTTTGAGCTGGGCGTTACCGCCTTTGCTTTTGAGGATCTCAGCGGATACGGCCAGCATCTGGCCCCTCTCTCCCTGTTTCCGGACCCTCTCCCTGAGCTGCCCCAACTGACGGTGACGGAAAGCACCGTTTCCACAGAGACGCTGCTCTCCGTTCTGGGCTTCAACCCCCACACCAATTCCCGCTATACCGACGCCGGCGGCGCGGAGGTAGTGGTGGAGGGAGACCGGGTCATCCGCATCAGTGGCAGCGGCACCTTCTCCTACACCAGCGGCGGTGAAAAGGTCCTCTCCGTAGAAAGTGCCGGGGGCCTTCCCACGCCTCGGGAAGCTGTCTCCGGTGTTCTGGAGCTACTGGATCAGTTGATCCCGGAGGGCGATGCCCGGCTGTATCTGCTGGAGTGGCAGCAGTCAGAAACCGAGACTTTCTTAACCTTCGGCTACCAGTCCGGCGGCGTTCCCATCCGCTTTGCGGACGGCTCTGCCGCTGCGGAGGTAACGCTCTCTGTCGCGGCCGGCTCCTATGCGCAGGCCTATGCAGAAATGTATGGCATCGCCTATACGCTCCGCGGCGAAGCGGATGCGCAGGCCATTGCCGAATTCTCAGGCGAGATCGATATGTCGCCCATTGAGGATGAGTTGGCTGTGTTCGAGGAAGCATTTCTGGAACAGAACGAACGCTGAATAAACAATCGCCACAGGGGCCTTGCGCCCCTGTGGCAATCAAACTTGTGAGGATCCATATGCAAAAATTTGACTTCAAGCCTTTGATTCTGAAAATTCTATACAGCTTTGCAGGGGCAATCGTGTGTCTGCAGGTCATACATATGGATCGCGCTGTCAGTTTCTGCTTCTATGCCACCTTTTATCTGACGCTGATATTCTGGATTACATGCGCATTGCAAAGGATGGAACGACTCGAATTCTGGATGCTTGCCGGAATACTCATTGCATTTGTCAGTGTTCTGATCAATGCCGCCCTCAGCAGTTCAGTGATCACGATGCAATACCTTAAAAAACTGTTATCATTTTTTAGTACTATACTCTTTTTTTCAGCTGCCTATAAATCAGTACCAAATGCCTCTGTCCGCCGTTGGATCTACGGCATTCTGGATCTCGTGTCTGCCTATCTGATCGTTGCCTACTTTTATCAGGGCCAGCAAGCCTATCTGTTCCATGGCGTTGTTTCAAACTATCTGACCTTTGGCTTTACCAATCCGAATTTGACCGGATTGTTTCTTGCGGGAATGATCATGCTGGAAATGAATCGTCTTCCCGCACTGACGCGCTCGTGGCAGCGCATTCCGGCATGGGCAGAAGTCTGCTTTCTGCTGTTCTTTCTCTGGAAAACACAAGCCCGGAATGCTCTGCTTTCCGTTATTCTGTTT
>ENA-OROD01003232-OROD01003232.1-human-gut-metagenome-genome-assembly--contig:-NODE-3232-length-10957-cov-8.142818_pt1 | contig 10957 bp, 11 predicted proteins | sample MGYA00242123_ERZ509038 | MGnify/ENA primary metagenome ERZ509038 (study PRJEB26280, sample SAMEA2338719) | human gut metagenome | biome: human gut; feature: human-associated habitat; material: faeces... | reverse complement strand
GAATCGAGTCGCGCATCCCGACAGACGAGGTCATCGATTCGATGCGCGCCGTGGGCGAGGCACTGCCCTCCGCCCTGCGCGAGACCGGTCGCGGCGGCGTCGCCGCAAGCCCGACAGCCGTGGCATTCCGTGAAAATTTTTTCGGCAAGCAGGCTTGACATTTTCCGAAAAATCATTAAAATATCATCGAACTTAATTACGAGAAAACATCGTGCAGCGACAGCGTAAGTCCGGATATTATTCCCGGACTTGCGCTTTTTGTCGTTTTCACGGTGTTTTTCTTATTTAAAAAGGAGATTTGAAAGAATGAATAACGAAAAGCCGCGGCTCTGGACACGGAACTTTGTGCTGATAATAGTCATCAATTTTCTCGTCTTCATGAACCATATCATGCTGCTGTCCACCTTCCCATTCTATATTGAAAGCCTCGGCGGCAGTGAGGCGCTGGCGGGGCTGGCCGCTACGCTGTTCTCGCTCGTCGCGGTGCTCTGCCGCCCCGTCGTCGGCTGGATGCTCGATAACGGCAAACGCCGCGCGATACTGCTGATCGGCCTTGTGGGAATGTTGCTGATGCCGCTGGGCTACATGTTCGCCTCGGTGATATTCCTCGCCTTTGTGTTCAGGATGGTGCATGGCGCGTCCCTCGCCCTCAGCAACACCGCCACCGCTACCATCGCCTCCGACGTGATCCCCGCCCCACGCTTTGCCGAGGGCATGGGCATGTTCGGCATGGCCACCGCCCTCGCCACCTCCTGCGCTCCCGCGTTGGGGCTGTACCTGATTGACAGCTTCAGCTACACGGTGCTTTTCGCCTGCGCTTCCGGCTCGGTGCTCATTGCGTTGATATTGTTCGCTATTCTGAAGAATCCGCCGATAAAGGCCGAGAAAAAGCCTCTGAACGTTTCGGCGTTGTTTTCGCGTGCGGCAGTTCCGGCCTCGGTCATCGCACTCGTATTCATGCTGACTTTCGGCGCACTTGAGAACTTCCTCGCCAAGTACGCCGTTGAGGCGGAGCTGCCCTCGGGCGGCCTGTTCTTTGCGATAATGGCGGTCATGCTGCTGCTCGTCCGCGTCGTGCTCGGCAAATACGCCGACAAAAAGGGCGAGGCGATGTTCGTCTACACCTGCAACTCGGCCATGCTCGCGGCCTTCCTGCTGCTCGCCCTCGCGCCGAACACGGTCACGTTCATCATCGCCGCCGTGCTCGCGGGCTACGGCTTCGGCGGGCTGGAGCCTGCGCTGCAATCCATGGCCGTGCACAGCGCCGCCCCGTCGGAGCGCGGCTCCGCGAACTCTACTTTCCTCTGCGCATATGACATCGGCATCGGGCTTGGCGGCGGCATCGCGGGCGTGCTGATAAGCGGTCTGGGCTATGAGCAGATGTTCGTCATTCTGTCGGCGGCGAATATCGTCTCCGTGCTGCTGTATATCCTCTGGGGCAGGAACGACCCGTCCTCCATCTCCCGCAGCCTGCGGATCGCAAAGGACGGTGAGAAAAATGCCTGAAACACGCGGCGAAAAGCTGTTTTTCGGCGTCGTGATGTCGATCACGATGGCCGTCGGCATGGAGATTTACAACGTCGCCATAAGCATGGGCTATGCGCTCCAGCCCGGTGGACTGAGCGGCATGACCAACGCCGTGTTCCCCGCCGCGCTCGCGGAGACGGCGTACATGTGGATATTCGTGTTCATCTTCTCGAACCTCTGGGGCAACCGTCTCGGTCACGCGCTGGCAGGGAAAATTATCCGCCCTGGGCAGGATAACCCGTTTTTCATCACGCTTATGGTGTCCGGCTGCACAGTGCTCGTGATGTGCCCTACGATGAGCATGGCAGCGGCCCTGCTGTTCAGCGTCATCCCCGGTCGCGCCCCGGCGACGGAGCTGTTTGCCGTCTGGGTCGGAACGGTGCTGAAAAACTTCCAGATGGCGCTGCTGTGGAATCTCTTCGCCGCCGGCCCTGTCACCCGCCTGCTGTTCCGCAGTATCTTCCGCCGTGCCCCGCGGGCTTGAATAAAATCACAGCAAAAACCGGCATAGCTGCCTGACGCGGCTATGCCGGTTTTTGCTATGTCGGTTTGACCGGTTCAAATGAATATTCCGCAGGAAACAACTGCATCTGCGCCTATTATGAAAAATATTGGATAATATTTCCCATTGCTATTGATTTCTTTGTAACCGCTATGTTATAATTTAGCAGATCTGCGGGTCTGCCGATGGCTCGCAATGCGATGTGAATTGCCACGATTCGGCTCGGTACAGCTCACGCGCTGTAAGCCGATCTCTTCTTACGCAATTTATATTATAATAGTAGTTTTTTTAGTAGTTTTTTGCCAAATTTGGAACAATTGAGAAATAATATGATAATGGAATATTCTGTTTTAATGTCGGTCTACGCGAAGGAAAACGCGGACTTTCTCTCGTTGAGTTCGAGATAATCACCATCAAGCCCGAGAACGAGGAAGAGCTTGAGGATCGTGAGCCTGTTGAAATATTCGACGGCTGCGACATGAGCATTCTGACTCTGACGGTTGTGAAGGGTTCCGCGGCTGAGGCCTACGCCGTAGACAACGGTATCACTGTTGTCTATGCGGAGGAAGAGGTCGCCGAACCGGTCGAGGAAGTCACGGAAGCTCCGGCAGAAGAGATTCCCGCAGAGGAAACTCCTGCTGAGGAAGCCCCTGTCGAGGAAACTCCGGCTCCTGCCAAGGAATCCCCCGCAGAGACTCCCGCTCCCGAAACCGAGCCTGCCCCCGACACCCAGCCTGAAGAGTAATTCCATAGCAAAATAAAAGAGCGGCATGGTTTTTAACCATGCCGCTCAACTTGTTTATCATCATTTAAAAGTCCGCCAGTGCAGCTTACCAGCAGCCATATGAGGCATACCGCCCCCTTACAAACAAATGCCCCCGCTTGCCAAGGCAAGCGGGGGTAATTCATTTCAATCCGGTATTCCCGAATTATTTGCCCATGTTCATCTGAGCGGCGACCTCTGCGGCGAAGTCCTCCTGCTTCTTCTCGATGCCTTCGCCCTTCATGAAGCGAACGGCCTTGACGAACTTGACAGAGCCGCCAAGCTCCTTTGCGGCGCTGGCGATATACTTCTCGACGGTCATGGAGCCGTCCTTGACGTACTCCTGCTGGAGCAGGCAGTTCTCTTCGTAGAACTTGTTGAGCTTGCCGAGAACGATCTTCTCCTTGACCTGCTGGGGCTTGGAAGCCATCTTCGGATCCTGATCCATCAGCGCGAGCGCAACCTTCTTCTCCTCAGCGAGAACGTCCTCGGTGACGTCGCTCTTGTCCCAGAAGCGGGGATTCAGAGCCGCGATCTGCATGGCAACGTTCTTGCCGATCTCGGTGGCGTCGATGCCGCCCTCGACAGCGAGGTTGACGAGCACGCCGATCTTGCCGCCGGCGTGGACATATGCGACGCTGGTGTTGTCGTCGAAGCGGACGAAGCGGCGGATCTGGAGATTCTCGCCGATGGACATGACCTTCTCAGGCAGGGTCTCGGCGACGGTGAGGTTGGAGCCTGCATACTTGCTGTTCATGAGAGCGTCGATGTCGGCGGGGTTCTCGGTGATGACGGTCTTGCAGATGTCCTTGACAAACGCGACGAACAGATCGCTCTTCGCGCAGAAGTCGGTCTCGCAGTTGACCTCGACGATGGCGCCGACGCCGCACTTCGGGCAGACATCAGCATAAGCCATACCTTCGGCTGCGATGCGGCCGGCCTTCTTCGCGGCCTTGGCGAGGCCCTTCTCACGCAGCCACTCGACTGCCTTGTCCATATCGCCGTCGGTCTCGGTGAGAGCCTTCTTGCAGTCCATCATGCCGACGTTAGTCATTTCACGCAGGGTCTTAACATCCTGAGCAGTAAATGCCATAATAATTATCCTCCTGTATTAAAATCGGGAAAAAGGGGCGTGTTCTGCGCCCCTTTTCTATTTAAAAAATTACTCTTCAGCAGCCTCAGCGGGAGCCTCGACGGTCTCCTCAGCCTCAGCGTCAACGCCCTGACGGCCTTCCTGAACGGCGTTTGCCATGGTGGCGGCGATCAGGCGGATGGCGCGGATAGCGTCGTCGTTTGCGGGGATGACGTAATCGACCTCATCGGGGTCGCAGTTGGTGTCAACGATAGCGACGATGGGGATGTGCAGCTTGCGAGCCTCGGCAATAGCGTTGTGCTCCTTGCGGGGGTCAACGACGAACAGTGCGCCAGGGAGCTTCTTCATGTCCTTGACGCCGCCAAGGTACTTCTCAAGCTTCTCCATCTCGCCGAGATGCTTCATAACTTCCTTCTTGGGCAGCATGTCGAAGGTGCCGTCTTCCTGCATCTTCTTGAGCTGAGCCAGACGGTCGACGCGGGTGCGCATGGTCTTGAAGTTGGTGAGCATGCCGCCGAGCCAACGTGCGTTGACGTAGTACATGCCGACGCGGGAAGCCTCTTCCTTGACAGCATCGGTCGCCTGCTTCTTGGTGCCGACGAAGAGAATGGTCTGGCCGTTCTCAGCGAGCTGACGGACGAAAGAGTAAGCCTCTTCGAGCTTCTTGACGGTCTTCTGCAGGTCGATGATGTAGATGCCGTTGCGCTCGCAGTAAATGTACTCGGCCATCTTGGGGTTCCAGCGGCGGGTCTGGTGACCGAAGTGGACACCGGCTTCCAGCAGCTGCTTCATGGATACTACTGACATTGTTTGTTTCCTCCAAATTTTTGTTTTTTCCCTCCGGAAGCATCTTCCCCTCCGCCAAGCCCTGCGGCCACATGACGAAAAGTCCGCCCCCGTGCGAAATGCCTTGATATGATATCAGAATTTTTCCCATTTTGCAAGGGGTTTTTGCGTTATTTCTGCGGAATTTTAAATATTTTTTTGTGTAGGGGCAGCGCTTCGCGGCAAATATTTTGCACTGGCGCATAGCGTCGCTTCGCGCTCTCTTGGCGCCCCTTTTAGGGGAGCTGGCGGCCATTGGCCGACTGAGGGGTCGCCGGACTTTGGCTATTGCCAGCAGGGAAAAGACAATGCCGTCCATAGCAAACGGGACGGCACAGAGGCCGTCCCCTACGATGTTATCTCCACTGCGGTCATTCATCGCTCTTATAATCGTAATACTTCTTCCGCTTCACATTCCTCAAATGGATATTCAGCACCAGCATGGATATTACCATTACCGGTACGTGCGGATACCGGAATATACAGGCAAGCGCAGCCACATCTGCAAGAACCCCTGGAGCATCGCCTTTAAAGATCAACTCTACAGCCAGCAATAGCAGCCAGAATCAAAAGCTCAGTGGTGACATTCACACCAATGCTGATTTGCTCCGTCTTGTCCCTCGCGGAGCACAAGATCCACACCTCCGCAGCAATGAGCAGTAAGGCGAAGATGATTGTCCGGTCTGCACCTGACACGATCAGCTTTACCGGCTCGATTGCGATAGCCAGAAAAGCAAATGGCGAAAGCACAAGACAGGCAGTAACGCGCTTGTTCATGGTGCGCTCCTTTCTTCCGTTCGGGAAACTCCTCACCCCAGCATACTTATCTGGCTCTTACGCTCGCCGAGGAGAATATTTGCGGGCGGGGTACCCTCGCCGCCGCTGAGGACGCTGTTCGAGACATAGACAAATCCCGTCTCCGTCTCCCGCACCGTGACCTCATGCGTGAACAGGCAGTCCGTCCCACCCCACTCGTACACGGCGTTGACGCGCATCGTGAGCGTTCCGTCGGAATTATTCCAGTAATCTACGATCTCCGGCTCCGGCCAATGCGGCGTTACGCTGTAATAATCGCGCTGGGTGCCGAGGAAATAGTACCCGCCGCGGGAGCTGCTGTAATCCGACCTCGCGCGCAGCGTATCGCCGCTTATATCGAGGTATCCCTCCATTACCCGCTCGAACTGCTCCGTCGGGACAAGGTGCATATAGCTGCCGGATATCGCCGCAAGTCCGGCGCTGGTTCCGGCGTTATTATAGGTCAGCGGCTCCGCGCCGTAATACATACTGTAAAATTTTGCGTACAGGCTGTTGAAATCCAGCTCGCCCCAATTGCCGGTATTCCAGCTCGACGTGAACAGATTGTTCTCCGAATAGCCGACGGGCGTGAGATAGCGCCGGCAGAGCGCGCGGCGGTCGGCGTCATAGGTCTTGACGCGCACCATGCTGTATTTGTTGGCGTTGGCGTTCGAGCTGCCGCCGCGGCTGTATATGAGCCAGCCGTTTTCGGTGTAGCGTATGCTCTCAAGGCCGTACTGTCCGGAGGAGTATATCTCCGGACGGGTCTTGTCGTCCCACTGCATCGACACGGTCACGACGCTCGCCGCGCCGCTCCGGTATATCAGCACTTCTTCGTGCACAAGCCCGTCCGGATGGACGACGAAAAATCCGGCCTGCGCGTCGTTTCCGGCGCTGACGGCCTCGCCGAAAGCGGCGAGCGCCTCGGGATTCTGCATATTGCAGTTGCCGTAGTAATCAACAGCGGAGTAGCCCGCCGCGCCGAGCGCCGACACCATCGACGCCACCGCCTCGTCCGACAGCACGACGTTCTGCGCCTCGCCCTTGTCGGCGGCGGCATAGGCATCCGCGCAGCTGCTCATCGCCGTGACGGCGTCGTTCTGTATCGCCTTGATGCTGCCGTCGTCAAGCGCGGTGAAGGTCGGCGTCGGCTCAGCCGCCGCCGTCTCCTGCGGGACGGGCGTCACTGCGGTGTCCGGCGCGGGAGTCGCCTCCGCAGGCGCGGGGTCGAGCAGACCGAGGCCGTTTATCACCAGCGCCGCGATGACCAGCAACATCGCAAATATTATAAGTACAAGCAGTATGTTTTTCTTCATTGTTCGCCTCCGTGGACGGTTATACAAAAATTTTACCACAACGGCGCGTTTTTTCAAGTTAATTATATGAACAGCCGCGCCACGCCCACGTTTTCCAGACACTTTTTGATTATTGCCCCACATTTTATCATTTACAAAAAATTTTAAATGTTATAAAATATGAAGTAATATTAGAAAGCAGGTGGCGCTATGCTGGAGAAGAGCTTTACCGAGGTCTACGACAAATTCAAGCTGCAATTTTACCGCAAGGTGTTTGAGCTGGTGCGAGAACGCGATGGCTCGCTGTCGGCGATGGAGGCGTTTTCGCTTGAGGTCATCAAGATGCTTGACCACCCCACGATCGGCCAGTTCGCGGATTTTCTGAACATTTCGCAGTCGAACGCAACGTATAAGGTCAATAACCTCATCAAAAAGGGCTATCTTGAGCGCGAGAACTCCACGACCGACCGCCGCGAGTATCACCTGAAGCTCTCCGAGAAGTTCTATAATTACATGGCGCTTCTCAGCAGCTACGAGCAGCGCGTCATGGACAGGATAAAGGCGCGCTTCCCTGAGGAGGACGTCAACAAGTTTGACGAGATGCTGCAGATAATCTCAACGGAGCTTATGCCCGAATTCGGGAAATAATATATTTTTGGAAGGAAGTATCTCATGGGTAAATCTAAGGGCGCTTCGGCCGGCGGGCTGAAGCTCAACTACAAAAGAACGTTCCTGATAGGCTTTGCGTTCTTCGGCATACTGCTCCTCTGGCAGGTGTACGATTCCTGGTGCCCCACCTTTCTGACGGACATTTTTGCCCGCCGCATGTTCAATCTCTCCTCTGCGGAGCTGAAGGCCGGCGACCCGGCGAAGATCCTTGAGGTGCAGTGGATAGTCGGCATCATCATGGCCTGCGACAACCTTGCCGCGCTCATCCTGCTGCCCATCTTCGGCAACCTCTCCGACAAAACCCACACCCCCATCGGCAAGCGTATGCCCTACATTCTGACCGGCACCTTTGTAGCTGCGATAGCTTTCCCGTTCATCCCGCTGTTCTTCCATTATAACAACATCGTCGGCATGGTCATCATGATGGCGCTCGTGCTGATGTTCATGATGATGTACCGCAACCCCGCCGTCGCCCTCATGCCGGACATCACGCCCAAGCCCCTGCGCGCGAAGGCAAACGGCATCATCAACATCATGGGCTACTTCGGCGGCGCATTTGCAACCGTGCTCGGCATCTTCCTGCCGCTGAGCAATTACATCAACTCCGAGGACGCCGCGCGCAAGATCTGGACCATTGAGATTCCGTTCATCGTCGCGTCCGTGTTGATGGTCATCTCCGCGATGGTGCTGTTCTTCACGATACGCGAGAACAAGATCGCCGAGGAGATGAAGGACGAGATGGCCGAGGGTGAGCGTCTCGCCGCCATCGAGACCCCGATCGACGACGACAAGCCCATGTCCAAGGCCAACAAGACCATGCTTCTCGCCATTCTCGGCGCGGAGTTTTTGTGGTTCATGGCCGACAACGCCATCGGCACCTATATCGGCAACTATGTTATTTATTATATGAACTCCTCCTCCAGCGCCACCATGGTGCTGACCATCGCGGGCGGCCTTGCATCTGTCGTGGGCTTCGCCGTTGCGGGCGGCATTGCGGACAAGATCGGCCGCAAGTGGACGATAAGCACCGGCCTCGGCCTGAGCTTCCTCGCACTGGTGTTCATGTGCTTCGTCGCGCCGACCGGACGGGTCGTCGGCGAACACGGAGAGTATGCCTTCCCCGCAGCGCTGTACATCGTGTGGGTGCTGAAGGGCTTCGGAATGGCGCTGGTGCATAACTGCTCGTTCCCGATGGTCGTCGAGCTCTGCTCGTCGAAGAAGATCGGCAAGTTCACGGGCTATTATTACACCGCCAGCATGTCCGCGCAGACCATCACGCCCGTGTTCCTCGGCTTCGTGTTCGACGCGACCGGCGCATGGCGCGCGCTGCCGGTGTATTCGTCGGTGCTGATCCTGTGCAGCTTCGGGGTATTCACGGCGCTTGTCAAGAATATCAAGGCCAATAAGGTCGCGAACGCCAAGGGTCTCGAAGCCCTCGGCGACGACGATTGATAAGCGATCGGGCAGATAAAAAAGTTGAAGGCGGACGCGCATAGCGCGTCCGCCTTTGTGGTTGGATGATATGGTTCGCGGTGGATGTCCCGCGAGTTTACAGTGCCGTTTCTTTTCCCTAATGGCAATCTATAAAGTCTGGCGACCCCTTCGGCGCCAGCGCGCCACTGTCTCGCTGCGGCTCGATCACGGCGCGGCTCTGACATGCCACCGGCATGTCATTCACTACCGCGCCGCCGTTGCACTACCCTAAAAAGGGCAGCGCTTCGCGGCAAGGATTTGGGAATGGTGCACAGTGGTTGCACCGCGCCCTTGGCGCCCCTTCTAGGGGAGCTGTCGCGGAGCGACTGAGGGGTCGCCGGAGTTGAAACTAGAGCAGAAAGCAAAAGAAAGTGTGTACCCAACACCCATCGTAGGGGACGGCCCCTGTGCCGTCCCGTGAGTCCCTCCGTTCCGTTCCATCCCCTCATCTATGCGCGAGTGTATCGTGCGCGTCGCGCAGGGCGTCGCACAGAGCGTCGATGTCCTCTTCCGTTGTGAGACGCGACAGGCCGACGCGTATCGCGCCGTCGATGGTCTTCGCGTCAAGCCCCACGGCCTCCAGCACATGGCTTCGCCCGCCCTTCTTACAGGCAGAACTGCGCGAAACATACACCCCGCGCGCCTCCAGATAGTTCATCAGCACCTCGCTGCGCCAGCCGGGCAGCGATATGCTCAGAATATGCGGTGCGCTGTCCGCCGAGGATATGACCCGCAGTTCCGGAATATCCCGCTCCAGACGGCTCACCGCGCGCTCGCGCAGCGCCGACATGCGCGCGATATTCTCCTTCATTCCGGCGTACGCTATCTCACTCGCCGCGCCGAAAGCCGCGATCTGCGGCATAGCCTCAGTCCCCGCGCGCATCCCGCTCTCCTGGCTGCCGCCCACGATGAACGGCTTCAGCTTCAGCCCCGCGCGTATATACAGCGCGCCGATGCCCTTCGGGGCGTGGATCTTGTGCCCGCTGATGCTTATCATGTCCGCGCCCAGCGTTTTCGCGCGGAATGGTACCTTCATGAAGCCCTGCACAGCGTCCGTATGCAGCAGCGCCTGCGAGCCTGCGCGCTTCAATTCGCGCGAAACGGCGGAAATATCCGTCACTGCGCCGGTTTCGTTATTGACCATCATCAGCGAAACGAGTATAGTATCATCACGGAGCGCATCGACGACCGACTGCACCGGTATCGCGCCGCTCGCGTCCGGCTTCAGCCGCGTCACCTCAAAGCCGCGCTTCTCAAGCTCGTCGAGCGACTTGCGTATAGCGTCGTGCTCGACGGACGAGCTGATTATATGCTTGCCGCGCCGCTTCATATACTCCGCGCCGGACAAGAGCGCCCAGTTGTCGCTCTCGGAGCCGCAGGACGTGAAATAGACCTCTGCGGGGGCACAGCCAAGCGCGTCCGCGACCTGCTTGCGACATTTGTCCAGCAGCTTCTTTGCCTCGCGTCCTTTCGTGTGCGTGGAGCTCGGGTTGCCGTAGCAGCGCAGCATCGCGTCGGCCGCGGCAGCCGCCGCCTCGGCGCACACCATCGTTGTCGCGGCGTTATCAAGATAATGTTCGTGTATAGCTTCCATCTGAAAAACTTCCTTATTCTTTATATCAGGAGCCGAATATGAAATATATTATATCCACTCTTGGCTGTAAGGTCAACCAGTATGAGACGCAGGCCATGGAAACAATGCTGCTAGAGCACGGCCACGAGCCTGCCGCCCCCGGCGAGATTGCCGACGCCGTCATCGTCAACACCTGCGCCGTCACTGCCGAGAGCGGGCGCAAATCGCGCCAGACCATCCGCCGACTGCGCGACGAGAACCCCGGCGCGGTCATCGCTGTCTGCGGCTGCTATTCGCAGCTTGACCCGGACGCCGTCGCAAAAACCGGCGCGGATGTAATATTCGGCTCGAACGACCATGCGGGCATGGTGGCCGCGCTCGAGAACGCGCTCGGCACGGGCGAGCACAGCACCAGCATCGACGAGCCGTTCAAGCGCCGCGT
>ENA-OROD01003230-OROD01003230.1-human-gut-metagenome-genome-assembly--contig:-NODE-3230-length-10965-cov-3.793492_pt1 | contig 10965 bp, 16 predicted proteins | sample MGYA00242123_ERZ509038 | MGnify/ENA primary metagenome ERZ509038 (study PRJEB26280, sample SAMEA2338719) | human gut metagenome | biome: human gut; feature: human-associated habitat; material: faeces... | reverse complement strand
CTACAACCCCTTTTTCTTTAATAAGGATTATTATTATATATATAAAAGGGATATTACCTAAAGGTAATATCCTAAATTACTCACTACGTTCGTAATTTGAGTAAATAATTATTATTTATTTTTATTTTGTATATTTTATGTATAAATAAATAAAATTACAATAAATAATAAAAAGATATTACAGAATCGTTACTGAAAATTACTACCCCTCCCAACCACCCTTATTATACACTAAAAAGTAAAATTTGTCAAGTAAATAAATGAAGATATTTAAAAAAGTATAAAAAAAATATTTAAAAAAAAGTAATAAATTTTAACATTTAGCTTGACAAACTCACTAATATGTGTTATAATGGTTTCAGACAATGGAAATTGTCGAAGGAGAAAATATGGCAGATAAAAAAATAATTGAAGATTTGGATTTTGTATCTCAATTCCAAAAATTACAGCAAAACGTTGATACGCTCATGAGCGATTTAATTGAACGTAAACAAAACGATCCTGTATTACCCAACCCCGCGCTTTACTCATATTATAAAAATCTTAATAATCGAGTAATTTGGCTTAATGATGAAATTTATCGTGAAAGTATTGTTCCATTGGTTAAAAACATAATTTTCTGGAACAAAGAAGATGAAGATAATAAAATTCCTATATCCGATAGAAAGCCGATTAAAATTATGATAAATTCTTATGGCGGAGAAATAGATGCGACTTTTCAGATGATTGATATTATCAAACTTTCCAAAACACCGATTTATACTTATAACATGGGAGTTGCAATGTCTGGCGGATTTTTTATATTGATTTCTGGGCATAAGAGATTTGCGCTTTTGAGTTCGCAAGCATTGTGCCATCAAGGTTCTGGTGCATTCGAAGGCGAAGCAGAAACGATTAAATCACATACGGCACAATATAATAAAACTCTTGCAAAATTGTTCGAGCATGTGGCCAGTCGCACAAAGATTTCAAAAGATTTGCTCAACAAGAAGAAAAAGACCGAATGGTTTATTAATGGCGACGAGCAGTTACAACTCGGCGTAGTAGATGCAATGGTAACAGATTTTTCTGAATTGATATAAGGTGATTTATGGCGGCAAGAAGAAATAATTCAACTACGACTGAAATTAAACAAATTGAAATTCCAAAAGATATAACACAATGCACTTTCTGGAAAAGACTTCCTTATCAACTGGAAGAAGAACAGTGGAATTATATAAAAGCCATTTGGGATAAGAAAAACCTTATGGTGATGGTCGATGCCTGCGCAGGAAGTTCTAAAACAACCCTCGCGGTCGGAATGGCGCTTCTGATGTACGAGCTCGGAATTTATAAAAAGATTTATTACATCGTTTCACCGTGTCAAGAACAGGAATTAGGCTACAGACCAGGACAGACTGGTGAGAAATTAATGGATTACAGCGGTCCGTTATACGATGCACTTATGGTGTGGGGATATGACCCGAACAAAACCGTAATTTCCGATATGAATATGGAGGCGGTAAAAAACGGCACGGCTTTTGTTTATTTAACTTCCGATGTATTTTTAAGGGGCTGTAACCTCTCCGAAGCTTTTGTCATAATCGATGAAGCACAGAACAGCAAGCAGCTTAAAAAGATAATTTCTCGTTGCCATGACAATTGTAAAGTTGTTTGCGCAGGACATTGCGGGCAAACAGATCTTCGGTTCCCGCAAGATTCCCAATTCCCGAAATATTTAACGGCAGCAAGAAAAGTAGATTTTATCAAAATTATTGAATTGACGAAAAACTATCGTGGTAAATTGAGTCAATTTGCAGATGAGGTATATTGATGGATTTTAAAGTCGAAATATTAAAACACCCAACCGACGAAGATTGGCTTTTGTGTAAAAAATGCACATTGGTCACGGTCGGAAAAGACAGCGAAAAGCTTCCGACGGCTGAATGGAAACATAAAATACTCGCAGCGGAACATAGTCCGATAAGAACGTTACAATTCGTGTTCAGGATTACGAATATTCCATATTGGGTAAGCGTTCATTTGTGTCGGCACGTTCATGCAACACCGTTTGTTAAAACGCAAAGAAATGATCGCCAATCGAATTACGATCGTGGGGAAGCTCCGCAAAATCAGCCCGTAGATATGTGTTGGGCGCTCAATGCGAACGAGTTGTTAATAATTGCACGCAAGCGTTTATGCACGCAAGCGTCCCCCGAGACACGACAGGTTGTGGCGGAAATATGCAGGCAGGTAGAAGAAGTTAACCCTGAATTTAAAGGGTTGCTCGTGCCGAATTGCGTTTATCGTGGATATACTTGCACGGAGTTTTACCCGTGTGGATTGGCTGAAAAGTTAAAAGCCAAAAATCAAAAAGAAAATAATAATTAAAAGGAATATAAAGAATGAAAAAAATTATTTATGCCGCAGGTAAGCGCGGTGGAAAAACTGGTTGGATTATCGAGAATATAGAGGCGGAGTATAACGCTGGGAAAGAATGTTTTTACATGGGCGGAAGAAAAACCTTCGAAGATATAACTAAAAGATTAGAAGAAAATAATAGTCTTGCCGAGTTAACGCTCGTAGACAAAGAACACCCGCCTGTTGCTGGTTCGGCGGTTTTTACCGACGACATTCTTTGGGAAACTTCAAGTATTTTTCCGTTCACGGTTAGAAATATGAGAAATATAGATTGTAATTGGTATGTTACGTTGAATACCGAAATGGCGGTTAATATACCCAAAGAGTAAGTAAAAAAATATGCAGATATTATGCAAACTTGGTATAATTGTGGCGAAATCGCTATAATTAAGGATAGAATTTTTGTCTCCAATTATTGACTACAAATATCATTTTATTGTCAATAATTGGGGTGAAAATACTTGACAAATAAGTCGAGATATGTTATAATAATGGCAACAAAGATGGAGGTAAGTTATGATAGACATCGATACAGTAGGAAAATATTTTTATAATTGCGGATATGCTGATATTATAGAGGAGGCAAAACCCTTTTGCGCTTATTATACAAGTCTGAACGTTTGGGGAAACGAGGTTATTTGGCTCGACACTTCTAACCCCGAAAAGGTAATTCAAAAAAGGTATAAATTAAAAACTTATGAAGTCGATGTCGAAATCGGCAAAAACGAAACCGATATAAACGCGATTAAAGAAAAAATCATCGATAGTCTTTATGCAAAAAACCTCGAGATGTTTGGCGGGATTACCGATGGGGAAAAACTTCTCAATCTGACTTGCAACCAACTTTGCGAATGGCAGTGGTTAATCGGTGATGATGGAAAGATATTCCACGAAACGCATAAGAACGGCGAAGTGATTTATGTTGCAAGTCTTGTTAAATACGCGGTTGTTTTAGACCCGAACGGAAACCCGATTGACCCCGACATTAAGGAGATCAAACGATGAATAATTCAGTCATCAAAACTTTGCTTGATTGCGAGTTGGCAAGGCAAAATTCGGGGATAGAACTTATTGCAAGTGAAAATTATCCCAGCAAAGATATACTCGAAGCTTGCGGAAGTATTGCAATGGACAAATATGCGGAAGGTTATCCCGATAAGAGATATTATGGTGGATGCGAGTTTATCGACGAAATAGAAAAATACGCGATTAGACACGCGAAGCAACTTTTTAATGTCAAATACGCGAACGTGCAACCTCACAGCGGGAGTCAGGCAAATGCCGCCGCTTATCACGCTTTAATGCCGAACGGCGGGAGTGTTTTGTCGATGTGTTTGAACGACGGCGCTCACTTGACGCACGGTTCAGATGTTAGCTTTTCGAGTAAAACTTATGAATTTCATTTTTTCCCGCTGGGTAATGACGGTAAAATCGATTACGATTTGGTGCAGGATTATGCTTTGAAATTTCGTCCAAATGTTATTTTAACTGGTTATAGCGCGTACCCATTCAAAATCTACTTTAAAAAATTTAGAGAAATTGCAGACAGCATCGGGGCGTATTTGATGGTCGATATGGCTCACATTGCTGGGTTGGTTGCGGCGGGCGAATATGACAACCCGTGCGATTATGCCGATGTCGTGACATCAACGGTCCATAAAACGCTCCGTGGACCGAGGGGCGGGTTAATATTAACCAACCGCGATGATTTAATCAAAAAGATTAACTCGGCGGTATTCCCTTATTATCAGGGCGGCCCGTTAATGAATATAATCGCTGGGAAAGGAATGTGTTTTAGCGAGGCGGAAAGTTTTGCTTTTCAGATGTATATTTCTCAGGTTTTAGACAACACGAAAACTTGTTGCGACAGGTTGGCGGAACTTGGCGCAAAGGTAAGCGGGACTGAAACACATTTATTTCTTTTAAACACACTCGATTCATATGGATTAACGGGTTTAGAAGCTCAAAAGAAGCTCGAAAGTATCGGTATTACAACCAATAAAAATATGCTTCCTGGCGACACATTAAAACCGTCCGAAACGAGCGGATTGAGAATTGGTTTTGCGGCGGCAACCACGAGAGGGTGTGATAAAGAAGAAGCGACGTTAATAGCAGAGCTTATTCACAACTTCTTATCGGGTAAAATTGACGACACAACCGCTAATTACATTCGTAAGGGTATTACGTCTGGTTGGAAAGACATTTCAGAACTTGGAGGAAAATAAATGACGTATTTCGTTTTCGCAGACCCGCACGGGAATTATGAAGCGCTTATAACCGCGATTACCGAAATGGGTTACGACGCGGCGAACCCGCAGCACCAACTCATCGGGTGCGGGGATTATTTCGGCAGGGCGGCGCGGAGCAATTCGGATTGCGTAAATATTTGGAAGTATCTCATTTCGCCCCATCACGCGAATAAGCCGATTTGCATTCGGGGAAACCACGAGAGTATTCTTATCGACGCAATCGAGCGTAGGCAGCTGACTGAAACCGATATATACAACGGCGAACACAACACATTTGCTTCGTTTTTGGGGCGTTACCCGAATCAGGTAAAACGCGATTGTTACCTGCAATTCGACGCGGCAAAGGCGATGATTGACGTCGGGTTTTATGACTGGCTCAAATCGCTTCCTTGGTATTTCGAGACGGAACATTACATTTTCACACACGGGTTTGTGCCGTTAACGTATCTTGCTCACGGCGTTAAATTAAGCGATTTTAATGATTATGATTGGGAGCGGGCTTCCTGGTCGAAAACTCCCGATGATATTCGATACCTCGACGTACAAGGGTTTAAACCGCATAAAACCATCGTGTTTGGACACTGGCGAGCGAAAGAGCTGAACGAGAGGTTTGCTGGGAAGTGGGAAGAGGTAGACGGCGATATTTACGTGGATAAAGAGCGTAAATTGATTGGGCTCGATACAACAACGGTGTTAAGCCATAAAGTCGGGTGTGTTATAATAGAAGACTAATCCCCGAAAGGGTTAGAAATATCGGGTTCGCGGCGTAGCCATAATTACGTTAGCCCGTTAGAGCAGGAGAAGAGTTATGGAAAAATGTAAGTTATCGGCAAAACAAGCGTTTGAGCTCGCTCAGACCTCTGGTAAAGAGTGGTTGAAGAATCAGATCTTCAAAAACATAAGACAAGCGGCGGAGCGCGGCGAAACACATCTCATTTGGGATTTTGAACCTTGTAAATTTTTCTTTGATGAAATCACTAAAGAATTACGCGATCTCGGTTATCTCGTTGGGATTGTAGGAGATGGAATTGTTACTACTTTTGAAATATCTTGGGAAGATGAGACAAGCGGAGCGATTTGGCTTGGAGCTATGAAACGCGATGACGGTTCTGCTCCGTTGGGAGACTTATTAAGATATCGAGCTGAAACATCGGGATACGATTACCTTGTTAATTCTGCTTTTGATTTAATCTCTCGCGCTGCCGAAGAAGGTAAGACCAAAACAAAGATGGACGTGTCAGATGTTTCAAAAGGACAAATTGAGCTTATATGTAGAAGAATAGAAAAACAGGGTTTAACCGTTTCGTATGACGAAATAGACAATTTTATAGAAATAAGTTTATAAAAAAGAGCCTCGCTTCGGCGGGGCTTTTTATTTGCTTAATTTTCCAAACGAGTGAAATTTGTGACATTGTAATGTCATAGCATCATTATAACATTTTTATGTATTGTAACATCCGAGATGTTAGATTGATAAAATAAATGTTAGATTGAAACCGCGAACAAGATTGCGCGAACCGAGCCAAAACCGACTTTTAGCGTAGATTAGAACAAAAGACGTGTTTAAGTTTATGTCTGTTATTTTAAACGTAAACCCGCATTTGGTCAAAAGTATTAAACATTGGGTCTTTATCGGGTCATTTTAAACCCGTCGAATTCGAGCAGTTTAAAAACCGATTCTGCATGAGAACTGTTGAAAAATACGCAGTTTTAATGCAAAGTCGGTTTTTTGATTTTTTTAAATTTTTGAAAACGCTAAAAAGTCGAAATCGATTTTAGCCGCCCGAATGTAATTTACGGTTTTTGCAGAAGCTCTTCAACAGTTTCGACCACCGTGTGTTCGTCTTTGAGTTTCAGACACGCGCGGCGGAGCAAAAGGTGAAGCCCGAACTCCTCGTCGTAGGTGTCGTCGGGGTGGCAACGCACGGTCGCGAGTTTGATGCCGTGATAATAAGCCGAAAGCTCGTTTTTCTCGCGGCGCACCTCGAAGTCGAGTTTGTAGTCGGGCGTTTGCGGAGGCGTGATTACTTTACCATGAAGCGCGTCGGACATTGAGAATTTGTTTGGGTAAGCGGGAGCTATTTCAAAAGTGACTGGGAGCACGAGATTAATTGTGTCACCCGCATCCATTTCCCTTATTTCTATCGTTTTTGATTTTGGGTAGATGGATGTTATTACGTAACATTTCCCTCGTTTAACAGTAATTTGTAATACTTCTGGACGCTTTTCGCTTAACATAAATCGAATTACATTATAAGTGTTGATAATGGTATCGCCAACTTTACATTCTTCGAATTTCATAAATTTCCTCCTTTTCCATAAGCTTTTTTAATTTTCTCGCTTAATTCCGCGACCACCTTGTCGTGCATTTCGTTTGCCCGAAATTCGCTGTCTTCGGCGCAATCGTGTATCGCCCACGCGCTGTCGAAGTCGATCGGGTTAGACGTGTCCGCGTCCCAATAAACTCCGTCTTGCTTGGCTTTGAACGCCATCGTTTCGTAATAGCGGTTGTGTCCAACGGTTTCCCAATGATCATATCCTTTTGCGGGAAGTTGCCGCCCGACTGTCGAGACGACCCATTTTAAGTCGGCGTATTCGATGAGGGTGTTACGACGGAATGTGCATAATTCGGCGCAAATGTAATGAGCGGGCCAGCCGCGTTCGGTTATTTTGAGTTCCATAAGTATCTCCTTGTTTGGGTATAGTATAGCATAAGAGAGGGGTTTTGTCAAGTGATTTGAGGGGATTTTTGATTTTTTTATTTTTTGGGGAAAGGGCGAGAGGAGAAAAGGGTTTTAGGGTGGCGAATGTAAATTGGGGTTTTGAGGGGTGATGGTGGAATAAAAGTGGAATTTGGAGGTTTTATAGGCGGGTTTGGAAAAATATTTTTTACGAAAAGGGGGATAAAGAGAGAGAAAGAGGGGTTTTTGGAGGGATGGGAGGGTAAATTTATATTTTTTTAAAATTTTTTGAAGGGTAGAAAATGAATTTGAAATTTTGTGGGGGAATGTATTTTTGGGTTATGTATGAGGAACAACGATAACTACTATATATAGAAATAAAAATGAATTACAATAATGTAAATTAGCTTATTTTATAAGTGAAATACATAAAAGTAATTTAAATAAAAAAGGAGGTGAAAACACTATGACGATTTACATTGTCACATTCTGTACGTATGGAACTGGTGAATTCCAGCTTTCATACAACGTCTTTTCGAAAAGAAAGGACGCGGAAGAAGAAGCGAAGCAACTTCGCGCTTGCGGTCATACGCAAGTAACCGTTGTAAAACGGGAAGTACGCTTCTAATAACTGTCCCGAGCAAGACGTTAAAAGGCTCCGTCGACCGAGCGACGTTAAACAGACCTTAGGCTCGGTGCGTCCAACTTGAAAGGGTTGGGGTGGTAACTTGACTAAAAACAGGAACAAGTTCCCTATCGGAAGTTGATCTGCAAAAATGCAGCGACCTGAACCGATAGCTGTCTTAGGAGGACATTATGTTTAAGGAAGATGAACTTACATTAGTTCAAGAAGAGGCAAAAGCTGAAGGAAGGCAAGAAGGAAGAGTGGATATGCTCATAAAAATTGCCGAAATTCTTTCGGATGAAAAAATGGGTTTCCCTGGATTCACAGGAAACAATTTAGAGTTAGCCATAAACGAACTCGGGTTGCGGTTCGGAAGAGGACAAGGTAAACGCTTTGTTCTTACAAACGAAGACAGCGGGAAATATCGTTTTAACCAATATGACCGTCCAACGGCTGGGGATACGGTTGAGATAATTTACCCCGCAATTCAAACAATAATTGATAATAAAATAATAACAATAATTAAACCATATATCAAAAAGGTTTAATCACTAATGGACTGGTAGATGCAGTCCGCCGAAAGGTCAAGAGCCTTCTTAACCCGCAAGGCCCGTCGAAAGATGATCGGTGCAAGTCCGATGCGCAGGAGTGCGCGGCGCTCATGGGTAAAACCTCATCGCTCGAAGCAGGTGACGTAGTGCTTCGATAGTCCCGTTAGTGAAACCCCGAGAGGACGAAAAAGAAGGTCGGGACAGAGGAACAGTTGCAGTTCCTTGATCACAATTCAGCCGATAGTTGCCGAGTGCCAGCGGCTCCGATGTGGAGCATTTGCGACGTTGGACAGTAGGTAATGAAAGGGTTGAATTGAGGATTGAAAACCTGTTCGCAGGAAATCTGTAACACTCGCTCGTGAGGTGAGACGAGCTGCCTTGAATAAGGTAAGTAACCGACGAAGGTTGGCGACCGATAAAACAACGAACGATTGCAAAGCGCGAGTGAAAACATTTGCGACTATGAGGCGTTATTACGTTCTCGATTTTGGTTGTTCGTTGTTCGGCAGTCTGGGGTGGCGCACGTCAGCGTAGTAGTCGGTTATGAAAAGTTCCCGTGACTTCCGTAAAGTTACGGACCATTAAATAAATTAAAGGAGGTAATTCGCATGTATCGAATTCCAACACAAGGTTGGAGATGGGCTCTCATCTCCGTAGCAACAATCACCATCCTCGTGACGGTCGCCATAATTTTAAAGGAGGTTCTGTTATGAAAACAAGACAAATTTTGCAGGCTTACATCAACGAGGGGAACCCAATCCCCTCGGACGCCAAGGTGCTCGCAGTCGAGCACTACGAAGAGCTCTTAGACGAGCTTGGCGCGGGCGAAATCCGCGAGGAAAAAGTCCGCAAATATTTCGGGCTGTCATTATCCGAAATTGAACGTCGCACCAGAAAAATGTTACGCAAGACGTTGAATAGACGTCTCGCAAGGGCAGCTGAAGGAAGGCCAATAATGATGTATCATTATGGCATTTATACCAAACTCGCCGACATGGAGATTTTCCTCACGAAGGAAGAAATCCAAACGCTCTTATCGAAAGATAAGGTCCACGCGCTCGAATACAATCGAGTGCTAATCAAGAAATATTTATAAAGGAGGGTTCGAAATGAACACCAACATTCACAAACTTTTAGCAGAACTTCGCGAAGAAGTTCAAATCATCAATTCTAAGATTGATGCACTCGAAGCAGAGCTTCATTGCTCCGAACCCGACGAAGCGAAAGAAATTCCCTTCGATGTTCCCCATATCGAGGACGAAGAACTCACGCCCGAAGAAGAGGCGGCAATCGAGGCGCTTATCGCCGAATATGCCGACATTTTCGAAACGAAACCGACAAATCAGGCGGTCGCAATCGCAAGCCCGATAACAATAAACATCGGCAACTTATCGATGGGAAATTTACCTATCGATTACGCGGCCCCGCTCGCCCGCACACGGCACATAAAGCCGCTCGAAGGGGCGGAGAAGCTTGGCAATAAAAAGCCGCCGCAAGCAGCAACCAAAGCCGCATTTAAGCGGTTTATTAGAAATAAATTAAGGAGGAGCTGAAATGGCTAATTTCTTCAAAGATTACACAAAAAAGAGCGTTGAACGCTTCAAAGCGACAAAAGAAGACGAAAGTCTTTTAAAATCAAAGAATGAAGGTTCGACGCACGACCCCAAAACCCTTCCCAAGCCTGAAAAGGACGAGGAATAACAAACGGCGTTTCGCGATGTTCGCCTGAATAATCGCAATAAAATTTGGAGGTTTATCATGAACAAACGTTATCCCGATAACCGTGAAGGCAAAGAAGCGTTTACGAGAGACGTAATCGCAAAAGTAGTAAAACAGGTCGGTTACGACCAAGCAAACTATACAGCGGACAAAGAAGGCGAGTTCGTTTGGTTATTCCAAGACCGAGGTCACGTTTTCTTCGATGCTGTAAAGAGAATCGACGTAACGGCAGACAGCTGCTACGCGATGTTAGAAGACGTAATGAAAAACATATAAGTCCAAGGAGGTTAAAATGGACATTAATAACATTCTCAACAAAATTGAAAATTACAAAGCCCAAACCGCAGAAAGAGCGGAGCAAGAACGCATCGCGGCGGAACATCACCGCCAAAGTTTACTCGATCGAATTCGGGTAATGGAACCCGATATCGACAACCTCGTCAAGGTTGCGGAAGCGGCGAGAGAGGCGGGAATTCCGATTCAAGTCAAATTCCCCGACACCAATTTCACATATGAAAACGGTGACTTTTTCACCGACGCAATGACCCATAAAATCGGGTTCATTACGAGCTCGCTCATAAGTGGAGGAATAGCAGCCGTCGGCTTCGAAGGTGGAGGATATTGCGGAAACTACGATTTCATTACAAACGGTTCTGTAATCTACGACAGAAACCGTGACAACGGGCACGACCGCGAAGCGAGTACAGAGCACCTCGAAAAATTCATCGAGAAATTCCCTG